>ERZ773116.4060-NODE-4060-length-10081-cov-6.482944_pt1 | contig 10081 bp, 20 predicted proteins | sample MGYA00580563_ERZ773116 | MGnify/ENA primary metagenome ERZ773116 (study PRJEB29015, sample SAMEA2737864) | human gut metagenome | biome: human gut; feature: human-associated habitat; material: faeces | place: China | collected 2012 ... | reverse complement strand
TTTCTGTCACATAAGATAGATTTATCTTATAAACAGGTAAGGTGATTTTTGTTTTTAAGAAATTTTTAGGATGAATATTTTTTAATTTTTGTTTCAAATCTTCATCAAAAATTTCAAATGTATCAATTCCAGTCCTCAATGAGCAATTTTCAAAAAATTCACTTGGATGCACTACTTTTCACCACCTTTCTGATATTTTATTCTCTTATTTATTGGGATTTCTATAGCCGAATGGCTTAGATATGATTAAAAATTTCCAAAAGAAAGATTGGTTTACTGTGAAACTGATTTTTGAGTTGAAAGTAGTTGCTTATATAATTCTTCTGCTTTTTCATCCTTAATCATGTTTACAATGTTTAATGTGTCTCCATCTTTTCTACCAATGGACATCCAAGTTTGTTCACCCTTATGTTTATCAAATCCAATAATCAAACAATCACTAATGTTTTCATCATCTATTAAATTATTGACAAACGCATCATCATATAGTTTTGCAGTCGCTCTCAAACCTCTTAATTTATTCTTATTTTCAAAGACTATCAATTCATCTTCCCAAATCATAATTTCACCTCCAATTTATTATTCACTCACAATCTCATAAATAATGTCATCGTGATATTCGCCATTCTTATCCTTAATTGAATCTTTTAGAATATGTTTCGTTCCATTGTGTTTCTTGATAAAACTATCATATCCTCTACAAGCAGGATTGCCACCAACAGCTCTCCATTCAACACGATGAAATTTTTGAACAAGCTCTTCTAATTTATTGAATACGTCCTTACCGACCAAGATATTTCCTCTATCAAATGAGAACAGCCCGAAATTATATGCTTTTGACGCATACCAATCTACCGAATACCCTAAGTAGCCAATGAGTTTTTCATTCTTATCAACTATTGCATATTGGAATTGACTCTCATTTGGGCAGTCAAATATCTGTGGTGTCCAATTCTCCATACAACCAGTTTCAAACATCATGTCGTTAGTATAAAAGTATTTCTGCATATTTTTTATAATTTGTTCTTTATACAAAATTGCTGGAATTAACACTTAATCACCTCTTTTCTAAATCCAAGGATATGTTGCTTTCTTGTGAAGTTACTCAGATAAAATCTTCTGAAACATATCATCTACTGAGTCCAATAAGTCATATCTCTTATCAAACGCTGCTGTTGAGCTTCTTGCAAATTTACGCTCAACCATGTCGATGTAGTAAGTCATTGTTCCATCATCGCCCATATAGAACTCATTCCATTCATAATCAGACATCAATCTTCTAACATTCAACTGGTCGATGGCAAGATTATCAAAGCTAACTACCTTAAATTTCTCAATAATATCTGCAAGATTTTCATATAGCCAATTCTGCTTTACAAAAATGTTTTCATGATCTTCTGAATAAAAATCATCACCACGTCTTAAATGTTTATAACCAAGAATCAGCATCTTGAGATTATTATTCTCTAAAGCTTCTACATCCGATGGCTTTAATACCCCGTTGATTACATGAATGACTGCATTTGGATATTTCTTAATAAGTTCGATAAATTTTTCTGTGGGATTTACAAGTGATACACCAAGACCATAAATAAGTTTTTCATCAACAAGCTTTTTAATAAGTTCTTGTTTTTTCTCAAAATGAATCTGATTTACCGTCATGTTTACAATAACTTTTCTATCTTTGAGTTTCTGTAAGAATGGAATTAAATCAGGATGACTTGTAGCATCTCCACCGCCAAGAGCAACTTCCTGATAAGGATGAAGTGTGTTAATGAATTTCTCATTCAAAATATCTCCAAATTTTCCATCTGTTGTGCTACCTTCATGGCAAAATGGACATCCAATATCGCAAAAATTACAAATTTTTATATCCATATTCTCTGCAAAAGTTGGTACAAACTCATCATCTTCTGTTTCTCTAATCTTTGTTCCATCGCTCAAAATTATAGTTTTAAAGTTGCCATTCTTATATCTTCCTAATAATTCCATTCTTAAAATCCTCCAAATTTTTATTTAATCGTGACCATAATATCCAAATCCGTAAACTGTCTCGCCACTCGGAGTTGTAAATGATTCTGAATATGTTTCATACTCCATATAATCATAATCACGAAACTGATCATATGTAAGAAATTCTCTCTCGTTATTATCCATTGACCTTTTAATTTCATCAGTAATAGGAATTAATTCATCATCCCATCTGCTATAAACAAGTTCGCCATTCTTCCATTTATCATAATCTGAGCTTGTACACATGGTTAAGCTGTGTACAGAGCTACTATTAGTTTCAAATACTCCACGTCTAATCTGTTTCTTCATTAAAACCCTCCTTAATGATTGTCATTATCAATAATCAATTTAATACCCTTATCAAATATAAACTCTTCGATGGTACAACCATATTCATCCATTAAAGAATTAATATTATCTACAGACTGATGATCTACATATCCGCTATAACTTTCATCAATCAGAATCCCGTCGCATTCACATCTTTTAGCAACTATATCATTAATCTCTTTGAATTCATCGGTATCATAAATATCATCACAAGAATACTGTGCCAACATCGTAATAAGATATGACAATTTTGTTTCTGGATCGGTATATTCATCATATCCCCATCCAAACTCTCCATAATTTACAATTACTTTGTTCTCTACTTCATCAACATGCAGATATTCCGTTACTCCAAGTTTTTCAACTGTTAAAGAGTGCATAGAACTTGAATTAGTTTCAAACACTTTTCTTCTAATCTGTCTCTTCATAAGTTAATCCTCCGTTCCATATGCTCTTGGATACTCATGATCAATAGCATCCAAATTAATTAATCCACTACGTTTCATATCTCCAAAATATCCATATTCATCACCATCCTGAATAACAACATACTTCTTATTTGTCAGATATTCCTCTAATGATATATTCTCTTTTTTAAGGAATCCGCTAAGCATGTCTTCATCAACATATCCTGTGTATGGTTTCTTAAAATGAAAATAGCCGTTGCTGGTTTCCCAATATTCGATTGTATCAATTCCCCAATCCTTTTCTTTCTGCTCAAGCCATTCATTAAGTTCATTCTCTGTTTTGCCATATTCCTGTGCATAATCACTATCTTTATTTTCTGGATGATTTTTATCAGCGACTGAATCTGAAATCATAGGGAAAACGATCTTTTTAAGACCAGGAACATATTTTAATGCAAGTGCTTCAAGTTTCTTATAATTCTCATCATTATATTCATGAACTAATGAAGCACAAGCATACAACCATTTGTCATGGAAGTTACCTAATGCTCTAAATGGACTTCTACCAAACTCCATATCGTGATCCCAAATATGCCATTCGCAATCTTTCTCACCAGTTTTCTTGTCGTCCCACAAATAAAAATCCTTTGCAATCTCATCTGGTGTATAATGCTCATCCCTCTTCATAATGCAAAGTGAATGCTGACTTGATGAATTTGTCTCAAAAACACCTCTACGAATCTGCCTCTTCATTTTTCTTACCTCCTTGCTTTAATATTCTCTCTTTATAACCAAAGGAAATCTGAATTTACAGTGGTTTACTAATTAACATATTTTTTAATTCTTGTTCCCTATCAAAAACCAACCGACTATATCCTTTAAACCCAAGGTCTTTTTGCAAATACTCGATAATTGGATTTTCTACTATTTCATAAACATGTTCTATCTCAAACGCTTCCAACTGATCTTTATAAACTATTCCATTTGCCAATGGAAACAAATCTATATAAATCCTTTTTCTCCAAAAAGTTTTATATCCAGTAAAATCATCAGTATACCCACCACATCGTTTGGCTAACTCCGAAAATACAGTATCTTTGTTTCTAAACTGCTCTACTTTGTTTTTTGGCAATTCTCCATATAAATAGACATACCTGCCACTAATACCATCTGCATATTTCCATATGCAATTTATTTTTAAATGTAAATATCTTTTATGTATATATACTGCTTTCATATCTCTCCTAATTCATAAAAATCGTTAATCTGGTCATCTAACTTTCTAACCTGTGCTCTTAATTCAGACTCTTCTTTCTTACTATCCGTTCTCTGACACTTTTCCCATAATTCTTCACGCTGCTTAGTCAGTTCATTATACTTTTCAGAAACATCAATCTCATCTACAACTTCAATCTCGATTTTCTCTCCGCAATGAGGACAAAACTGAATTGGATAATTGTCTGTCTGTTCCCATTCGTCTTCATATGATGTAATAACTTCTGAATAAGAAGTACAGAATCTTGGAATATATCTTTCGCTATCCCAATAATCATCACTATGAACTAAATCTTCGCCTGTAAATACAATGGCTTTATCATTCTGAATTGCTTCGCAACAATGCGTAAATGGCTTATACTTATATGCACAAGTATCATTAAAATTTAATTTGATTAACTCTATCTTCATCTTTATTCTCCTAATTTTCTTCCACAATAAGGACAATACGCAATATATTCTCTCTGATGAACAAATCCATCATCATACTCATCCCATTCAGATGTTTCAATATCTAAATAATATTCATTTGTTAATGGATCTACATATATTTGATTATCAAGTGAATCATAATCACAACGGTTACACATATTTATTCTCCTAATTCATTAATCTAATTTCTCGAAAATCATCATCGGTTTTTACACCATTGATATAAGCATACCAACCTCTAAGACCTTCTTCCTTAGAGATTGGATATTTATGCTTAATGTTCATAACAACTTCGTAATCGTCTGGATAGTTTTCGAGAATAGATTTTAATTCTCCAACTGAAATGCTACTCATATAATTATTCTCCAAAAATAATCTTCTTAGCCCAATTCATAGTTGCAGAACCACACATCTTACCAAAGAATTCACCAGCTTCGACAACTAATTCATTCTCTTCTTTTACACAATCCTCAAAAATTCTCTTAGGTAGATTCTGTGCAACAATTTTCATATCCTGTGGTTCAATCTTTTCAGACAAAATGCCTTCATCGATCATTTTATGTAATTCTTTCTGAACCCTATTCTTTGTAACAATTTGTTCTACTATATCAGAAGCTTTTACTTTGGCAGCTAATTTCTGCGGATCTTCTACTTTCTGCCTGTGATTGTCCTTCTTGATTTCACTGAACTGTGAGTTTACAATCTTTAAAACAAACGGTGTTCTTGAATTTGGATTGTTAAGTTCTGTCTGATTCTTAACAACAATTCCTTCAGGAACATCAACTGCAATATCTGATTTGTGCATAAACGACATACAATGCTCCCAAGAGACAAACTCACCGTCATAAAATGTCTGCACATATCTCAAATTCAACTCATCAGCGAGTCTCTTAACCTCTGACTGTGGTAGATAACACTCATTTTCCTTATCATATACATCATAAAAATAAAATTTCTTATATGCATCCTGAATATACTTAATAGCATGAGAAGTTAACCACTCCCCAAAGAATACATAGTTTGGATATTTTGAAAATGGTTTGACTGCTAACGTCTGTACCCAATTCCAAAATCCATTTAATGTATTGTTGTAATCAAGAGTCTGTCTTCTTGAAAATGCAACTAATTTATTTGTTTCGATGTCATATGCAATAGCTGAATTACTTCCATCTACCTTTTCCTGAATTACAATATGATCTCCTACATGAAAACCACCTGTGTTCGCTACTGTTAATTCCGTATCTTCTTTGATACGTGATATATCCATAAATTTCCTCTGATCCAAGTTCCTCTTACCTTAGTAAGTAGTGCGCACTTTATCCTATAGGAACTTTTCTATTTTTCCTTTCTTATTTAATCTTCTAATTTGTTACCTTTTGCTTCATTACAAAGCTTACACATTGTTTGATAGTTACTAATATCATCAATACCACCTTTTGAACGTGGCAAAATATGATCCTTTGTCATTAAAATTTCATCACCATTATCATCAACTGCATACAGATTTAGATGATATGTTTTATCCTGCAAATGTCTTTCTTTAGCAAAATATTTGCCTTCAATTCCACAAACTACACATTTACAGCCTTTTGTGAAAAATGTCTGGTATCTTTGACTATTACCTTTTATTAAGTCTCCATCAAAATCAACTTTTGCAAGTTTTTTATCTTTCTCAAATAAAACATCTTTTACTTTATCTCTGACTTCTTCAACAGAATAAGTTTCTTTTCTAATAAGGTATTCTTTAGGTTTAAATCTACCAAATCGAATATCTGCGTTAGATACAAAGATATCTTCTCTTTTCAGAATCTCAATCAAATCATTTACTGTATTTACTTTTTCAGCAATAAATACATCATTATTGTTCCATTTTAGATTAAATATCTTTGTATCATATTTAGGCGATATAGGATTATTATTTTTAGGAAATGATGTGGACAAAAAATCATCAATTGTTAAATACTTGTCCATTAAAACAGTTTCTCCAATTTTATAATTAAATTTTAATCCAGAATATCTGTTTTTCTTACTTTTCTTACTCATAAAACATATCTCCTTATAATTTATTGTCACCTATATATTCTCTTATCTCAGCTCAATCTCCCCGAATTGTAATGTGTCATCTCTGAACATTTTATTTCCACGATACATACCAGTGAGACAACCCTTATATGAGCTTACAAGTCCTATACCCCAAGAATTTGCAAACATTTCAGCCTGCTCAATTGGCTTAACTAATGCATCAAGTGTCTCTTTGTTTGAAAATATGTACGGTTCATATCCCTCCCTATATACAAATTCTGCAATTTTTGTATTCAACTTATCCACATTTATCTTTTCTACTATTGAAAATTTCTCCATTTATGTTCTCCTTTCCAAAGGAAATGCTTCTTTCCTGTCATTCCATATCTATCTCGTATGTTCCAGTTGTTGATATTGTTCCATTAGGAGCAATAATTACATAATAATCTATACTCTTATCATTGCACCATTTTGTAAATAATAGGTTTTCTACAATTTCTGATGTCTTATGATTTTTTTGATGAACTTCAATACAAGGCTTTTTATTATCATCATATTTTATATAAGATTTATTTGCTGGTATATGCCCAATCATTTCTCCTTTATCTGTTGTTCTTGAGAAGAAATAACTAATCTCTCCGTCAATAGTCCCTCTCACACAAAATGCACCATGGCTTTCTCCATGCGTAACTAAATTATCTTTTAGTGAATTAATATTGAATGTATAATAAGATTCTGCATTAGGACAACATGAAACAACAATTGCAGATATTATAAAAACAAATATAAGGTTTACTACATTAAACATAATATTAATTAAAAACCATGATAGGATATTTTTCGGAATACTTTCATAATCATGTTTATTGTATTCCCTAAAAGGAAATGTGTCGTAGTTCGTTTTACCGTACTCTATATTCTCTTTGACTTTTTTATTTGTTTCTTCAATATTTTTGATACTATCGATCAACCATCCATCTGCAAAAATAGTATATAATGCTATTCCAATTGCTATTAAAATAAATAAAATCATATAATTATTCTCCTATCTGATTCATAATACTCTACAACTAATTCTTCGTCCTTAATGATGCACGTTTCTTTCATTATCCAATCTTCGTATCTATTATCTTGCAGTAGCTGTTGATATAAATTTATCCAACCCTGTGCAGAAAACTTATATCTCCACTTATAATTTATCCACTTTTGATTATCAAATTGTTTACGTGTAGCCAACTCTATACATTTACGACATTTCTTATAAAGGTTAATTGCGTACCAGTCTGACCATTTTTTGTTATAAAAATTTATATAAGCTTCAGTCGGATCATATCTACTTCTTTCTTCAGTGAGTGTCCTATCATATAACTCAGTTTTAGCATTATATAAAACATGAATCAAAAAATAGATATCCTCATAATTGTTTTTCACATTTTCACCCACTTTCAAGTCCACAAGAATTACTTCATTTATACTAACTATGAATGTCAATATAAGGATATTTAACTCCTTTGTATTCCCTATAACCTTTTGTTAAAAGTCTAAAATTTACTCTCCGCTTAGAATATCTTTTGTATTTCTTTATTAAACGAGTACAATTGCATTCAACGCAGAATGTACTATTTTGTTTTGCTGCATCTTTTGAATAATAATATCCTTGAATTACACCACAATAAGGGCAACGTAATATCCATACTTCTCGTGTCAAATTATGTATTTCTTCAAATGGAATTTCATGGAATATTAGACCTTCAGGAGTTATAAGATAGTATTTCTTTTCACCAATATCCGTACTTTCAAGCTCAACTCGACTAACCATTTATTCTCCCATCTGATCTACAATACTCTGTAACTTATCAACATATATTTGAGCATCCTTTTTATATCTAAGCTGTTTAATATCAGCAGGTACAAAAGCTAACTTTGCTTCATCAAAAACATCATTATTCGAATAAACTTTCATAAACTGACACATAGTTCCAGCATCAATCCAATCTAAATCTTGCTGAAAACAAATCACATCACCTTTTTGTGGATGTAGTTTTCTAACCTTAATAAGCGTCTGCTTAAACAACTTCTTTTTCTGTCTCTTGTTCATATTGTTATTCTCCTAATTACTCAGTCTGTATTTGTCATATTCATACATTGAACAATCTTCACAATAAAGATTTTGTTCTTTGCAATCTTCACAATCGAAACATCCACCATAAATGCCACCATTTTCATTCATCTTACAGGTATTACATTTACAAGTTTCACACGATGTATCCAATTAATCACCTCCTCAAAGGAAACGTGGTTTCATGTGGTTTTTCAATCTCTGAAAGCCTTGATTTTAGGACATTTCAGAGATTGGAATTTTACAAATTATCAGTTACACCTCATTATTCTCTTTTTTATTCTCATGCATGTCGAAATTTTCACACATATCACATTCAAATGAAGACCACTTGTTATCGCACGACTTACACTTGTCATGTAAATTATTTTCAGCAAGTCCTTCTTCACAAATATCTACAATGTGTTCACACAATTTCTGTGGTATTACACTTCTCTCTTTTGCACCTTTTAATCCCTGTGTGCCTGTCCTACTACCTCTTGGAGCTGATACATGACACGGATCTCCATTCTTACACATAGGCAGAAATTTTGGTTTCTTGGCTTGTCACGAAACTAAGTAACAATGTAGATATAATTTTATAAGAAAGGAAAATATAGTCTCATGAGTTAAAGGTGCGCACCACTATCGGTAAGAGACTATTAAAGTATTAGAGTTATTTGCTGGTACACGTTCAATTGGCAAGGCTTTTGAAGCAAGAGGTCATGAAGTGTATAGCGTAGAATGGAATAAAAATTTTGAAAACATTGATTTATATGCAGATATTAGTCAAGTAACTGCACAAGATATTTTAGAAAAGTTTGGTCATCCCGATGTTATCTGGGCATCGCCTGACTGTACAACCTTCAGTATTGCTGCAATAAGCCATCATAGAAAAAAGAATCCTGAAACTGGTAATCTTGATCCAATCAGTGATTATGCAAAATTCTGCGATGCAACTGATCAGCATGTCGTTTCTTTAATCAAAGAATTAAACCCAACTTATTATTTTATTGAAAATCCTCGTGGTGGTATGAGAAAGATGACTTGGATGCAAGACCTTCCACGATATACGGTTACATATTGTAAATACGGTGATACTCGGATGAAGCCTACAGATATTTGGACTAACCATCCGAAACCAAAAATTCATGTGCTTTTATTTGAACTCTATCTTATTTCTCTTTAATACCTTAACCGCCTTATCATAATCAGTTTCAGCTACTTTGATATTTTTCATCTTAGTCTGTTTTGGTTTTATCCAATTACGACATTCTGTTATATCTTCGTCATACCACATTAGACCGCTTTCACAATATTTATGCCACTGGCAGTCATTGTTACCACATCTACTCATTTATATATTCTCTCAATCTCTTACTTCCAACCTCAAAAATATCCTTGTCCTTCTCAAAACATATGTAATTTCTATCTGTATTTAAAGCTGCAACTGCAGTTGTACAACTTCCTGCACATGAATCAAGAACTAAATCTCCTGGATTAG
>ERZ773116.4051-NODE-4051-length-10101-cov-11.137965_pt1 | contig 10101 bp, 9 predicted proteins | sample MGYA00580563_ERZ773116 | MGnify/ENA primary metagenome ERZ773116 (study PRJEB29015, sample SAMEA2737864) | human gut metagenome | biome: human gut; feature: human-associated habitat; material: faeces | place: China | collected 2012 ... | reverse complement strand
GCATCACGGTGGAGTACGGCGGCTACGGTGCCCGCACCGGTGATCTGGTGGTGGATATCGCCAACGCCTACTTTGCCATGAAGGACGGCACGCTGGAGGTAGACCCCTATGTGGACCCGCGCACCGTGGCACAGGAGGACGCCGCAGCATCGGATACCGCCGCCCAGACCGCTCCGGATGCTGCAAATGATGCACAGACCGATACCACAGCCGCGGAGCCGCAGCAGGCAACTGCCCCCGCAGGGGTGATAGAGGAAGAAAATAACGATGCACTGCTTGCGCAGTAAGGCGCAGCTGCGTGCAAAGCAGTGAATTTGAACGAAAATTTGAATATTGTGTCCAAAAACCTGTTGTAAATGAGTTGCGTTTGTGATATCATGTATAGCAAAGGAAATTTAGCAAGTGTTTTATATACAAATGTTTCAATAGAGGAGAGATCTACAGATGACGATTGCCCTGATCGCGCATGACTCCAAAAAGGAGCTGATGGTTCAGTTCTGCACGGCGTACTGCCGCATTCTGAGCCAGCATAAATTGGTGGCGACCGGCACTACCGGTAAACTGATTTCCGAGGCCACCGGCCTGCAGGTACAGCGCTTTCTGGCCGGGGTGCAGGGCGGCGACCAGCAGATCGCGTCCCGCATTGCCTGCAACGAGATCGACCTGTTGCTGTTCTTCCGCGACCCCATCAATGCAAAGCCCAGCGAGCCGAATGAGATGACTCTGCTGCGCCTGTGCGATGTGCACAACATCCCCATGGCCACTAACATCGCCACCGCCGAGGTGCTGATCCACGGCCTCGAGCGCGGAGATCTGGACTGGCGCGATATCGTGCACCCCCAGAACTAAAGTATGCAAAAAAGAAGCGCTGCATCGTACAGATGCGGCGCTTCTTTTTGCGTAGAAAGCGGTTAGCTCAGACCGTTCCGTTCACTTTAAAATCCTGTGCCATCTCCTGCACATCGGCGGCGGTAAACTCGCCCAAGGGCAGCAGCAGCCGGGCAAGGGTGTCCTGCGGCAGCGCCGCCAGTGCGGCGCTCTCGTCCAGTGCAGCATCCACAGCAGGGCAGACGGTGTGCACACCATCGCTGCCCAGCTCCACCCGGGCGTGGTGCCCGGTGGCAATGTACTGGATGCCCAGCTTGTCGGCAGCGGTCAGCAGGGCGGCAAACCGGGCGTCGTTGCCGCTGCCCAGCACCTCGGCGGGCTGGTCTGCCAGTGCCTCCGCCTTCAGCACGATGCACTCAATGCCAAGAGCCTCGGCAGCCTGCCGTGCGGCTGCGGCCCACGCGCTTTGGTCAGCGGCCAGCTGCACCACAGCCCCGGCCACGCCGAAGCCCTGCTGCTGCAAAATGCGTACCACAACGCCGCAATCTACGGAGCCGTCCATGCTGACAAGCACCTTGTCCTGTGTTTCGTAGGTGTCGAACCCGTTGCCGGGCAAAAATGCGTCGCTCATGTTCCTTGCCTCCCGCCATGTGCTTTGCTTTGTGCTACGGCCAGCTGGTCGCAGCGTTCGTTTTCCGGGTGGCCTGCATGGCCTTTTACCCAGACATAGGTGATCTTGTGCCGTGCCTCCTGCTCCAGTGCCTGTGCCCATAAGTCCGGGTTCAGGGCAGGGGAGCCGTCGGCTTTTTTCCAGCCCCGGCGCTTCCAGCCCTTGGCCCAGCCCTTTTCCAGCCCGTTGATCACATACTGGCTGTCAGAGCACAGCCGCACCTCGCAGGGCTCCTTGAGCTGGCGCAGCGCCTCGATAAAGGCCGTCAGCTCCATGCGGTTGTTGGTGGTGCTGGCGTCGCCGCCGCTCAGTTCCTTTTCGTACACCTTGCCGTCAAAGCGGTAGCGCAGCACCGCACCCCAGCCGCCCGGGCCGGGGTTGCCGCTGCAAGCGCCGTCTGTGTACACCTCTACCTGTTTCATGGGGTTCTCCTTATAGAATAGAATACCTTTATTTAGCGCTATTTTGCCCGGGATGTCAAGAGCCAATGTATACGCCAGTCCAGTTTTGCCAAACCTTGGAATTGACAAAACCGGTGCGAGATACTATACTTAGCGTAACAAAATGCGTATAGGGGTGCACCAAAGGTGTGCGCCCGGCTGTTCCGGCAGAAACGCCACGGTCGCATCGAACAGATGGACTTACCTGGCCAAGAACCTCTTGCGGAACCAACAGCGCTGCTGCAAAAAGCACGCTGAACGATAAATTCTATACGATGCATCAACCGGAAGCCGATGCAGTTTCAGGTGCTTCCCCTGTGCAAGGTGCGGCTGCTCTCCCCGGCGGAGCGCGGCCTGACCTGCAATTGAATCTGGAGGTAAAGAATGGCTCAAACAAAAGAAAATAACCCCGCACCCCGTGCAAAAGCCCCGGCAGCGCCCAAGGCAGCTGCCGCAAACGGCACTGTTCCCGCAGGGGAAAAGCACACCCGTCCCACTACCCGCCGCCCCTACTATAACCGCCGCCCGCGCCGTGCGCAGCAGCCCAAGGAGGCAGCGACCCCCATCCATATCTACCCGCTGGGCGGTCTGGGCGAAGTCGGCAAGAACATGACCGTCTACGAGTGCAACGGCGATATGATCATCGTGGACTGCGGTCTGGTGTTCCCGGACAGCGAGATGTTCGGCGTGGACATGGTCATCCCGGACTTCACCTTTGTGGTGCAGAACAAGGATAAGATCAAGGGTCTGCTCATCACCCACGGCCACGAGGACCACATTGGCAGCATTCCCTATCTGCTGCAGAAGTTCAGCCTGCCGGTGTACGGCACCCGCCTGACCTGCGGCCTGATCAAAAACAAGCTGGAGGAGTTCGGCCTTGCCGGCAAGACCAAGTTTGTGGAGATCGTGCCCCGGCAGAAGATCAAACTGGGCTGCTTTACCGTGGAGCCCATCCATGTCAACCACTCCATCCCGGATGCCGTGGCCTTTGCCATCGACAGCCCCGCCGGTACCATCATCCAGACCGGCGACTTTAAAATTGATTACACCCCGCTGGCTTGCGGCGTGACCGACCTGTCCACCCTGTCCGAGTACGGCCAGCGCGGTGTGCTGGCTTTGCTGAGCGACTCCACCAACGCGGAGCGCCCGGGCTTTACTGCTACCGAGCAGAAGGTGGCCGCCGGTGTGCGCAGCCTGTTTGCCCGCGCCCGCAATAAGCGCATCATCATTGCGACCTTTGCGTCCAACATCTACCGCGTGCAGCAGATCATTGATCTGGCTGTGGAGGATGGCCGCAAGGTGGCCTTCAGCGGCCGCAGCATGGTCAACAACACCGCCATGGCGCAGGAACTGGGCTATATGCACATCCCGGAGGGCACCCTGATCAGCGTAGACGAGCTGAACCAGTACCCGCCGGAGCAGGTGGTGCTGGTGACCACCGGCAGTCAGGGCGAGCCTCTGAGCGCGCTGAGCCGTATGGCCTCCTGCAGCCACCGTCAGGTGCGGGTAGGCCCCGGCGACTTCATCATCATCTCCGCAAACCCCATCCCCGGCAACGAAAAGAGCGTGACCAAGATCGTCAACGGTCTGCTGCTGCTGGGCGCAGAGGTCATCTACGAGAGCATGTACGATGTGCACGTTTCCGGCCACGCCTGTCAGGAGGAGCAGAAGCTGATGCTTACCCTGACTAAGCCCAAGTACTTCCTGCCTGTGCATGGTGAGTATAAGCAGCTGAAAAAGCACGCCCTCACCGCTGCAAGTCTGGGCATTCCCACCAGCAACATCCTCATTGCGGAAAACGGCTCCAACGTCATCCTCTCGCAGGACGAGATGAAGCTGGGCGAGCCGGTGACTGCCGGTGCCGTTATGGTGGACGGCCTTGGTGTGGGCGATGTGGGCAACGTGGTGCTGCGGGACCGCAAGCACCTCTCCGAGGACGGCCTTGTCATCATCGTGGCCACCGTGGACAGCAAGACCGGCAAGGTGCTGGCCGGGCCGGATCTGGTAAGCCGGGGCTTTGTGTATGTGCGCGAGAACGAGAGCCTGATGGACGGTGCCCAGAGCATTGTGGAAAATGCGCTGGAGCGCTGTGTGGACGAGCACGTCCGGGACTGGAACAGCGTAAAGACCCGTGTGCGTGAGGCACTGAGCAGCTATATCTACCGGCGCACCAAGCGCAGCCCGATGATCCTGCCGATCCTGATGGAGGTCTGATCCGGGCGCACCGCAAAGCGGTGCAGCGTCTGAGGAGGCAAAAAACGAATGAAACGTAAACCAAGATGGACACTGGAAATGCTCACGGCCAGTCTGGCGGTGCTGTGCGGCCTTTTGCTGCTGGTGCTGCTGGTACAGCGCCCCACAGCATGGCCGCTGCTGGCCGTGCTGGTGGTGCTGTGGGGCGTAGGGGCAACCTTGTTCCGCTTCAGGCTGCGCAGCTGGGTGGTGCGCTGGACAAGCGGCACCACCTTTGAAAAATCCAAGGTGCAGTTCAGTCTGGAGCCCCTTTCCCAGCCTGCGGCGCTGCTTTCCGGCGAGACGGTGCTATGGTATAACGGCCAGTTCCGCACCCGCCTGCTGGGCGGGCAGGATGTGCTGGCCAGCCGGGTGCAGAAGCTGCTGCCCGGGCTGGATCTGCAGCTGTGCCGCAAGCGTGAGGGGCAGCTGCTGACCCTTGCCGACGGCTATTGGAGCGTGCACAGCTCTACCGTGCCCGGCGAAGCCGAAAGCATGACCCTGCTGGTGCTGAACGAGGAGACCGAGCTGCGCCGCATTGAGGCAGAGTATAAGGCCAGCCGTCCGGGGTATCTTGCCTTCCAGCTGGACGGCTACGATGATGTGTTCGGGGATCTGATGGACAGCGAGCGCGCCCGTCTGCTGGAGGGCGTCAACCGTATTCTGGAGGATATGATCGGGCGCGGCAGCGGCTTTCTGCGCCGGGTAGGCAGCGGCGGCCGCTATATCGCCGTGGTGGAGGAGCGCCAGCTGGAGCAGTTCGCCAACCGCGGCTACGATGTGCTGGATAAGATCCGCGCACTGGACCCCGGCGTGAGCCTTTCGATGTCCATTGGCATCGGCCGCGGTGCACGAACCCTGCGGGAAGCGCAGGATATGGCCGAGCACGCGCTGGATATGGCGCAGGGACGCGGCGGCGATCAGGCCGCTGAGATGACGCTGGACGGCTTTACCTTCTATGGCGGCGTGAGCCACGGCGTGGAAAAGCGCAGTAAGGTGCGCAGCCGCCTTGTGGCCGACCAGCTGGTCAAGCTGATCAAGGAGGCCGACCATGTGGTCATCATGGGTCACCGCATGAGCGATCTGGATGCCATCGGCGCAGCCGAGGGTGTGCTGCGCATTTGTAAGATCTGCGATGTGCCGGCGGTCATCGCCGTCCGGCGAGACGCTACGCTGGCGGCCAGTCTGATCGATGCACTGTGCAAGGCGGGGCAGAAGGATGACTTCATCGATCCCAAGGACGCCCTGCCCATCATCTCCAAGCGCACCCTGTGCATTGTGGTGGATACATATCAGGCTGGCCTTGTGGAAAGCAAGGACATTCTGGAAAAATGCGGCAAGGTGGCCGTCATCGACCACCACCGCAAGGGCGTGGGCTACATCGAAAACCCGGCACTGGTCTGTCACGAGCCCTATTCCTCCTCGGCCAGCGAGCTGGTCACCGAGCTGTTGCAGTATGTGGGCGAGCGGGACGACAAGCCCAACCGCGTGGAGGCCGAAGGTCTGCTTGCCGGCATTTTGCTGGATACGCAGGACTTTACCCTGCACACCGGTGTGCGTACTTTTGAAGCCGCTGCTGCCCTGCGCCGCTACGGTGCAGAGACCGAGCGGGTGCGCCGATTGTTCGATGTGACCATGGTGGAATACAACGCCAAGGCCGATTTGGTGGAAAAGGCGCAGATGTACAAAAACTGTGCCATCTCCATTGGCGGCGAGGTCGCCCCGGAAGCCCGGGTCGCCATTGCGCAGGCCGCCAACGACCTATTGCGCATTCAGGGCGTGGACGCCAGCTTTGTGGCAGTGCAGGTGGGCAACGGCGTAAACGTCTCTGCCCGCAGCATGGGTGCCGTGAATGTGCAGGTGATCATGGAGTCGCTGGGCGGCGGCGGCCATCAGACCATGGCAGCAGCGCAGCTGAAGCATATCACCCCGCAGGCGGCTCGCAGCCGCATTCAGGATGCCATCGACCAATATTATCTCTCCCAGAAAAAGACTACGCCGGAAGTACGACCGGCAAAAGGGGAATAAAAGCATGAAACAGTATGATTATCTCATCGTTGGTGCCGGTCTGTTCGGTGCCGTGTTTGCCCACGAGGCCAAAAAGGCAGGCAAAAAGTGTCTGGTCATCGATAAGCGCGACCATATCGCGGGCAACATCTACACCGAGAATGTGGAGGGCATCAACGTGCACCGCTACGGTGCGCATATCTTCCACACCAACAACAAGGCCGTGTGGCAGTATGTGAACCAGTTTGCAGAGTTCAACCGCTACACCAACAGCCCAGTGGCCAACTACCACGGCCAGATTTACAATCTGCCCTTCAACATGAACACCTTCAACAAGATGTGGGGTGTTGTGACTCCTGCCGAAGCCAAGGCCAAGATCGAAGAGCAGAAGGCCGCTGCGGGCATTACCGACCCGCAGAACCTGGAAGAGCAGGCCATCAGCCTTGTGGGCACCGATATCTACGAAAAGCTCATCAAGGGCTACACCGGCAAGCAGTGGGGACGCCCCTGCACCGAGCTGCCCGCTTTTATCATCAAGCGCCTGCCGGTGCGCTTTACCTACGACGACAACTACTTCAACGCCCTGTATCAGGGCATCCCCAATGGCGGCTACACCGCCATGGTGGAAAAGATGCTGGCTGATACCGAGGTGCGCCTGAACGTGGATTATCTGGCCGACAAGGCTGCGCTGGACGCACTGGCTGAGAAGGTAGTCTACACCGGCCCGGTGGACGCCTACTTCGGCTACCGTCTGGGCGCGCTGCAGTACCGCAGCGTCCGCTTCGAGACCGAGGTACTGGACACCGACAACTATCAGGGCAACGCGGTGGTTAACTACACCGACGCCGAGACCCCCTATACCCGTATCATCGAGCACAAGCACTTCGAGTTTGGCACCCAGCCCAAGACCGTCATCAGCCGGGAGTACAGCGCCGAGTGGAAAAAAGGCGACGAGCCCTACTATCCCGTCAACGACGAGAAGAACGGCGCTCTGTATGCACAGTATAAGGCACTGGCCGATGCCGAGCCGGGCGTGATCTTCGGCGGCCGTCTGGGCGAGTATAAGTACTACGATATGGACAAGGTCATTGAGGTAGCGCTGGACGTGGCCGCAAAGGAGCTGGCATAAAGAGCGCAACTGCCCCGGGTCACCGCCGCAAAAAAGGCGTCCCCTTGGGGGGAGCTGTCGCCGCAGGCGACTGAGGGGGTAGGTGTGCAGCAAAAGGACATTTGAAATGCTGCCTCGCTTCCTCTTGCCCAAAAACGACAAATGCGCTATACTATTACCATAAGACTGCACCGGTTTTCCGGTGAGAAGTGAGGGATACTATCATGAAAGTGATTCTGAAGCAGGATATCAAGGGCATTGGCAAGAAGGACGAGATCCACGAGGTCTCCGACGGCTACGCCCGCAACTACCTGTTCCCGCGCAAGCTGGCCGCTGTGGCGGATGCCAGCGCTGTGAACATGGCCCGCGGCAAGGAGGCCGCAGCCGATTTCCACGAAGCTGAGAACGTGGCAGCCGCCAAGGCTCTGGCTGCCAAGATCGAGGGCAAGACCGTGACCATCAAGGCCAAGGGCGGCGCATCCGGCCGTCTGCACGGCAAGGTGACCGGCAAGGAAGTTGCCGAGGCACTGGCTGCGCTGGCAGGTGCACCCATTGATAAAAAGAAGATCGAGCTGGAGACCAAGGACATCAAGGATGCCGGTGTGTTCAACGGCAAAGTCCGTCTGTACGTTGGCGTCGTGGCTTCCTTCAAGATCCAGGTGGAAGTGGAACAGGCCTGATCTGTGTGCCGTTTGCGCCCCCTCACAGCAGGGGGCGCTTTTTAGCTTTACAGGATGCTTTGGATTTTGGATAAGGACAAACTACTATGCCGAACGAACGACGTTATTCCAATGAACTGAATCTGGAGAGCGTGGGCATCAATCTGCCCTACAATATGCAGGCAGAGCAGAGCGTGCTTGGTGCGGTCCTGCTCAAGCCCGACACCCTGACCGATCTTGTGGAGATCCTCAAGCCGGAAATGTTCTACACCCGGCAGAACGCCCAGATCTGGACCGAGATGCTGCGCCTGTTCACCAACGACCAGACCATTGATTTTGTCACCCTGCTGGATGCAGTGGTGTCCGATGGCGTGTTCCCCAGCGCAGATGAGGCCAAGATCTATCTGACCGGTCTGGCGGAAACGGTGCCCAGCATCTCCAATGTAAAGGCCTACGCCCAGATCGTGCAGGAAAAATATCTGGTGCGCCAGCTGATGGGTGTTGCCAAGGACATCTTGCAGGACGCCGGAGACGAGCCGGACGCCGACCTTTTGCTGGAAAATGCCGAGCAACGCATCTACGAGATCCGCTCCGGCCGCGATTCCAGCGCCCTGACCCCGCTTTCGTCCAGCATGGTGGAAACGCTGACCAACCTGCAAAAGATCAGCGGCCCGGATGCGGATAAGTACAAGGGCATTCCCACCGGTTTCCGTCTGCTGGATACCGTGCTTACAGGCCTTGGCCGCGGCGATCTGGTCATTCTGGCAGCCCGTCCCGGTATGGGCAAGACTAGTTTTGCACTGAACATCGCCACCCGCGTGGCCATGCAGCAAAAGGTGCCGGTGGCCATCTTCAGTCTGGAAATGACCAAGGAGCAGCTGACCAACCGTATCCTCTCGTCGGAGGCCGGTATCGACAGTCAGGCCTTCCGTACCGGTGCGCTGCGCGCCGAGGACTGGGAGTATCTGGCGCTGGCTACCGAAAAGCTGCACGATGCACCGATCTATATGGACGATACCTCCGGTATCACCATCACCGAGATGAAGGCCAAGATCCGCCGGGTGAATCAGGACCCTGCCCGCCCCAACGTGGGCCTGATCGTCATCGACTATTTACAGCTGATGACCACCGGCCAGCGCAGCGAGAACCGTGTGCAGGAGATCAGCTCCATCACCCGAAACCTGAAGATCATGGCTAAGGAGCTGAATGTGCCCATCATCGCGCTGAGCCAACTGTCCCGTGCGGTAGAAAAGCAGGGCAACAACTCCAGCCACCGCCCGCAGCTTTCGGACCTGCGTGACTCTGGTTCCATCGAGCAGGACGCAGACTGCGTTCTGTTCTTGTACCGCGATTCCTACTACGCCAGCCAGAACCCGGACGGTGCCGAGGTGGATGCCGATACCGCCGAGTGTATCGTGGCAAAGAACCGTCACGGCGAGACCAGTACCGTGCCGCTGGGCTGGGATGGTGCCCACACCCGCTTTATGGATGTGGACTTCAAGCGCTGATGGATACCGCGATTCTTGCCCGGGTGGAGGATTTCTGCATCCGAGAGGGGCTTTTGCAGCCCGGTGCATCGCTGCGGCTGGCGGCGGCAGTCTCCGGCGGAGCGGACAGCATGGCGCTGCTGCTCTTGCTGCGGCAATTGCAGCCGAGGTTTGGCTATACGCTTTCTGCCTGCCATGTGAACCACGGTCTGCGCGGGCAGAGCGCCGACCGGGACGAGGCCTTTGTGCGGGTGGAATGCGCCCGCTTGGGCGTGCCGCTGCGGGTGTTCCATGCGGCGGAGCTGGTTTCGCCCCCGGTGCACGCCGGAGAGGACTGGGCGCGCCGTCTGCGCTACACGGCCTTTGCGCAGCTGCAAGGGCAGGGGATAGATGCCATCGCTACGGCCCATACTGCAAATGACCAAGCGGAAACGCTGCTGCTGCGTCTGGCAGAGGGAGAAGCGGCATCGGAGGAGTGCAGCGGTGCATTTGACTTCCAGCGGTTTGCGGCGATGAGGGGAGAGTGAGCCGGTGGATTATTTGCAGGAGGTGGAGCGCCGCCAGCGGGCAACGCTGACCCGGTTGCTGACAGGGGGACGCTCCGGGGAGGAGACTGCGGCGGAAGAGGAACAGCGCCGCACCGCGGTGCGTCCCAGCACGGAGACAGGGC
>ERZ773116.4048-NODE-4048-length-10106-cov-2.327430_pt1 | contig 10106 bp, 8 predicted proteins | sample MGYA00580563_ERZ773116 | MGnify/ENA primary metagenome ERZ773116 (study PRJEB29015, sample SAMEA2737864) | human gut metagenome | biome: human gut; feature: human-associated habitat; material: faeces | place: China | collected 2012 ... | reverse complement strand
GGTTCCGGATATGGAAATGCCGGTACAGGTGGCTTTGGAGGATTCGGCGGAAACGGCGGATTCAAAGGCGGTACTTACCGTAGTTATGGCGGACCGGGAAGCGGATATCAGGAGTATCATTTCGAAGGTGGCGACATGGATGACATGTTTGGTGACATTTTTGGAAATATGTTCCATGGAGGAAGTGCTTCAGGTCGCAGCAGAAGGTCATCAGGATTTACCGGAGGATTTGGAGGTGAAAGCTTTAAATCAAAAGGTTCTGATATCAAGGCAGGTATCACTGTAGGATTTGACGAGGCTGCATTTGGTGGAGATAAGGTTATTACTCTGAGTAATCCGGAAAATCCAGGACAACCGGGACAGTCACTGAAGGTTCATATTCCGGCAGGTATTGATAGCGGAAAGTCAATCCGTTTAAGAGGAAAGGGAATGCCGGGAACCGGTGGTGGTGAAGCCGGAGATCTTCTGTTGAAAGTAACAGTTGCTCCGAAACCTGGATATGAGCGAAAAGGTATGGATGTATATACAACCGTATCTGTTCCGTATACAACAGCTGTTTTCGGAGGTGAGGCATTGGTCCATACACTGTATGGAGATGTTATGTGTAAGATCAAAGAGGGAACACAGTCAGGTTCCAAGATCCGTCTGAGAGGCAAGGGAATCGTTTCGATGAAAGATTCATCCGTTCACGGAGATCAGTATGTAACCATTCAGATCGAAGTGCCAAGAAACTTAAGTCCGCAGGCAAGACAGAAATTAAAAGAGTTTGAAGAAATCTGTCAGGGGAGTTCAAGAACAGCATAAATAAATGAAAAGACCAGAGGCTTGTTTTACAAATTGAAACAAGAATCTCTGGTCTTTTCTGCTGTTTAGAATATTGCTGTAGCTGTTTAGAAGTTACTGTGAGCAGTAACGTTTTGCACAGGTACAATTTATAGCCACTGACTCAGAAATTTGAAGCCAGTAACAAACGAATTATAATTGGGATTCTGCTAGTCACGTTCCCAACGACCGGAAGCACCACATGGAAGAACCAATCCTGAATCTGTAACAGGAAGTCCGATCTCCTGAGAATCTACATGTCCGTTCCAAGGTTTTAATTCAGTTGAGATCATGTAGGTAAGTACGGCAGGAGCAAGTCCTGTTGTATAAGAATTCACAAGGAAGAACCGTGCATCCTTGGAAAGAATCTTTGTACAAAGCTTGATGAGTGGATGGATCATATCTTCAATCTTCCAGATCTCGCCTTTTGGTCCACGCCCATATGATGGCGGATCCATAATGATTGCATCATAAGTGTTGCCACGGCGGATCTCGCGCTCAACGAACTTCACACAGTCATCGACAAGCCAGCGGATCGGTGCATCTCCCAGACCGGAAGAAACCGCATTCTCTTTTGCCCATGTCACCATACCCTTAGATGCATCTACATGAGTAACCTGCGCTCCGGCAGCTGCCGCTGCAAGTGTAGCACCTCCGGTATAGGCAAAAAGGTTCAGCACCTTGACCGGACGTCCAGCATTCTTAATCTTTTCAGAGAACCAGTCCCAGTTAGTTGCCTGCTCAGGGAAGAGTCCTGTGTGCTTGAAACTAAATGGTTTTAAATTAAATGTGAGAGAACCGTAATGGATCTGCCACTGCTGTGGGAGACTAAAAAACTCCCATTCACCGCCACCCTTTTTGCTACGGTGATAATGTCCGTTCATCTCTTTCCAACCGCGGTTCTTCTTAGGAGTATCCCAGATGACCTGCGGGTCCGGACGGACAAGAAGATAATTTCCCCAACGCTCAAGCTTTTCGCCACCTGAGCAGTCAAGAATTTCGTAATCTTTCCAATTATCTGCAATCCACATGAATTAGTTAATCCTTTCTACAAAAAATACTTGTAATCATACAGAGACAATCTCAAAAAACGATACATTTTTGAAATTGTTTCGTTTTATATCGTCTATAACATTTCTATTATAATAGAAAGTCCTATGGTAATGCAATGAAAATTTTGTGATTGAGAAATTATTGAAAAAATACTGGAAAAAATGCACTAACAACCCACTAAAATGGTAGGAATATAAAACAAAGCGACGAAATCATATAATACCTATTGACGTAGTAGGTTAATAGGTGTATCATACGCCTATCGAATCTGAGATGCGAAAAAGTAACAGCGTTACATCAAATGATAGATGGAGTGATGAGTATGATAAAAGTAGAACATGCAAACAAAACATTTTCCGGGAAATACGGTACAGTACATGCGCTGCAGGATGTCAGCATTCATGTAGAGAAAGGTGACATCTACGGAATTATCGGATTTTCCGGAGCAGGTAAATCAACTTTGATCCGGCTGGTAAATGGATTAGAGACACCGGATACGGGAAATGTTATAGTCCAGGGAGAAAATCTTGGGAATCTGAAAAAAACGCAGCTTCGCAAGCTTAGAAGAAAAATCGGAATGGTTTTTCAGCAATTTAATCTTCTTGAATCAAAAACAGTGTATCATAACATTGCATTGCCATTGATTCTTGAAAAGGCACCAAAGGAAGAGATTGATAAGAAAGTAAAAGAAGTACTCCGGTTTGTAGAACTGGAAGATAAGAAAGATGTTTATGTAAGCCAGCTTTCGGGAGGACAGAAACAGAGAGTGGGAATCGCAAGGGCACTGACAACAACACCGGACATCCTGCTCTGTGACGAGGCAACAAGTGCACTGGATCCACAAACTACAGAATCCATTCTGAAACTGCTTAAGAAGATCAACCGGGAGATGGGAGTTACAATCCTTCTGATCACACATCAGATGCAGGTCGTTCAGATGATCTGTAATAAAGTAGCAGTTATGGAGAACGGACAAGTAGTAGAGGCCGGAAGTGTGCTTGATGTATTCGGAAAGCCACAGGCACCTGTTACAAGAAGATTCGTTCAGACTGTAGTAAATGATCAGATTCCGGAAAGTATTATTAGTCTTGTGAAAGAACAGAAAGAACATTTCCGGGTAGAGAGGCTTAAGTTTATCGGAAGCAGTGTAAAACGACCTGTGATTTCAGATATCTGTCATGTGGATGGAATTGTAGTAAATATTCTGGGAGCGACCGTGCAGGAATTGCAGGAGAATGTAATGTGTGTGTTCATTTTGCAGCTGATCGGAACGGAAGAGAAAATATTAGAAGCTGAGAAACAGATTGATGAGAATGGAGTAATCAGAGAAAGAGTGGAGGCGATTTAATGGAACAAGAGTATTTTGGAGTATCACTGGAAAAGTTACTGACCAGTGGTGGACAGACCTTATATATGGTTGCATGGTCACTGATTATTGGAACAATCATAGGAATTATTTTGGCACTGATCCTTGTACTTTGCCGTAAGGGAGGAATGATAGAGAATCTGATCCTTTACAATATTGTAAGTATCTATATTAATATAGTAAGAAGTATTCCATTTGTGATCTTACTGGTAGCGATCATGCCGTTGACAAGGGCAATTGTTGGAACGACCATCGGAAGCACAGCATCACTTGTCCCGCTTGTTATTTATATCAGTCCATATCTTGCACGCTTGATGGAAAATAGCTTACTGGAGATTAATCCGGGTATTCTGGAAGCGGCTGAAGCAATGGGGGCATCTACCTGGCAGACGATTCGGTATTTTCTGCTTCCGGAAACACTTGGATCTATCGTACTCGCATTGACAACAGGTACGATCGGGTTGCTCGGAGCATCAGCAATGGCTGGATATGTAGGCGGAGGAGGTGTCGGAGACCTGGCACTGACTTATGGATATCAGAGGATGAATACACCATTGATGATTTTTACTGTAGTTGTACTGGTTGTATTTGTACAGATTCTTCAGCTTGCAGGAAATACAATTTCAAGAAAACTTAGACAACATAGATAATTGATTAAGAAAGAACGAGGAGAATTATATTATGAAAATCAAGAAAATTATTGCAGGATTATTAGTAGCGACAACAGCATTCGGCCTGGCGGCATGCGGAAATTCAGGTTCAGGAGATACGAAGAAAAGTGACGCGGATACATCAGAGAAAAAGGAAATCGTTTATGGAAAATCCCAGGGACCATATACAGAACTTTTCGAAGATGCAATCGTTCCAATTCTTGAGAAAGAAGGATATACACTGAAAGCTGTTGACCTTTCAGACCTTCAGACAGCAGATGTTGCACTGAATGATGGAGATGTAGATGTTAATGTAGAACAGCATACAGCATACATGGACAATTTCAATCAGAGTTATAACGCAGATCTGGTTGCAATCAGTCCGATTCCAACTGTTCCGGCAGGAGTTTATTCAGAAAAATACGATTCTGTAGATGAGATTCCGGATGGTGCAAAGGTTGCTGTTCCAAATGATGCGTCCAACACAGCACGCTGCTATCTGATGCTTCAGAAAATCGGCTGGATCAAGCTTGATGAGAATGCTGATCCATCCACAGTGACACAGGATGATATTGTAGAGAACCCACATAATATTGAATTTACAGAAATGAACAGCATGACAATTCCGGCAGCAGAATCTGATTTTGATTATATTGCAATCACAGGAAGTGTTGTATATAATGCAGGCATTGATGCTTCTACAGCACTGGCCAATGAAGATATTTCAGATTATCTTGTACTTCAGGTTGTTGTAAAAGAAGAGAACAAAGATGCAGATTGGGCACAGGCAATCGTGGACGCATACCACTCAGATGAATTCAAACAGTATATGAAAGAAAACAATGATGGATTATGGTGGATCCCGGAGGAGCTTCAATAATTAAGAAAGGCAGTGATGAAAATGGATCAGACAGAAAAATTAATCCTAGAAGCAATCGATCAGCACAGAGATGAGATCATTGAATTTGCCAGAGATATATACGATCATGGAGAACTTGGATATAAAGAATTCAATACAGCAGAAAAATTCATAAAGAAGATGAAAGAATTAGGTCTGCGCACAGAAACCGGACTTGCAATTACAGGAACAAAAGCGTATTTAAATGAAGAAAAGAAAGATACAGCAAGCCTTGCACTTCTTGGAGAACTTGATGCACTTAGGATTCCGGAGCATGCTCATGCGAATCCAGAGACAGATGCGGCACATTGCTGCGGACATCATGCACAGATGGCTGGAATCTTTGGTGCGGCACTGGCTCTTACAGTTCCGGAGATCTCGGAAAAACTGGATGGACAGGTGGTATTTTTTGCAACACCGGCGGAAGAGTATGGTGAAATTGGATTCAAAAATGAGCTGCGTGCACAGGGAAAAATAAAATATGGCGGTGGAAAATGTGAGCTGCTTCGTATCGGCGCATTTGATGATATTGATCTTTGCATTACACATCACATTGCACCGGGAAATGACATCATAGTAGGAAGTGGAACCGGAAATGGATTTGTATCTAAAGTGATCCGTTGTTTAGGTAAGGCAGCCCATGCGGCAGGAACACCGGAACAAGGTGTAAATGCTCTGTCGGCGGCGTCACTTGGTCTGCAGGCACTCGGTCTGAATCGAGAGACATTCCGTGATGAGGATTGTGTCCGTGTCCATCCGATCATTACAAAGGGTGGCAACCTGGTAAATGTAGTGCCTGATGAAGTTGTAGTAGAGACATTGGTAAGAGCTAAAACAATCGAGGCATTTACAGATGCAGCGAAGAAAACAGACCGATCCTTTCACGCAGGAGCTACTGCAATGGGAGCGAAGGTTGAAATCACAACACTTCCGGGATACCTTCCGACACTTGCGGAAGAAGCACTCCCAGAATTAAAAAGAGCAGCAGAACTTTCTGCACCGGAAACAAATGTGATCGAGGCCTCAGGACATACGGGAGGATCAACAGATGTCGGTGATGTCCAGCACTTAATGCCTGTATATACATTTAATACAGGTGGTGTAAAGGGTGGACTCCATCAGGTAGAATTTGAAGTGACGGATGAGGAAGAAGCTTATATTGTCACTGCGAAGATGTTTGCACTTGGAGCCTATGGACTTTTGAAAGAAAAAGCAGCAAGAAGCAGAGAGCTTGTTAAAAATTATAAGCCGGTATTTGAAAATTCAGCAAAGTATGCGGAGTTTATGGATCAGTTTGATTCGAAAGAAGTACTGGAATAATTTGAGTTTCCGTAAGATGTAACTTGAAAATAAATAACTTCTCCTAAAATACCAATCTGCCAGACTTGAATGAATCTCGCCCTATCGCCAAAGGCGATGGGGCGAGATTCGTTACTGTTCACTGGGCAACTGGGACATAAGAAAAACGATGGTATAGACTAAAACAGTCGAAGCCAGAGTCTTTTAAAGCCCAAACTCTTTCAATAACTTCTTTTGATATTCCCTGTCAGCAGCTGCCTTGAGAATATCATCAGTTCTGTTTAGTTCGGATAATTTTAAAATCAGTTGATTAATCCTGTTTACCCCAAGAGATTCCCCTTCTTTTATGCCTTCTTCTCTTTTTTCATCTAATTCATCTTTCATTAATTCTAATAACGCATTACACATATCTCTTTTTCCCTCCTTTAGCCGATTCTCGTTTGCTTTTACTATAATCTCCATAACAGCCTGATACAGCTGATTCTCTTTGTTCTTTTTATAATCCTCTAAAAGCTGTCTGGTAACAGACATATCTTCCAGGGTATCTGTCAAACTATATAACCAGAGATTTCTCTCCGGTGACAATCGATTTGTTACAAGAATCTGAATCGGTAAGATATCTCCAATTACATAATAAATCCCTTCTTCCGGATTATCAATAGTGTAGTGGCGTACTTCTTTCAAATGTCGGATCAGTTCTCTTGGATATCGTTTTGACACTAAGGTGATTGTCAGCTCCTGGATTGGAATTTCATTCACCTTTCCTGTATCTGCTTTATAAAAATTCGTATATCCATATACCTTATAGAAATCGTCCACGGAAAGTGAATCGGATGGTGATTTATATTCGATGATATTATACTTGCGGAATATTTTCCCAATATTTTTATGGATCGGTTCCGTATCCTTCTTTTTAATGATCAACACATCAATTGCCATTGGCTTTGAACTTAATAGATACTCCCGCTCAAACTTTAATTTTTCCGTTTCTTCTCTGAATTCAATCTGCAAGTCTGCATAAAATGCAGGATGCCACTGAAGCAGTTTTCCACCTGCCGGTTGCTGTTCTTCCGGCAATTGCTTTCTCTTTTGTTTCATCTAAGAGACCTCCTTATGTGATTTTCACAGAAGTTCTCTCTATCAGAAAACCTCTGCTTTAAATAATGGATTTTAAAAGCATGAATTTTCTGATTTGGCAGGTACGTTCTACCTGTAATGAAACCTTTATATGAATTTAGATGTTTTAGAAAATATGCTTTGAAATAGGATAACATATTTATGTATAGTGTTCAATGTTTTTCTACAACAATTATTTTTTAGAAAAACAGAGCCATGCCCTAACAACAAAAGCTCAACGCTTTTATCCGCATTGAGCTTTTGCTTTTTATATAATTTTATTTCCTCTGACGTATTTTGCTTTCACTTCTCTCTCATCAGCAAGATAAATCATTCTTTCCAAACGATCTTTCACACTCATCTGACGGGAGGATTCAAGTCTGCTGTCATCTAATACAACAGCATCGAATTCATATCCTTCTTCAAAACTTCCGACTTTTCCGAAGAAGGATCCGCCCCCCTTAGTTGCCATATAGAATGCTTCTTCTGACTTCAATGCCGGATATTTCTGATCGACAAGTCTCCAGCGCATCTTTGACATCTGAATTGCATGTGCCATTGCCCGGAAAAGATTCTCTGTCGATCCTCCTGCGACATCACTTCCAAGTCCTACAGAAAGCCCCTCTTCCAGATAACGTTTTACCGGTGCAATTCCGGAAGAAAGATTCTCATTTGATTCCGGACAATGTGCTACATACACACCGTTCTCTTTCATTCTCTGGATCTCTTCTTCCGTACTGTATACGCAATGCGCCATAACCGTCGGTGCATCTGCTCCAAACAGACCAAAATGATCATATGCATCTCCATAAAACTCTGCATACGGACAAAGTTCTTTTACCCATTCGATCTCTGATAAATTCTCTGATAAATGTGACTGCACCGGAATCTGGTAACGCATCTGAACCATCTTCAGCATATCTAGAAGCTCATCCGTACAGCTCGGAATAAAACGAGGTGTCAGGATCGGCAGCGTATTTTTATACTTTTTATGCTGCACATCCTTCATCCATTCCACTGTTTCTTCCGCAGACTCTTGTGTACCTTCACGAAGTCCATCCGGTGAATTTCTGTCCATATTCACTTTTCCGACCATCGTGACCAGACCGCTTCTTTCCAGATGATCCATCAGAACAAGTGTCGATCTTCTATGAATTGTCCCAAAGACGCATGCTCTTGTTGTTGAACTATGTTTCAAGTTCTTGGCAAACTTCGCATACGCCTCATTCGCATATAATACATCCTTGTATTTTGCTTCCTCCGGAAATGTATTCGTTTCCAGCCACTCCAGAAGTTCCAGATCCATCCCTGTACCGCGGAATGTATACTGCGGTGCATGTATATGCAGATCTGTCATTCCCGGAATGATCAGACAATCTCCATGATCCTCAATTGGTTCCCCTCCAAGTCGGAATGGAAGTGTCTGATAGATTCCTTCTACTTTTCCATCTTTACACACAAGATAACCGTGTTCACATATCTCAAATTCATCTTTCGTCTTTGTATAGATAATATTTCCTTTTAAAATTTTGATATCATCCATCTTTCTTATTCTCCACTCTCAATTACTACTATCATTTTAACTTTTTTCAAAGCGCCTATTTTACCCTTTCGAGCATGACTTCAACAACGCCGCCACAGACCATACCTTCATCCTCTGCTGCCTCTGCTGTCATATCTACCTTGCATACCTGGAATCCTTCCTGCTCCGTACGGATCATGAGGAGTGCTTTCTGAATAATCTCACTTTCCACACATCCTCCACCGATTGTATCGATGATCCTTCCATCTCCGCATACAAGCATCTTTGTTCCTACGCCACGTGGTGCAGAACCTTTTCTGGAAATAATTGTCGCAAGCACTTTTCCACACTCATCTTCTTTCAGAATTTCTTCAAGAAGTTCACTGGAATATCCACCGCTCTTTGCACGACTGTTTTTAATCTGAATGATTTCTGCCATAATAGACACCGCGATCTCTTCCGGCGTCTCAGCAGCAATCTTCAACCCAATCGGCGTATGGACTGCTTCAAGCACATCTCTCTCAACCCCTTCTGCCTCCAGCTGGTCTTTTACGATTTCAGTTCTTCTCTTACTTCCCATCATTCCAACATAAGCTCTTGGCTTTCCAAGGATTGTTCTGAGACAATCTGTGTCATATCTGTGACCTCTTGTAACAATAACAAACCATGTATCTGTATCTCCTTTGATCTTTGCAAGACCATCTTCAAATGGTTCGCAATAGACCTGGTCAGCCTCTGCTCTTCTCGCATCATCGGCAAATTTCGGACGGTCTTCTACCACCGTAACATGGAATCCAAGCATCTTTCCCATACGAATGATTGGCATAGATACATGCCCTGCCCCACAGATCACCAGCTTCGCCGGACGGCTGATACGCTCCTGGAAAATACGTTCACCTCTTTCATCTACAAAAACACTGTCTGTATCCTTCGGTTCACCTTTTAACAGAATTTTCTTTCCTGCTTCAGCACCATCAATCCGAGTCTGTGCCCAAAGCTCTTCTTTTGCATCTGCAAGCTCAGCCTGCAGATTTACATAAAATGAATTCATTCCCCAATTCTCCTTCATCTTATTATTTTCCAAATCCACAATTCGGATAAGTACATACTTCGCAGTTCAGGCAAAGTCCGCCTTCTCCAAGCACTGTGAAATCTTCTACACTTAATCTCTCGCCTGCTGCAATTCTCGGAAGCACCAGATCAAAGATTGTTCTTCTTGCATACATTACGCATCCCGGGAGTCCCATGATCGGAACTTTTCCTGCATATGCGAGCATAAACATCGCGCCGGGTAAAACCGGAGCTCCATAAGTGATCACTTCATCTGCCGCATTTCGGATTGCAAGAGGTGTACGGTCATCAGGATCGACGCTCATTCCT
>ERZ773116.4043-NODE-4043-length-10112-cov-5.213085_pt1 | contig 10112 bp, 8 predicted proteins | sample MGYA00580563_ERZ773116 | MGnify/ENA primary metagenome ERZ773116 (study PRJEB29015, sample SAMEA2737864) | human gut metagenome | biome: human gut; feature: human-associated habitat; material: faeces | place: China | collected 2012 ... | reverse complement strand
TGAATATTATGCCATTTGCTATGACCTGACATTTTAACTCCTCCTTCTTATTGGCCTTTAGCCTTTTTTTCTAAAAATTTCATTTTTTATTGTAACATATTTTTTTTATTTTGTGTAGTCTTTTTTACAAATATTTTTGTATTTTACTACACTTATATCATTTATAAAGATACAAATAAAAACTTCATACTCTATTTACTTGTATCTTTTGTCATTTATTTTATTATACTTTAGTATAACTATTAACTTCTTTTTGTAATCTTGTACTTATTTCTTTTGAGTTATTATATAAATATCTACATAAATTGGTTCTAAATAAAGCAAATTCTAATAATCCTTTTTTCTCATAATCATCATTATATTGCTTATAACCGAATGGGCTACTCACAATTTGAATTAAATATAATTGTGCTGCATATTTTAAATCATACTTATTTAATTGTACATATTTTGCAAATTCTTTAACATACTCCACTAATGTATCTATATTTAGTTCTCCATTTTTTGCTTCTTCATCAACATAACTATATGATCTCATTACTTCCCAAATTATCGGTAGTTTTTTTGCTGTTTCAAAATCAATTACAGTTGTCTTGCCATTGTCATTATAAATTAATTGTTGAACACTATAGTCTCCATGGCTATTCATTATTGTCATCTTTCTAATCATTTCAAAGTCAAAATTATTTAACAAATCTTTTGACATATTTATTTTATCTTGAAGATCTTTTTCAAATTTTTCTCTATATGGGTTATCTAGATTTAATTTATTTATTAAATCTTCCATTTTTATTATTCCATTTTCTAAACTTTCTTTTGAAAACCATTTTTCTATTATTCCATCTTCCTCTAAACCTTCGTAATCCTTCAATGCTTGTGTCATTTTTCCTAATATTTTTGCACTCTCAATTGTCTTTTGATAATCACCTGTATTATTTTCCATTGTATATCCATCTATACACTCTTGTAAAATTATTATTCTATTTTCAAACTTAATATAAAAACTATTTTGTTTTGATTTTATATAAACAGGAACATTTATTCCTCTATCTTTTAAAAAGTTGATTATATTAGTTTCCTTTATTACTGATTCTTCTGTTCTTCCTTCGCTAAATTCCTTTAAAATATATACTTTGTCATTTGATTTTATTTTGAATATATTTGCTGTTCCTCTATTAATTTTTTCAATTTCCATTATCTCTATGCCATAATTTTTATTTATCAAGGCCTTTATAATCTGCTCATTTAAATTAGATTTTTGAATTTCCATTATCTTTCTTCCTCCAATTACTTTTCTTAGTATAACATAAAAAAATATTTTTTACTGTTTTTTACATTTTTCAAATATCCTGTTTCTTTTAATCGTTTTTTGTGTTTCTTTTTGACAATTATACTCATGTCATACATCAAATCGGTATAATTGTCAAATATTGTGTTTTATAAAAATCCTAAATATTTTTATATTCTCGTGCTTTTTCTTCTAACAATTTAAAATTACATGCAATGGTTTTTAGAAAATTATTTTTATGTTGTGTTACGGCAACATACATTTTATTGGCTCTCTTATAGATTTCTTCTTTATTAGAATTCACAAATCTATACTCTGCAGATATAAGGTTTCTATAATTCTTATCCTGTTCACTATAGTTTAATATATTCATAACATTCATCTTCATAGGAATTGGAATCATGGCAGAAAATTTAATAATAGCTAATGGTCTCCTTTTTCTATCATATATAAAAAAGAAACTTGGATTATTCTTGTATTTTTCATAATGCTCTTTGTATGAATACAGGGGCACAAAATATCTATAACATTTAATTTCTAATACTATCCCTAAATACGGTCTACTATGTCCTATGTCATCTTTATTATAGCTAACATGTTCATCATACATACTTAAATATTTAATATATTCTCTATTCACGGCATAAAATAATAATTCTTTCATCTAACCTCTTTTCTGCACAAAATAAGAGAATACATGTGTTACCACTTATATACTCCCTATTTTATCACTGCTTATTTATAAGGCTTAAGCATTACCTAATTTCATTACAGTTCATTTATGAGGCTTGAACTTTACCTAATTTCAAATCGTTCTTTATGAACTCCTATCAGCAATCTTTCAATTGCTTCTTTAGTATATTCATTATATATCATTTTTATTCATTTTGTCAATGCTTCGTTTTAAAATATTGTAATATTTTTCCATTTTATCAAATATATTTAATAGTTACCTATTTATGAGGCTTGAACTTTACCTAATTTATAAAATAAATGCCTCTTGTTCTAATTTGCTATTGTTCTCTAGCATTGCGTCAATCACTTCATAGAAGTTTTCATAATCTGATAATTCTCTTAATTGTTGCAGTCTTTTTCTATAGTCTTGATTCATTTCTTTCCAATATTCTCTTTTACTAAAAAAAGCTTCTGTATCCATTTTATATTCTTGTAGTTCTGGTATAATTTTTTTAAGTCTCGTAAATATTCTAAATCCACCAATATCTATGTCACTCCAATGATAAAATTCTTGGTTTTCGCAGGCTTCATATATTTTTTTAAAGAATTTACCTTTTATTGGACTATACATCCCACCATGATATATTACAAATTCGTCACTTTCTTGCTTGTTTTGAATATAATCTATATAGTTAGCTTTATTTTCTATGAATAATATTTTTCTTACATTCTTAATTGTCAAATTTGTCATTTTTTCTACATTATAACTATTCAAATAGCTTCCCATCGTCTCTTTTTTGTACTCTATTTTTTCATCGTCTATGTAATATTCCATGTCTCCACAAAATTCAAAGATTTCGGGATATTTTGATATTCCTACTTCTAATAAGATATCATCATTACTATATTCTTCTGCATTTTCAAGCAAATATGTTTTAATAATTCTTATTAGAACGTGTTCTATATTTCTCTCAAAATATTTAGAATCTCCAAAGCATTTTATACTTAATACACGTTTTAAATTTTCTTCTTTGTTATCAATCTGTTTTAACACCAGCAAAATATCTTGTGCAAATTGAACAGGAAACAAATTATTTGTTTTATGCTTTTCTTTCAAATAATTTATCATGTCTTGTTTGTACTCATTTATCCACTCTTGATTAAATTCCGCTTCTTCTAGCATTTTCAATAATAGCTCAATATTTTCTTTTACATTTGTTCTATTAGCCTTTTCATATGCCAATTCTACATTTTCTTTATTTAACCAAATTTCTTCTATTATGTTTCCGCTTCTCGTATTTTTGCCAAGAAAAATCTATTATACCTGCTTTCTTTAGCTCATATATCACATCATGAATTATCTGTTTTCTATCATAATTTTCAATATTATAACCAGTTAGATTTTTCATCTTCAATATAATTCTTCTATTAGAAGCTTCATATAAAGCCTTGCTAGCCTCGTATTTATCTAACAATGTATTTAAAATAATCTTCTCAAAATCCATTCTATATTCCTTCTCTTCAAATTGCATTGGAAAATAATTAAATTTTGGCAAGGAAAATAAAATTTAAAAGGCAAGGGCGCATACGTGGTGTATGTAACCGCGTTTTAAATGAAATTTGACGTAGCCAAAATTGTAATTATTTTTCAATGGTTATTCTTCCTTATTACTATACTTCTTCACAACAATCTCATGTTCTTCTGGATTTAATACTAGCAATGTTGAATCAACAAGTGCTTGAATATCTTGCAATTTTTCTGGTGGTGCAGCAAATATTGCTTGAAATTGTATCTTCTTTAAGAGCTTAATACTTTCTTCTATTCTCTCGCTATCCATTTTACTGAATGCCTCATCAAATACAATTAATCTTATGGTATTATCATTACTCTTAGTTCTATATAATTGTGCAAATGATGCCAATATTGATATATAGAATGGTGTCTGCGTTTCTCCACCAGACTTTTTCAATAATGTCTTAGATAAACGTTGCTCATTTCCAAGTTTATCTTTTACTATTAAATCAAAGTTCAAATATGTTCTATAGTCGGTATATTCTTTAATGTTTTTCTCATACTCCTCACTCGAAATCGAATTATTATTTACATCTGTTGTAGTTATTTTTTCAAATAATTCTTTTATCTCTTGAGAATATTTCTGGTTAAACTGTTCCTGTCCTATAGCCCAGTCTCCTAGTAATAAATCGTCTTGAAGCATATCATAAAATCTTTTATACTCTTGCTTTGGAGATACTTTGAAGCTGTACGAATCTGTTCCAAATCTGTGTTCTCCCAGTGCACTGTTTAATTCTTTTATTTGTTTCTTTACCTCATCAATGTTAGATTTTAGCTTGTCTAAAAATTCTATTCTAAATTGCTCATATGCTTTCTGTCTTGAATCTTTTATTTTTTCTGTATATTCTGGTAATACCACTTCTTCTAATTTTTTTAAGTGCTTAGAAAATTCTTCGTTGCTTGCATCTTGAATGTTATATGCATATTGGTATTTCGTATTAAAATCACTTCTCTTATCTATAAGTTTTGCATGCAATTGTTCTTTTCTTTTTATTATTCCTTTTATGATATTAGAATATGACTCTGCTATTCTCTCTGCAGTTTTCTTTAATGATTGTATATCATACTTCTGTTCACCAAAATTTTGTTGCCATTCAACATCATAAAAGTCATTAATTTTGTTAGTCTTTTCTTCTATTGATAAGCTTATTCTAGGAAGCCTTTCTTCCTCTATATTCTTTATTGCTTCACTTAGTATTCCTAATTTTAAACTATTATCCTTTATTTGCTGTTCTATTTTTGTTTTTTCTACTTCTTTTTCTTTTATCTTTTCAGAAATTGTATTTAACCAGAATAAATCCATACTGTCTAATTCTTGTTGTAATTTCTGTTTTTCTTCATCATATTCAGATTTTTTCTTTGCTTCGATAATGTCTTCTTCTAAGTCTGGTAAAAATTCTTCTCCAAAGTTCGCCATTTTTCTAATACTATCCACTGTATTTATAACAGTTTCAAAATTATTTATATCATCTTCCAATTTAGCAAGCTCATTTTCTTTTATTTGTTTTTGTTGTTCTAATGCTTTCTTACCTATAACCGGATATTTATAGATTTTATGATCTATTTTTCTAAGCACATATCCTTGGTACAACATGCAATCTGATGTTATAGCTTGTTTATGGCTTCTTAACTCTTCTATTGTCTCACATTTAATTACTCTTCCTAATAAGTAATCAACATATGTTCTTGCCAATTCATTTTCAGTAATTACTTCTGTTGCAAGACTATTTTCAAGTGCATTTGATGCATTGTCTTTTCTAATTTTTTCAATATCAACTATACCAAATGAATGTATTTTTTCGTTTTCTCGTGCAAGTTCTCTATATATTTTTGAAGCTTCTTCAAAATATTGTGAGTCAATTATTAAATATTTTTTCTGAGTATTTAAGTAACCTTCGATTGCATTCTGCCATCTTGCATCTTTTATTTCTAATAAATCTGCTAAAATTGATACCTCTATGTCTTTACCAAACTTTTCTTTTAGTCTTGCCTCCAACATAGCTTTAAAATTTATAAATTGTGAATCATATGGATTAATTCCATTCTTTAATTTTTCTATATCTTGAATTAGAACTTCTCTAGTCTGTTTCTTATTGTCTATTTCATACTTTTTATCAAAATAAGTACTCGTTCCCCAATTTATTAAATCTGATATATTGTTTCTCGTTTCTGTTATTGCATTTATGTCTAATTCATTAAAAATATTTTCATTTATACTATCTATGTACTTTATTAAATCTCTAGTATTATTTATATTTTGATAATTTACTTTGTCTTTTGCACTTTCTAGTTTAGAAATGCTTGCATTCCATCTTAATGTATAATTTCTTAGAGTTGCAATGTTTTTGCTTGCCTTTTCACTAATGTTATTAAGCTTACTATCTATTTCTTGTATTTTGGCAGTAATCTTATCACTCTTTATTTTAATATCAGAATTTGCTCTTGTTACTGTTAAATCTGATATTTCTTTTTCAATCTCGCCCTTTGTTTTTTCAAGTTGTGTCGTTGTTTCCTCTAAGCTTACCTTGCCATCTTTATCATCTTGGACTTGCTTTTGTAGATTTTCATATTCATCAATTAATTGCTGTTTTTCGGCTCTCCATATTAAATATTGTGCTTCTCTTTGTTTCATACATTCGTCAAGATAACCATTATATGTATTTTCAATTTCTTGAAGTTGATTTTTCTGAGTATTCATTACATCTACTTGTTTTAATAAACTATTATATTGTCTTATGTTTTCCTGCATAGAAGTTATATCAATTTGATTCTTTACATCACACACATATTCTACTATAAATTTTTCAATATCGTTTATTGGTGTAAAAGTTACAGCCTTCTTAAACAGATTAAAAAATTTCTGATTTAATCCTCCGAGCTTTCCTCTTACTGCCACTTGGTATTGGGTATTACTTGTACATATTTCTAAATTTTTATTACCATATTTTCTAGTCAAGAAACTCTTCAATTCTACAAATGAAAACGGAATATTATTCTCCCCTATAAATTCATTTTCTGGAATACTTCCATTAAACATAAAAAATTTATGTTCAAATCCACTCTCATTGTAAACATCAAATACAACTCCTATGCAGAAATTCTTTCTTGTAACCGTATCATAAAATTCACAAACAATATAACTGGAAAATTTTCCACTTCTTAAATACTTGTAACCCGTATCTCCATCATCACCAATTTCGCCTCTTAAATAACCTTCAAGGGTTCTTTCGGTTCTATCATTTGCAGCCTTATTAAAGAAATTTCCTCTAGTATCTCCCAATAGTAAAAGTTGCAAGGCATCTATAATCGTAGATTTTCCCGAGCCGTTTTTACCAGTCAAGAAATTAATATTTGAAAATTCAATCATTTGCTTACTTATGTAATGCCAATTTATCAATAACATTCTTTCTAGTTTCTTCATTATTCCTCAGAGTCCTCCTCTTCTTCATTTTCGTCATCTTCTACATTTTCTTCTAAAATTGATATTGTTTGGCTCAAAGCTGTAATTTTTTCGTTTGTTACAGCAAATAATATTGATGGAAAGATTATTATTTTTGTCTCTGGATCTTCAAATTTTCCATCAACTTTTTGAATAATATTAAATTTTGCTAGATTAGATAGTGCCGTCTTTATATCCATATCCGAAGGCTTTTTATTAAATGCACCCACATCTATCAAAGTTTTTATAATGTCAGATACACTAACAATGGTATCAGTATTTAACTTTACACTTTCTCTATCCTCATCAAATTTCAGTCTTAATCCATATAAGAATATTGTTGTATTTTTATCTAATCTCTTTTTATTATATTCATACTCGTTTTCTATATAAATAACTTCGTAATTGCTGTCTTTCAATAGCCTATAACCAGCTATTTCAAGGTATTCTCTAAATAAATCTATGTTTCTATCAATAAACCTATAATCACTATTAGACCTAAAAGTGCCTTGATTTTTATCATAAAATCTATTTACCATAAAAGTTCTGTTAAGTAATAAACTCGTAATTCTTTTAAAATTTTCTTTTTCTGCTCCAGTTAAATTATTATATTTTTCTTCGAACATTTAACTTCTCCTTATAAACTTAATATTTGGAATTAAGTATCCATTATTATTTATTGTCTCATCACTATCTTCTATGTAATAAAAACTCTTGCTTGATTTATCTGCCTTTATTGTTGATAGTATTAATAAAATTAAGTCCTCTGTTGTATTTAACTCAATTTCACTCGAACTAATAAATGGTTTATTTTTAAAGTTTTTCTCCATAAACTCATTTATTGTTTTATTACTATACATATTTTCCAAGCTCTTAGCAAAATCATAAAGTGCTCTTGAATCTATCGGTTTAGATTGTTTTACCGGCATCGATTTTCCTTGTTTTTTAGTATTTTTCGTTCTTATATAAACAGAATCGTTAGACAAATATTCTTGTCTTGATAACTGTAGTTGGTCTATCATTTTGTCAATTACTTGTTCGTTTTTCGAATTTTTCAATATATGTACTAACTTACCTTTCAATTCCTTATCATTAGTCAGTAAATATTGTATTCTCTTAACAGATGCTCTTACATAGTCATTATTTTTTGTTTCAATCTCATTCATCGTTGTTCCAATATTCTCATATATTTCAGAAATAGTTCTAATTTTATTTAATATGTCATTTTCAGCATCTTCTTTAGTCTTGTATCTCTTACTACTGTAGGCCACATTTATAGCATTCTGTAACCTTTCTTCATCTGCTAAAATTTCTGTTAATAACTCTATAATTGGGAGCCTATACCTCGGAACAGAATCTCTAGTAAATCTAGGAAAAATCATCTCATCACTATATTCTTTATACTCGAAAAAATGTTGGCTTATTATATTATTAACATCATCTTGATTACACATTTTTCTGTGAAATCTTCCAAGACTGTTATATACAGATTTTAGTTCATCTATTAATTGAATTGTATTATTATAAGCAGTTATAACCGCATTATATGTTTCATTTTTCTCTGTACTTGCAAACTTTAAAGCCGTGTATGTAGCAAATACATATGAGTTATATTCGACCTGCTTTTCTTCTGTAAATGAATACAACAAATTAATAAACTTTATTGAATAATCTGGTAAAATTATAAATTCCTCGAATGAGTCTCTCTGCATTTCCCTTTCAATCCAACCAGCCCATTCTAATTTTCTCAATAAAAAATATGCTTTACCTGTAATATTGTTGTCTTTTAAATCACTCACATTTTCATCTTCAGAAAAATCTTCTTGATTAATCTCATCTTCTAAACTATTTATCAGCCTTGAGATTATATTTTCTTTTGATATACTCATTTCCTGCTTAAAAGCATCCCTTAATACAAATAAAGCATCTATATATAAATTTTTATTTTTTGATACTAGTATTGAAAAAAAGTTTTCCGGTATTTTATCGAATAAATTCATATTTCCTCCATTTTCTTCTACTGTTATATTTTACCATAGAATTTGAGGAATGTCTATTGCTTTATGTAAAGTTTCACATTAATATTCATAATTTTCTGATTCCATCCAATTTCAATTCTGCTACATGCATTAAAATATCCACCAGCAAAACCTTATTAAGATTCTACTGGTGGATAACAATTACTTTAAATTTTTACTGTTTAGCAAGTGCCAATCGTACAGTTTCGGCTAGTTTTTGATCAGCTTCTTTCACTGCCTTCAACAACAAGAATTCCAATGTTTCTCTGGAAGTATTTTCATGTTCGGCAATAAGCAACCTTAGGTTTCTATTATTATTTCTCGCTAACTTAGCAAGCGCTTCTTCCGGAGTATTTTTGTTTCTTACAACAGCTACAAGAATTCCAATATTTCTTCTTTCTGCAAGTATTGTAAGTGCTTCTCTCGGTACATTGGGGTTACAAGCCACATTATAGGCAACATTAGTATCACGATCTCTTGCTGACTTCATTAAAATCGTTTTGGGAGTACTTATATTACCAGCAATGGTTTCACGCACTCGTTTACCAGTGCCTGCAGCCATTCTATGTATTACCCTCGTTGGAATATTTGGATTGCCCAAAGCAGCCAATTTAACATCAATTACAGCATCATGTTCAGCCATCTCTTCAAGCGTTAGACTTCCTGTTTTAGGATTTTCAGCTACATTCTCCCTTACAATGTCATCTTTGTCCATAGACAACTTTGCTAAAAGTTTATCATCTGCGTTTTCATTGCAAGCAACCGCTCTACGGACATTGCACGACAAATCGTCAGCTAATTTTTCAAGAGTTCCAAGTGATGTTTTAGCGTTTTCCGCAACCTCCCACCGAACTTGATCAGTCATATCATTGGCCAATTTATCCAAAGCTGTTTCAGGCGTATATTCATTTCGAGCTACTGCACATCTTACATAACTTTCTCTGTCTTTAGCAAGTACAGCCAGTACTTTAGGATCGTCAACTTCACTCGCTATTGCATGCCGAGTTTCTTTTAATAAATAATTTAGCTCTAAAGTAACTTCCATTTTACTACCTCCTTAGTAATCACTATTATGAGATATTGCTTACTGGTACATATTATTGCTCCCTGTACCTAGGA
>ERZ773116.4036-NODE-4036-length-10136-cov-2.490626_pt1 | contig 10136 bp, 9 predicted proteins | sample MGYA00580563_ERZ773116 | MGnify/ENA primary metagenome ERZ773116 (study PRJEB29015, sample SAMEA2737864) | human gut metagenome | biome: human gut; feature: human-associated habitat; material: faeces | place: China | collected 2012 ... | reverse complement strand
GAGCCGGATTTTTCCGGTACATCATATGCGGGAGCCGCCGGCCTGGCCGGGGCGGCCTGCGTCGGTTCGACCGGTTTACGCTCTTCCTCACTTCGAGGGGAGGCGGCTTCGCCCTCGGTTTCGGGAGCAGAGAGCTGCCTGTCAACTGTTGCGGCGACCGTCTCGGGTTCTTCACCCGCACGACCCGCCTGGCGCGGCGATGTTGCGGTTTCCGCCGGCCGGCCGACGACTTCGTTCTTACGCGACCTGCCGCGTACTACGCCCCACACAATAAGCAGGACGACAATCACCACTGCGGCGACAATGCCGATAATCAGATTCGTATCCATGGCTCCAGCCTAAAAACCGCAACGGACAGCTGCCGGAATACCACATACGTCGCATTGTTGCAGCCAAGTCGACGACTAATTGGGCTGCTGGCACAGACGCTGCCCCTGAGTCGTCCCTACATATCGAACCGGGGAAGACACTGGTATAGGCAAATCTGCCACCAATACATAAAGCGGCATACCAGACGGCACCGGATTGCCAGCGGTCCCATGATATTCAACATAGAACAAGTCGGGCAATGGTGCCCCATCCTCATCGTGGTAACACTCGCGACCGCCACCGAAAACACGTATCAAACAGGACACGCACGGCACGATGTCATGGTTGTCGAACTCGCTCGCCGTCATCGACGGGGCCACATACGTCTTCATGATCGACTCTCCTCAGCCGCACGACCTACCGCGAAAACGTAGACCCCCGACAACATTTCGGGGGGTATAGGCGCTAGGCACCGCGACCACTACACTGGAGCTCATGGCCAATACTGCAAGAATGACGGCGCTGCAACGCCGCGAACAGCTCATCCGCGTGGGGCGAGCGTTGTTCGCATCCAAGGGGTTCGAGGCGGTGAGTGTCGAGGAGATCGCCGCGAACGCGAAGGTCAGCAAGCCGATCGTCTACGAGCATTTCGGCGGCAAGGAGGGACTGTACGCGGTAATCGTCGACCGTGAGATGCGCGAGCTGACCAATGCGCTCATCGAGGCGCTGTCCGACACCAAGGCGCACCCCCGCCAGATCGTGGAGCGCGCGGCACTCGCCCTGCTCACCTATATCGAGGAGAACTCCGAAGGCTTCCAGGTGCTCGTGCGCGACTCGCCGACCACCGACCCGGCCGGATCGTTCAACTCGCTGCTGGGCGACATCAGCCTGCGCGTGGAGGATCTGCTCACCGCCGCGGGAAAGATCCGGAGGGATGACCCGCACCTCATCGCATGGTCCATATGGTCCGCCGTGCACGGATTCGTCCAATTCGAGACACGACCCGAACATGATACGCCCGTCGACGATGACGATGCGGCCTATTCCTTTCTGCTCCGGCTGCTCATTCGAGGGGTCCGCACCCCTCAGACGGTCTCCGAGGGAACGGCGACCATCGCGGATACCAGCCGATCGTAGAATCGCCATTGGCCGCGCAACGCCACATCCCGTCTCACAGCGGCGAACGTTCCATCCGCCTTCAGGCTCACGGATACCTTACGGAAGTCCCCCGTCCCGTCCAATGCGGACAACGCCTTCGAGGCGGCCTCCTTCGCGCAGAAGGCCGCCCTACGTTCCACCGAGGAGACCATACGCAATGATGCGAGCTCTTCGGAAGAGAACACGAACCGCATGATCCCGTCGGACAATCCGTCCGAATCGTCCACGTCCACTCCCACGGCACGAATTCTTTCCGCCGACGCCACGGCGGCGACGCACAGCGACGGACAATGCGACAGCGATCCCACGATGCCGGACGGCCAGAGCGGTTCACCATCCGAACCTTTGAGTATGGGGCCCGTCATGGCCGATACGTCGTAAGGCCTCGTGGGCCAAAAGACGCGTCTCCGTGAATTCCCTTCTTCGTTTGGCCGTGGCGTTCCCGACCAAGGCCCGCTCACCGTCGAACAATCGCACGCGGCGCGTCCCCTTCCCCGAGATCAGCACCTCGCAGCCGGAGGCGAGCAGCGGCCCGAACAGGCGAGCCCGTCGCATCATGAGGTCTGCGCACATCATGGAGACTCTATCTACCGAAACCCACAAACCCAGCAACAGCAAGGCTTTCTACCAATTCCCAGAATGAGTGCACCACTCTGTTCGCCGCTCAAAGCCCGCCAGAAGGAAATTTGCGCTTTTCCATACCTTCACGCCGACAAGAGGTGTCACGATTACCTATATCTCCCATACTTTCTATGTTTTCTTGTGTAGGAAAATGTAAAAGTGTAAACACCGTCGGAATCGACGGAGACGTTCTCATATGACACGCCGATCGATCATCGAATGTCATGAGTGGCTCCCTTCAGACATAGAGTGGTGCACCGATTTGGCCTACCGGATGCACCACGTAACGTGCCACCGATATCGTCGGGCCGAACACCCTCTGAAGACACTACAAGGAAACTATTCCGACAGTCCAAGCCGTTCGGAATCGTTGAAAGGAAGCTGTTTTCGGCAAAAGAAAAGGGCTTTCGAATTTCTTCGAAAGCCCTGCTAGCGGAGGATACGAGATTCTGTGCAGAATGCGAGAAAAGCCTTATTTTCCGCCAGTTTTCGAGACTGCAAGGTGACGACGCCACGGTAATTCCCACTGTTTATACGGGCCAACATGTCCCTTCTAGTAGTGCTACAGTTAATTCCACGATCATTCCGATTGTCGTCTGCATGACGTTAAAGCAATTACCCATGGCAAGGTCTGCCTTGCAGGAAGGAAGATTATCATGTCAGCAACGGTCGCTCCTTGGAATTTGGAACCTATCTCCGTGACTATTGCCGAGGCCACCCGTCTTCTAGGCTTCAAAGACTCCAAAACTGTCTACAACCTCATTTATCAGGGAAAGATCAAAGCCCGCAAGGTCGGGCGAGTATATCTTGTCTCCTACGCGTCCCTCAAAAAACTCATTGAAGGCTAAGTATCCGTACTTGGAAAACGTGAGGTCACGTCAACGGGAATTGACACGACCTCAAAGAATCCATGTTCATGCGCGCTGCTGTTTGCAAACCGGCGCGAGATAAAAAGGACCCTTACAATGCTTCATTATAGCGATGCGCGCCCGGAGAGGGGCGAATTCATCGGGGACGGCATAGCAAGAACCGCGGGAAACATCCCGTACAATCCGGAATCCGATGACAACGCGTCATTTCCTGACGACGAATTCTGGAATTCGAGGGAGAGCCTGCAACAGATCAAAGATTATGCGGTCAGCAGGTTCGTTTCCCCCTACGCGGTGCTCGCCGTGACGCTCTGCCGCATCATCGTGGCGACGCCGCCCCATGTGGTGCTGCCACCCACCATTGGCGCGGATTACGGATCGTTGAATTTCGGCGTGGTGATTCTTGGTAATCCGGGCTCGGGCAAGGATGCGGCCTTTGGCGCAGCGAAGGCACTGGTGCCGGACATTCGTGACGCCCCAGTGACCAGCGTGGCCAGCGGGCAGGCCATCAGCGCGTTATTCGGCCAGCGTGTGCAGGACGACGGCAGATTCAGACTGGAATGCAAGACTCCTCGCGCGATGATCAGGTATTCCGAGGCGTCCAATTTCAAGGCGCTGTCAAGCGCGAAGGAAAGCAACCTCCAGGCGGAGGTGCTGTCGCTGTTCTCCGGCCAGCAGATCGGCGACTACACCAAGAACAAGGAGCTGTCCGTGACCATTCCGGAACACGGGTATAGAACGGCTGTGGTGATTTCCGCCCAGCCGTCGATGATGGGCATGTTCGAGGTTGGCGTCGGTGTGGGATTCCAGCAGCGGTTCCTGTACGTCTCCGCGTACAGCGACAGGCTCAATGTCCGCGCCCTTGACGAGGATCCGGTCGCGCTGTCATCGTTGACGAGATTTCCCTACGACACCGGTCTGCTGCCCGTTGACTATCCCATCGAGCAGATGAACCGGCTCTACGAGTGCGGCAGCTATGCAAAGGCCAATGACTCCACGCCGGATTCCAGCCATCTGGAGAAGCGCCCCATGCGTCTGCCGCCGATAGCGATAGCCGAAATGAGAGCCGACAAAATACGGGTCAACAGGGAGCATGGCGGCGATCCGCGCCGGGCCCACGGCATGTTCCTGCGTGCCAAACTGTCGGCGGCCTTCCGCTTGCTTGAAGACCCGCTGTCATCCGAAATCATGCAGGAGGACTGGGAACTCGCGGGCATGATGATGCGTTACTCGCGTCGATGCTACGAGGAAAACCTGCAAGAGTATAGGAATGAGAACCTCAAACGACGCGCGGACTATAAAGAGGAGGACGAGCTGGTCCGCGAACAGGTCGATATGCGTTCCCAGCTCGCCACCGAGGAGCGCATCATGGAGGTGCTGTCCAACTCGCCGAAGCCATCCGTGTCCAAAGGGGAATTGACCCGTTCCCTGTCCAAAAGACAGAAAGCCAGTCTGGATGCCGCTCTGGAGAACCTGATGGCTTCAGGAAAGATCAAACACAGGAAGGGCATGAAGGGCGGCCACTGGTATTCGCTTGCGTGAGCGACCTACCGACCTACCCGCCTACTCACTACTGCCGTAAGGTTTTCCGCGACCTACCGACCCGAGCCTACCGACCTACCTACGGGAATCCAAGGTAGGTCGGTAGGCGAGCTCAGTAGGCGACCAAATCCCAGTGATTCCACCAGGTAGGTCGGTAGGTTGGTAGGTTTTTGGGAATAGACCAATTCTGACCGACGATTAAACCCCGGCTATCGAAACTGGAACATGGGAAAGCCATGACCCTCAGCATGACGCACAGTGTGGGTGTCGTCTGCTTCTACTGGTGTGTGAATCTGCGTACTTGGTATTGTTGAAGGCTATATCTACGGTTTTGAAGAAGGCATGGCATGACGAATAGCGGAACGCAGCGCGCGGAGTTGCACAAAACGATTTGGAGTATCGCCAATGTGTTGCGCGGCTCAGTGGACGGCTGGGATTTCAAACAGTATGTGTTGGGGTTCCTGTTCTACCGGTTCATCTCCGAGGACATCACCTCATACCTGAATGAGTACGAGCACCAGGCCGGCGATGTGGATTTCGACTACGCCAAGCTGGACGATGCCACGGCCGAGCAGGTGCGTAAGTCGATGGTGGAGGAGAAGGGCTATTTCATCCTCCCGTCCGACTTGTTCGCCAACGTGCGCAGATGTGCCGATGCGGACGAGAACCTGAACGAGACGCTGCAGCGGGTGTTCAAGAACATCGAGGGCTCAGCCATCGGCTCGCGTTCGGAATCCAGTCTGCGCGGCCTGTTCGACGATTTGGACCTGAACAGCCGCAAGCTCGGCGATACCGTGGTGGATCGCAATGCCAAGCTGGTGAAGGTGCTCAATGCCATTGGCGATCTGGACTTGGGTACGGAGAGCTTCGCGGACAACACAATTGATGCGTTCGGTGATGCGTATGAGTATCTGATGACCATGTACGCGGCGAACGCCGGCAAGTCCGGTGGCGAGTTCTTCACGCCGCAGGAGGTCAGCGAGCTGCTGACCCGGATCGCCACCCATGGCAAGAGCGAAGTGAACAAGGTCTACGACCCGGCGTGCGGTTCCGGTTCCCTGCTGCTGCAATCCATCAAGGTGCTGGGCAAGGATAAGGTCCGGCAAGGGTTTTTCGGCCAGGAGAAAAACCTGACCACGTACAACCTGTGCCGCATCAACATGTTCCTGCACGATGTGAACTACGACCATTTCAACATTGCCTACGGTGACACGCTGATCAATCCCCAGCACTGGGACGACGAACCGTTCGAGGTGATCGTGTCCAACCCGCCCTACTCCACCAAGTGGGAGGGCGACGACAACCCCACACTGATCAACGATCCGCGATTTGCCCCGGCTGGCGTGCTTGCGCCGAAGTCGAAGGCCGATCTGGCGTTCACCATGCACATGCTCTCCTGGCTGGCGGCCGACGGTACCGCGGCCATCGTCGAGTTTCCCGGTGTGCTCTACCGCGGCGGCAAGGAGCAGAAGATCCGCAAATACCTGCTGGAGGGCAACTTCATCGACGCAGTGATCCAGCTGCCGCCGAACCTGTTCTTCGGCACCTCCATCGCCACCTGCATCATTGTGCTTAAGAAATCGAAGAACGACGACAGCGTGTTGTTCATCGATGCGTCGGAACGGTTCGTGCACGTCGGTAACCAGAACCAGCTTTCACCCGACGACATCGCCGCCATCATGGACGCCTATGTGAAACGCGAACCGGTTGAGCATTTCTCCGCCGTTGCCTCTCTTGAGGATATCCGCAAGAACGATTACGTGTTGTCGGTCAGCGGCTATGTGCAGCCCAAAGACACACGCGAGAAGATTGACATCGCCGAACTCAACCGGCAGATCTCCGGCATCGTGGCACGAGAGAACGAACTCCGCACTCAGATCGACGCCATCGTCGCGGATTTGGAGAGCTGAAATGGTTGAAGCGTTTCAGGCACAGGGCTATTTTGGTAGGACACAGTATCTTCCCGAAATCCCTGTGGCATGCAGTCGAGAGTTCGACTTCTATCGCTGCGTTGAATTCAGTCACTCGATGTACGGGAAAACAGTTAGCGAATTGCATGCGGGGAATCTGAGATTGCCTTCCGGCGGGCGCTATAGTAGCGTATTCGGCAATCAGCGCTTGTCTTATTGGTCGAGCAGTGCGGAAACGGCAAAAGCTGAAATTAGAAAACATGGCGCTTCGTCTGATGTGATTCTGTTCAAAGCGTACGATGATGCGACCAGCACATGGCCTACCTTGATGGATCAAGAACCACTGGTTCTTGTGGATGCTCGTGATTTCGAGATACAAGCGATAATCGACAAGGTCGATAACGCTGCGCCGCTAAACAAGACTGAATTGGAATTGCTTAGGATGATCAAGGCCCAGGATCCTGATTGTCTTGTCTATAAGTCCCATGCCCGCGCCGGTGGGGAGAATTACCTTTTTTATGAAAAAGGATTCAATAAGTTAGCACTTCGCGAAGTCCGATTATCGCTGAATGGCGGAAGGAACCGAAATTCTGTTGCTTGCGCCGTGTCATCTGACTATTTGCCAGTACTGGAAGCATACGGATGCTATTTCAGTCCTATTGCGCGTATAGGCAAGGACTTAACGTACCCAGAGTCCTCGGAATACAGAATGAGGAAACAGTACATGGAACTATCCTTCAGCCAGTATCGGGAGCATGAGCATGAGCAGGATTGACGATTTGATTGCGGAATATTGTCCTGATGGGGTGAAACACCAAACGTTGGGCGAAATAGGTGAGTTTATTCGAGGTAATGGCATTCAGAAGAGGGATTTTCGAGATTCTGGATTCGGGTGCATCCATTATGGACAGATTTATACCTATTATGGCTTATTTGCTGATCATACGAAGTCGTTCATTGACCCAAACTTGGCTGAAAAACGAAAGAAAGCATATAAAGGCGATCTGGTTATAGCTACGACAAGTGAAAACGAAGAAGATGTTTGTAAGGCATGCGCATGGCTAGGCGAAGAGCCGATTGCTATTAGCGGTGACGCCTATATTTTCCGGCATCATCAAAATCCAAAATATATATCTTATTGCTTCCAATCGGAGCTGTTCCAGTCACAGAAAAAGAAATATATAACTGGTACAAAAGTGCTACGTGTAAATGGCGATGCAATGGCCAAAATCCATGTTCCCGTTCCTCCATTGCCGGTGCAGGAGGAGATCGTTCGGATTTTGGATTCGTTTAGCTCGCTGGAGGCGGAGCTGGAGGCGCGGAGGAAGCAGTATGCCTATTATCGCAATGAACTCCTCACATTCGAGAGAGTCGTAACCGTTTGTATTCAGGATATCTGCATCCGAATCTGTTCAGGAGGAACGCCATCATCAAAGCGTCATGATTACTATGATGGGAATGTCCCATGGTTGAGGACTCAGGATATTGATTTCAATGTTATTAATCAAACTTCAGCCACCATTTCAGATGAAGGATTGAGAAATTCGGCTGCCCAGTGGATACCGGCCAATTGTGTGATTGTGGCAATGTATGGGGCAACGGCAGCAAAGGTAGCAGTGAACAGCATTCCCCTAACAACCAATCAAGCATGTTGTAACTTGCAGATTGACGAGACCAAAGCTGATGTCCGATATGTGTTCCACTGGCTTTCCAATGAGTATGAACATCTAAAGGCATTGGGTGAGGGCTCACAATCAAATATTAATGCTAAGAAGGTGAAGTCGTATCCCATTAGTTTGCCGCCGCTTGAAGAGCAACGCCGAATTGTCTCCATCCTGGATCGTTTTGACAAGCTCACCAATGACCTAAGTTCCGGCCTGCCCGCCGAGATCGAGGCCCGTCGCAAGCAGTACGAGTATTACCGGGACCGCCTGCTGTCATTCGACGAACTTGCCGTGTGACGTTTCATCGTGGGAACGGTCGAGTTGATGTATGGTCAGGTGCCGGACCATAGGGATGCATAGCATGGTTGGGACGCGCCGCAGACTTTTCAAAATGTGAGGACACGACTAACATGGCAGATAACAGCAGCTCCCTAAGCCTACTCACAGTGCTCAAACCAGGGGGCTCTTCTCATATCGGGGCGGAATCCAAGCCCGCGAAGACCATCGACCAGATGATCGCCCTGATGTCGGAGCGAGGCCTGGTGATCACGGATGAAGCAGAGCTGCGGCAGGTGCTCTTCGACTGCAACTATTACCGTCTCTCGGGATACTTCCGTTCCTTTCAAGTCAACCCAGCGGCCGGCGACAACAGGTACAGGCCGGGCACTCGGGACGTTGATTTCCTTGTTCCCTATGCGATGGACGAGAAGCTGCGCAACATCATCCTCAAAGGCACCGCGAAAGTGGAACTCACCCTGCGTTCGAGAATCGCATACCTGCTGGCGTCAGACGGCAACGCCTACACGTATATGGATCCCGAATCCTATCAGGATGTGCGCAGCAAACGCGGCGAACTGTTGCGTGACAATCTGCTGCGCAACATGGACAAATGGATGAAGATGTCCAACGAGGTATGCATGCGGCATTACCGGCGCAAAGGCGGACCGGTGCCCGTGTGGGCGGCCGTCGAGACGTTCCCGTTCGATACGCTTTCCCGAATGCTTTCCCTGCACACGGATGCCAAGGCGCTCAGGGAATTGTACAGATCAGTCGGATTACGCACCAATCTGCGGACTTCCTCGGAGGTCGTGCATGCCATGGTTTATCTGCGCAATCTGTGCTCGCATCATGCCAGACTGTGGCATCGGGAGATGGTCATCCCGTCGCCTATGACGCGTGACATGAAAACCGCGTTCGCTGATTTCGAATACGGCGAGAAATCCGTGGCGTCGTCGCTGCTTGCGCTCATGTATCTTGTGCGGAATATCGAGGGCGACGATGGCTACGCCATGGTGATTCGTCGCTTCCTCGACTCGAATGAGGCATACGCCTCTGGAATCAGGACGGCCCTGCATTGGGAATAAGCCGCAGGATCCAGGAATCCCATATGCGCTGCGGAATCCGAATTCCTTTGAGTAGGATGGCGGATAAATACGGATGAAGAAGGAGCCCATGATGACGGAGCGGTCGGATATGGATCTGCCGGATGGCGGCAAGTCGTACAAGCTCGTGGCCGAGGGCGCGGAAAGCACCGTGGTGGCCGAATACGAGCCTGACCACGGTCGTGAGACCGCATACCAGAGCGAAGCGGATCTGGAGGAGGGGCTGCTGCGAATCCTCGAATCCCAGGGCTATGAACGACTTTCCGCGCATACGGAACTCGAGCTTATCGCAAACCTGCGCACCCAGCTTGAGAAGCTGAACGATGTCCGGTTCACCGACAATGAGTGGTCGCATTTCTTCCACGAGGTCATCGCCTCTTCGACGGCGGGCATCGAGGACAAGACCCGGCTGATCCAGGAAGACAACATCCAGATTCTGAACCGTGATGATGGCACGACGAAGAACATTCGTCTCATCGACAAAGTGCATGTTCACAGCAACCGCCTCCAGGTGCTTCACCGGTTCGAGGAGGAGGGAGGCAGCCACCCGACCCGGTATGATGTGACGATTTTGGTCAACGGCCTGCCGTTGGTGCAGATCGAGCTAAAGCGACGGGGCGTGGCGATCAAGGAGGCGTTCAACCAGATCAACCGTTACCAGCGCGACAGCTTCTGGGCCGG
>ERZ773116.4034-NODE-4034-length-10139-cov-3.249008_pt1 | contig 10139 bp, 4 predicted proteins | sample MGYA00580563_ERZ773116 | MGnify/ENA primary metagenome ERZ773116 (study PRJEB29015, sample SAMEA2737864) | human gut metagenome | biome: human gut; feature: human-associated habitat; material: faeces | place: China | collected 2012 ... | reverse complement strand
GAAAACAGAAAAAGAAACAGAGACGGCAGCATCAGAAACAGAGACGGCAGAAACAGAAGATGTGGAAGCATCAGAAACGGAGACAGAAGATGTGGAATCAGCTGACACAGAAGTGGCTGAGGATGAGTCTGGGACAGTAGAAGATACGGAGGTAGTGGAGCAGGAAGAGACGGAAACAGAGCAGGAATTAAAAGCTGCAGAGGGATCGATGAACCTGACACTGCATTTTGATAACAGTGCTGCAAAGTATAAAACACCTGCATTGCAGTTTTGGGGAGATGATAATACTGTCGTATCCGGTGCAGTTAAGACAGATCAGGAAATTACCGGTTGGGAAGGAGCTGTCGGACAGATTTTAACGCAGGATAAAGGCGGTGATTTCTATAGTGTAACTTTACAGGGTAATTTTACCGGATTTCAGTTTTTAGATTATGATACACCATCCCAGAATACAAATGGACAGGGATTTGTCAGCACTATGAAATCATATACTGGTGACACTCCGACAGATCTCTATTACATCTGCAAAGACGGTAACTGGGGCTGGTATTTAGATGCAGCAGGCACAGAAGCCTTAAAAGAGCCGGAACTTGTTTACCTTACCATGCATATCAAACCGGAAACGAAATGGTCAAAGCCGGCAATGCAGCACTGGAATGACAAATTGACTATCACTGATACAAAAGGTCAGGAAACGATTACAGGATGGGGTGTTAAAGGAGATCTTTTCACAGCAGAAGAGAATGGATTTTACAAACTCACTGTCAAAGGAACATTCGGAGGCTTTCAGTTTGTAGATGCAGATAATGCGGATGATACAAAAACAGGTGACAATACTTACGACAAACTGTTGGATAAATTTGTAGCAGAAACGCCAACCGATGTATATTATATCCAGAAAGACGGCACCTGGAACTGGTACATGGATAAAGATGGAACAATTACACTTGCTTCCACAAAAGAGGTATCGGACCAGGCAGTCGACAATGCAGATGGAACTACCACATTCACGGCTGTTGCAGAAAATGTAAAAGATAAAGTAAAGGTTGTTTATGGTAAAAAATCAGAGGTGGAGGAAAAAGGAATTTCTGCATTAAAGACGGTTACCATGACAGCAGATAAAAGTGTTGCAAATGCATATACCACGGATGCGATTTTCCTTGGAGATGATGCATTGGACATCGTATATTACATCGAAGTAGATGGTGTAAAAAAAGACATTGAAACATCCGCTGGTGTTACAGTTGGAAAAGATACTTATCTTTCTTATACCAGGGATAAATTTACCGGCAGAATGGTCTGTATACCGGGTACATTTCCTGGAAAAAGCTGGGATGCAGCATCAAATATAATGACATACATGGGAGAGGGGTTATATTCCTATACATTTAAAAATGTTCCGGCGGCAAATTACGAGTACAAGATTACGATGGGTGACTGGAGCGAAAACTATGGGGCAGGCGGTGTTATAAGCGGATCTAACATTGCAGTTACCGTGACAGAACCTCAGGATGTTACGATTTATTATTCGGACTTCAGCCATTATTCAAAATGCAGTATTGATTATAAATTTGGGGCAAGCCTGTTATTGCAGGGAACAGGAATTCTGGCAGATACAAGATTTTCTGACAGCAGATTGACCGGAATTTACAGCGCAACTGTGGCAAACATGGAAGCTGGTACTTATTCCGATACGAAGATCGTATCAGAGGATGAGACTGTTGAAATGGATCCATATACGGTAGATACCACAAAGGATGTTACATTCTATTATGATCCGGAATCAGGCATTTATTATTCGAATGCTTCTGACAAAGAAGTTGCAACAAACAAACTTGTATTTGATTCTAAGGATACAGCTTACAAATCAGTATACGGTGCGGTGGCAACCGGAGAGAAAGTTACCTACTCCATCGATACCGGAGATGATGTTACTGCAGTCAAACTGGTTGTAAAAGGTGTGGAAAAGAAAACACTTTCCATGAAAAAAACAGCGGGTGCGGAAGATGGAAAACAGAGATGGTCTGTTACTACAAGCTATGACAGACTTGGAGAATATCAGTATTTCTTTGCAGTATATAATGAGACGGCAGTGGTAATGTATGGCGATGATGACGGATATTACGGAACCGGTATGGCAACAGATTTATTAAGCCTGTTACCGTATGATCAGATCGTATATCAGTCAGGTTATGAGACACCGGACTGGATGAAAAATGCAGTGATCTACCAGATCTTCCCAGATCGTTTCTATAATGGCGATGTGACAAACGATACCATCACTTCGGATGCAAGAGGTTCGATGCAGTATGAATATATGAATGACTGGTATATTTTGCCGGAGAATCCGGAGCAGGTCACATTACATCCGGATACATATCCAACTTATGCATACAAGGGAGATGGAAACTGGAGCAATGAGATTTATGGTGGAGACTTAAAAGGAATCACCAAACGGATCGATTACTTAAAAGCACTTGGTGTTACCGTGATCTACTTAAATCCGGTATTTGAATCTATTTCCAGCCACAGATATGATACAAGTGATTATAAAAATATTGATCCGATCCTTGGAACACTTGGAGATTTTGAGGAACTGGTCAGCGTAGCAGAAGCGAATAATATGCATGTTGTATTGGATGGTGTATTCAATCATGTATCGGATGATTCTGTTTATTTTGACCGTTACTATGAGTATCTGGAAGATGGAACCGATACGATCGGAGCTTATCCTTACTGGGCATATGTATACGATGCCATGAGCGAGAAAAAGATTTCCAAAGAGGAAGCAGAAAAACAGGCAAAAGAATATTTTACGGCAGAGTATGGAATTACAAACTATGACTATACAGAATGGTTTGATGTATTTTCCGATACAACTTTAAAAGATGACAATGACGATGAAGTATGTGATTCCGTAGGACTTCGTGCCGGAAAACCAGTATATGGTTATGATGGATGGTGGGGTTATGACTCCATGCCGATCATCAAGGCAACGAACGGTTCCGAATATCAGACCGGTACCTGGGCAGAAGAAGTAATCGGAAAAAATGAGACAAGTAAGACCGCAGATAACAGTGTGACACAGTACTGGCTGTCAAAAGGAATGGACGGATGGAGACTCGATGTTGCCAATGAAGTATCGGATGAGACCTGGCAGCATTTCCGTAAATCCGTAAAGGCACTTGACAGTGATAACGTGATCATCGGAGAGATCTGGACGGATGCAGTCAAATATCTGATGGGTGACATGTATGACTCTGTTATGAACTATATGTTCCGTGGAGCAGCAATCGCCTATGCAAAAGGCGGAGATTCAAAAAATGCGTTAAATACGCTGGAGCGTTTGAGAGAGCGTTATCCGAAAGAAGCATTTTATGCGATGATGAACCTTGTTGACTCTCATGATACAACACGTTTGTTATCTTACTTAGATGGTATTGATGACGATAGAAACCAGAAGGAAATTTCAGAGGCATTCCCGACTTACGAGAATACTTCAGATGCAGCAAAACAGAAACAGTATTTAGTTGCGTTAATGCAGTTTACCTATGCAGGTGCACCGACGATCTACTATGGTGATGAGCTTGGTATGGTAGGTGCAGATGATCCAGATGACCGCCGTGCGATGATCTGGGGCGAAGGAAATGAAACTCTGGTAAAATGGTATGCAAAACTTGCTGCAATAAGAAGCAGTTACAGTGCATTGAGAACAGGCTCCGTAGAGCCGGTATATGGCACAGATAAAGAAATTTTAGGCTATGTCAGAAGTGATGATTCGGATATCATGCTTGTTTTGATGAACAACAGTGCAGCAGACAAGTCTGTGACAGTAAATGTTGCAGAACTTGGAATTAATGCAGCAGAACTTGCAGATGTGATCGCAGGTAATAGTTACAGTGCTGCAGGAGGCAGCGTGACGGTAACTGTTCCGGCATACAATGGTGCGATCTTAACAGACAAGGGTCATGTAAAACAGGTTTCTGTGGATGAAGAAAACTTAAAACCTGGTTTTGATCCTGCATATAAGATTAAGGCAGAAGAACGTGCAGTCAAAGTAACAGGAGTTTCACTGAAAAAGACAGAGATTACCTTACAGAAAGGTAAAACAGCAAACATTTCTAAAAATATAGTAGTAGCACCGCAGAATGCAACAAACACAGCAGTAAAATACAAGACTTCTGACAAAACAGTTGCTTCAGTTGACAAAGATGGTAATGTAACTGCAAATGCCAAAGGAACTGCAACAATTACCGTGACAACAAAAGACGGACTGTTTACATCAGAATGTAAAGTAACTGTAGGAGATCAGGTACAGGCAGCGAAGATCAAATTAAACAAGACAAAACTCAGCCTGAAAAAAGGAAAAACATATACCTTAAAGGCAACAGTCACTCCGAAGGATTGTACGGATAAAGCCGTGAAATGGAAATCTTCCAAATCCTCTGTTGTAAAAGTAGATGCAAACGGAAAAGTAACTGCAAAGAAAGCAGGAACCGCTACAATTACAGCTACCACAAAGAATGGTTTAAAGGCAACCTGTAAGATCACGGTTACAGATCCGGCAACCAAAGTATATCTGACACCGGCGATGAGTATCAAAAAGGGAAGTTCCGTAAAACTGACAGCATCTGTATTTCCGAAGACAGCGACAGATAAACTTACATGGTCTACATCAAACAAAAAGGTAGTGACAGTAACAAAGAGCGGTAAGATCAAAGGAGTCAAAACAGGAACAGCTACGATTACAGTTAAAACAACAAGTGGAAAGAAAGCAACCTGTAAAGTGACCGTTGTAAAGAGTAATAAGAAGTCAGCAGGTATTAAACTGAGTGCAAAGAAACTGACATTAAAGCAAAATGCAACAAAACAGCTGAAAGCTACTCTTGATAAGAATGCAACGGACAAAGTGACATGGAGCAGTTCTAACAAGAAAGTAGCTACAGTCGATAAAAATGGTGTTGTAACGGCTGTAAAGAAAGGTACTGTAACGATTACCGCAAAGACATCAGGTGGAAAGAAAGCAACCTGTAAAGTGACGGTAAAAGTACCGGCAACCAAGGTAAAATTAAACAAAACCAAGGCGACTGTTGCAAAGGGCAGGACTCTGACCTTAAAAGCGACTATGACACCTTCTTCCTCAACAGATAAACTTACCTGGACGAGTTCCAACAAAAAAGTGGCAACAGTTGATAAGAATGGTAAAGTAAAGGCACTGAAAAAAGGAGCAGCCACGATTACGGTAAAAACTACAAGCGGAAAGAAAGCAGCCTGCAAAATTACTGTAAAATAAAAAAAGTTGTAAAAAAATATTGCAAACAGGAAATCAATGTGGTATAAATGTTACAACGTTAAAACAGTAAAGCGATGAAAGAGACTCTGATCTTTGGGCGTCGACAGGAATACAGCGTCACCGACTGAGAGCGCTGTTTGAAAGAGAAGGTCAAGGGAACACTCTGGAGCAGACTGATTGAACAGGAATTTGTGCGAGCGGTTGATCTTAAAAACAGCGGCAGTGGATCGAAAGTAGGTCAGTACGTGGGTGCGCGTTAAGCACAGAGAGCGGAAAGATGATGAGAACGACATCATTTTTCAATGCGGGTGGTACCGCGGGATACTAAGAGATTTCGCCCCGGAAAAGCATATGCTTTTCCGGGGTTTTTTGTATTCATGATAATAGAATGTTCGCGGAGCGTGCATTCTATTATTTGTTGAAAATCTGAAAGACAGAGTTTTGTTTTTCAAAAAGGTTCCCGTCCCGCACCTTATCATATCTAAAGGAGTGTACAGAATATGGAATTCATGACAGGTGTAAACAAAAAGGAAACCTTAGAGATCGGTGATTTACTGACCGGCAGCTATGAGGGAAAAAGTGTAAAAGTAAACGGAGCAGTGCATACCATCCGTGATATGGGTGAAGTTGCATTTATCGTCTTAAGAAAGAGAGAAGGACTGCTCCAGTGTGTTTACGAAGAAGGAAAAACACAGTTTGACTTAAAAGATTTAAAAGAGGCAGCAACGATTGATGTGGAGGGAACCGTAAAACCGGAGGAACGTGCACCACACGGATTTGAGATCCGTCTGGATAAAATCAAGGTATTGTCCGAACCGGCTGCACCGATGCCGCTTGCAATCTCAAAATGGAAATTAAATACCTCCTTGGAGGCGAATTTAAACAACCGTGCGATCGCCCTTCGAAATATCAGGGAGCGTGCAAAATTCCGTATTCAGGAAGGTGTGGTACGGGGATTTCGTGATTTCTTATACAGTCAGGGGTTTACAGAGATCCATACACCAAAGATCGGTGCAAAAAGTGCAGAGGGCGGGGCAAACCTGTTCCGGTTGGAATATTTTCACAGACCGGCAGTTTTACAGCAGAGTCCTCAGTTTTACAAACAGATGATGGTCGGCGTATTTGACCGGGTATTTGAGACGGCGCCGGTATTCCGTGCAGAAAAACATAATACCAAACGTCACTTGAACGAGTACACCAGCCTTGATTTTGAGATGGGATATATTGATGGATTTGAAGATATCATGGCGATGGAGACCGGATTTTTGCAGTATATGATCGCACTGCTCAAAAAAGATTATGCAGAGGAACTCCGGTTATTAGGCGTCACACTGCCGAACGTCGACAAAATTCCGACCGTGCGTTTCGATGAAGCAAAAGAAAAAGTGGCAGAAAAATATCACCGCCAGATCAGAAATCCATACGATCTTGAGCCGGAGGAGGAAGCACTCATCGGACAGTATTTCAAAGAAGAGTATGATGCGGATTTCGTATTTGTTACACATTATCCATCCAAGAAACGTCCGTTTTACGCGATGGACGATCCGGCAGATCCGACTTATACCTTAAGTTTTGACCTCTTATATCAGGGACTTGAGATCACGACCGGTGGACAGCGTATCCACGATTACAACAAACTGATGGAAAAAATCGAAAAGCGTGGTATGGAGTCTGAGGGAATGGAACAGTATTTATCCGTATTCAAACATGGCATGCCGCCACATGGTGGACTTGGAATCGGTTTAGAGCGTCTGACCATGAAATTAGTCGGTGAGGACAACGTCCGTGAGACGACGCTGTTCCCGCGTGATTTAAGCAGATTAGAGCCGTAAATCCAAAATATTTTGAATGTAAAATGGAGTTTTGCAAACAGACATCATATGAATGAAAAAGGAGAACAGCCGTGAAACATTTGGGAACAAAAACAATCGAGACAAGACGTCTTGTTTTAAGAAAATTTACACTTTCCGATGCAGAGCCGATGTACCGCAACTGGGCATCTGACCCGGAAGTGACAAGATATCTGCTGTGGCCTGCACATGAGAGTGAAGAAGAGACGAAAGGCATTTTAAAAGGCTGGATCGCTGCATACGATAAACCGGAAAAATATGAATGGTGTATCGAATTAAAAGAGATCGGTGAGGCAATGAAAAAGTGCAGTCCATGGAAGTCGGTTATTGTTTAAGCTGTGACTACTGGAATAAAGGAATCATGTCAGAAGCATTAGAGGCAGTGGCAGAATACCTGACTAACGAAGTCGGCGCACGCAGGATCCAGGCGAGATGTGATACCAGAAATCCATACTCTGCGAAAGTGATGGAAAAATGTGGATTAAAATATGAAGGAACTGCGATCCAGGCAGAGTGGAACAACTCCGGGGCAGGGGATGTTGCCTGCTATGGTCTGGTTGTTGGACCGGTTGTTGCTGAAGAGCCGGAGGAAACCCTGGAACCGGAGATCGAAGAGGAAGAACCGAAAGTCATTAAAACAGGACGCAAAAATGAGATCTCAGACGAGACGATCGAGTATGTCGGAATCCTTGCAAAATTAGAGCTGAATGAGGAAGAGAAAGAGCATGCAAAGAAAGATATGGAAGAAATGCTCAACTATATTGATAAATTAAATGAACTTGACACCACAGGAGTGGAGCCGATGTCACATGTGTTCCCGGTAAACAATGTATTCAGGGAAGATGTAGTGACAAACGGAGACGGCAGCAAAGAGACGCTTTCGAATGCACCGGCACAGAAAGACGGTGGATTTAAAGTGCCAAAGACAATTGGAGATTAATCAGATTGCTCAAAGAACATTTTGTGCAGCAGGCAAAGAAAATGTTCGGATAAAAAGCAGGAGCAGGAATGGAGATTTATATGAATATTATGAGTTTGACTGCCGTGGAACTCGGCAAAAGAATAAAAGCAAAAGAAATCTCAGTAGAGGAAGCTGTTACGGCGGCGCTTGACGCGATTGAGAAAAAAGAAAAACTCGTAAACAGCTTTGTGACAGTAGATAGAGAGGGAGCACTGAAACGCGCAAAGGAAGTACAAAAACAGATTGATGACGGCACTCTGACGGGGCCGCTTGCAGGTGTACCGGTTGCCATCAAAGACAATATGTGTACGAAAGATCTGCTTACCACCTGTTCTTCTAAGATTTTATATAACTTTATTCCGACCTACACGGCGGAGGCAGTTTTAAATCTGGAAAAAGCAGGGGCAGTTATTTTAGGAAAGACCAACATGGATGAGTTTGCCATGGGAAGCACGACAGAGACGTCCGCTTACGGTGAGACAAAAAATCCATGGAACACAGAGCATGTGCCGGGAGGTTCTTCGGGTGGTTCCTGTGCAGCAGTTGCGGCTGAGGAATGTGTTTTTGCACTTGGTTCAGATACTGGCGGTTCTATCCGTCAGCCAAGTTCATTCTGTGGTGTGACCGGAATCAAACCGACCTATGGAACGGTATCACGTTATGGACTGATCGCCTATGGTTCATCTTTAGATCAGATCGGGCCGGTTGCGAAAGATGTGACTGACTGTGCAACGATTTTAGAGACGATTGCTTCTTATGACACAAAGGATTCCACTTCTGTAAAAAGAGAAGATTACGATTTTACCAGTGCACTGGTGGATGATGTTGCAGGAATGAAGATCGGTATTCCGCGTGATTATTTCGGGGAGGGGTTAGATCCGGAAGTAAAAGCAGCAGTTTTACAGGCAGCAGAGGAATTAAAGAAAAAGGGCGCCATCGTGGAAGAGTTTGACTTAAGTCTGGTAGAATATGCGATTCCTGCTTACTATGTCATTGCCTGTGCAGAGGCAAGTTCGAACCTTGCAAGATTTGACGGTGTCAAATATGGTTACCGCACCAAAGAATACGGGGGACTTCACAACATGTACAAAAAATCCCGTTCCGAAGGATTCGGGCCGGAGGTAAAACGCCGTATCATGCTTGGCTCTTTCGTGCTGAGCAGCGGTTATTACGATGCATATTATCTGAAAGCACTCCGCACCAAGGCACTGATCAAACAGGCATTTGATAAAGCATTTGAAAAATATGATGTCATTTTAGGACCGGCAGCACCGACCACTGCACCAAAATTAGGACAGTCTTTAAGTGATCCGATCAAGATGTATTTAGGAGATATTTACACGATTTCCGTAAATCTTGCCGGTTTACCGGGAATTTCACTGCCGTGCGGCAAAGATAAAAACGGTCTGCCGATCGGGTTACAGCTTATTGGAAACTGTTTTGAAGAGAAGAAGATCATCCGCGCGGCATATGCATTTGAACAGACAAGAACCTATGAGCACAGCCCGCTTGCATAGTCCGAAAATGGAGGAATAGACATGAGTAAAATATATGAAACTGTCATTGGACTTGAGGTCCATGTTGAGTTAGCAACGAAAACAAAAATCTTCTGCGGCTGTTCCACGGCATTCGGCGGTGCACCAAACACACATACCTGTCCGGTCTGTACCGGTATGCCGGGTTCCCTTCCGGTGTTGAACCGTCAGGTGGTGGAATATGCGATGGCAGTGGGAATTGCCACAAACTGCAGTATTACCCAGTACTGTAAATTTGACCGTAAAAACTATTTTTACCCGGATAACCCGCAGAACTACCAGATCTCCCAGTTATATCTGCCCATCTGCAGAAACGGTGGTGTCGAGATCGAGACGGCAGCCGGAAAGAAGATTATTGGTATCCATGAGATCCATATGGAGGAGGATGCCGGAAAACTGGTGCATGACGAGTGGGAGGATGTCTCCATCGTAGATTACAACCGTTCCGGTGTACCGCTGATTGAGATCGTATCCGAGCCTGATATGCGTTCCGCGGAGGA
>ERZ773116.4033-NODE-4033-length-10140-cov-2.542985_pt1 | contig 10140 bp, 10 predicted proteins | sample MGYA00580563_ERZ773116 | MGnify/ENA primary metagenome ERZ773116 (study PRJEB29015, sample SAMEA2737864) | human gut metagenome | biome: human gut; feature: human-associated habitat; material: faeces | place: China | collected 2012 ... | reverse complement strand
GTATTCCTTCTATATTATAGTATTATCTCTCACCTAAAAATCCCATAAATTTACGCACAGAGTAATTCAGGATAAGATCCTCCGGAATGTCAACTTTTCGAGCCAAAGCTTCGGCATACTGGAAGTCACCGATATGTTCGGTGCCGTGGCTGTCACTGGAGAACAGAACCGGATAATTAAAGTGCTTGGACAGATTCAATATTAAGAGATCAGCGTAGGTCGTATCCCCACGATATCCATCCGGACTTAAAGAACTGTTATTGATCTCAAGCAGAACATGGTTCTCCATTGCAGCACGGAAAAGCGCAAAATAATCTACCGGGAATTTCTCGTTATCGCAATGACCGATGATATTAACATTAGGATTCTCCATAGTCTTGATATAAGCACGGGTGTTCTCATCTGCTGTTCCGGATTTGAAAATTGGACGATGCATACTTGCTATAACATAATCCAGAGACTCTAAAATCTCATCATCAAGATCCAGTTTTCCTTCCTGATTCAGAATATTTACCTCTGCGCCGTAAAGCATTCTAACACCGAGACGCTTTGGTTGTGCAAATGCAAGGCTGCGGAAATAAGAAATGCGTCCGCCACCAAGCGTTTTCGGACCATGATCGGAAATTCCAAGCATCTTAAGTCCGGCTGCATTCGCAGCTTTTGCCATATCAGTCATGGTTGCACAGGTTCCGTGCCCGCTGGCGATGGAATGTGTGTGGATATCAAATTCATAAGAAGCCATATAATCCAACCCTTCTTTCTAATCGTTCGCGCGAGAGACACAGTGTCGATTAACGTGTCATGGTCGCATATATACCTTAATTATGCGGTATTTCGAGTGAAATGTCAATTAATTCGAGGCAAAATACAGAGAAAAAACAAATAAAACACAACACAAACCATGTTGGGATTTGTTGTAACTTTAGAGAAATATAATGTGGGATGTATTGTGTTTTGATTGACTTTAAGGGATAAATAAAGTATAATAAATGTTAATATTGGAAGAAAGGAGTTTAAGAGTAAAATGGGACTTTATACTTATGACAGTACTCCCATCCCGAAGTCGGACAGAATTCCAAAACTGGTAGAAAACCTGTATGCGAAGATGCCTGAGATTGAGTCGGCGAGAGCAGTACTGATTACGGAGTCGTACAAACAGACTGAGAATGAACCAATGATCATCCGTAGAGCAAAAGCGTTCCAGCATATTTTGGAGAATATTCCGATCACAATCCGTGACCTGGAACTTGTTGTTGGAAGCAGCACACTTGCCCCAAGAGGATGCCAGACATTTCCGGAGTTCTCTTACGAGTGGTTGGAGGCAGAGTTTGATACAGTTGAAACAAGAAGTGCTGACCCGTTCTACATCTCTGAGCAGACGAAGAAGGAACTGAAAGAGGCGAATGCTTACTGGAAGGGCCGTACAACAAGTGACCTGGCTACAGCATATATGGAGCCGGAGACATTACTTGACATTGAACACAATATCTTTACACCTGGAAACTATTTTTACAATGGTGTAGGACATGTGACAGTTAAGTACGGTGAAGTTCTCGAGATCGGATTTTCCGGAATCCGCAAGAAAGCAGAAGATGAGCTTGCTTCTATGAAGGTTAGTGATGGTAACTACCAGACAAAATCACGTTTCCTTGAGGCAGTGATGATCAGCTGTGATGCTGCAATTACATATGCCCGTCGTTATGCAAAGCTTGCACTTGAGATGGCGGAGAAATGTTCTGATCCGGTAAGAAAGAAAGAACTTCTTATCATTGCACAGAATTGTGCGAATGTACCGGAGAAGGGTGCGACAGGATTCTATGAAGCATGTCAGTCCTTCTGGTTTGTACAGCAGCTGTTACAGATTGAGTCCAGTGGACATTCAATATCCCCTGGAAGATTTGATCAGTATATGTATCCTTATTATAAGAAGGATCTCGACAGCGGCAAGATCACAAGAGAGTTTGCACAGGAACTGCTGGATTGTATCTGGGTTAAATTAAATGACCTGAACAAGTGCCGTGATGCGGCTTCAGCAGAAGGATTCGCAGGTTACAGTCTGTTCCAGAACCTGATTGCAGGAGGACAGAATGAAGATGGTATAGATGTTACGAATGATCTTTCATTTATGTGTATTACATCATCTATGCATGTATTCCTTCCAATGCCTTCTCTTTCAGTAAGAGTTTGGAATGGATCACCACATGAATTCTTGATTTATGCAGCAGAACTTACAAGAACAGGAATCGGACTCCCGGCTTATTATAATGATGAGGTTATTATCCCGTCACTTGAGAGCCGTGGACTGACTTTACAGGATGCGAGAGACTACAACATCATCGGATGTGTAGAACCACAGAAGTCTGGTAAGACAAATGGATGGCATGATGCAGCATTCTTCAATATGTGTCGTCCGCTGGAACTGGTATTTTCAAATGGTGTGGACAAGGGTGTACAGATTGGTCCAAAGACAGGTAATGTTGAGGATATGAAGACATTTGATGAATTCTATGATGCTTATAAAGCACAGATGGATTACGCGATCGCACTGCTTGTTAATGCTGACAATGCCATTGATATGGCACATGCGGAGAGAGCACCGTTGCCGTTTCTTGCATGTATGGTTGATGACTGTATCAAGAGAGCAAAGACACTGGAACAGGGAGGCGCTGTATATAACTTTACAGGTCCGCAGGGATTCGGTGTTGCCAATATGGCAGATGCACTTTACGCAGTAAAGAAACTCGTTTATGACGAGAATAAGATCACGATGCATGATCTGAAGATGGCTCTTAGCACAAACTATGGAAAGGGCCTGAGCAACGAGGATGTTGCAGAGATGGTATCAGAGGTTGCTTCTGCAATGAAATCTGCCGGACAGCCGGTAGGTGAGAAAGAAGTTGCAGCAATCCTGAAAACTGTTGTTGCAGCAACAGAATCAGAACAGGTGAAGGCAAACGGCGAGAGAATCCTCAAGCTGATCGATGCAGTGCCGAAGTTCGGAAATGATATTCCGGAAGTTGACGCATTTGCAAGAGATGTTGCCTATACTTATACAAAACCACTGGAGAAATATAAAAACCCGCGTGGAGGTATGTTCCAGGCAGGATTGTATCCGGTATCAGCAAATGTACCGCTTGGCGGACAGACAGGAGCTACACCGGATGGACGTCTGGCACACATGCCTGTAGCCGATGGAGTATCTCCAACAGCAGGTAAGGATGTAAGCGGACCGACAGCAGCTGCAAACTCCGTTTCCAGACTGGATCACTTTATTGCTTCAAACGGAACACTGTTCAATCAGAAGTTCCATCCGTCAGCACTGAGTGGAAGAGAAGGACTTGAGAAGTTTGTAGGACTGATTCAGTCATACTTCGATCAGAAGGGAAGCCACATGCAGTTTAACGTTGTCAGCCGTGAGACACTTCTGGATGCACAGAAGCATCCGGAGCAGTACAAACATCTGGTTGTACGTGTAGCTGGATACAGCGCACTGTTTACGACATTGTCCAAGTCACTGCAGGATGATATCATCCGCAGAACGGAGCAGGGATTTTAAGAATAAGAAGGAGACAGCATGGAAGAATATCTGAAGACCAAAGGAAGAATCTTCGATATCCAGCGGTATTCCATCCATGATGGGAATGGAATTCGAACCATTGTGTTCCTAAAGGGCTGCGTGCTCAGATGCCGCTGGTGCTGTAATCCGGAATCACAGCACTACGAGATCGAGACAATGATGGTACAGGGAGAACCAAAAGTGATCGGTGAGGACACTACGGTTGCTGAAGTAATGAAGACGGTAGAAAAAGATCGTACTTATTATAGAAGAACCGGAGGCGGACTCACACTTTCCGGAGGCGAAAGCCTTTGCCAGCCGAAGTTCGCGAGAGACCTTCTGCGAGCAGCGAAAGAGTCAGGAATCACAACTGCGATGGAAAGTATGGGATGCGCACCATACAGTACAATCGAAGAGATTCTTCCATATTTAGACCAGTATCTGCTGGATATCAAACATATGAATCCGGAGAAACATAAAGAATTTACAGGACGCTCGAATGAACTGATGTTAGAGAACGCAAAGAAGATTGCAGATTCTCATATGACAGAGTTGAGTATCCGTGTTCCAGTTATTCCGGGATTCAATGATACAGAGCTGGAGATTCGTGATATTGCCGCATATGTCCGTAAGCTTGGCAATGTGAGAAGAATGCATCTTCTTCCTTACCACAGACTGGGACAGGACAAATATGACGGATTAAATCGTCCATACCTGATGGGGGATGTAAAACCACCGACAAATGAAAAGATGGAACGACTTCTGAAAGTAGCAGAAGAAGTTTCCGGTGTAGAGTGCCGGATCGGTGGTTAAAAATAAAAAACACAATCAGATAATCTGCACGAAGTCGAAAACAGAGAAAATAGTGAAAATAATCACAAGAAACAACAAAAACAACGGCTGTTCAAATTGACTAATGTGGGATTGTGTGGTAAAATAAGTTAAGAAACAACACAAAACAAAAGTTTTGACACGATTCCAAGGAGGAGAAAAAATGCAAAACGAATACGAAATCAAAAAAGAAATGTGTGAAATCGGAAGAAGAGTTTACAACCGTGGAATGGTTGCAGCTAATGACGGAAACTTTTCTGTAAAACTGAACGACCATGAGTTCCTGTGTACACCAACAGGTGTCAGCAAAGGATTCATGACGCCAGAGTACATCTGTAAAGTAGATGAGAATGGTAATGTTCTTCAGGCAAATAAAGGATTCAGACCATCTTCAGAAATTAAGATGCACATGCGTGTGTACAGAGAGAGACCAGACGTTCAGTCTGTAGTACATGCTCATCCACTGTACGCTACAACATTCGCTATCGCTGGTATTCCGCTTACACAGCCAATCATGCCAGAAGCAGTTATCGCTCTTGGATGTGTTCCGATCGCTAAATAAGGTACACCTTCTACAATGGAGATTCCGGACGCTATCGAGCCATACCTTCAGCACTTTGATGCAGTTCTTCTTGAGAACCACGGAGCACTTGCTTACTCAGACAGCCTTCTGAGCGCATACCACAAGATGGAGTCTCTTGAGTTCTACGCACGTCTGTTATGGCAGTCCATGCAGGTTGGCGGACCTCAGGAACTGAACGATGAGCAGGTTCAGAGACTGTACGAACTGAGAAGACAGATGGGACTTCCAGGAAAACACCCGGCAAACCTTTGCCCGAACGCTAAAGCTGGTAAGCCAAGCTGCCATTCATGCGGTGGAAACTGTGGCGGATCTTCAGCAGCAGCTCCAGAAGGAACAGATGCTGATCTTGTAGCTTCTATCACAAAGAAAGTTATGGAACAGCTGGGAATGTGATCTGACAGATTAGTAAAGGAGCAATGCTATGAATGAGCAGGAAATTACCAGTGCAGTTCAGGCTGTGCTGGATCAGATGAAGGAAGCAGCTCCACAACATACACACAAACATGTCTGTAAATGCAAAAAGCATCAGATGACATTGAAGCTTGCCAATGCCTTGATTGAAAAAGTTAAGGCAGAAGCGGCACGTGTGGGCGTGAATGCGGTTGTAGCAGTTTCCGACAAGGCAGGCAGACCTGTAGCCGTCCAGTGTATGGATGACGCCTACATAGCAAGCTTTGACATTGCATTAAATAAGACATATACTTCCGCGAGCCTTAAGATGTCCACAGCAGAGTTAAGTCAGTTGAGTCAGCCGGGACAGCCGTTATACGGAATTCAGTTTACGAATGACGGTAAGATCGTGATCTTCGGGGGTGGAGAGGTACTCGAAGCTGATGGCAAGATCGTCGGTGCACTCGGAGTCAGCGGTGGAACTGCTGAGCAGGACACAGCAATCGCAGCTTACGGAAAACAAGTCTTCAAGGAGGTATTAGAGTGTCTATAAATGAACAGATGGTTCAGGACATCGTACAGGACGTTCTTGCAAAGATGCAGATCGCTTCTGATGTACAGGGAGACCGCGGTGTATTCAAGGATATGAACGAGGCCATTGAGGCAGCGAAAGCGTCCCAGAAGATCGTGGCTAAGATGTCACTGGATCACAGAGAGAAAGTTATCTCCAACATCCGTAAAAAGATCATGGAGAATGCAGAAATCCTGGCCCGTATGGGAGTTCAGGAGACTGGCATGGGAAATGTCGGACATAAAATTTTAAAACACCAGCTTGTAGCTGAGAAGACTCCGGGAACAGAGGATATCACTACACAGGCATGGTCAGGAGACAGAGGTCTTACATTGATCGAGATGGGACCGTTCGGAGTAATCGGAGCGATCACACCTTGTACAAACCCAAGTGAGACAGTTCTCTGTAACACAATCGGAATGTTCGCAGGTGGAAATACAGTAGTATTTAACCCACATCCGGCAGCAATCAAAACATCAATCTATGCAGTTAATCTTCTGAACGAAGCATCTGTTGAGGCTGGTGGACCGGACAACATTGCTTGTACAGTAGAGCATCCGACACTTGAGACAAGTAACATCATGATGAAACATCCTGCAATTCAGCTGATCGCTGCAACAGGAGGTCCGGGAGTTGTTACAGCAGTTCTTTCTTCAGGAAGAAGAGGAATCGGAGCTGGAGCAGGTAACCCACCGGCACTCGTTGATGAGACAGCAGATATCCGTAAGGCAGCTGAGGACATTGTAAACGGATGTACATTTGATAACAACCTTCCGTGTATCGCAGAAAAAGAGATTGTTGCAGTTGATTCTATCGCTGATGAACTGATGCACTACATGGTAAATGAGCAGGGATGCTACCTGGCTTCCAAGGAAGAGCAGGATGCACTGACAAATGTAGTTCTTGCAGGCGGAAAGCTGAACAGAAAATGTGTTGGACGTGATGCAAAGACACTGCTTGGAATGATCGGAGTTACAGTTCCGGACAATATCAGATGTATTACATTTGAAGGACCAAAGGAACATCCGCTGATCGCAACAGAGCTTATGATGCCAATTCTTGGTATGGTTAGAGCGAAAGATTTTGATGACGCTGTAGAGCAGGCTGTATGGCTTGAGCATGGCAACAGACATTCCGCTCACATTCACTCCAAGAATGTAGATCGTATTACAAAATATGCAAAAGCAATTGACACAGCAATTCTTGTTAAGAACGGACCATCCTATGCGGCACTTGGATTCGGAGGCGAAGGCTTCTGTACATTTACAATTGCCAGCAGAACTGGTGAAGGACTTACAAGCGCAAGCAGCTTCACAAAGAGAAGACGTTGCGTAATGACAGACAGCTTATGTATAAGATAACGGAGGTATAGACAATGGAAATGAATTCTGCTAATGTAGAAGCTGTTGTAAAACAGGTACTTGAGAGCATGCTGGAAAAGAAAGTTCCAGAAGCAGCTCCGGCACAGAAAGCAGCAGGAAATGAAATTCCAAAGACAGCTCATGTAGCTATGCTTACAGCACTTGAGCATTTTGATATTAAAGAGTTCCCGATGCCGGAAGTTGGCGACGGAGATATTCTTGTTAAAGTTGAAGGATGTGGTGTTTGTGGAACAGACGCTCACGAATTCAAGAGAGACCCATTCAGCCTTATTCCTGTAGTACTCGGACATGAGGGAACAGGTGAGATCGTTAAGATGGGTAAAAACGTTAAAGTTGACAGCGCTGGAAAGGCTCTGAATGTTGGAGACAAAGTTGTTACATGTATGATCTTCAAGGATGACCCGGAGATCACAATGTACGACCTCAACAAACAGAACGTAGGCGGAGCTGATGTATACGGACTTCTCCCGGACGATGATGTTCATCTGAATGGATGGTTCTCAGATTACATCCTGATCCGTGAGGGATCTACAGTATTCAACGTAAGTGATCTGGATCTGAAATCCCGTGTACTGATCGAGCCATGTGCAGTACTTGTACATGCAGTAGAAAGAGCTAAGACAACAGGAATCTTAAGATTCAACAGCAGAGTTGTTGTTCAGGGATGTGGACCGATCGGACTGATCTGTATCGCAGTTCTTCGTACAATGGGTATTGAGAATATCGTAGCTGTAGACGGAGAGCAGAAGAGACTTGACTTTGCTAAGAGAATGGGAGCTGAGAAGTCAGTTAACTTCAAAGATTTCCAGGGAATCGATGCACTTGCACAGGGAGTAAAAGATGCATTCGGCGGACATGCTGCTGACTTCGCATTCCAGTGTACAGGATCACCGATCGCTCATGCAAACATTTACAAATTCATCCGCAACGGCGGTGGACTTTGCGAACTTGGATTCTTCATCAATGGTGGAGATGCAACAATCAACCCACACTTCGATCTTTGCTCAAAAGAGATCACACTGGTTGGCTCATGGGTATACACTCTGAGAGATTATGCAACTACATTTGATTTCCTTAAGAGAGCAAAAGCAATCGGACTTCCGATGGATGATCTGATCACACATGAGTTCCCGCTCGAGCAGATCAATGAGGCTCACCAGACAAACCTGGCTATGAAAGGTCTTAAGATTGCAATCATCAACAAATAAGGTGAGAGAGTATGGAAGCAGTAGGTATGCTGGAAGTATTTGGACTTGCAACAGCATTTGCAGCGGCTGACGCCGGATGTAAAGCAGGAAATGTAAGACTGGAGAACTTCGATAAAAATAAACCTGCGAATGCAGACGAATTGCCTGTACCGTTGATCGTAATGGTCAAGTTCCGCGGACAGGTTGCAGATGTGGAGGCAGCACTTGAGGCTGCTACAGCGAAAGCAGAGTCAATGACAGGAATTGTCACAAAGTATAAGATCTCAAGACCGACTGAGGACACTGAGAAGATGCTTAAGCTTAACGCATTTGATAAAGGAACACCACATAAAGTAACAGACGAAGAAGTCGAAGAAATTTAGGAGGATATTACAATGGCAATGGCACAGCTTGCATTAGGAATGGTAGAAACAAGAGGACTTACAGCAGCAATCGAGGCTGCAGATGCAATGACAAAAGCAGCAGAGGTTACACTTGTAGGAACAGAGAAAATCGGATCCGGACTTGTAACAGTTATGGTTCGTGGAGATGTTGGAGCTGTTAAAGCAGCAGTTGAGACAGGTGCTGACGCAGCTGGAAGACTTGGAGAACTCGTAGCTACACACGTAATCCCAAGACCACACAACGACGTTGAGAAGATCCTTCCTACAGTATAGTTTGAAGTCAAACAGCTAGAAAAGGAGCAGTCTCATGGGAAAAGCGTATGGATTCTTTGAAATCCCAAGCGTTACGGCAGCAGTGGTAGCCGTGGATATCATGTGCAAGACTGCTGATGTGCAGTTCGTTACATGGGAGAAAAAACTGGGTGGAAGACTTGTCACGATCATAATTCGTGGTGATGTATCCGCAGTTGCGCAGGCCATTGAAGCTGCCGAGCAGAATGGAATCAAAAAACCAGTGAGCACAGTAGTGATCCCAAGTCCTCACGAGGAGATCTTGAGAATCATTAACACAAGTGTAAACAAGGTTGTATAGGAGGCAGCTACAGATGGCAGACGAAAAAGAAAAGAAAACAACAACAGCCAAAGCGCCAGCCAAAACTGTACGCAGAGTAAAAAAGACGGCGCAAAAGGTAGAAACGGTTCAGAAGAAACCGGAAGTTCAGAAGGAGGAACGCAGAATGTCACAGGAAGCATTAGGAATGGTTGAAACAAGAGGACTTGTAGCATCTATCGAGGCAGCAGATTCAATGTTAAAGGCTGCTAACGTAGCACTCGTTGGAACAGAGAAGATCGGATCCGGTCTTGTAACAGTTATGGTTCGTGGAGACGTTGGAGCAGTTAAATCAGCAGTTGAGTCTGGAGCAGAGTCAGCAGGAAGACTTGGAGAGCTTGTAGCTACACATGTAATCCCAAGACCACATACAGATGTTGAGAAGATTCTTCCACAGATCAAATAATAGTCAAAGGTAAATAAAACCGGTACTTTCAGGGGATTAAGCGCCGGGCGCTGATCCCCTGAGAGTGCTTAAATAAGTAAGTGGAGCAATCCACTTTGCGAGGAGACACAAATATGGATAACAGTAATGTGGAATTAATTACAAAAATGGTTCTCGAAGCAGTAGAGAAAAAGAATGCTGCTCAGTCTGGAGAAGGTTTTCTCGTTCCAATCGGAGTGTC
>ERZ773116.4028-NODE-4028-length-10146-cov-5.547418_pt1 | contig 10146 bp, 10 predicted proteins | sample MGYA00580563_ERZ773116 | MGnify/ENA primary metagenome ERZ773116 (study PRJEB29015, sample SAMEA2737864) | human gut metagenome | biome: human gut; feature: human-associated habitat; material: faeces | place: China | collected 2012 ... | reverse complement strand
GTTGTGATCACCCTGGAAGGGGAGGAATTATGGATATACATGAACAATCCCGGATTTTCTTTCAGGGCGACAATCACCGCCTTCTCACAGGGTTCCTCTATATATCTGACCGTCTCACAATCTTGTGACACCGCACTTATCTGTAGTTTTTCAGATGGTCTGGATATATACATGATATTGTCCGCACAGGCGCTGACCGCCGCATACCTGACCTTTTCCGTCGGGGAGCCGATATAAATGAAAAGCTCCGGATCGGCCGTGACAGCCCTTATCTGAACCTTCTCGGTGGGATGTTCAATGAATATGATGGAGCCGCAGTCACTCTCCACAGCCTGCATCTGGAGGTTTCCGGACGGGTTATCCATATAGATGATCTGTCCACAGTCACTCTTCAGCACCTCGGACTTTACCTTTTCCGTCGGTTTGTTGATATACAGGAACACTCCTGTATCCTTCCTGACCGCTTCCAGCTGTACCTTTTCGGATGGCGCATCAAGAAGCATGATCAGGGAGGCATCCTTTCTGACCACCTCCAGCTGTACCTTTTCAGACGGCGCGCCGATGAATTGTATCATCTCCGGATTTTGTCTGACAACATACAGTTGGGCTGCCTCGGACGGGTGTTCCATGCCCATTATCTCCATCGGATCTTTCCTCACCCTCCGCAAATCTGCTCCGGACAGATTGTCAATCAATCTTTTCAATATATTTTTTCTCATCTTTATACTTCTCTTTTCTTCAGTCTTTGATCATATTTCCTGAGCGGCAGCCGAATGAACCTGTTTGGCGATCTGGAAAGCCTTCAGGCCGTAGCCCGCCGGTCCCTTGACAATAGCGAACACCGAGTTTCCCGATGCTCCGGGCAAAGCGGTCTTGTTACCTTTCAACATCTCGCTCATGGCCTTTCCGGATACCCTGCCTATGTCAACCCCGTGGGCCCTCATGTCTTTCAGGATATCCGTCGCGTCAAAACTCTCCCCGTTGGTACGGAGCACCGCACTTCCGTTCCTTATGGTCAGTTCACGGCGGCCGCCCTTGAACCTCATTTCTCCGGAGGATGGTTGCGCTTCCGTTGCCTCCGTTTTCTCCACGGCAACAGTCTTTTCCGGAACAGCGGAAGTTTCCAGGACCGCCTCTTTCCTGAACGTGCCGACTGCCGCGGAAATTTTTCTTGTACGGTAGGCTTCCGCCTTTTCCGTCGCTTCGTATCTGGCATCGTAGGTGTCCATATGCCCGGCATCCCGCATAAGCTCTCCATATCTCTCCTCTATTTCCCCGAGCCTGGTAAAAAGATTCTTTACCGCTTCTGAAATGTCCTCCTTGAAATGGATGCCTGCGGTTCCTCCGGGCATGACGGAACCGAGACATGACAGGCATGCCTGCCGGGACGGGTTCTTTATCCTCAGGATGTTTGCCGGACTGTCATGCACCGCCATCAGCTGGACTTTCTCCGTGGGATTCTTGATATGGCCTATCAGGGAGGAATTTCTGCCAACGGCCAGCATCTGTGCCTTTTCCGTGGGGGTTCTCACGAGTCTTATCAGGGAGGCGTCCCCGTTAAGGACAGACAGCTGTACTTTTTCCGCCGGTTCGCTGATAAACCTTATCAGTTCCGGATCCTGTCCGACCGCATACAACTGGGCCTTCCAGTCGGGTACGCTTATCTCCCGGATGAGATGCGGGTCCTTCCTGACAACGGAGAGCTGCGTGTTTGCGGAAGGGCTGCCGATGGCGGTGATCAGTCCGGAATCCGCCATCACAGCCAGCAGCTGCGCCCTCTCGCATGGATTTTCCAGAAGGGTGATCATTTCCGGATTCCGTCTGACGACCAGCAGCTGCATCTTTTCCGTGGGTTCATGGATATAGCGTATCATTTCCGGACTTTCGGCTATGGCGGCCAGACAGACCTTTTCTGTCGGCTCACGGAGCTGGAGCAGACAGTCCGCCTTTTGTCTGACAGCGGCCAGCTGTACCTCTTCCGTAGGATTGTCCAGAACCGAAACCAGATCTGGATTCTGCTGGACGGCGGCCAGCTGCATCTTCTCTGACGGATTCTCGACCGCGGTGATCAATTGCGGGTTTTTTCCCAGTTCTCTGAGCTGGGCACGTCTTATAAAAAAATCTGTTATTCTCATATATGTATGCCCGTCATGCCGGTGGCTCAGCGTTTGGTTATCATAATTCTCTTTGAACTGATGAGGAAATTTTTCCGCTGATGTCCGCTATGCGCACACCGTAGCCGGAGGGCTGTTTCCGGATAGAGAACAGCATTTTCTGTTTTGCAGGGTTCAGGACGGTTCCCCGTCCCCGTAACATGCTTTCCCATTGGCTGCCGGATATGTTCCTGACATCTATTCCGGCTTTTTCCAGCCCCTTCAATATGCCGGTCGCGTCATATTGGTTCCCGTTGGTACGTATGACCGCGCCTTCGGATGTGATCTCTATCTCACGACGGCCGCCCTTGAAAAGAAGAGGGGGCGTCATGCTCTTGTCCGGCGCGGCTGCTTTCTCATAATGGTTGATTGCGACTTTGCTGCCTGCCTTGATTATACTACGGAGATGCGTATCCAGATCGACGTGACGGAACGAGGCTGTCATGACCGGCGTGCCGTCTTTTTCCGACACCGCTTTCCTTGCGCATACGCCAAGTACCTCATGGAGTCTTTCCGCATCCTGATTATATGCCTTGTATTCATCCCCCACACGGATGAGGGCCATTGCATCCGGATATTGTTCTTTCGAGCGGTCATACATATCGAGAATGCCGGAAGAGACCGTTTCATTGTTTCCTTCTTCTTTTATGGGAAGTGGGGATATGTCCTCTTCCCTGGCGGATGTGTCTGCCAGGGTGTGCTGTTTTTCCACACTTTCCTCTATCATGGCGGATGCCTTGCCGGCCTCCCGTAACACACTCATGACATAGCCGGGGTCCTCCTTCAAATTTGACAGCCAGCTTTTCAGATACTGTGCGTTCTCCTTTCTCGGAGTTACGGCTATTCCCAGATCCCTGCCTGTGACGGCAGCTGTGAATTCGGCGATGATTTCCTCCCGGGCATATCCGCACGTTCCGAACGGGTGATGCAGGCCGCGGTCCAGTCGTGAGGAATGCCCGGTGGAGTAGGCCATTTCGTGAAGGGCGGTCATCTGGAATGATTCCATGTCCTTGAATTGTCCCGGAGCCGGAAGAACGATCCTGTCTTTGGACGGGCTGTAATATGCTCTGTCCTGCACCTTCAGTTCTATGGGACAGAGCCATTTCTGTTCCTTTATCATTTTATCCAGCCAGGGGTTCCCGTTTCCTTTTACGTTGTCCACTACGGCAGGACCGGAGAATCTGACCCTCATGCCCTCATACCGCTCCGGATATTTTTCCTTGAAATCCGTCTGGTCTATGTTGAATACATAGAAATGTTTCATGAAGGGAGTCACCTTATATTCCTGCTTCTGAAGTTCCGGGAGGCTTTTGTAATCATCGAAGCTGATTTTTTCTCCCGTCGTCTTATGCTTCACGGTGATATCGTAAAAAGTCACGGGAAGGGCGTGCGATCCTTTTATGACCATCAGGTTCTCATCCTTCAGCTGACGGAAGGTCATGAATACCGGGAGGGTGTATCCCATCCTGTCCATCTCCATGTAGAGCATAAGACGGTTCATGCTGTTGTACGGACGCCCTGATATGTTCTGTGGCAGGCCGGCACGGGGGGTGAACCAGGGCTTCTGCCATTCACCGGCGGACATCTGCCTGATCTTGTCAATCATCAGTTCCGCATATCTTTCCAGTACCTTCCCGTTCATGGCAGCAGTTCCTGATAAAGCCTTTCCTCGTATTCCTTCAAAAAACGCACCGCATCCGCTGCTGTGGGACAGGTGATGCCATTGCCCCGGGCATAGTCCGAAAACGGTTCCTTCAATTCCGGGTTGAGCATGACATAACCAAGCATGTCCAATTCCCCGTTTTCCACTTTGTGTATCAATTCCATTTCTTCCATTGTGTATTTTTTATAATTGACGGAACAAATGTAAGGGCGGCCCAGTATAACGTTTTTATACTCTTTGTCATTTTTCTGTAGTTTTTTTGGCTGTTCCAAATATTATTTCCATATTTGCAGTGCCAAATAATCACGGAGAATTCGTGCCGCGAGCTTCGGTTAATGCTCAAAGTTCAAAGAAATACAATGGGCCTTTTATACCCAGCACACTATCTTTTGCTTACAATAGCAAAATGATATATAAGAAATTGTAGAAGTCACAACTTATTGTGAACAACTGCGGCTGCTTTTCCCATTACAATTTTAGCTCTCGGGCGAAAATCTGTGATTGTTTGGCGACACGGGAAATGGCAGCCGTTTTTTCTGTCTAGTAAACGCCAAATAATCACAGTCATGAAACAAACAGTTTCTATTTTTGCTCCCGACATAAATGTCGCTAGCAAATCTTCAGCTATTCAATTATGGCTGAACCGTAAAAACCAATTCTTTTCTTCTGTACTCGAAGAGGGCGTATCCAACCGCCAGGTCCTGCTGCTTGGCCATGCCTCCTTTGTTTTCTCTGCATTAATATGCGCATCTTTCGTATCACAGGTTCCCGCTCTGATTTGTCTGGCCTGGTTCATGGTGGCATTGCGGCTTTGTGTGAAAGGAGGCCTGGGATGAAGTTCATTATAGAGCCTTCCGCGGCTTCCGGTATGATCCGTCTTCCTTTGAAAAAAGAAATGAAAGTTCCTTCGTTATGGGAGATCATGGTATCAAAATATTTTAGTGTTAAAATATATAAATATTAAAGCATTAAAACATCAAAATATTGGAAAAGAGAATTATTTTCCTTAACTTCGTAACACACTAAAAAACAAATAGATATGGTGAAAATTATAGCAGTCCATAATCAGAAGGGTGGAGTTGGCAAGACTACTACCACTACCAATGTGGGGTTCGAACTGGCACGAAAAGGATACAAGGTCCTTCTTGCTGATTTGGATCCGCAAGCCACTCTGACCTCGGCTTTGGGGGTGACAGATCCGGAAGAAACGGTTTTCTCGGCCTTGCAGGGTGCGGTGGATGGCAAGGAAACGCGGCTTCCATGGATACGGTTGCAGGAGAATATATCCCTGTGCCCGTCATGCAGGAAAATGGCGGATGCGGAGTATCTTCTGCAGAACGAATACGGGAGGGAAAACTTCCTTAAAGAACTGGCTGCCAAAACGGATGGAGGGTACGATTTTGTGCTTCTTGACTGCCCGCCGGCTGTCGGACTGATCACGGTCAACGCGCTTGTGGCCGCCACCGATCTGATTATACCGGTGCAGCCGGAAGTGGCTTCTTTATATGGTCTGGTTTCCATCCTGGATACGGTTGCTGTAATACAGAGGAAGATCAACAGGGGACTGAACCTGCTCGGCATGCTGGTGACACAGTATGACAGAAGGACTACATTGCATGCGGAGATATTGGAAGCGATGCGGAAACAGTACGGGGAAACGGTCTTTTCCACGGTCATCAGCCGTTCCATCAGGGTGGCAGAGTCCATGAGCAGAAAGACGGATGTCGTATCTTACAGCAGGAACAGCAATGGAGCGGCGGACTACCGGTCCCTTACCCGGGAGATCCTGTCCAGATTGAATATGGTTGACAACAAATAAAAGTAAATAAAGAATATGGGAAAATTTATTGGAATTGACGAGATTCTGCAGGGCGGAACACCAAACCGTCCCACACATTCCACTCCGAAGGAGGGGAAGAAAGGGGAAGCACTGGCCAGAACCTCACTGGAGTATCCGTTGGAACTGCACCGCAAGGTGAAGAAATACGCTGTAGACGCTGGAATGAAGGAGAAGCAGGTCATAGCACAGGCTATACGGGAATTCTTCGAGAGAGTGGAGAAAGAATAAAGAACATAAAATTGAAGAAAATGAAGACATTCGGATATTTGTTGATGGCGGTCATGGCGTGCATGACATGTTCCTGCCGGGATGAGGAACCACTGCCGGACCCGGTTCCTCCCGTAATGGAGCCGGAAAATCCCGGAAACCCGGAAGAGCCGGATACGGGAAAGGTGTACCTCGGCATCGCCCCTATCATCGAGAACATGCAGGAACAGAGGGCCGTGGTGGAGAACTGGAAGGAGGGGCATTGCCTGGGAGTGACAGCTGCAGGGGATGTGAACATACCCTTCACTTTTGACGGCAGGCGGTAGAAAGCCGAAAAACAGGTGGAGGTGACGGCTGAGCAGAAAGTGTCCGCCTATTATCCTTATAATGTACAATATACGGACATGACCGCCATACCTGTGGACATCACGACACAGGAGGATTATATGTATGGAGAAGGAGGAGTAAGCGTTGAGAAGCCGAGCGCGGTCCTTGTGATGAAGCATGCTCTCTCCCTGGTCAGGATCCTGATAAAAAAGAATGATTATACAGGTGACGGGATGGTGGATGCGGTCACTTTTGGAGGTGTAAGGCTGTCTGCGTCCATGGATGTCACGTCCGGAAAGCTCCTTCCGACAGGACAGCCCGGAGAATATAAGGCCGGAGGGAACTACACACTGGACGATGCCTCTCCGGTATATGTGGAGGCAATCCTGATGCCTGTGGGTACGGCTGAGGGTATCACTGTCAATGTACATGTGGACGGGAGGGATTTCACCTATGCCCTGCCGCCTACCCATGTGTGGAATCCCGGCATGATCTATACTTACACTCTGAATATGAAATCCGGTTATAACTGTGAGGTGGACGTGGACCATGTGCCGATGGATGAGGAGTATTGGAGCACTTTCGGAAAGACCGACCGGATTGTCATGAGGGATTGCGGGACGGACAGGATTTATATACGGCCGAATTATACGGGATATGGCTATGACACCTATACCGGTGAGGGTAAGGTCTGGGGATTCTTTTTGCGGTATAGAAACCGTGGAGGTGGGGAAGACTTCGCCGGACAGGCACGGTTCGTGCTGATGGATGGGGACAGGATTGTGGAACAGTACCAGCCGTTTGATATCAAATGCGGAAACGGTGCATGGGACGGATACTGCAAGTATTGTTATGTGCAGGCCGTGCCGGGGACATACCGGCTGGCAGTGCTGTTCAAAAAGAACGGGGAGTCAGCCTGGTTCAAGCCTTACGGATACGATCAGAATTCCAATGACGGGGAATGGATGTATGAGGTGAGACCGGCCACTGATATGCCGGCACTTCGTATGATAACATTGGAGAACCAGAAATGCAATACGTTTCTGGCATATCCTGTTCCTGATAATGACTGGTTCAATATAGTCTATACGCTTTCAAACAAAAGCAGGAAAGCCATGAAAGGGACTATAAAGGTTGTATGGGAGAGGGAGTTTAAACTGGAATCCAATTCCTACAGACCGAGTGCCAAAGCGGATAAAAATGACAGCCTCAATGATGAAGAATGGCGTGATGAGCTGGGAAGCTGTACTGTTGACATAGCGGCAGGAGTACGTTTTTGGAAAGGAATAGTGTCCTGCAAGTTTCCGGTCCAGAGAAAAGAACCATGGCGCATTCATGATAATGTTGGTTATTGCACTCCAATAGCCCATTTGTATTATCAGCCAGAAGGAAGCAGTGAGTGGAAGCTTTTGCGGTGTGACACAGAATACCTGTTCAACCGGAACTATCCGGGTTCCGAGTCTGCAAAAATGGATGAAGCGTTCAATTATCTTTATGTGATTCCCAAAAGTTGGTAAAAGACGATGGCAGGAACTATTCCTCTTAAAGAAAAATAGGACATAACAGTCAATGTATTGGTTTACAGAAGAGCCACATAGAAAGATTTCAAACTCTTCTTTACTCTCCTTGTAATAAATCTGGCTGTTAGTATTGATGTTTGGAATAGTGCGGTTTATGATAATGACAGCCGGTATGTGCAATGTGAACAAGCTGGAATGCCTTTTTCTGAAGGGTTCCGGCTTGTTTATTACATGGCTGAAAAAACAAGACAAATAAGAGGGTTGTGTCCATAGTGTTCCTGGAACATCCGGTATTTGGGTAGAATTCCGGTAGAAAATGTTTTCTCCACCCTTTTGAAGGAGAAAAAGTACGGACAGACGGTCTTGCAATCGCTCCGTTCCGGTGTTTTATCTTGAATTTTGTTACGTTTTTTTATTTTCTACCATTGTTCTACCAGTAGGGCGGGGAAAGTAATGATATCACACTTTTATCAAGGAATTACATATAGAATGCAGGGTTATATTGGTCAGATTTAGTATCTTTGCAAAAAATGGTACTGATATGGAGGACAAGTTGATTTCCCGATATGATATTTTAGTGAACCGGTACAAGGAACTTGTATCTGAGAAGCTGAGCAGGAAAGATTTTATAGAATACAATGAAATTCTATTCTCGGCGCATAGCTGTGCTATAGAGGGGAACAGTTTTTCAGTGGACGAGACCCGCACCTTGAAAGAAAAAGGGCTGGGCATGATCCCCAAAGGCAAGACCTTGCTGGAGGCATTTGAAATCCTGGATCATTTCCAGGCTTATGAATATCTTCTGAAGAATTTGGACAGGCCGCTGACCGAGGAACTCCTGAAGGAAACCCACCGGCTGCTGACGGAACATACCCTCTCTTACAAGACCCAATACGATGAAATACCGTCCAACCCGGGAGAATATACAACAGTGGACATGTGTGCCGGTGATACGATATTTGGGGACCATGAGCAGCTGATAAAGCAGGTTCCCCGCCTGTTGCAAAGCACCCAGCAGGTCCTGGACTCCGGGAAGATCCATCCGATGATCATCGCGGCAAGATTTCATGGATTTTATGAATATCTGCATCCCTTCCGGGACGGAAACGGTCGTCTGGGACGTCTGATGTCCAATTTTATATTGCTCAAAAAAGAACAGCCGCTGCTGATAATCCCCGGTTCGCAAAGAGAGGAATATATCACCGCCTTAAAATATATCAAAAAAGAGCGTACAGATGAATTTCTGATAGATTTTTTCTTCCGGACATCCATAAAAAGGATGGAACAGGAAATAGAGGAAAAAAAGAATCTCACGGAGAATTTTATCAGGGGGATGGAATTTGTTAGAAATGTAAAATCATCCAATGATGACATTTCAGAAATCTAATATTACATTCTGACAGTCCGAACAGTACTTTGCAGGCGAACTTTTCAAAAGCCGGTAAAACGTTCTATTTCTCCATCCGGACAGGAAGAGGCAAACTGGATGTCTTTGATGAACGTGGTGAAACCACATTGCTGCCATCTGCTTCAGAAATAGTATTGAATCTTTCACCGGATGATGAAAACTTGGAACGAGGTGGTTACCTGATATCTCCAGAGCCGGAATCCGGTTGGAAATATGGAGAGGATGAATGGTATGTGAATGGCAACGGGATACCCTCCGGACAATATGGTCAATATTTATTTACGTACAATGATTACAGCCGTTATCCTGATGGAAGCAGATTCGTATACGATTTCAAAGCGGACAATCCTATAAAGGTGACTATACAGACTGGCATGTGGAGTAACAATTCTTTCTCCTTGTATACGCACGGTGATTTCAGAATTGGCTTTTCTGCTACCGGTCTGAGTTCCGGTCAGCAAACCCGTGAGTTCTCATATGGAGACCGGGTAACAATATATGCGGATGGTGCGGATTATGCCGTGCCGGGAGAAGGTGACCGCTGGAGATATAACTATCTGAGAGGTTTCTTTACTACCAGATGGCAGGCTTTGGACGATCTTGGGGAATACTCCCAGACATCAGCCGGTTCATATTCATTTACAGCGACAAAGGATATAACTATTAACATTGTATTCATGCCCACTATCAGATAAAATACAAGGGCTGTCTTAAAAAAATGACTTGACAGCCTCTTGTTATAATAGCCTTTATCTTGTCATACAAAATAAAAAAGAACTTGTAACAGAAGTTAATGTGCAACAGATTTTGGTTTTACGCACAAAATAGGCAGAATTCCTGCCTATTTTTATAAGTGTGGAAACATTCTACATCAGACCACACTATATGAGGATTATTTCCATTTTTTACATAATAAAAAAATGACAATTAACTGATAATCAGAATAAATATTCTTTTGGCATGGGAATTGCCTTATCATTATCGTAAAACAATAACCATTAAAAATATAAGATTATGAAAAAATTTTT
>ERZ773116.4026-NODE-4026-length-10147-cov-3.012386_pt1 | contig 10147 bp, 9 predicted proteins | sample MGYA00580563_ERZ773116 | MGnify/ENA primary metagenome ERZ773116 (study PRJEB29015, sample SAMEA2737864) | human gut metagenome | biome: human gut; feature: human-associated habitat; material: faeces | place: China | collected 2012 ... | reverse complement strand
GGACCTCAAGAGTTCATACAAGCCGGGAAAATAAAGGCAGACAGTAAAAAGCGGCGGAAATTATTTCCGCCTTTTGATATTTAGATATCTGCGGTAAAGCTTTAGCAGATAAATTTTGGAGGTAAAAAATATGAGTGATGTGCAAGTAATTAAAGCAAATAAGAGTGAAAATCGTTTCCGTGGCAGAAAGGTTGAAATATTGAGAGTCGCTGCTTATTGTCGTGTCAGTACAGACAGCGAAGACCAGCTCAATAGCTATAAATCACAGGTTATGTATTATACGGATTTGATTAAGAAAAAGCACGACTGGTCTTTGGTTGACATTTATGCCGATGAAGCCATAACAGGAACGCAGGTAACAAAGCGTGAGGATTTTCAGAGAATGATTAACGATTGTATGAATGGCGATATTGATATGGTCATTACAAAGTCTATTTCACGATTTGCCAGAAATACATTAGACACATTAAAGTATGTTCGTATGCTAAAGGAAAAGGGTATCGCTGTTTTCTTTGAAGATGAGAATATCAATACGCTGACAATGGACGGAGAATTACTGTTGGTGGTACTCAGTTCAGTTGCACAGCAGGAGGTTGAGAACATCTCATCTAATGTCAAAAAGGGATTAAAAATGAAGATGAAACGAGGAGAACTCGTTGGCTTTCAAGGTTGCTTGGGATATGATTATCATAAGGAAACAAAAAGTATATCCGTGAATGAAAAAGAAGCTGAAATTGTACGCTATATTTTTAATAGGTATATTGAAGGTGCAGGTTGTACGGTTATTGCAAATGAGCTTGAAAATCTGGGATATAAAACAAAGTACGGCAGTTCAAGATGGGTACAGTCCACGGTAATCGGTATCATAAAAAATGAAAAATACAAAGGCGATTTGCTTTTAGGTAAGACTTTTACGGTTGACCCAATTTCAAAAAGACGATTAGAAAACTTTGGCGAGGAGGATAAGTTTTATATCCAAAATCATCACGAGCCTATTGTGAGTGAGGAGGTATTTGAGGAAGCACAAAAGATATTAGCAAAAAGAAATGTTAATCGTGGAGTACATCAAGATGGACAGAAGCGAAATAAATTTAGTAGGAAGTATGCTTTTAGCTGTATTAAATGTGGTTTTTGCGGCGGTACATTGACACGAAGAAACTGGCATAGCAGCTCCGCATATACAAAGACAATTTGGCAATGTGTTACCGCCACCAAACAGGGTAAAAAATATTGTCCTCATTGCAAAGGCATTCCCGAAGAAGTAATCGAAAAAGCCTTTGTAAAAAGTTATCAGCTTTTATGCTCTGACCAACAGCAAGTTGTGGAGGAATTTTTGCAGAAAGTCGAGGGCGTTCTTAACGAAGATACTTCTTTGAAGCGTTTACCAAAGATTGAAAAAGAAATGAATGATTTGCGTAAGCGAAAAGAAAAGCTCCTTGATTTACGGCTCGATACTACTATTGATAGGGATATTTACGAAAGTAAAAACCGAGAGCTATCAGAACAGTTGAAGAAGCTCCAAGAGGAGCAGGAGCAGTTGCTGGAGTTAAGTAAAAATCGAGAAAATACAAGAACACGATTGCGAGAATTTAGAAAAAACTTGAGTTCTGGTGAGATACTTGAGGACTTTGACAGAGTGGTTTTTGAAAGTGTAGTTGAAAAAATAATCATTGGAGGTTATAATAAAGAAGGAGTGGAGGAACCTTTGAAGATAACTTTCGTGTATAAAACAGGTATCCACTCTAATTTTAATGGAAAAGATTTTAAGCCAAAGCGTAGAAATGCTGCGGCTTTACATAGTGACGCAGAATTGTGTTCCTATGCAAGTGACGAGGCTGCCGAATTGTGTTCACATAGTAGTAACGACACACGTGGAGACAGTATGCCTGTTAAAAGCAAAATGAAGTTTAGTAAAGTTTAATGTAAAGGAGCTTTAAAAAATGACAATTAACATAGCGGAAATTTTAGTTGCAAATTCCTGCGGCGTTTCTATGGTTTTACTGCTTTTGATTTTCAGAATACAAAACAGCGAAACAAGCCGCCCTGATGAAAGGCTTTACAACTGTATGTTAATTGCAACGCTTATGGCTCTTATAGCCGAAACCGCAAGCTTTTTAATAGACGGCAAGTTATTCCCCGGTTGTTTTGCGCTGCAATATATATGTAACACGGTATGCACGGGCTTTACCGTTTTGGTAGGGTATTTATGGAACTTGTTTTTGGAGTTTAAAATATACCGCAGTATGAAAAGGCTTAAAAATAAAGCTTTAATTTTGGGTTTTCCGCTTTTTGCAGTTGCCTGCCTTATGGTTGTGAATTTATTCGGAAACGGAATTTTTTTCGATATTTCGGATACAAACGTATACACCCGCGGCGGGCTTACCCCGATACTCTACGTTACGGTGTTGATCTATTTTGTAGAAAGCATATGCGCGGCGCATTGGGCGAAATACAAGGGAAACTCGGTGAAATTTTTTCCTGTATATTATTTTGTTATTCCCTGCCTTATAGGCATAGTGGCACAGGTCATGTTTTACGGCATTTCCACGGGTTGGGCTTCAATAGCGATTGGCTTTGTTTTCGTAAGCCTGCAATTGCAGACCTTTAATTCGTTTGTTGACGATATATTGGGGCTTTTCAACCGCAAATATTTTAATTTTTATATGGAAAAGCTGTGCAAAACCAAGCGCGCCGATATTTACGGAATATTGCTTGACGTGAATAACTTTAAAAAGATAAACGACGATTACGGGCATTATGTAGGTGACGGCGCAATTCGCAACATAGGCAAAATTCTATCCGAATCCGTACCGAAAAACGCCGTGCCCATGCGAATGGCGGGCGATGAATTTATAATTATAATTACGGACGGCTCGGAAAAATCCACCGCCGAACTGAAAAATACGATTCGGGAAAACATAAACCTTTTCAACAACACGACCGACAGGCCTTACAGGCTCTCAATGGCTATGGGAACGGCAGAATTTCACGGCGAAAGCCTTAAAGAATTTCTTTTAAATATTGACAGGGATATGTATTCCGATAAAAAAGAATACTATTTAACGCACGAAAGATGATTTTTATACCGTCTTAACAAGAATTTGAAAGGAGCGCTTTAAATGCTTATATCACTCTGCTTTACCGCTTTCGGCTATCTTTGCGGCAGCATACTTTTCGCCCGCGTTTACGGCGCGCTTTTCGGTAAGGACCTAATTTCAAACAGCACTGACGGCAACCCCGGCACCTCAAACTCGTTTATTTACGGCGGTATGCTTTGCGGAACGCTGACGTTGCTCGGCGACCTGATAAAGGGATTTCTGCCTGTTTTTCTTTACCTTTATATGACCCGCGGCAATATGGATATTTATTTGGCACCCGTGCTGGTTTCCCCCGTGCTCGGGCATATTCTCCCCTGCTTTTACCGCTTTCGCGGCGGCAAGGGCATAGCCGTTTCGTTCGGCTGCCTTTTGGGGCTTTTGCCCGCAGCCCTGCCGCTTTTGACCCTTGCGGCAATTTATATTTTGCTCTCGGTAGCGGTGCGCATATCCCCGCATTATTACAGAACAATTGTAACCTACTGCCTTTTTACCGCAATCTGCGCCCGTTTTGCGGTTTCCGCGGGGGTCACGCTCGGGTGTGCGCTTATTTCGCTGTCAATTATATTCCGCCACTTAAAAAGCCACGAGGAAAAACAAAAATTTGAGGTTTCGCTGCCCGTATTTCGACATATTGCGGGAAAGTAATACAAAACACTTGAAATATAAAATGCGCCGTTGTATAATAAAATGTAATTACCTTGTGCGTGATTGCAAATTTATTAAAAAACGGGGTATATGTATTATGGTTAAGGCTGTTGTAGGCGCAAACTGGGGCGACGAGGGCAAGGGTAAAATTACCGATATGTTAGCCGGAAACGCCGATTTTGTCGTTCGTTTTCAGGGCGGTGCCAACGCGGGTCACACTATAAAAAATAAGTACGGCAAGTTTGCGCTGCACACTCTGCCGTCGGGCGTGTTCAACGAGGGCGTTACAAACTGCATAGGCAACGGCGTTGCACTTGATGTTGACAAGCTGTTAGAGGAATATAACAGCATAGTTGAAAAGGGCGTTCCCGCACCTAAGCTTGTAATTTCCGAGCGTTGCCAGATGGTTATGCCGTATCACGTGCTTTTTGACGTTTACGAGGAAGAGCGCCTCGGCAAGGCAAGCTTTGGCTCCACAAAATCGGGTATTGCGCCGTTTTATTCGGATAAATACGCAAAGACAGGCTTTCAGGTGTGCGAGCTTTTCGATGAAAAGGCGCTGAGAGAAAAGCTTGAGCGCGTGCTTGAGGTTAAAAACGTTTTAATTGAAAACCTCTACCATAAGGAAAAGCTTTCGGCAGACGATATTTTCAATAAAATGATGGAATGGAAAAAGGGCATTGCGCCGCTTGTGGGCGATGTTCGCAAAATGCTTTACGAGGCTGATAAGGCGGGCAAAACAATACTGCTTGAGGGTCAGCTCGGCACTATGAAGGATACCGACCACGGCATTTACCCGATGGTCACCTCCTCCAACACATTGGCGGGCTACGGCGCTGTGGGCGCGGGTCTTCCGCCCTATGCAATTAAAGAAATTTACACCGTTATAAAGGCTTATTCATCGGCAGTGGGCGCGGGCGCGTTTGTAAGCGAGATATTCGGGGACGAGGCGCAGCAGCTGCGCGACCACGGCGGCGACGGCGGTGAATACGGCGCTACCACAGGCAGACCGCGCAGAATGGGCTGGTTTGACTGTGTAGCCACCAAATACGGTTGCGAGGTTCAGGGCACGACCCATGCAGTGCTTACGGTTGTTGACGCGCTTTCCTACCTTGATGAAATTAAGGTCTGCACCGGCTATGAAATTGACGGCAAGGTAACAAAGGACTTCCCTGTTACGGGTCTTCTTGAAAAGGCAAAGCCCGTGCTTACCACCCTGCCCGGCTGGAAATGCGATATAACCGGAATTACCGAATATAACAAGCTGCCCGAAAACTGCCGCAAATATATTGAATTTATAGAGCAGGAAATTGGTTTTAAAATACATATGGTAAGCAACGGACCTGCGCGCGAAAACATTATTATTAAAGAATAACCCGGGAGAATAAAATGAATTTTACTCCAATTGACAATAACGGAACGGTAGATGGCTTCTGCCTTATAAAAAGTCTCGATAAAAAGACCTCTTCAAAAGGCGATACATACCTCGATATGACCCTATCGGACGCGGGAGGCGAAATAAACGCAAAGCTTTGGCGGTACAACCCCGCCGTTCACGGCGAATATGATGTAAACGAGCTTGTGAAAATTCGCGGCGTAATTTCGCAGTACAACGGCAATGACCAGTTGAAAATTGACCGCATACGCAAAATAACCCCCGAGGATAATGTTAAAACAGAGGATTTTGTTAAGTCCTCGGATTATTCGGGCGAGCAGATGTATGACGAGCTGTACAGAATAGCCGACAGCTTTGAAGATGAGGAGCTTAAAGCTATAGTTACCGCTATTTTAGCCGATAACCGCTTGGCGCTTCTTTACTGGCCTGCGGCGTTTAAGCTGCACCATGCTTTGCGCGGCGGTCTGCTTATGCACTCGTTATCGATAGTAAGGCTGGCGGAGGGCGTTTGCAAGGTCTACCCGTTTGTGGACAGGGAGCTTTTGCTTGCGGGCGCAATTTTGCACGATATTGCGAAGCTTTCGGAATTTACTGTTGCCGATACGGGAATTGCAACAGGTTATTCAAACGAGGGCAACCTGCTCGGTCACCTGGCAATGGGCGCTATGGTAATTGATAAATACGCGGAAAAGCTCGACATAAGCCGCAAAACGGCAATGCTGCTTGAGCATATGGTGCTTTCCCACCACGGCGAGCCCGAGTTCGGCGCGGCGGTAAGACCTATGTTTATCGAGGCGGAGCTTTTAAGCGAGCTCGACCTTATGGATTCCCGCGTTTTTGAAATGCGCGAGGCGGTTGCCGCAACCAAGCCCGAGGATTTTTCATCTCGGCTTTGGATAACCGTAAGCTTTTCAATCACTCCCGCACCGAGCTTGACAGCGGTGTTAAGCTGTTCTGATAACAGGACGAAAAAAGCACATAATATATAAAAAACGAAAGGAAGAATAAAAAATGAAGATCACAAAGGATATGCTTATAGGCGAGGTACTTGATATTGACAGCAGCGCGGCTGAATATTTCTTTGAAATAGGCATGCATTGCCTGGGCTGCCCCGCTTCCCGCGGCGAAAGCATTGAGCAGGCGTGCGAGGTTCACGGAACCGACTGCGACGCACTGCTTGAAAAGCTTAACCGTCACTTTGAAAATAAATAATGGCGCTGAGTTTAAGGCTCGCGCTTATCTCCGCCCTCGTGCCGCCCGGTGCGAGGGTGTGCGATATAGGGACAGATCACGGCTATTTACCCATTGAGCTTATAAAGCGCGGGGATATTAAAAGCGTTATTGCGACAGATATTCGTAAAATGCCGCTTGCAAGCGCCGAGAAAAACATTAAGTTGGCAGGTGTAGGCGGCATAACGCTTCGCCTGTGCGACGGGCTTGAGGGTATAGCGCAAAATGAAGTTGATACTGTAATAACGGCGGGCATGGGCGGCGAGGTTATAGCCTCAATACTGGCACGCTCTGCCACTCCCACTGCCTCGCCCGCTCCGCTGCTTATCTTGCAGCCCACCACCTCGCCCGAATTTTTAAGGCGTTTTTTATGCGAAAACGGCTTTGAAATTATAAGCGATACCGCGATTTGCGAAAATAAAAAGCTTTATTCAGTCATGACCGCGCGGTATACGGGCGAAAAATATAATTTCGGCGAGGAATTTTACTACTGCGGAAGAGTAGACCCGCGAACGGAAGACGGTGCAAAATACATAGAAAAGCAATATTTGCGGCTTAAAAAATGCGCCGACGCGATTGAAGATATCCCTGAAAAGCAGGAAGAATACAGGCGATTCGCGGAAATTTCCGCCGCGCTTAAAAAGAAACTTACGGAGAACCAAAATGGCATTTGACGGAGCATTTTTACATAAAACGGTAACTGAATTACAGGCTGCCGAAAATACGTTTGTAGATAAAATATACCAGCCCTCAAAGGATGAGCTGGTCTTTTTGCTGCGCAAAAGCGGATTTTGCAAAAAACTCCTTATAAACGTGCGACCGGGGGCTGCGCGTATTCAGTTCACCGAAACCAAATATGAAAACCCTGCCGTGCCGCCTATGTTTTGTATGCTTATACGCAAATATCTCTCATCGGCGCGGCTTTTAAAGGTGAGCCAGCCCGGGTTTGAAAGAATAGCCGAGCTTACATTTTCCTACACAAACGAGATGGGCGATATTGCCGAAATTCGCCTGGCGGCGGAGTTTATAGGCAACAAGACTAATATTGTGCTTATAAACGAAAACGGCAAAATTATTGACGCACTGCGCCATTCAGACCCCGAATCGGGCGGCAGAATGATACTGCCGGGCGCTGCCTACACCTACCCGGAGCGGAGGCACAAGCTCGATCCGCTGACCACCGATACAAAAGCGATTATCGAAGCCGCCGAAAAATCGGGCGGCGGGCTTTCCTCCGCGCTGCTTAACACGGTTGACGGGTTTTCGCCCCTATTATGCCGCGAGGCAGCATATAAAGCCGGGCTTTCGGGCAGTCTTTCAGCCGCGCTCGGCGGAATAATATCCGATTTAAAAAACAGCGGCACTCCCCTGCTGCTTATAAAAAGCGACGGCACGCCGCAGGATTTCAGCTTTACGGATATTTCGCAATACGGCAGTCTGTTTGAGAAAAAAGTGTTTCAAAGCTACTCGCAGCTGCTTGAGGAATTTTACTCTGCGCGCGATACCGCCGACAGAATGAAGCACGCCGCAGGAGATATTTTAAAGCTTGTAAACAACCTTAAAACACGCACCGAGAAAAAGCTTGCACTGCGCCTGCAGGAGCTTAAAGGCTGCGAAAACCGCGAGCAGCTGCGAATTTACGGTGAGCTTTTAAAGGCTAATCTTTATAAGTCCGTACCCGGTGCCGCCTTTATTGAGGTTGAAAATTATTACGATGATATGAAGCGGATTCATATTCCGCTTGACCCCGCGCTTTCCCCGCAGAAAAACGCAGCGAAATACTTTAAGGACTATAAAAAAAGCCACACGGCGGAGCAGACCTTAACAGAGCTGACACGGCGGGATGAACAGGAGCTTATTTACTTTGATTCGGTGCTTGAAAGCATATCCCGCAGCAGCACCAAGGCAGAAATTTCCGAAATTCGCGAAGAGCTGACCGCAGGCGGATATTTAAAAGCACCCGCGTCTAAGCCGAAAAAAGCGCAGGCGCCCGTGCTGCGGGAATATAAATCTGCCGAGGGGTACAGAATAATCGTAGGCAAAAACAACCGCCAGAACGACTATATTACCACCACACTTGCCGCCAAAAACGATTTGTGGTTTCATACCAAGAATATTCCCGGCTCGCATGTGGTTGTAATGTGCGGCGGCAAAGAGGTATCGGACGAAACGCTTATTTACGCCGCAACGCTCGCCGCCGAAAACTCGGGCGCCGCCGCGGGCGCGCAGGTGCCTGTTGATTACACGCCGATAAAATTTGTAAAAAAGCCGAACGGCGCAAAGCCGGGAATGGTTATTTATACGACAAATAAGACGCTTTATGTAACGCCGGACAATGGGGGTAAATTATGAATATCGGGGTATCAACCGCTTCGTTTTATCCGCTTGAAACCGAGGCGGCCTTAGAGGAGCTCGGAAAGGCGGGAGTAAAGCATACCGAAATATTTTTCAATGCGCTGTCGGAGTTGAAGCCCGCATTTATCGATATTCTCGAAGATATTTTGGACAATTACGGTATGAAGGTAACCTCGGTTCACCCTACCATGTCGCTTGCGGAATCGTTTATGATATTTTCAAGCTACGAGCGCCGTTATTACGAGGCGGAGGAGCAATACCGCCGTTACTCCGAAATTGCGGCGCGCTTCGGTGCAAAATATATTATTATGCATGGCGGCAAGCCTAACGGACTCACAACCGATGAGGAATATTGCGAGCGCTATATGCGCCTTAAGGAAGCAACGCGGGAAAACGGCGTTGCCGTACTGCAGGAAAATGTGGTACGCTACCGCGCGGGTGATATTGAATTTTTACGCTCAATGCGCAATATTTTGGGAGATGAGGCAGAATTCTGCATCGATTTAAAGCAGGCACTGCGCTGCGGTTATGATCCGTACACGCTTATAAACGAATTTTCGGAAAATATAAAGCACTATCACATAAGCGACCATTCCACAGCCTCTGACTGTATGCTCCCCGGAAACGGCGGTTTTGACTTTGCGGAATTTTTCGGGACACTTAAAAACGGCGGCTTTGACGGCGCCGCAATAATTGAAGTATATAATAACGCTTATAAGGAATACGGCGAGATATTCGACTCCTACCGCAGGCTGGTTAGTGTGACAGGACTCGAATGCCGCATAAGCAATATCAAAAGCCGCAAAACCGCGCCGAAATATGTTGAAAATAATATAAAATAAAATTATTTGAGAAAAAAAGAAAAAAACACTTTATTTTTGCTTGAATACTTGGTATAATGGTATGGATACCTGTATCAAGGTACTTTGTTAACAATGGGTGTGCGCGTCGGCTTCGGCGCGGCGTCCGTAAAAAAATCAGGAGGTCGATTCTTAATGAGTCACAAGTACGTTTACCTTTTCAGCGAAGGCAACGCAAAAATGCGTGAGCTTTTGGGCGGTAAGGGTGCTAACCTTGCAGAAATGACCGGTTTAGGTCTTCCCGTTCCGCAGGGCTTCACCATTTCCACCGAGGCTTGCACCCAGTATTATGAAGACGGTCAGAAGATCAACGATGAAATCCAGGCTCAGATAATGGAATACATCGAGAAGATGGAAGCTATCACCGGCAAAAAGTTCGGCGATAAGGAAAACCCGCTCCTCGTTTCCGTTCGTTCGGGCGCACGCGCTTCCATGCCCGGTATGATGGATACCATTCTTAACCTCGGTCTTAACGAAGAGGTTGTTAACGTAATTGCGGAAAAGTCTAACAATCCCCGTTGGGCTTGGGACTGCTACAGAAGATTTATTCAGATGTACTCCGA
>ERZ773116.4014-NODE-4014-length-10171-cov-10.150257_pt1 | contig 10171 bp, 9 predicted proteins | sample MGYA00580563_ERZ773116 | MGnify/ENA primary metagenome ERZ773116 (study PRJEB29015, sample SAMEA2737864) | human gut metagenome | biome: human gut; feature: human-associated habitat; material: faeces | place: China | collected 2012 ... | reverse complement strand
TTTGTCAGCCCATACCAGAACCATGAGTTGCTGCGTCAAACCGCCGAGGAGGTGTCCGCGCAGTACGGTGTTACGTTTCTGTACCGCGACTTCCGCCCCGGCTTCCGCCAGGGACAGCAGGAGGCCCGCGAGCTGGGGCTGTATATGCAGAAGTACTGCGGCTGCGTGTTCAGTGAAGAGGACCGCTACGCCAAGCAGATCAGCAGGGATATGCAGAACCCGGAAAAGCATCTGTAAGTTAACAATAACATATATTATGGTAAACCCAACAGTCGCGCTTTTAGCGAGGCTGTTGGGTTTTTCCCTTGGGAAAAGCAAGGCTCCCGGGAAACAGATGCTCTGTCTCCCGGGAGCTCCCCTCCTGTCGCGCGAGGCCTGTACCTCGCGCCCCCTACGTTGTTTCATGGTAGCACTCTGAAATCTGGTTTTCAAGAAAATTGGCGATTTCTTAACGATATCTTAACGGAACATTCACAGATGCACCCCGCGCCCGGGGGCGCACCTCCCAAAGCCGCCCGGAGGGCGGCTGGGCCTGCGGCCCGGAATTTGCCCACTGCTGGGGCCTGCCGAGGAATAAAGGAAAAATAGACTATCCAAGGAGGAAAAGGATATGAATAAAGCAAAACGCCGGGCGGTCATCGCCGGGAACTGGAAAATGAATAAGAACCGTGCCGAGGCGAAGGCGCTCATCACCGAGCTGCTGCCGCTGGTAAAGGAGGCGGGCTGTGAGGTTGTCATCTGCACGCCGTATACCAACCTGGAGACCGCGCTGGCCCTGACCGAGGGCAGCAATGTGAAGGTGGGCGCCGAGAACTGCCACTGGGCCGAAAGCGGCGCCTTCACCGGGGAGATCTCAGCGCCGATGCTGAAGGAGCTGGGGGTTCAGTATGTCATTATCGGGCACAGCGAGCGCCGGCAGTACTTTGGCGAGACCGATGAGACGGTGGCCAAGCGGGTGCGCGCGGCGCTGGAAAGCGGCCTGGAGGTTATTCTGTGCGTAGGCGAGACGCTGGAGCAGCGGGAAGCGGATATCACCGGGGAGACCATTGCCATTCAGGTGAAGAAGGCGCTGGCCGGTGTGACCGTCGAGGAGCTGCGGCATATTATCATTGCATATGAGCCGGTATGGGCGATCGGTACCGGCAAAACGGCGACCGACGAGCAGGCCAATGAGGTCAACCATATGATCCGCGCGCTGCTGGGTAAGCTGTACGGAGAGGACGCGGCGGAGGCCACGACTATCCAGTACGGCGGCAGCATGAACGCCAAGAACTGCGACGGCCTGCTGGCGCAGCCGGATATCGACGGCGGACTGATCGGCGGGGCCTCGCTGAAGGCACCGGATTTTGCAGCCATTGTAGCGGCCGCAAGCAAGTAAAAGGGGGAGTACGCATGAAAAAACCGCTGGCATTGATCATCATGGACGGCTTTGGGCTGCGGAAAGAGACCGAGGGCAACGCCATTGCCGCCGCGAAGCATCCCAACCTGGATCGCCTGTGGGCCACCTGCCCCCATACCCAAATCGGAGCTTCCGGGCTGGATGTGGGCCTGCCGGACGGCCAGATGGGCAATAGTGAGGTGGGACACACCAACATGGGCGCGGGGCGCATCGTTTACCAGGAGCTGACCCGCATTACCAAGTCCATTGAGGAGGGGGAGTACCTGACCAACCCTGCGCTGGTGCACGCCATGGAAAACGCCAAAAAGCCGGGGGCCGCGCTGCATCTGATGGGGCTGCTTTCCGACGGCGGGGTGCACAGCCACAACCGGCACCTCTATGGCCTAATAGAGATGGCCAAGAAGAGCGGTGTGGAAAAGGTATATATCCACTGCTTCATGGACGGGCGTGATGTACCGCCGACCTCCGGGGCGGAGTACATTGATGAGCTGCAGCAGGAGCTGGATAAGATCGGCGTGGGCAAGATAGCCACCGTAAGCGGCCGCTACTATGCCATGGACCGGGACAACCGTTGGGAGCGGGTAGTGAAAGCCTATGACGCCATGGTTAACGGCGAGGGCGTAAAGGCACCCGACCCGGTGGCGATGATGCGGGAAAACTATAAAAACGGTGTGACCGATGAATTTACCGTGCCGGCGGTGGTGACGGAAAACGCGGCCATCCGAAGCGGGGACAGCGTGATCTTCTTCAACTTCCGCCCCGACCGGGCACGTGAGCTGACCCGCGCGCTGGTGGACCCCGATTTTGCCGGGTTCCGGCGCAAAAAGGGCTTCTTCCCGTTGGTGTATATCTGCATGACCCAGTACGATGCCACCATGCCCAATGTGGAGGTGGCTTATAAGCCTGAGGATCTGACCAATACCTTTGGCGAGTATATCAGCAAGCAGGGACTGACCCAGCTGCGCATTGCCGAGACCGAGAAATATGCCCATGTCACCTTCTTCTTTAATGGCGGCGTGGAGGCCCCCTATCCCGGTGAGGACCGGGTGCTGATCCCCAGCCCTAAGGTGGCGACCTACGACATGCAGCCTGAGATGAGCGCTTATCTGGTGACCGACGAGGTGGTAAAGCGCATCCGCAGCGGCAAGTACGATGTCATCATCCTGAACTACGCCAACTGCGATATGGTGGGCCATACCGGTGTCTTTGAGGCTGCGGTGAAGGCGGTGGAGACGGTGGATACCTGCCTGGGCCGGATGCTGGCGGCCATTGAGGAGATGGGCGGCCGGGCCTTTGTGACGGCGGACCACGGCAACGCCGACAGGATGACCGACGAGGAAGGCAAGCCCTTTACGGCGCACACCACCAATCCGGTGCCGTTTATCGCGGTGGGCTTCCCCGAGGGGACAAAGCTGATGCCTGAGGGCGGCCGGCTGGCGGATATTGCCCCGACCATGCTGGCGGCGCTGGGCTTGCCCCAGCCCGCGGAGATGACCGGACGCTCGATGCTGGAATAAGTGATAGAATGAAAAGCTCCCCCATTCAGCCTGGCGCAGGGTGGGGGAGCTTTTTGGGCGGGGGCGCAGGGATCCGGGAGGGAGAGGGAGGGCCGCAGGCCCGGCGGCGCGCAGCGCCGCCGAAACGGACCGGAGGTCCGTTTGCCCGCCCGGAAGGGCGGGCGGCCTGCGGCCTGATCCTGCCTTTCGCACGGACTGCGAATAGAAGCGGAAAATCCGTCCATACTCCGGATAACGAACTGACCCGGAAAGGACGGAAAACCAATGACAAAAAAGTGGGACAGAGTGCTGATTTTCGGATTGCTGCTGGCGGTGATCCTCAGCATGGCGGCGGGCTTTGATAATGAATGTGAGACGGTGCGGGAGAATGTACTGCGGCTGCACATCCTGGCCAACAGCGACAGCGAGGAGGACCAGGCGCTGAAGCTGCGGGTGCGGGATGCCATCCTGCGGGAAACGGCGGCGGATTTTGCGGAAAGCGGGAGCCAAACGGAAACGATGGCGCGGGCAGAGGAGCTGCTGCCCAAAATGAAAGCGGTGGCGGAGGAGGCTCTGGCGCAGGCCGGCAGCGCCGATGCTGTACGGGTGGCGCTGGTGAATATGTATTTTGAAACCAGGGAGTATGATGGCACCATTCTGCCGGCGGGGTACTATGACGCGGTGCGCATTGAGCTGGGAGCGGCAGAGGGCCATAACTGGTGGTGTGTGCTGTTCCCGCAGCTGTGCATTGGCACGGCGGCGGAAGGCCCGGAGCTGGAGCGGATAGAAAAGCTGGCGGAAGGTCCGGAATACCGGCTTTCCTTTGCGCTGGTGGAGTGGCTGGAACGCCTGCTGGCGGCAGGGAAGGAAACAGCAATATCATAATTTAACACACAATAGAGCGATGGAACATGAAAAAGGACCCGAAGCGGCAGAGATGTCGGCTTTGGGTCCTTTGCTTTGTATAATGGTTATGTTTTTCTTGCTGCGTGGTTAAAAAGCGCAGCTTTTTAGTCCAAAGCATCACATTAAGTGGCAGTATGATGGCAAGGAGAGGGATGTGTGGAGGGGGAACCACAGCAGCGCCCCCTGCGCGTTTCATTAGGGCACAGACCAACCCTTTGCGCAGGCTTTCTGTTCCCCCTGGCACCAAATAAAAAAGACGCCCAAAGATTTTTGCGCAGGCTTATCCCCTACGGAGGGAAAGAAAGTGTGAAAGAAAACCGTCAGGACTGTCTTTCGCGTTCGATTATGGCAGGGGGGGTTTGATCTGCAATAAAGGAGACGCTCCCGAGCAGACCAACAAAAAAGGACACCAAAGATTTTTGCGCAGGCTTATCCCCTACGGAGGGAAAGAAAGTGTGAAAGAAAACCGTCAGGACTGTCTTTCGCGTTCGATTATGGCAGGGGGTGTTTGATCTGCAATAAAGGAGACGCTCCCCGGCCGACCAAATAAAAAAGACGCCCGGGGTTTACCTGCGCAAACTGTCCCATCCGGAGGGAAAGAAAGTGTGAAAGAAAACCGTCAGGGTTGTCTTTCGCGTTTGATCAGGGCAGGGAGTGTTTAATCTGCAAAAAAGAATGCGTTCCCCGGCCGACCAACAAAAAAGGACGCCAAAAGGCGTCCTTTTTTGTTGGTCGGGATGACAGGATTTGAACCTGCGACCTCTGCGTCCCGAACGCAGCGCTCTACCAAGCTGAGCCACATCCCGTTAGAAAAACCCTCGCTGCTATCTTAAACGGCGAGGGTCTTTGTGGTTGCCCGACTAGGATTCGAACCCAGACAAACAGAGTCAGAGTCTGTCGTGCTACCTTTACACAATCGGGCAATAGCAACATGAATTATTATAACGGTTCCGGCGAAAAAGTCAAGACCTATCGCAAAAAAACCGCTTTTATTTTTTATTTCTGGCGAAAAGTTCCTCTCATAGCCTGCGCCGCGCGGCGCACAATACACATTGCAAACGCCAAACCAATGAAAGAGAGGAATAAACCATGTCTAACAAGAAAGCCAAGGAAGCACTGAACCAGATGAAGCAGGAAGCTGCCAACACCGTCGGCGTTAACCTCAAGCAGGGCTACAACGGCGATATCACCGCCCGTCAGGCCGGTTCCATCGGCGGCGAGATGGTGAAGCGCATGATCGAGAGCTACGAGAGCGGCCATTCTGCCAAGTAACTTTCCCCATCCCCACACCCGCGGCTATGCCCAGTGCAGGCCGCGGGCGTTCTTTTTGCTTAAGTACAGCCAAATTAGCCAAACCCGCGCAATGAAATTCTCCACCGCTTGCCCTTGCGCTTGCCCGGGTACTGCTGCTGCGCCGCGAAGAAGAATAATCCGCACCGCCGGGGGCTGCCTCCGGCGGTTGTCCTTTCTCCACAAAAAAGCCCTTGCGCATCTGCCTCATGCTTGGTACAATGAAATCGGCATTTCGCCCGATTTTTTGTGATAGAAAAGGAGTGACCCAATTTGGCAGAAAAAAAGAAGGTCGAGCGTGAGTTTGTGGAGGTTTCCACCGGCAAAACCGGCAAGCGCCCCGCAGTCGTCACCGCCGCCAATAAGAAAAGCGCCACCGGCAAGCGTGTAGCCGCTGTCATCCTGTGGGTGCTGGCCCTGGCCGCTGAGGTCGGCGCCATTCTGATGCTCAATGGCACCTGGTACATCCCCGAGGAGCAGAAAATGTACTGGCTCATCGGGGCACTGGTCATCGACCTTATCCTTGTCATCATCGGCAGCCAGCTGTGGAAAAAGGCCAACCGGCTGGACCCCGCCAGCAAGCAGAGCAGCGTGAAGTTTTTCCTGTGGAACAACATGGGGCTGATCGCCTCCGTTATTTGTTTCTTGCCCATTGTCATCCTGCTGCTGGCCAATAAGGACCTGGATGGCAAGACCAAGAAGATCGTGACCGTAGTGGCAGCCATTGCCCTGGTGCTGGCTTCGCTGTTCTCCATCGACTTTAACCCTGTTTCCGCTGAGGAGCTGGCCGAAGCCCAGCAGACCGTCGGCAACGGCTCGGTTTACTGGACGCAGTTCGGCAAGAGCTACCACCTTGACCCCAATTGCCACACCCTGATGCGGTCCAGCAAGGTCTATCAGGGGACCATTGAGGAAGCCTTTGAGGCCAACCGCACCGATCCCTGCGATTTCTGCGCATTGGAGCAGGAATAAGGAAAGGGGCGCGGACAGATGAATTTGACTGATCTGCTTTCCGGCAGTGTGATTTCCTCCATAGCGGGCCAAACCGGCACCAGCGAAAAGGACACCCAGAATGTCCTGGCCAATGCGCTGCCGGCTTTGGTAGGTGCCATGGCGCAGAATGCCTCCACCGAGGACGGGGCCAACAGCCTGGCCAAGGCCCTGGATGACCACACCAGCAGCAAAGGGCTGGCAAGCCTTTTGCAGAATGTGGATACGGAGGATGGCACCAAGATCCTTACCAAGATTCTGGGCGGGGAAACTGAGACGGTGCAGAACGCTGTTGCCAAAAAGAGCGGCGCCAGCAAGGTGGATACCTCCAAGATCCTGGCCATGGCGGCCCCGCTGCTGCTGGCGGCCCTGGGCAGCCAGAAGAAAAAGACCAAGACCCAAAGCGACGGGCTCGGCGGCTTGCTCACCAGCCTTTTGGGCGGCGGGGATGATGACGAGGATGACGGCAGTACCCTTATCTCGCTGGCTGGCAGCCTGCTGGGCGGCAGCAATAAAAAGTCCGGTAAGAGCGACAGCGGCGACATTCTTACCAGCCTGGCGGGCGGCCTGCTGACCAGCGCCCTGGGCGGCAGCGGCAAAAAGAGCAGCAAAAAGAGCGATAGCAGCGATGTGCTGAGCTCCCTGGCCGGCAGCCTGCTGGGCAGCGCGTTGGGGACTTCCACCAGCGGGAAAAAGACCACTTCCTCCGGGAAGAAAACCACCTCCAGCGGGAAAAAGACAACTTCTTCCGCAAAAAAGACCGCTAGCGGTAAGAAAACTACCTCCGCTAAGAAAACCACTTCTTCCAAGAAGAAATCGACCGCCCAAAATGACGACGCGGCGGAGCTGCTGGGCAGCGTCCTAACCGGCCTGCTGGGCGGCAAAAAGTAAACTGCATAAGAAAAATGGGGCGGAAGAAGCGAACTTCCGCCTCTTTTTCGCGCGTTGGGGAGGGACCATCACCCATTCTTCACGCTCTGTTCATATCCTACCGGTAGACAAAACTGATTCTATTCTGTATAATAGGGACGGATTATTACAAAAATCGCCCGAAAGGAGGGGCTCTTCATGCCGATATCGCTGAAAACCGGCCGCGCGCTGGCCACCGCTGCTGCCCTTTTGCTGCTGGCTGCCTGCGGCAGCACCCCCACCGGCGCCGAGAACCTGCCCATCTATCCCACAGTGCAAAGCGGACAGGCCCTGCTGCCGGATTGGGAGCATATCCCGCAGAATGAGGTGCTGCCGGAGGAGAATGAGGACCCCGCCGAGAATGACGGTCAATCCGGGGAGAAGCAGCCGGAAAAGACGGACGCCAAGGCCGAAAGTAAGGCTGATGATAAATCCGGGGATAAAACCGATCCTAAAACGGAGAACCCCTCCGGGCAGACCGGGGACAGCAAAAACGATGCCTCCGGCAATGACAACCGGAATGACACCACCGGTAAATCCGATGGTTCGGGTAATTCCGGGAACGCCGGCAACAGCGGCGCCGTAAAGGCCCCGGAACCGACGCCTGCTCCGGCTCCAACCCCTGAGCCAACCCCTGAGCCAGCCCCGGAGCCAGCCCCCGCCCCGACCCCTAAACCGGAACCGGAGCCGGATAACAGCGGCAATGATACCGCTGATTACGGCCAGCTCAGCGTTATTGATGGCAGTACCCCGGTAGTTGGCGATACCTATGAGATTCTGTGCCGCGTGGTGCAGAATGAGGTGGGCAACAGCACCGAGTGGGAATCCACCAAGGCCATGGCGGTGGCCTCCTACAGCTACATCAAGTATTACAATGACTACCTGGGCCGCGCGCCTACCCTGCGCCTTAGCAGTGTGGAACCCGGCGACCGGGTAAAGGCCTGTGTGAAAGAGGTGCTGGGCCAGGCAGTTTATTATAATGGCCAGTACGCCAACTGTACCTATTTTTCCATCAGCTGCGGCGTGACCACCACGGCCCAAAGCGTATGGGGCACCACCCAGTACCCCTACCTTGTTTCGGTGGATTCCTCCATCGAGGAGGGCTATTCCTACAGCTGGTCGCCTTTTTCCAAGGACTATACCTATACCCCGGAACAGATGGCTGAAAGGATGAACAGCGCCCTGGGGACGAGCCTGGACCCCGCCAATGACGACCCGGCCACCTGGCTGGAGATCACCTCCCGTACCGATGGGAAATATGTAGGCACCGTACGGGTAGGCAATACCACCACCACGGGGCGGAAGATAAGGGAGAGCATCCTGGGACTGCGCAGCCATGCCTTCGATATCAGCTATGACGCGGACAGCCGCATTTTTACCGTTACCACCTACGGCTACGGCCACGGTGTGGGGATGAGCCAGACCGGCAGTATGCTGTACGCCCGGCAGGGCTGGACCTATGTGCAGATTTTGAACCACTACTACCCTGGTACGACTGTGGCATAATAAAACGCAAAAAGAATCCCCGCCACCGGCGGGGATCCTTTGGTGTATAAGGGAAAAAATTACGCCTTGCCGGAGCAGCCCAGGACATCGTGCATCTTGTGGCGGACCAGCTCGCGGATGTGATCGCGGGCGGGGGTGAGATACTGCCGGGGATCGAAATGATCGGGATGCTCGAACATGTGCTGACGGATGGCGGCGGTCATGGCCAGGCGCAGGTCGCTGTCGATATTGATCTTGCAGACGGCCATTTCGGCGGCGTGGCGCAGCATTTCCTCGGGGATGCCGATGGCATCGGGCATCTTGCCGCCGAAGCGGTTGACGGTTTCTACATCGGCCTGGATGACGGAGGAAGCACCGTGCAGCACGATGGGGAAGCCGGGCAGGCGGTCGCTGACCTGCTGCAGGATATCAAAGCGCAGCTGGGGCTTCTGGCCGGGCTTGAACTTATAGGCGCCGTGGCTGGTGCCGATGGCGATGGCCAGGGAATCCACCCCGGTGCGGGAAACAAATTCCTCCACCTCGGCGGGATTGGTGAACTGGGCATCGGCTTCGCTGACATTGACAGCGTCCTCAATGCCGGCAAGCTTGCCCAGCTCGCCCTCCACCATAACACCGTGGTCATGGGCATATTCCACGACCTTGCGGGTCACAGCAATGTTTTCCTCAAAGCTCAGCTTGGAGCCATCGATCATCACGGAGGTGAAGCCGCCGTCGATGCAGTCCTTGCAGATCTCAAAGCCATCGCCGTGGTCCAGATGCAGGGCGATCGGGACATCGGTATCGGCCACAGCGGCCTCCACCAGTTTGGTGAGATAGATGTGCTTGGCATATTTGCGGGCGCCGGCCGAAACCTGCAGAATGACAGGGGCCTGCTCCAGCTGGGCCGCTTCGGTAATGCCCTGTACGATCTCCATGTTGTTGACATTGAAAGCGCCGATGGCGTAGCCGCCCTCATAGGCTTTACGGAACATTTCCTTGGTAGTGACCAGTGGCATAATATTGATCCTCCTTCAAAAAATAGAAGTATAAAGGGATGGTGCGTTCAGCCCTATTGTAGCAATATTGCCCGCCAAATGCAATAAGATACCGGCAGATTCCGCAAATTTTTGTGAAATAAATAACGATATTTTTCCGACCGGCGTTTAGTTTTCATTTGTGAAAAAATCCGGAGCGGGGAGCAAGGCCGGTAAACTTTTTGTAGTGTCCATTTACTGTAAATTGTGGATAAAACAGATGTTTCCACCGGTGACAGGAGAGAAAAAGGGACGAAATGGGGACACTTTTTCACATTTTCCACCGAGTTTTCCACACTGCCGGGGGAAAAGTGTGTGGAAACTGTGCAAAAGTAAAAAATACGGTCTGTATATCTCACTGTCGCTTCCGCCAGGTGGGACTGCATAAATTCCACAGCAGGAAGCAAAATAACAGGGAATTGATGCCGCAAAAGGAGGGCTGCGTGATGCTGAAGGGAGTCAATAAGCAGGTGGTAGAGGTAGTGGAAGTGGATAATGAGTTTTTTGAGCGGGCGATTTTATTCGTAAAGCCGGAAAAGCAGCAGAACGGTGAGGAGGCCCTACGGGAGAATGCCCGGCGGTATGTAGGTTCGCTGCGGTGGCGGCCCCGGCAGCCCGGCGGCTGGCGGCTGTGGGGCGTCCGGCTGGCCCAATGGGGCAGC
>ERZ773116.4013-NODE-4013-length-10172-cov-3.496293_pt1 | contig 10172 bp, 10 predicted proteins | sample MGYA00580563_ERZ773116 | MGnify/ENA primary metagenome ERZ773116 (study PRJEB29015, sample SAMEA2737864) | human gut metagenome | biome: human gut; feature: human-associated habitat; material: faeces | place: China | collected 2012 ... | reverse complement strand
ACTACAACAACCCGTCGTTCGGTTATGGCGGATATTGCCTGCCGAAAGACACCAAGCAGCTTTTGGCTAACTATGCCGATGTGCCGGAAAACCTGATTGAAGCAATCGTGGAATCTAACCGTACTCGTAAAGATTTCATTGCTGACCGTGTTCTGAAGCTGGCTGGCTATTACGGCTATGACGAGGATAACGAGTATAGCAAGGATCAGGAAAAATCTGTAACTATCGGTGTTTATCGTCTGACGATGAAGTCTAATTCTGATAACTTCCGCCAGAGTTCTATTCAGGGCGTTATGAAGCGTATCAAGGCCAAGGGCGCAACAGTGGTGATTTATGAGCCGACCCTGAAAGATGGAGAAACTTTCTTTGGTAGTGTCGTGGTCAATGATTTGGCCAAGTTCAAGGAAATGAGCCATGCCATCATCGCAAACCGCTATGACGAGTGCCTTGATGATGTGAAAGAAAAAGTTTACACGAGAGATATTTTCCAGCGTGACTAAGTGACTAAGGACGTGGAAATACACAGAGAGGAGATGCAGGATGGCAAAAAAGAAGCTGCTGATCTATGCACATTACTACATACCTGATACTGCATCCACAGGCCAGATCCTCCGTGAGCTGGCGGAGGGAATGCTGGATAAGTTTGATATTACGGTAATTTGTGTGGTTCCGAGTTACCTTGGAACCATTGAAGATAAATATAAGACGCAGAAGTATTACGAAGAAGAAATCAACGGCGTGAAAGTGCTGAGAATCCGGGTTCCGGAGTTCAGTAAGACCAATAAGAAGAGCCGTGTAAAAAACATAGTTTCCTATTTCTTTGGAGCAATGGATGCAACCTTTAAGGTTGGCAAGATGGACTATGTGTTTTCCATCTCCCAGCCTCCGATCCTCGGCGGTTTGCTGGGTGTCTGGGGCAAGTGGGTAAAACACGCTAAGTACATCTATAACATTCAGGACTTCAACCCGGAGCAGGTGCTGGCTGTTGGCTACACCAAGAGCAAACTGGTGACAGACGCCATGATGTGGTTCGACAAGTTCAGTTGCAAGCGCAGCGACCTTGTAATCACAGTCAGTCGTGATCTGGTGGAAACGGTGGAGAACCGTTTCAGAGGAAAGAAAGTTCCCAAGACCGTTATGATCAACAACTGGATTGATGAGAACGAGATTTATCCGTTGGATGAAAATAACGAGAAGGTTTTTGCCTTTAAGAAAAAGTATGGTCTGGATGGAAAGTTTGTCATCATGTATTCCGGCAACATCGGTCTGTACTACGACCTTGAGAATCTGATTAAGGTTGTGGAGAAAATCAAACCGGGTACTAAGACTGCTGATGGCCGAGAGGTTGTATTTGCTTTTGTTGGTGCTGGCTCTGTGCTGGACAAGTTGGTGCTGTATGTAAAAGGGCATCACATGGACAATGTGGTTTTCATTCCGTACCAGGATAAGGCTGACCTTATTTACTCTTTGAACGCTGGTGATGTTCACTGGTGCGTGAACGCAAAAGGCATCAAAGGTGTGTCCTGTCCATCTAAGGCATATGGAATAATGGCGGCGGCTAAGCCCATTTTAGGGGTGCTCGAATCTGGTTCCGAGATTCGTTGCCTTATTGAGGATACAAACGGTGGTCTCTGCTGTGAGCCGGGCGAGTATGACAAGGTTGAGGAGAACGTCCGTTGGTTTATTGATAATGCTGGTTCCGGTAAAGTCAAAGCAATGGGAGCCAGAGGCCGTGAGAATCTGGAGAAGAACCTGACCAGAAATGTGTCAGTGAGAAAGTACGCAGAAGAGATTCTGAAGCTGTAAAGGAGGCGAGAGGTATGAACAGTAACTGGTTTAAGCTGGTTATGAAGATGACAAAAGTTGAATATGGAAAGAACCTCTTGCTGAAGGGTGTGCCGATCATCTTCAACAAAGGCGGTGCCAAGCTGAAGATTGGTGAAAATGTCACCATCAAGAGCAGTTTCTTGAGCAACTTGGTTGGGCTTTACAGCCGGACGATTATTGTCACGCGCGCTCCGGGAGCGGAAATCGAAATTGGCGATAATGTAGGAATAAGCGGAGCAACAATTTACGCCCGAAAGAAAATCACGATTGGTGAGAACACTTGTATCGGTGGCAACTGCAAGATTTTGGACAACGACTTCCATCCCATCGAGGCAGAGACGAGAAACAAGCTCTTGCGAGATGAAAACGGTGGTGACAGTGATCTGGTTCCGAGCCGAGAAATCAAGATCGGAAAAAACTGTTTCATCGGGTGTAATTCAATAATACTGAAAGGCACAGTGCTGGGTGATGGCTGTGTAGTCGGTGCCGGTGCTGTGGTTGCTGGAAAGTTTGAGGACAACTGTATGATTGCTGGAAACCCGGCGAGGGTTATTAAGAGGTTGTGAGGAAAGTGTATTTCCTTAGAAAGAAGATAAAGTTGAAAAATTGGAGGAACCTACTATGAAAATCATGCCTAATAGAATGGATCGAGGATTCTTTAAGTATCAAGAAGAATTTGAAAATAAAGCGGTGGAGGTTCTCCGCTCTGGTTGGTATGTACTGGGTAAAGAGGTATCTACTTTTGAGGAAGAATTTGCGGCCTATACTGGAGCTAAATATTGTGTAGGCTTGGCAAGTGGTCTGGATGCGTTATGGATTGCATTCCGGCTCCTCAATATTGGCAAGGGTGATGAAGTCATCGTACAGGGAAATACATACATTGCATCTGTAATGGGCATTACGATCAATGGCGCTACCCCGGTATTTGTTGAACCGGATGAGCATTTTGGAATGAATCCGGATGAGATTGAAGATAAGATTACGGACAAGACTAAAGCCGTCCTTGTTACGCACTTGTATGGTATGGCAGCCCGAATGGCTAAGGTTGTAGAGATTTGCAAGAAGCATAATCTCCGTCTTGTTGAAGATTGTGCCCAATCACATGGAGCATGTTTCAACGGAAAAATGACGGGTACCTTTGGTGATGTCGGCTGCTTCTCTTTCTATCCCTCTAAAAACCTTGGTGCTTTTGGTGATGCCGGTGCCGTTGTTGTAAATGACGAAAATCTTGCAAAAGAGTTCAAGGTGTTCAGAAACTATGGTAGCGAGAAGAGATATTATAACAAGGTTGTTGGCGCAAATTCTCGTCTGGATGAACTGCAGGCCGGACTTCTTAGAGTAAGACTGTCCCATATGCAGGAACTTACCGATGAAAAGGTAAAAATTGCAGAAAGATACTCTCGCGAGATCAAGAATGAAAAGATTCAATTGCCCACTTTAGCAGAAGGTGCAACATGCGTATGGCATCAGTATGTTATTCGCTGTGAAGAACGTGATCGCTTGATTGATTACCTGAATGCGAAGGAGATTGGAACGATTATTCATTATCCCATCCCTCCGCATCTTGCAGAAGCATATCGGTATTTAGGACATAAGGAAGGCTTCCTGCCGATTACGGAGCGTTTGGCTAAGACGGTATTGTCGATTCCGATGTACAACGGAATGACAGAAGAAGAGCAGACTTATGTAATCAATGCACTGAACGAATTTGAATAAGTACACATTGGTATGATTGTTCTGTAATAAAAATGGGGAGAAATAAATTATGACTTTGAAAGAAAGATGCCCGATTTTGCAGTTTGCCGACCTTGGTGATGAAAGAGGAAAGCTTGTCGTTATCGAAGGAGGTCAAGCAATTCCGTTTGATATTAAGCGTGTATTTTATATTTACGATTCGGACAGTACAGTTGTACGTGGACAGCATGCTAATAAAGAATCTGAATTTGTTTTGATCAATGTTGCCGGAAAGAGCAAGGTGAGAATCACTGATGGAAGAGAAGAATACATTGTCGAATTGAACAAACCGATGATGGGTGTTTATCTTCCAAAGATGATTTGGAAAGATATGTATGATTTTTCTTCGGATTCTGTTCTGTTGGTACTTGCAAGCACTCACTATGATGGTAAAGAATATATTCGAAATTATGATGAGTATTTGGAAATTATGGGAGTGAATAATGATTAACTTTTGTACGCTTTTTGATAGTTATTATTTAGATAAAGGAATTGCATTATATAGATCATTGGAACGGGTCTCGGAGAATTTTACTTTATATATTTTCTGCTTTGATGACCGTTCTAGAGAAATTCTGAATTCAATGAATCTCAAACATGCGGTAATCTTACATCATAGTATGTTTGAAAATGAAGAACTTTTGAAGTTAAAAGGCGAACGTTCAAAGGCAGAATACTGTTGGACATGTACACCGGTAATTATTGAGTATGTATTAGATCATTATAAAGTTGATAGCTGTACTTACATAGATGCAGATCTGTTCTTTTTCAACGATCCGCAAATCCTTTTTGATGAAATCGCAGAATACAATGCCAATGTTGTAATTACGCCACACCGTTTTACGAATAGCTTAAAGGATCAACGGCTTTGCAAGAGAAGTGGAAAGTATTGTGTGGAATTTAACTATTTCGATCAAACCCCGAATGCACGGAAAGCATTGACATGGTGGAAGGAACGTTGTGCGGAGTGGTGCTTTCATTTGTATGAGCCGGAACGGATGGGAGATCAAAAATATATTGAGAAATTCCCGACACTGTTCGATGGTGTACATGAACTGCAGCATCTTGGAGGCGGTGTTGCACCATGGAACTTGCGCCAGTATGTGTATGATAGCGCTGTAGACGGAAAGATTTATTTTAAGGAAAAAAAGAGCGGTAAAAAATTCCCGGTTGTTTTTTATCACTTCCAGAATCTGCGCTATTTAACAGAAGAGTGCGTAAATGCAAGTTCGGAAACACATTCAAAGAAAACAAAAGATGCACTTTATATTCCGTATCTGAAGGAAGTTGAGAAATGCAGAAACGAACTAAAGAAATATGGAGTTTCTTTTAGCGTGAAAAAAACTTATTCTAGTAATCCTGTCATTTCCTTCTTGCAAGGGAACATTCTGAGATACAAAGTAAAATCACTTTCAGATATATATGATTTGAAGAAGTTGATATGAGTGGAGATGTAGTATGAACATTTTACATGTGAACTTGGCAATGGGCTATACGGAGGGGCTGAATTATCAAGAGAATTGTGTGAGTAAATGCCACGCTCTAGCTGGACATAAGGTGACAGTAATAACTACACCCTATTGTTTTAACAAGGGAGAATGGGGGCCTTGTCAGACATCATTTGATTATAGTAATGAATATGGCGTGCATGTTGTGCGATTGCCGTTTCTTTATAAATTGCCATATAAAATTAATAAACAGATTGGTAGATTTAGTGGAACATATCAGGCCATTGAGCAAGCAAATCCAGATGTGATATGCATCCATAATATTCAGTTTCAAGATATAAGAGTATTCGCAAAATATAAGAAGCAACACCCAAACGTTAAAATCTTCATTGATAACCATGCGGATTTTTCAAATAGTGCTAGAACATGGATATCAAAAAATATTCTCTATCGTTTCTGGTGGAAGCCGTGTGCAAAGGCAATTGAACCATGCACAGAAAAATTTTTTGGAGTTATGCCCTCGCGCGTTGATTTCTTGTCGGATATATATGGGATTGATAAGAAAAAGTGTGGTCTTCTGGTAATGGGGGCAGATGACGATGCTGTTGCAGAGGCAAAAAAAACAGAAGTAAGAGCTGAAGTTAGAAAAAAGTATAAGATAGCTGCCGATGATTTCTTAATTGTTACAGGTGGAAAAATTGATGCCTTTAAGACGCAGACACTTTTACTTATGCAGGCAGTAAAACGAATTCAGGACAAAAAAGTAAGGCTTCTGGTATTCGGGTCCATTGAAGAGCAGCTGAGGGATAAGGTTGAAAAGTTATGTGATGGAGAAAAAATCCAGTATATCGGATGGGCGAAAGGCAATCAGTCATATGAATATTTTGCTGCTGCGGATTTAGTTGTTTTTCCGGGAAGACATTCCGTTTATTGGGAACAGGTTGCAGGTCTTGGAATTCCAATGGTCTGCAAGTACTGGAAAGGTACTACACATGTTGACCTTGGAGGAAATGTTGAATTCATCCATGAAGACTCTGTTGAATGCATTGAGAAAATCCTGAAGGAAATTATTGATATTCCGGATAAGTATCAGAAAATGAAAAATGTCGCAGAGAAAAAGGGCATGGAAACTTTTTCGTACAATAGGATTTCAGAAAGAGCGATTGGAAGATAGATATGAGTGGCAAAAGCAAAGCAAAAGTTTTATTTGTGACTAACCTTTATCCATCAGATGAAGAACCCAACAGGGGAGTATATATTAGAAACCAGGCAGTTGCACTGGAAAAGAGTGGGTATGAAATTTGTGTTCTGCAGATGGATTACAGGTCAATTAGGCGAAAAAGAAAATTGGGAATTAACTGGAGAAAACAAGACGATATTTGGGTGTGCCATTTTTCTGTACCAATCAGCCCATTTACAGCGGTACAGTATGCGCTTGCAGGAAGATTAACTGAAATAGGAATTAAGCATATCGAAGATAGATTTGGCAAATTTGATTTAATTCATGGCCACTTTTTAGAGGGTGCATATGGATTGATTGATATTAAGCATAAAAAGAGTATTCCAATTGTTTTTACGGAACATGGGAGCAATCTTCTAGATAAGAATAGAAGTAATATTGAAAACCAATGGATGAAACGACTCTACGCGGCTGTAGATCAGATGATTGTTGTAGGGCATAGGCAATATGTGTGTGCAGAAAGTTTTTCAATTGATTCGTTGAGTGTTATTCCGAATGTCATACCGGATTATTTTAAATACGATGCAACCATAGAAGAAAACAAAAACATTTTCTTATTTGTTTCCGTCGGTAATTTGATTGAATCAAAGTGCTTTGCGCTCCTAATTGATGCGTTCGAAAAAATATATAAAGAAAGAAAGAACATGAGACTTGAAATTGTTGGAAAAGGTCCTTTAGAGGGAGGACTAAAGAAGAAAGTGAACGAGAGAGGTTTATCAGAGTGTATCTCGTTCACTGGAGCTGTTCCAAACAGAAAGCTCGCTGATTTATATAATAAAGCTGATTGTTTTGTTCTCCCTTCTCGGTTTGAAACCTTTGGCGTTGTATATGCTGAGGCACTTTGCACGGGTACTCCAATTATATCAACAAAAAACGGTGGCATAGACGATATTTATGAAGATGGATGTGGCTATTTAGTTGAGGTCGATAATGAAGATGAGCTGGAAGATGCAATGAAGCGTATAATGTTTGATGCATTTGATCATCAGGCAATTGCCGAGAAGTATCAAAGTAAATTTGGAGAATCTAATTTTGTACAGCAAATTGAAAAGGTGTACGAAGAGGCACTAAATGGAGGAAGAAAGTGAATCCTAAATTTTCTATTATTACAGTTTGCTTTAACAGTGAAGAAACAATTGAAAGAACGATTATCAGTGTGCTATCACAGTCATATCAAAATTTTGAATATATTATCGTAGATGGAGCATCTACGGATGGGACGCTGGGTATTGTTGAAAAGTACGTAGAGAAATACCCTGATAAAATTAAATTAATATCAGAAAAAGACGATGGAATTTATGATGCAATGAATAAAGGAATAAGGATTGCATCAGGTGATCTGATCGGAATTGTTAATAGTGATGACTATTATGAGGCTGATGCTTTAGAGAATATCAGTGAAACGTATGATGGCGAGAAGTATGAAATTGTATACGGGATGCTTAGAACAATAAAAGAAGGAAAAGAGGTATCTGTATACATAAAAAATCATCAATGGATTGATGAAGACATGATTACACATCCGACATGTTTCGTTACAAAAGAGGTCTACGAGGATTTTGGAACATATTCGTTGGAGTACCGATATTCAGCTGATTATGAGTTCATGCTTAGAATGAGCAGAAATAGGAAAATAATTTTTAGGCCTGTTTACAAGATTATTTCAAATTTTAGCCTTGATGGGGCGTCTGGCTCAATCAAGGGATATATGGATACGTTAAAGCTTAAATATAGATATAACCTAATAAGTAAGAAAAGGTACTACTATGAAATCGCAAAAAGCAAAATTGCGTTAATGAGGAAATGATGGAAGCAAGGATGAAGAAGACAAGTCATCAAAGTGAAATTTTGAATATATGCTTATGTAGATATTATCGTTCTAAGAGAAACGATGTTCGGAATTCATCCACTAGCATATGATGCAAATACTACAGATTTTAAAACAGGAATGCCATGACTGAAATAGTGAAATCAAGGGTACGAAATTGAAAATTATGGAATCAGAATACTGTATTTGAGGGGAGTTTGCAATGCTGGAATATTGTGCCATTACAACGTTGCTATTGCTAAGCGGTTCAATATGGGGGTGGTATAGTTCTTTGGTGGCTTTAGTACACCTTGCATCGATTCTTTTTTTGTTGATAAAAAAAGAATTTCTTTATAAAAAAAGAAATCTACTAAAACGGAATACAGCAGTGTGCTTAATTGTTGTTTCTGTATATGCTTTAAATATTATGGCGGTTTCAAGGGATAATCCATTGTCTTCATGGAGTGTATTCCTTATTATTATCGGAGCATTCTTAATAGCAAATTTAATTGATAAAACAGATTTCATAAATAAATATGTTAATGTCATCACAGTTTTAGCAGCATTTAGTTTGATATTTTGGCTACTATCTAGAATGGGTATTGTAATTGGAGATCGTGTAGTAGAACCAGGTAACGGTGAAATATACAGGATGAACCTATTTTATATTTACAGAGATTCAGTTGGTGTAATAGAATCCGGACTGAACAGAAGAAATTTTGGCATTTTTTGGGAAGGTGGAGCTTATCAGGCATTTTTGAATCTTGCAATACTTTTTATGGTGAGATTTAAGAAAACCTTATTTAGATCGGTTGGACAATATTGGTTAAAATTATTGGTGTTGGTTATGACAGTGGGAACAACATTTTCTACAACTGGGTATGCATTGCTAGTTGTTGATATGGTTGTTTATATGTTGGAAAATTCACAAAAGGGATCACGAAAGCGTTATGCAATAGCTGGAATTCTTGTTGTGATAGGTATTGTTGTTATTAATAGCCCGGCAGTTGCTAATAAATTTAATTCTTCAAGCGACAGTTATATATCTTATTTAATTCGAGTTAACGATCAATTAAATGGTATTAAAGCAATGTTTGTTTCTCCGCTTTGGGGATTGGGATTTAATTCAAAAAGGTACACAGAGGTTTTATTGTCTTATGGAATTTATGCTAATTCATCAGGTCTGCTGATTGTTGCACAACAATTTGGAATTGTTTTTGCGCTCTGGTTTACATTTATACAAATCACCTCTTTCAACAGATTCTGTGAAATGAATCAGTGGCTTAGTAAAATCCTAGGTGCTGTTTTTTTGATTTGCATTTTCTCTACAGAAAGTCTAAATCAGAATGGTGTGTTTTTGATGTTTTTGTATTCATTCAGATCGAATGATATGGCTGTAAAACGGATTAAAGTGAAGTTCCCGAAAGTAAAAATTATGATTCATAAGTCGAAATATGATAGTAAATAGCTCTATTTGACTAGATATAAAACGTAACTAAGACTTAATTCCAAACGAAAAGGAAAAATGCATGAACATTAGTGTGAAAAGTCTAAGGACGAAATACCGAAATCTTCCTGTGGAAGTTAAATCTACTATATGGTTTGTAGTCTGTAATATTTTACAGCGTGGGATTTCACTAATCTCAACGCCTATCTTTACAAGACTGCTTACAACCGAACAATACGGAGTTTATTCCGTATATCAATCGTGGTATAGTATCATTGCTGTATTTGCAACACTTAACTTGTATTGTGGAGTTTTTAATAACGGATTGACGAAATACCCCGAAGATAGAAGTGGATTCACATCAGCAATGCAAGGACTGTCAACAACTGTAACACTTGCCTTAGCAGTCGTTTATCTGCTTGGAATGAGTTTTTGGAATAAAATGTTTCAGTTGGATTTTTATTCTACTGATTTTTATAGAGCTTTTATTTGTACCGGCTTTTCAATTCTGGTCAGTTAGTAAAAGATACGAATACAAGTATCAGGGATTAGTTGCGATTACACTATTTATCTCTATTGCAAGTCCAATTGTAGGTATAATTTCGGTATTGTGTACTGAACACAAGGCGGAGGCCAGAGTCTTTTCGTATGTTTTGATACAAGTTGCGG
>ERZ773116.4006-NODE-4006-length-10179-cov-39.010470_pt1 | contig 10179 bp, 16 predicted proteins | sample MGYA00580563_ERZ773116 | MGnify/ENA primary metagenome ERZ773116 (study PRJEB29015, sample SAMEA2737864) | human gut metagenome | biome: human gut; feature: human-associated habitat; material: faeces | place: China | collected 2012 ... | reverse complement strand
GTACGATTAGATTTTTTATGATATTTATTTGTCTGTATTAACAAATCCGCACCAGGGGGCATCATGAAGCAACCTATACAGCGGATGATTGATGGTCTTTTCCCTGCCGCCATCCGGTGTATAACGGTATAGATTAAGCGGCAGTCCGGCGATAGCCTCTGACAACACCCGGACGCAGGCATAGACCGCCGTTGTCTGCATGGCCGTCCGTTCCGTCACCACGTTGCCGGAGGAGGTCGGACCGAACAGAAACGTAAAGGCCGTAGACAGGTAGTTTTTCGGCTTATCGCGTGACTTTTTGCCCCATATACGTTGGAATATACTCATAAAATCAATAACCCCCTTTGGTCATATACACTTTCGCTGTTGTCGTTGCCGCAGCGGATGGCACGGTCGAGTGCCATGACCGTAGCCACGACACCGTCGATCTTTTCGGTGGATTTCTCTTTATCCGGCTTGATATTGCCTGCCGGATCGGATTTGATGAAGATATTGTCCATCATCCAGCGCAGCACCGGATGCCCGCCGTGGGCGATCTTCTTTTCCAGCGTCAGCTTCATCAGTTCCTTGGTGGGAGGACTCATATCCTTGAATCCCTGCCCGAACGGGACGACGGTAAATCCCATACCCTCGAGATTCTGCACCATCTGTACCGCGCCCCAGCGGTCGAAGGCGATCTCGCGGATGTTGTACTGTTCGCCCATCGTTTCGATAAACTTTTCGATGTAGCCGTAGTGGACGACGTTTCCTTCCGTCGTGTGCAGGAATCCCTGTTTCTGCCATACGTCATAGGGGACATGGTCCCGCCGGACGCGAAGGGACACGTTTTCCTCCGGTATCCAGAAGTAGGGAAGCACGACATAGTTGTCTACTTCATCCTGCGGCGGAAACACCAGCACAAAAGCTGTAATATCCGTTGTGGAGGATAAGTCCAGTCCGCCGTAGCAGACGCGTCCTTTTAATTCGTCCGGCTGTACGGGGAAGGCACAGGCATCCCACTTGTCCATCGGCATCCAGCGGATTGCCTGCTTGACCCATTGGTTCAGACGCAGTTGTCTAAATGCATTCTCCTCAGCAGGATTCTGTCTGGCAGACTCGCAGGCCGCCTTAACTTTGTCTATACCGACCGTAATGCCGAGCGAGGGATTGGCTTTCTTCCACACCTTCACATCCGTCCAGTCGTCGGTATCCTTGGCCCCGTATATCACCGGATAGAAGGTGGCATCAATCTTACGGCCTGCGATAATATCCAGTGCCTTTTGATGGGTTTCATAGCAAATGGAATGGGTGTCCGTTCCGGCTGTCGTAATAAGGAAATACAACGGCTGCGTTCTGGCATCGCCGGAGCCTTTGGTCATAACATCAAACAGCTTCCGGTTCGGCTGCGTGTGCAGCTCATCGAAAATCACGCCGCTTACGTTAAAACCGTGCTTGCTGTAGGCATCGGCGGATAATACCTGATAAAAGCTGTGCGTGGGAAGGTAAATGATCCGTTTCTGTGAAGCCAGGAGCTTCACCCGTTTGGATAAGGCCGGACACATCCGCACCATATCCGCCGCCACTTCAAAGACAATGGATGCCTGCTGGCGGTCGGCGGCACAGCCATACACTTCGGCACGTTGCTCCCCGTCACCGCAGCATAAAAGCAAGGCTACCGCTGCCGCCAGTTCCGACTTGCCCTGCTTCTTGGGAATCTCGATGTAGGCGGTATTGAACTGCCGGTAGCCGTTCGGCTTTAAGATGCCGAACACATCACGGATAATCTGCTCCTGCCAGTCGATTAGTTCAAACGGCTTCCCAGCCCAGGTTCCCTTGGTGTGGCAGAGACATTCGATAAAAGACACGGCATAGTCCGCCATGGTCTTGTTGTATTTGGAATCTTTGGCCTTGAATTTCGTGGATCGGTAGCGTTTCAACGTTCGCAAACAGCATCACCTCCTTTGCGGCAACAAAAAAAAACCGCCGAGGTTGGCAGTCTTGGTGTACAAATTATGATATTGTGTGATTATTTCTTTCTGATTTTAAGGCAGCGGTCTATGCCGTACAGCACGTTCAACGTGCTGCCGTTGTCCCAATGCACCAGCAGGCTGCCGGTGTCATCCACACCGACAACCGTTCCTTTTGTGCCATTCGGTGGAGCCTGGGCATCATCCATTTGCAGCAGTACAATCCGCGTTCCGGCAGGATATGCACTGCGCAGTTGCTCCAATCGTTCCTTATTCGGATATTTCATCATTATGTTCCTTTCTGCCGTTTTTAAAGGCCGAGGAACCGGAAAGGTGCTGCAGGAGCAGCTTCCGTTCGTCCTTGTATTTCGTACCGATAAAGCCAAGCCGCAGCAGGAAGCAGCGGAAGTCGTATTTCTCGTTGATGGATGGGTGTTCCGTTGCCAGTACCCTTTTCTGCTTCTTTGCCAGATGGCAGAGCGCCGTAATGAAATGGGTGTAGGCTTTGACCGTATCGGCATCCAGGCAGCCGGTGAACCAAGGGAATAACACTTTATCTTCCGTTACCTGCATGCGCAGCACATCGATTTGAAAAACTTTTAGCATAAGATTGCTCTTAGCCTGGATCAGTTTCTTTAGGTTTTCCAGTGCCGTATCGGTGAAGAAGGAGCGCGGCATGGCAATCACCAAGTCGTCTATATTCTCCTGCTTAGACGCCGAATCGTCAGGTTCTTTCACTATTGGTTCGGCTGGTTCTGCATGGAATCCCATGCTGTCGAGTTTTTCAAGCAAATCCTCGATTTCCTTTCTGTCAATCATGTCATCAAAATTAAGATTGCCGTCGCGGTCAACAGTAAAACAATCAATTTCGTAGGCGTAGCTGGGAATCCCCTGATACATTTTAGCGGCTCCGGTAATGGTGCTGATGGCATCGGCCAGTTCCTTGCGTGTTTTTCCTTGTGCATGGTACAAAATTTTCATGGTAGTAAACCCCTTTCGTTTTTTATCATGTACATATATCACTCTAACCGGCAATTATAGCAAGGGGTTTGTACCATAAATTACACGTACTATTCTTGTACTGTCGCCATTTTGCCGAGCAGCTTTCCGGTCAGCCACAGGCCACCGTCAATGAGTGTCGGCAGGAAGCATTGGTCACGGAACTTGTTCCAACCGGTTTCCTTGCCAGCGGATTCCTGCAAGGCTACTGTGTAGGCATCTGCTACTTCCTTTACTGCCGGAAGCACCGTTGTATGGAGCCAGGAAATAGTGGCGTTCTTGGCATCCTCCTGCACCGAATCCAAAATATGTTCCTTAATTTCATTTTTAATCGTTTCAATATCCATTTTTTCTATCTCCCTTCAAAATCTGTTATGCCGCGGGCAATGGCCCGGGCGAAATCATCCGCGTTATTCGTAAGCAGCGCGGCATCATCCTCGTTATCAATAAAAGCTGTTTCCACCAGAACGGCGGGCATCGTGGTATCCTTCAGCACGATGAGGTTGGGCCGTTCCTTCAGACCACGATCCACTGTGCCGAGGCTCTGCACAATCTGCGACTGAATGCAGGCGGCAAGCTGCGGGGACGAACCGCTGTTGTTGGCATAGATAAGCGTTTCTGTACCGCGGGCGCAGCCGCTGTCGGAGTTGCAGTGCAAACTGACGAATACATCAGCAGACCATGCATTTGCCGTATCCACCACGCAAGGCAGATCCGGTGTTTCTCCTGCCAGATTATCGCTTTGCAGGAGCTGCACCTCACAGCCTGCCGTTTCCAGATATGTTTTGACGAGGCTGCCGATTGCAGCCGCCACATCACATTCCCGCAGTCCGGTGTTTGGGTTTACTGCACCGCTGTCCCGTTCCCGGTCATGCCCGGGGTTGATAAATACACGCATCATGTTGCCTCCACTTCAGTATAGGTATACGTTTTTCCATTCCGTGTCACGGTTACCTGTTCGCTCGAGCCGACCTGTTCGATATACCGTTTCACAATGACATCACAGAACTTTTCATCCAGTTCCACCATGTAGCAGCGTCGCTTCGTTTGCTCACAGGCCAGCAGCGTCTAACCGCTGCCGCCGAACGGATCCAGCACAGTGCAGCCGGTCATGCTGGAATTTAGGAGAAGATAGGCTAAAAGCGGTATTGGTTTCATGGTGGGATGGTCCGTATTCTTCTTCGGTTTATCAAACTCCCAGATAGTCGATTCCTTCCGTCCGGTGTACCACTCGTGCTTTCCTTTCTTCTTCCAGCCGTAGAGCACCGGCTCGTGCTGCCACTGATAGGGAGAGCATCCCAGCACCAGCGATTGCTTCTTCCAAATGCAGCAGCCGGATAAATAAAAACCGGCATCCGAGAAGGCTTTTCTGAAGTTAAGTCCCTCGGTGTCGGCGTGAAACACATAGATGCTGGCATCGTCTGCCATGACGATGTGCATGCAGGAAAACGCATCATATAAGAATTGGTAGAACTTGTCGTCCTGCAGGTGATCGTTCTTGATTTTTCCGGCCCGGCCTTCGTAGTTGACATTATATGGCGGATCGGTGACCACCAGATTGACCGGTGTTCCCTGCAGCAATCGCTGGTATGTTTCCGGCTGGGTGCTGTCGCCGCAGAGCAGGCGATGGATTCCCAACTGCCACATATCACCTGCCTTGGAAAATACCGGCTTTTTGAGTTCGGCATCCACATCAAAGTCATCCTCATGTACACCATTCTTTATATCGTCCTTGAACAGGTCGTCCAGTTCTGCCGGATCAAAGCCGGTAAGCGATACATCAAAGTCGCTGCCCTGCAGATCGGTAATGAGTAGGGCTAATTTATCCGTATCCCAATCGCCGCTGATTTTATTAAGGGCGATGTTTAGGGCTTTTTCCTTTTCGGTGTCCATGTCGATGACGACGCAGTCAATTTCCGAGATGCCCTCCTGCTGGAGCACCTTCAGGCGCTGGTGCCCGCCGACCACGTTGCCGGTGCGCTTGTTCCAGATAACCGGTTCGACGTAGTCGAACTCGTCCAGCGAGCGTTTCAATTTTTCATATTCCGGATCGCCCGGCTGCAAATCCTTTCTCGGATTATAGGCTGCCGGGATAAGGTCTTGTATGTTCTTTTTGATCAATTCCATAATTATTTTCCTTTCCGTGCCTGCAACAGGTGTTCCATCATCGTATCCTGCGGACTTCCTACAAATGCTGTGGTACAGTTCTGCTTGACGATATCGAAAATCTCGTACCAGAGCAGGTTCGCCTGTTTTTGAAATGATTGGCTCATCTGCACAAACGGACTGGTAATGGCACCGCCGGTCGTGGGGTGCTTGCCGAGCAGTCCATACGTGCTGATGGCTTCCTCGCACTGGATATACCGGGCAAATGCCTGGGCATAGGCTTCCAGCAGCCGGGGATTGACGAGCCGTTCGCAGCCGCGGTCCTTCAGCCATTTCCAGGTCTGGCGAAACAGGTCGTCGGCACCGAGCGGCTTGCCGTCCCGCTGCCGGGCAGACAAATAGTCACTGGGATTCGGCATATCCTCGCCGGTGAGATCTGCGGCATCGTTTAACTCGGCACCTTCTAAGGCAGGCGTCGGCAGGTCGATAATGGTGGCTGCTTTTCCCTTGTCGATTTTATCGGCCAGCGCCTCCGGCTTGTCTCCGGCGCGGATCCGTCTGCCGCCGCGATTGGTTCCGTCCTTGGCCATGGCTGTTCAACTCCTTTCCCATGCGGTAAATCCCCCGTTTGAACTGCAATTTTTGTGCGTGTGACCCCAGCACCGGTCTAGCATTTGGGTGCGCCAGAGATTTTGACCGCCCCTCCTGGCAGAGCGTAGTCATTCGTAGTGGTATTCCTTTCTGGCATGATGCCAGTGGTCGTCCATCTCGGCGGTGATCTTTGAGTGGCACGGCTTGCATAATGCCATAAGGTTATCCTCGTCATGGGTGCCACCGCGGGAGAGGGGACGGATATGGTGCACCTCCGTTGCCGGAGTGGTCTTGTGGTTCTTCAGACACATCTCGCATAAGGGGTGTTTTCCGATGTACCGGTCCCGGATGCGCTTCCATGCTCTGCCGTATCGTTTCTTGACAACAGGACTGCGCTCGTACGCGTCATAACGTTTGTCCATTAATTTTTGGTGCTGCTCGCAGTACCGGTTCACGGTCAGCTCCCTGCAGCCGGGGTAGGCGCACGGCTTTTTGGGTTTCCAAGGCAAAGCACTCATCTCCAGACATAGCAAAAGCCTTCAAGGGATTGCTCCCACGAAGGCTTTTCACATTCTTTCATGCTATTAGTATACCATGTAAAGCAGACAAATGCGTCCGCGATTTTGGACATCAGGTCTTCCCAAATAAAAGCAAGGCAAGGTTCTCATCTCCAGACATAGCAAAAGCCTCCAATGGATTGCTCCCTCGAAGGCTTCTCACATTTTTTCATGCTATTAGTATACCACGTCGAACAGATACATGCGTCCGCTACATTACTCATGTGGCTAAAATAATTGGGAATGACTGCCCAAACGATATAGCAGAAGAACAAGTACATCATCTTTGGTTTCATAAATGAGAAGCCAATCTGGACCAATATGGCATTCCCGGCAACCTTTGTATGTGCCGCCTAAATCATGGTCCCTGTATTTTTCATCCAAGTGTTTTCCTTGGGCCAGTTGCTCAATGACAGAGAACAGCACATCTATATCTTTGTTCTGCTTCTTTGCCAATTTCAAATCTTTCTTAAATTGAGTGGTGAATTTTACTTCGTACTTCATTTTTCAAGGGCCACACGCAAATCTGTCATATTGGTATACCCTTTTACTTTTTTATCAATGGCGATTCGTTTGCCTTCTTCAATGGCAGATCTAGTTGTTGCATTAGGAACGTCAAGAGTGAGACGGAAGGGAATGCCATTTTCTCGTATCGTTGTTTTTAAGAATATGTTTACCGCCGTCGTCATATTCATTCCCAGAGCATTGAATATTTTCTCAGCCTGATTTTTGACTTCCTTATCCGTCCGGATATTCAAATTTGTATTTACCATATTCAACACCTCCATTTCTGTCTTGAATATAGCATTATTTTTGGCTGATGTCAACACAATGTCAATATAATAAACACATAGCAAAAGCCTCCAAAGGATTTGCTCCCTCGAAGGCTTCTCTCACACTTTCATGCTATTAGTATACCACGTCAAATGGATAAATGCGTCCGCGATTTTGGACATCATGTCTTCCCAAATAAAAGAATAGCAAACTTAGCTAATGCACGATTCTTCCTTTTGTAGGCAGACGACCGCTCGATGTGGAAATGATCAGCGATGGCATAGACGGCACTCGTCTGTGCATCCTCGTCGGCATAAAAAGTTTGCAGCACGTATTGCTCGTCGCTGCTCAGCTTTTCCCATGCAGGCTGGAACCATGCCATGTACTCGACAGCCTGCCGGTACCGTTCTTTCAGAATGTCGATGTCTGCCAGTCCGGAGATGATATGATCTTCTGTTGCATGTGGGTTGCTGGAGTGCGGCATCCCATCAAAGCCGGACGGATGCAGGCTGGTCATGGCAGCATATGCCTGCTTGATGTCTTCGCTGGTGTTTTCGATGATAAAGTTCATGCTGTCGTAATCCCGGATGGCATCAATGGCGCCGCTCCGTTTATTCAGGTATTTCCAGATAACACTCATAGGCTGCCTCCTTGCAAGTTGGCCCGGACTGCCTCAATCAGTGCAGCCTGGGTTTTGTTTTTTTCTTTCAATGATTTCATAATGGTTTCATCTATGGTTCCGGCAGTCAGGATGTGATGAATGATGACCGTATCGGTTTGTCCTTGCCGCCAGAGACGGGCATTCGTTTGTTGGTATAATTCCAAGCTCCAGGTTAGTCCAAACCAGACGAGGGTGGAGCCGCCTTGTTGCAGGTTTAGACCATGCCCGGCGGAGGCGGGGTGGAGAATAGCAACGGGAATAACACCAGCGTTCCAATCTGTTATATCCTGCGAAGTTTTGATTTCTCGCACGGTAAACCGCTGCTGGATTCGTACCAAGTCATGCTTGAACCAATACGCAATCAATACGGGTTTGCCATTGGCACCTTCAAGGATATCCTCCAGGGCATCGAGCTTTCGGTCATGAATGGGAATGATTCGTTTTTCCTCATCGTAGACGGCACCATTTGCCATCTGGCATAACTTGTTCGATAAGGCAGCCGCATTTACGGCATCAATTTCTTTCCCATCTAATGAAAGTACAAGCTGGGAACACAAGGTATCATACATGTTTCGTTCTCGTTTCGATAACTGTACATGGATTTCATTTCGTACTAATGCTGGCATGGTCAGATACTCCTTGCTTTTCATGGAAATGGTGATGTCTGCAATACGTCGATAGATTTCTTCTTCCGCACCGGGTTTTGGCTTGTAAGAAAAGATCATCTGTTGGTTCCGTTTATCCGGTTGGAAAAATTCACTCCGGTAATGGGTGATAAAACGACCAAGTCGCTGTCCCATATCCAACAGGCGAAACTCTGCCCATAGATCCATCAGGCCATTTGAAGAAGGCGTACCTGTCAGTCCTACGATACGTTTTACCTTGGGACGAACTTTTAACAAGCTCCGAAACCGTTTTGCTTGATATGATTTAAATGAAGAAAGCTCATCGATTACCAGCATATCGTAATGAAAGGGGATGCCGGAATCTTCTATCAACCAAGGCACATTCTCACGATTGATAATGTGGATATTGACCTGCTGCAAGAGTGCGGCTTTTCGTTCCGTAGCCGTACCAATAGCAACGGCATACGTTACATCATGCAGATGGTCCCATTTCTGGATTTCTGCTGGCCAAGTATCTCGTGCTACACGCAGGGGTGCAATCACCAATACGCGATGGACGTCAAAACTGTCATAGATTAATTGCTCTATAGCGGTTAAGGTAATGACGCTTTTTCCCAATCCCATATCCAGTAAAATGGCAGCCGTTGGATTTTTTAGGATGAAGTTTGTGGCATAGGTTTGATAATCATGAGGTTTGTATTGCATCCAGCATTCCTCCTAGTTGCGTACTATTGTCGATGCAGTATACCGGAAAACCAAGTGCTTCTAACTGGCGCCTCCGATGTACCTGTAGCGGACGCATTTTCTTTCCGGGTGCTTTAAGCTCCACAAAGGCAATGCGTCCATGGGGCAGCAGCACCAATCTATCAGGCATCCCGTCATATCCGGGGGAGACGAATTTGGGACAGATACCACCTTTATGTTTTACAGCATGTACAAGCTGCTGTTCGATTATTTTTTCTCGCATGATTTCCTCCGTCAGAGTGTTTAGTATCGACTTTTCATCAAGGTGTGTGACACCCCCGACACCTGGTTACTATAACTTCCTATAGGGGTTAATTTTTAAGGGCCTATAGAGACTTTAGGGTAGGAGGTGTCGGAGGTGTCACGCTTTAGTTTAAAATGGCTTTTTCTGTCAGCCGTATTCCGCGAACAAATCGGCCTTGGCGATTTCTGAACCGTACGATTCCGGCTTGTTCAATGGCAGTATAAAAATCGGCAGAATTTCGCACATAATCACCGGTAACATTACAAAAGTTTCGATACGCAGTATAAAAATCACCGGATTTTTCCTGATAGGTTTTACCAAGCTCACAGCACTCATCCAGGAAATGGCCGAGCCAGTCGTTGTTTTCACGATACGAGCCGATGGCTTCCCGCACACAAGCTGGTGTGGTAAGCTGAAAATTTTTTTGAATGATCTTCTGTGCCCCTTCAATGATCCAAGTCAGGACATACTCGCCTGCATTTTTCAGCAGGTAGTCTGCATAATTTTGATATCGTTGTTTCCTTCAATGCGAGCGTTAAAGGGTATCACAATGAGCCTGCGCCAGGTACCGGGATCATTGGCACCGACGCGGGGTAGGTGATTGGTATAGAGCACCAAGGTATGGCTGGGAATAAACTGGAAGGGATCTTTATATTTCTTTTCTGCAAAGACCGCATCCGTTGAGCATAATTGCTTGATGATGGAGGTGTTGAGCCGCATACCTTCATCAAGCTCGGCGGCAATAAGCAGCCGTTTCCCTTTAGCCTCGGCCATTTCCGGCTTTACATTCCGGCGGCAGCCGACAGTTAATGTATCTGCTGATATGTTGCCGCTATAGGTGCCAAGTACTCGGGAGATAACATTCCAGAAGGTGGATTTCGGCTTATAGGACATTTCGTGTTGTTTTTATAGTCGATGAGCCCCGCGTTTA
>ERZ773116.4004-NODE-4004-length-10185-cov-3.125271_pt1 | contig 10185 bp, 9 predicted proteins | sample MGYA00580563_ERZ773116 | MGnify/ENA primary metagenome ERZ773116 (study PRJEB29015, sample SAMEA2737864) | human gut metagenome | biome: human gut; feature: human-associated habitat; material: faeces | place: China | collected 2012 ... | reverse complement strand
ACGGCCGTCGGCGTAGCAGACGATGATATCGACCTGCTCTGCTGCGGCGTAGGAGAATGCGGTGCCGTAGCCGGAGTCAAGAGGAATGACGTTGGAGAGGTCAGAGATCTTCTTGCCGTCGTAGTTGGCCATCAGCCACATGGAGGGGTAGATGTAACCGGCGGAGGAGGAAGTCTTCTGGACTGCCCACTTTGCCTTGTCGAGGTCTTCCCAAGTGAGCTTTTCACCGGCGTTGACCTTGGCTGCAAGTTCCTTGCCATACTCGGAAGGAGTTGCGTAGATGAGGGAGCGGTAGTAGGTGACCTGAGGGCCGTTCTTCTGGGTGGCGTTAGCTTCGCCGTTCCAGTCGGCAGGGTTGGTGCTGTCGTTGGACAGACCGTTGCGGGTTGCGGTCAGGATGACGTCAACGTCGTCGGAGTAGAGAGCGTAGGTGCCGCCGGGCAGCCAGCCGAGGTCGATGGAGCCTGCGGACATAGCCTCGCCGGTAGCGTCGTAGCTGGTGCCGACGGTGATGTCAACTTCGTCAATGTCATAGCCAAGCTTGGACATCTCGGCCTGAACGAGCTCGGGCAGATTCTTGGTGCCGGCAATGATAACGTCGGCGTCCTTGGAAGGAACGAACTCAAGGGTCAGCTTGTCGAAATGCTGATTCTCTGTTGCGGGAGCTTCGGAAGCCTCGGCTTCGGGAGCCTTGGACTCTTCGGGAGCGGGAGCGCTGGACTGGCCGCATGCGCAGAGAGCAAATACCATGACAAGTGCGAGAAGCAGTGCTATGGTCTTTTTCATTTTTGTTTTTTCCTCCAAACAAAATTTTATGGCAGCGGCGGAAGCATGCGTCGTCAAATGTACCGATTTAAATTGAAAAACACCGTGATTCCACATTTTTCGCGCCGTGTGCCGACACTCAATATAGCATAGTTTGATTAGCTTTACAAGCTTTTTTGCAGATATTTTACAGAACCATGCTTTTAACTTTACCTATCGAGATATAGCCGTGCAGAACGGCTTCGATATCGCTGCCCGCAGGGGCGTCCCCGTGCGCGATGAAATCGGCGTCAGGGATGAGCGTCATGCCGCCGCTGCGGTGATTGGCGGAATAGGTGTTGTCGAATATGAACTTCGGCGCTATCGTGCGTTCGTGCAGGATGCCTTTGAATTCGTCGAGCGGACAGCCGGGGAAGTTGACGTTCCATATCTCGCCGGGGGCGAGGGGCGCGGCCAGCAGCTCGCGGGCGATGTCGAGTATGTATCGGTCGGTCACGTCGTAGCTGCCGTCGTGCTGTGCGGAGAAGGCGATGGCGGGAATACCGTTCATAACAGCCTCCATTGCGGCGGCGACCGTACCGGAATAGGCGATGTCAAAGCCCGCGTTGTAGCCGATGTTGATGCCGGAGAACACAACGTCCGGCCTTATCGGCAGCACTGCCTTCAGCGCGGTTTTCACGCAGTCCGCCGGAGTGCCGCCGATGCTGTAAGCCCCGGCGACGGGCAGCGGAAAATCATATTCCTCAACATCAAGCGGCTGGAATATCGTCAGCTTCTGGGACATGGCGCTGCACTGCGACGAGGGGGCGGCCACCCATACCTCGCCGAGCTGCATCGCCATCTCTGCGAGATGTACGATACCGGGGGAGCTTATTCCGTCGTCGTTTACAAGCAAAATCTTGAGCTTTTTATCCATTGGTCTGTTTTTCTCCTCTTATTATTGATAGAAGCGCGTCGCGCGCGGTGCCTGCGAGGTACAGTGAGCCGCAGGCGATAACGGGCTTGCCGCAGCTGAGAGCGAGCGCCGCCGCGGTCTGTACCTCACCGCAGCTCTGCGCCGGAATGCCCATGCCTTTTACAAGCTCCGCCAGCTTGTCCGCCGCCAGCGCGCGGGGACTCGGCGGAGTTACGCAGAAGAAGCGCTCCGCGTACGGCGCGAGGGATGCGAGCATCTGCCGGTAATCCTTATCGGCCAGCACACCCATCAGAAATACGCATTTCTCATCGGGCAGATATTCGCGCAGGTTCGCGGCCAGCGCCTCGGCGCATTCGGGGTTGTGCGCGCCGTCGATGATGACAGGCGGCTCCGCACGCAGCACCTCGAAGCGCACCGGCCATTTAGTCTCAGCAAGGCCGGAGACGACTGCCTCGTCGCCGATATTCCAGCCCTTTGAACGCAGGACATCGAGCACTTCGAGCACGACAGCGGCGTTTTTCAGCTGATGCGTGCCGAGCAGAGGCAGGCGCAGGGAAGTATAATTGCGCCATGCAAAGCTCTGGCCGGACAGCGAGTGCGATATCGGGCGGATGGAATCAAAATCCGCCTTGACGAGCCGCGCGTTGTTCTCGCGGCATGTCTTCTCGAAAACCTCTTCGACCTCGGGAACATTGCGGTAGCACACAACGTCGCAATTGGGCTTGATTATTCCGGCCTTAGCCGAAGCAATCTCGGGCAGCGTGTGCCCGAGATACTCGGTGTGCTCAAGGCCGATTGTCGTTATCACGGCGCACTCCGGACAGTCGATGGCATTCGTGCTGTCAAGCGCACCGCCGAGACCGACCTCAAGCACAACGATGTCGCATTGCTCCTCAAGAAAATAGAGCATCGCTATCGCGGTGACAAGCTCGAACTGGCTTGGGTGATCCGCCATGCCCTCGGCTATCGGCTTCACGCGCTCCGTAAGCTCCGCGAGCCGGTCGTCCGGAATCTCGACGCCGTTTATCTGCATCCGCTCGTTGAAGCGGCAGATATACGGCGAGGTGTAGAGCGCCGTTTTATATCCGGCCTTCTGCATGACGGACGCGAGCATCGCGCAGGTAGAGCCTTTACCGTTCGTCCCCGCGACGTGGATGAAGCGCAGCTTTTTCTGCGGGTTGCCGAGCTTTGAAAGCAGCTCGCGCGTACGGCCAAGGCCGAGTCTCGTGCGGCTCCATGTGCAGCTTTCTATGTAATTTATTGCTTCATGTGCAGTCATCTGAACATTCGCCTCTTAGAATTAGTAAGCATTGGATAAACCATATCACGCGGCCTTGAAGACCCTTTCGCGCAGCAGCCGCACCAGCGGCGGCATCAGCGCGCCGGTGACTATCGCCTTGCCGACGCATATCGCGTAGCGCACGGCGATGGAGCCGAAGATGTATACGGCGGAATAGTAGCCGTATATCTTGCTGTCGATGTACATTACGCCGGTGTTCAGCGTGGTGACAACAAGCTCCGCGATGACGACGATGATTATGGTCTGCTTTGTGCTGAGGGAGAAGCCGCGTTTCTGAGCATACATGCCGACAATAAGTCCGCACACGACGTAGGGGAGTATCCACAGCAGCGTCGTGACGGAAACGCCGTAGCGCAGGAGCTGATATACCAGCGTCCCGACAAAGCCGATCGCGGCGCCGTCGAGCGAGCCGAACAGCAGCGCCCCGACGATTATCGGCACGCTTTCAAGGGTGATTTTCAGGTTCCCGACGTCGAGCGCGACCGCACCGAGTACGGCGCACATTGCGGCGAGCATCGAGTCGGCAGCCATCTGACGTGTTGTCATTTTTTTCATGTTCTCAAAAATTCTCCTTTCGTGACAGTTGCCACAAAAGGAGATAGTTATCCCATGGAGATAGTGATCCTTCAGCGGCAGCGGACGCGGGAGCGGCACCGCGCCATCACGGCATATTCCGGATGACTTCGTCTGCGGACAACTTCCCATCCCGCAGCACTTGACGCGCCGAACCCTACTCTGACACTTTCAAATTCTGTGCCCCGTCATGCGGGGCACATATAAGTTATACTTGAAAACCTAATGTTTTTCAAGTGTTATTTTCCGCCGCCTGAGCGACGTGCAGCGCGAGCACTGCGGTCGTAACGCTGCCGACGCCGCCGGGCACGGGCGTTATCGCGCTGACGATCGGCTCCGCCGCGTCAAAGTCCACGTCGCCGGTGAAGCGGTTCTTGCGCTCCGACCAGCTTATGCCGATGTCGATAACGGTCTGATCCTTGCTGAAATACTCCGCGCCGAAAAGCTCCGGTTTGCCTACGGCGGAAACGACAATATCTGCGCTGCGTACGGCGGGGGTATAGTCGCCGCTGCGGCTGTGAAATATGGTGACGGTGGCGTTCGCGGCGGCGAGGAGCATGGCCGCGGGCTTTCCCACAACGAGACTCCGCCCCAGCACCGCGACGCGTTTGCCCTCAAGCTCCACGCCGTAGTGGGCGATTATCTCCATGCAGGACTGCGCGGTGCACGGCGAAAAGCCGTTCCCGCGGCCGGAATATATCCGCGCCATCGAGCTGGGGCAGACACCGTCAACGTCCTTTTCGGGCGAGATTGCAGCGCAGGCCGCAAGCGCGTCGAGCCCATCCGGAAGCGGGCGCAAGAGGATGATGCCGTGTACGCTATGATCGTCGTTAAGCGCGCGGACGCTGTCCATCAGCTCCGTCTGGCCGGCCTCGCTCGTCAGCGCGGCGAGACGCACGCAGATACCGAGCGCGCCGCAGCGCCTGACCACTGCGCGCTCGTACGCGAGATCGCTGTCCCGCTCGCCGACGCGAACTATTGCAAGCGTGGGCATGACGCCTCTGGCGCTGAGCCTGGCTGTGAGTTCGGCGGTTCTTTTATCTATTTCGGCGGCGACCGGCGCGCCATTTAAAATACGGCAGCTCATATAGGCGTACTCCAAATAATAATATAATAAAATAATTATATCCCGCGGCGGAAATGATGTCAAGCTTGCGCAGCTCCGCTGCGTTGTGATATACTGAATTTGTCCTTATTTCAATTTATAATCTAATTTAATGTACCGGAGGATAGCATGGAGCTGAAAATCGACAACAGCAAAACCTATGCCATTGCCCTTGAGGGCGGCGGGGCGAAGGGCGGCTATGAGATAGGCGTGTGGCAGGCTCTTGACGAGGCGGGAATAAAGTATAACGCCGTTTCCGGAACCTCGGTCGGCGCGCTAAACGGCGGGCTTATGGCCATGCGCGATCTTCCGCGCGCGATAGACGCATGGAACAATATGAAGCTCGGCAAGGTGATAGAGCTTGACGAGGAGCAGGAGGAGAACCTCAGCCGCGCATTCAACGGGGATATCGGGCTTGACGATGTTCAGCGGCTCATACCGGAAGCGCTGGAGATCATCAAAAACCGCGGGCTTGACGTCGCGCCGCTGCGCGCGTGGGTGCGCGAGGTGGTGGACGCGAAGGCGATAAAGGAGTCGGACGTGGAGCTGTATATAGCGACCGTCTCAATTACTGACCGTAAGGCGCTTGAGGTGAAGGTCAACGACCTGCCGGAGGATCAGATATGCGATATGCTTCTTGCAAGCGCTTATCACCCGACTTTCAAGCTGGAAAAGCTCGGCGGGAAATTCTATACCGACGGCGGCTTCGTCGATACTCTGCCGCTGCACGCGCTCGTCACGAACGGGTACAAGGATATAATCGCCGTGCGTATACCGGGCATCGGTCATAACCGCCGCTTTAAGATGCCGGACGACGTGAACGTTACATATATTGCCACGAACGCCGACCTCGGCGGCGTGCTGAACTTCGACGCGGAGCAGTCGCGGCGCGACATGGCGATAGGCTATCTCGACGCGAAGCGCGTTCTGTACGGCCTATATGGCGAGCATTATTACATCGAGCGCAGCATGACCGACAGGGAAGCGCTCAATATGCTGCTCGACAGCCTCGAAACAGGGGTGAACCTGCGGCAGTTCTGCGAGCGGGATCTGCCGAGAGTTGCGCGGCATCTCGACGCCGAGGGCGATTATTACGAGCTGCTGATCGCGGTGCTTGAAGATGCGGCGGAGAAGCAGAACATTGACAACATGAGGATATATAAAGATACCGAGCTTGTTGCAAAGCTCGAAGAGAGCAGAGAATAACGGTTTATGGGGCGGCCGCTGTGCCGCCCCCTTTTCTTTTGTGCCGTGAACAGATTTTTGAACAAAGCGAAGTCTTGTGTTTATCCGAAAAATATGGTAATATAATCAGATGTATAGAAATTATCATGGGGGAATGTGCCAATGACGGTGATCAACGCGATAATACTGGGGCTGGTGCAGGGAATAGCCGAATTCCTGCCGATATCAAGCTCCGGCCATCTTGCCATTCTGAATAATCTCTTCGGCATGACCACGACCGAAAACGGGCACATGTTCTTCGATGTGCTGCTGCATCTCGGCACGCTGATTTCAATCTGCATCGTTTACTGGCAGGACATTGTTGATATGTTTTATGAGGTGCTGGCGTTTGCAAATCTCGGCCCGCGCGCAGGGGAGCGGCAGGAGCGCTATCCTGCGGCAAGGCTTTTCTTTATGATTGTCCTTGCGACACTGCCGCTGTTTCTCATTCTGCCCATAAACGACATGCTGGAGGGCCTATACTATAATAACGTGTTCATAGGCCTGGCTCTGATACTCACCGGCGCGATGCTCTATGTCTCAGATAAGATGAAGCCCGGCCGCAAAAACGAAAACAGCATGACCGTATGGGACGCGCTTATCATCGGCCTGTGCCAGTGCGTTGCGACGATACCCGGGCTCTCCCGCTCGGGAACCACGATAACCGCCGGCATCGCAACCGGTCTGCGCCGCGAATTCGCGGTAAAGTTCTCGTTCCTGATGTCGCTGCCCGCGGTGCTCGGGGCGAACATCCTGAGCCTTGTTGACGCGGTGCGCGAGGGGATCGACATGCAGTATATGCCGGCCTATCTTATCGGCACGGCAGTGGCTATGGTGTCCGGCATCGGCGCTATCAGCCTTCTCAAGTACATATCCAAAAACAGTAAATTCGGCGGCTTTGCGTACTACTGCTGGGTCGCGGGCGCGCTGACGATAGTCCTCTCGATGATATTCTGACCGGAAAGGAACCGATAATGGCACAAACTAAGGGTAAAAAGAGTACATCAACAAAAACGAAAACTCAGACAAAGGCAAAGAAGACGCCCGAAAAGGACAATACTCCGCCTCCTGCGCCCCCGGCTCCGCCGATACGGCGCGAGGCTGGTGCGTTTGTCTTTCTTTTTCTCGCGGTGTTCACGGCGGTCGGCATGTTCAATACCGACGGCGCGTTCATCGCATATTTCACGGGACTTGTGAAGGGGCTGCTCGGCTGGGGCTTCTGGCTTGTCGCGCCGTCATTCCTGTTTGCGGCGGTCATCCTCGGCTTCCATAAGGGACGCCCCGTTGCGGCGCGCGTATGCTGCGCGCTGCTGCTGCCGCTGCTGTTCGCGGCTATGGCAAATCTCGCGTTTTATGAGCTGCCGGGCGGTGAATTTGATTTAAAAACAGCGGCCAACACTCTGTTCATTCAGGGCAAGGCGCTGGAATGCGGCGGCGCGGTCGGCGGACTGCTGGCTTTCGCGCTGGAAAAGCTTTTCAGCGTGTATGGCGCGTTCCCGCTGCTGCTGGCGCTGTTCGCGCTGTGTCTCATAACGGCGTGTAATTCCAGCATATCCGATATAATCAAGAAAATCCGCGAGAGAAGCCATGCGGAGTATGACCCGGCGATGTACGACGAGCCGGAAATAAGACAGGAGCGCACAGCGAGGAAGTCCGCGCGTAATGCGTCCGACGCTCCGGCAGCCGCACCTGCGTCCCGCCGCAGCGCGTATCAGATAGATATCCCGCTTGGGGACGACGAGGAGACGCTGCCGCTCAATCGGTTTGAGACTCCGGCCGAGCCTGAGACAAAGGCGAAGAAGGCCAAGGTGCGCAGGAAGCTTCCGGACGACAGACCGGAAGAGACCCAGCCCGCACCCGTTGTTATCCCAGAGCCGCAGCCCAAGGCGGCGGAGAACGATGATCTGGGTGACGGCTTCCGTGAGTTCCCGATCAGGCGCAAGGTCAAGGCGGCACCCGTTGCGATGGCCGCGGAGATAAACGACCCGCCGAAGGCAAAGAAAGCCAAACGCGACGAGGTAGATGCGGAGGCAAAGGCCGTGGAGAGCGCCGTACAGGCAGCTCAGGCGGCGGACGGAGACTATGTGTTCCCGCCGACATCGCTCCTGCGCGCAGGCTCCGGCACGGTGGCCGACTGCCGCGACGAGATAATGGTCAACCGCGACCGGCTTGAAAAGGCGCTCAACAGCTTCGGCGTCAATTCGCCGATAACGAACATAACCCGCGGCCCCACCGTGACGCGCTATGACATCGAGCTTGAGCAGGGGCTGAAGCTTGCCAAGGTCACGAACCTCGCCGGCGATCTGGCGCTGGCGCTCGGCGTTATGAATGTCCGCGTCGCGCCGATACCGAACATGGTGGCGACCGTCGGCATCGAGGTGCCGAACAAGATCGTCAGCACCGTCTACCTGCGCGATATAATCGAGTCGCAGCGCTTTACAAGCGCAAAATCGAAGCTCAGCTTTGCACTGGGCAAGGATATCGGCGGCGAGTGCATAGTCGGCAACATTGCAAAACTACCGCATATGCTTATCGCAGGTACGACAGGCTCCGGCAAATCCGTGTGCATGAATTCGCTGATACTGAGCCTATTGTACAAGGCGCGTCCTGACGAGGTTCGCCTGATAATGATCGACCCGAAGATGGTGGAGCTTGGCGTATATAACGGCATCCCGCATCTGTATGTCCCGGTCGTCACCGATCCGAAGAAAGCGGCGGGTGCGCTGCAATGGTCGGTCGTCGAGATGATGAAGCGCTACCGCCTCTTCTCCGAGGCCGGTGTGCGTGACATCGCAAATTACAATAAGCACTGCGCCGAGACCGGCGAAGCGACGATTCCGCAGGTCGTCATCGTCATAGACGAGCTTGCAGACCTCATGCTCGTCGCCTCCAAGGAGGTCGAGGAGAGCATATGCCGCGTCGCCCAGATGGGGCGACGAGGAGAGCATATGCCGCGTCGCCCAGATGGGGCGCGCCGCCGGTATGCACCTCGTCATTGCGACACAGCGTCCGTCGGCGGACGTCATAACCGGTCTTATGAAGGCGAATATCCCGTCGAGGATCGCGTTTGCCGTCTCGTCCGCGATGGAGAGCCGCATAATTCTTGACCAGGCCGGCGCGGAAAAGCTTGTCGGCATGGGCGATATGCTGTATTCTCCAGTCGGCTGCGGCAAACCCACGCGCATTCAGGGTGCGTTCGTCTCCGACGAGGAGCGTGAGGATGTTATACAGTTCATCAAGGAGAGCACCGGCGGAGCGCAGGTGAACTCTGAGATCGAGGAATTCATGGACAAGGCCGCCGAGGACAAAAAGGGCGCGGCGGATTCCAAGGACGACAAGGACGAGGATTCGCTCATGGGCAGCTACGACGAGATGCTGCCGCAGGCTGTCGAGGTCGTGCTGGAGATGAAGCAGTGCTCTGTCTCGATGCTCCAGCGGCGCATAAAGCTGGGTTATTCCAGAGCGGCACGCATTGTCGATCAGATGGAAGAGCTGGGCGTTGTCGGCCCCTACGAGGGCGCGAAGCCGCGCAGCGTCGTTATCGACCGCGACGGCTGGAACGCGCTGAAGGTGCAGCTTGGCCTTGCGAGCGACGTCGGTGCCGAGCTTGCGGCGGATATGGCCGACACCATGAACGATGAGGAAGACTAGATAAGATAAAATGGATTATTTCAAACCGGATATGACCGCGCTGGACGCCAACAAGCTTAGTATGCTGGCGCTGGCGCATGTCGGGGACGCGGTGTACGAGCTGCTCACCCGCACAATGCTGTGCACGAGGGCGAACAGCTCCGTCGCGCAGCTTCATAAGCAGACGGTTTCGTACGTGAACGCTCCGGCACAGGCGCGCGCGGTGGAGAAGATCCTGCCGCTGCTGGACTCCGAGGAGGCTTCGGTGTACCGCCGCGGGCGGAACGCGAAGGTCAATTCCGTGCCGCATAATGCGGATATCGGTCAGTACCACGCTGCGACAGGGCTTGAGGCGCTGTTCGGCTGGCTATATCTGCAGGGGCGGACGGAGCGCGCGGAGGAGTTTTTCCGCGCGATAATGGAGGCTGAATAAATGCCGCTTGACGCTATTACAATATCCGCGCTCTGCGATGAGTTGCGGCCGCAGCTAGAGGGCGCGCGTATCGACAAGGTGCAGCAGCCGGAGCGGGACGCCGTCCTGCTCTCGGTGCGCAGCCTCGGCAGGAACCGCCGCCTGCTCATCGCGGCGGGCGCGGGGAACGCGCGGCTTCATTTCACGGCGGAGAGCATAGAAAATCCCGCCGAGCCGCCGATGTTCTGTATGCTGCTGCG
>ERZ773116.3990-NODE-3990-length-10214-cov-3.466680_pt1 | contig 10214 bp, 7 predicted proteins | sample MGYA00580563_ERZ773116 | MGnify/ENA primary metagenome ERZ773116 (study PRJEB29015, sample SAMEA2737864) | human gut metagenome | biome: human gut; feature: human-associated habitat; material: faeces | place: China | collected 2012 ... | reverse complement strand
CACGAAAGTGAATGCGGGCGGTAAATTCGGCGGCGATTCGGGCTATAAAGTATCGAGCGGTCTGCACGGCGTGGGCGTGAAAGCGGTGAACGCGCTTTCCGAATGGCTGGAAGCGGAAGTTTATCAGAACGGACATATTTATAAGCAGGTGTATAATCGCGGCGTGCCTCAGCGCAGCGTGGCGATTGTGGGCGACACTACGGAAACGGGTACGAAAGTTACTTTCCTGCCCGATAAAGAAATTTTCGAGACGACGGAATTTGTGTACGATACGCTGAAAATCCGCCTTCGCGAACTCGCTTATCTTAATAAGGGGCTTCGTATCACGCTGGAAGATAAGCGCGCCGGGCAGGAAAAGAAAGATTCGTTCTGCTACGAAGGCGGTATCCGTTCGTTCGTGGAAGATCTGAACGCTTCCCGCGATCAGTTGCTTTTCCCGCAGCCCGTATATTTTGAAGAAGCAGACGGCGAAACCACGTGCGAAGTGGCGATTCAGTACAACGAATCGTATAACGAAGTGATTTATTCTTATGCGAACAACGTAAACACCGTAGACGGCGGAACGCACGTGGAAGGTTTGAAACTCGCACTTACGAAAGTGATCAACGATTACGGCAAGAAAGCGGGCTTGATGAAGGAAAGCGACAAACTCTCGGGCGAAGACGTGCGCGAAGGCATTACGGCGGTTGTTTCCGTAAAACTCGTCAACGCGCAGTTTGAATCGCAGACTAAAGCAAAGCTCGGCAACACCGCAATAGGTACGCTTGTAAACAACATAGTTGCCGAAAAGATGATGAATTATCTTGAAGACCACCCCGCAGAGGCAAAGATAATTCTTGATAAATCAATAGCTTCCTCAAACGCGCGCGAGGCAGCACAAAAAGCAAGAGAACTGCAAAGAAATAAATCGGGCATAGGCGGAAAAACAAGAATGCCCGAAAAGCTTACAGACTGTATTTCAAATGACCCGACCAAGACCGAAATATTCATAGTAGAGGGAGATTCGGCAGGCGGCTCGGCGGTAGAGGGCAGAAACAGCACCTACCAGGCAATACTGCCGCTTTGGGGTAAAATGCTGAATGTTGAAAAAGCAAGAGTTGATAAGGTTTACGGCAACGATAAGCTGACCCCGGTAATAGTGGCTTTAGGCACGGGAATTGCCGAAAACTTCGATATAAATAAGCTGCGCTATGATAAAATTGTTATCATGGCGGATGCCGATGTTGACGGATCGCATATCAGAACACTGTTATTAACATTCTTCTTCCGTTATATGCCGCAGCTTATTGAAACGGGGCATATATATTTAGCGCAGCCGCCGCTTTACCGCGTTGCAAAGGGTAAGAGGTATTTTGACGCGTTTACGGACGAGGAAAAGGACAGATATGTAGCGGAACTCGGCGGCGACCCCGATGTTCAGCGCTATAAGGGTCTCGGTGAGATGAACCCCGAGCAGCTGTGGGAAACCACGCTTGATCCCGAACACAGAACAATGTTGAGGGTTAATATGGAGGACGCCGAAATTGCCGACCAGACCTTTACAATGCTTATGGGCGAGGAAGTAGAGCCAAGAAGAAAATTCATTGAAGATAACGCGGTATTCGCGACAGATCTTGATATTTAAGGGGTGAGAAGAAATGGCAAAGCAGGAAAATGTTTACTGGCCGAGTAATGAAGAAACAAAAATAGTCCCGGTTGAAATTGTAGACGAAATAAAGGGCAGTATGCTCCAGTATTCAATGTCGGTACTGGTGGGGCGCGCCATACCCGATGTGCGCGACGGCTTAAAGCCCGTTCACAGAAGAATACTTTACACAATGTTTGAAAACGGATTAACGCCCGATAAGGCATACCGTAAGTGCGCCGATACCGTAGGTTCGGTGCTCGGTCGTTACCATCCGCACGGTGACGCCAGCGTTTATGACGCAATGGTGCGTATGGCGCAGGATTTTTCACTTCGTTATCCTTTAATTGACGGTCACGGAAACTTCGGTAACATAGACGGTTACCCCGCGGCTGCCTACCGTTATACCGAATCGAGAATGAACAGATTATCGCTTCATATGCTCGACGATATTAACAAGGAAACGGTAGACTTTCAGCCTAACTACGATAACCGCTTAAACGAGCCCGAGGTTCTCCCTGTCAGATTTCCGCAGCTGCTTGTCAACGGATCTTCAGGTATAGCGGTAGGTATGGCAACCGAAATTCCGCCGCATAACTTAGGCGAAGTAATTGACGGTATGTGCGCACTTATTGATAACCCCGAGGCGGATTTACAGGAAATTTGCCAATATATAAAGGGACCAGATTTCCCGACAGGCGGCATTATAATGGGTCGCAGCGGTATACGCGCGGCATACGCTACGGGCAGGGGTAAAATAACCCTGCGCGGTAAAGCCGAAATTGAAGAAACAAAAAACGGCAAATATCGCATAGTTATAACCGAAATACCCTACAAGGTGCGCAAAAAGGACCTTGTTAAGGCAATTTATGACCAGGCGGCGGACAAAAAAATTGAGGGTATAGAGGACGTTGTTGACTATTCCTCAAAGCGCGACGGCGGTATAAGAATAATCGTCGATTTAAAGAAGGACGCCAACCCGCAGGTTATTCTTAACAAGCTTTACAAAAACACCGCTTTACAAACCACAATAGGCGCTATTTTACTTGCAATTGTAAACGGAAAGCCGCAGATTTTAACGCTTAAGGATATGCTGCAGAACTGCATAGACTTCCAGTGCGATATTATCCGCCGCCGCACTGCTTACGATAAGCGCAAGGCAGAGGAGCGCGCCCATATTTTAGAGGGCTTAAAGGTAGCGCTTGATTTTATTGACGAGGTTATAGCAATAATCCGCTCAAGCAAGACAATACCCGAAAGTAAGCAGGCGTTATCCGACCGATTCGGGCTTGACGATATTCAGACCACCGCAATCGTTCAAATGCAGTTAGGTAAGCTGTCAGGTCTTGAAAAACAGAAAATTCTTGACGAATTGCAGGAAAAGCTGGACTTTATTAAAGAGTGCGAGGCAATTTTGGCAAGTCATGAGCGTATACTTGATATTGTAAAGACCGAGGCTTTGAATCTTCGCGATAAATTCTCGGATGACCGCCGCACCGAAATTACCGATGTTGTGGGCGATGTTGATATTGAGGACCTTATCCCCGAGGAGCAGTGCGTGCTTACCAAAACCGAAAACGGCTTTATTAAGCGTCTGCCTGCCGATACCTATAACGTTCAGCACCGCGGCGGCAGAGGAATTACCGGTATGACCACGCGCGACGACGATACGGTTGAAAATATGTTCGTGTGCTCATCGCACGATTACATTATGCTGTTCTCAAACCTCGGCAGAATGTACCGCATAAAGGCTTATGAAATACCCGAAGGCAGCCGCACCTCAAAGGGAATGAATATTATAAATATTCTGCCCCTTATGCCGAATGAGAAAATTACGATAATATTGCCCGCCTCCGAGCTTGACGAGGAACACTTTATAACCATGGTAACAAAGAAGGGTATTATAAAGCGCACCAAGCTTTCGGAGTTCAGGAACACGAGAAAGAGCGGTATTATTGCAATTTCCATTGATGATGACGATGAACTGACCTTTGTTAAAATGACAAACGGGGAAAATAACCTGTTTATAGCTACCAAAAAGGGTATGGCAATTCAGTTTAATGAAAATCAGGTTCGCGCCATGGGCAGAGGTGCCAGAGGCGTTAAGGCAATTACAATGAAGCCCGAGGACTATGTGGTTTCAATGGAAATAACGAGTGAAGACACCAAGCTTTTAACCATTACCGAAACAGGCTACGGCAGAATAAGCCCGATAAGCGATTACCGCCTGCAATCCCGCGGCGGTAAGGGTCTTACCAACTACCGCGTTGAAAAGTACGGCGATGTTGCGGCGTCGCTTGCGGTAACGGGCGAAGAAGATATTATAATGATAGCCTCAAACGGTATAATAATAAGGATTTTCTCCGGTGATATTTCCACCTTTGCCCGTCCCGCAAAGGGTGTGCGCGTAATGAAGGTGGGCGAGGGTGAAAAGATACTCTCGGTAGCGGTGACAGAGCACAGCGACGAGGAACCGACCGAATTGCCGGAAACACCCGATGCCGACGCGGGCGCGGCAGAGCCCGACGAGCCGGAGACAGAGGAAGAAAGCACCGGTGCGGAGGAATAGAGGAGAATATTCCGATTAAAAAGGCAGGTTTAGAACTATGGATGAATTTTATCCGCAGTTTAACACACAAAAAAACGACACGGAAGGCAGTAATCCCCCGGTTTATGAGCAGCCGGGGGTGACAGGCAATTCACAAATAAATTATGTCACATTTATTCCCTACGGCTTTACGCCTAAAACCTATGAGGAAAAAAATGGAATAAGAAAAAGGTCGCTTGCAATAGGCACTTCGCTTATAATTACAATGGCGGTATTGATTTTTTGGAGCGTGGCTTACATTTTTATAATGGGTAAGCTTGGCTTTACTTCCGAAAAGGCGATGGAAATAATAAAAAACCCCGCGGTAATGCAGGTTTTGCAGGTGTGCTTATCAATTTTAATCTTCACCGTTCCGTTTATTATAATGTTCCGCGCAAACGGAATGAGAATAAGCGATTTGGTATCGCTTAAAAAGCCGCAGCGAGGAAACAGGGTTGCAATGTACTTTATAGGCGTTGCGTTTTGCGCATTTGCGAATATTGCAACCTCCATGGCAAGTCAGTTTTTCCAATTTTTCGGGATTGAGTATAATGTGGATTTCGGCGAATCCCCGAAGGGCGTTTTCGGCTTTTTACTCTGCCTGCTTTCAACTGTGATAACCCCGGCATTGATTGAGGAATTTGCGTTCAGAGGAATTGTTTTAGGCTCGCTTAAAAAATACGGCGAGGGCTTTGCGGTGCTTGTATCGTCAATACTTTTCGGACTTATGCACGGAAATTTTGAGCAAATTCCCTTTGCTTTTTTGGTGGGTCTTGTTTTAGGGCTTATAACCGTCAAAACAGATTCAATTCTCATAGCGTGCGCGGTGCACGGCACGAATAATCTCGTTTCTGTGATATTTGATTTTATACCGAGCGATATTTCGCAGGCGGCGCAGAATATTATGTATCTGATTTTCCTGCTTATTTGCCTGACTTTAGGCATTTTGGCGCTTGCTCTCAGTGAAAAATCAAACGAAATGTTCAAGCTGAAAAAGGACAGCTGCGAAAGCAAGCTTAAAGAGCGCTTCAAATGGTTTTTCACGAGCCCTGCAATCATAATTTTTATTGTTATCTGCATTTTTGAATCCCTTGCATACTTTTAAATAAAGGAGCTTTTGAATATGTTTGATTATATATCGGAATTGGGAGTGCCGGACGAAACCGTCTCATTCTTTTTGGCAATTTTTATAGGTACATTTACGATTTCATTGCTTATAGGCTTAGCACTTTATCTTTTGGAATCAATAGGCGTTTATAAAATGGCAAAAAGCGCGGAAATTAAAAACCCATGGCTTTCGTTTGTACCTGTCGGCAGAAACTGGGTATTCGGTACGCTTGCCGAAAAATACAAAAAGAAAAACGGAGTAAAATCTGCCCGCTTCGGCATAATTCTTACCGTACTTTCCGTAATCGAGCTTGTATGCTCGGCAGTAATGCTTGTTTTTATGATAATAGTAACAAAGAATATTTTAGACATGGCGTACGGCGCGGTTGAAAACTCAACGGAAGTGACTCCCGAGCAGCTTGCGGCACTTATTCCGATTATTATAATTTATTTTGTGCTGATTGCGGTTTCCATGGCTTATTTAATAGTCACATACATTGCCATGTGGCGTATTTATGCGTCCTTTGATAAAGCAAATGCAACGCTGTATATTGTACTGTCTGTTCTTTTCTCAATTTCATCGCCGATTATTCTTTTTATTATAAGAAACCGTAAGCCGGAATTTAACCCGCATAACAATATGCCGTATTTTTCGGGAACATTTCAGGGCTAAAAAATGAACAGTGAGTTTATGAAAGCCGCTCTTGCCGAGGCGCGCTCTGCCGCACGCGGCGGAGAGGTTCCGGTGGGGGCGGTTATTGTTAAAAACGGTGAGATAATAGCAAGGGGGAGAAACAGGCGCGAGGAAAAGCAAAATGCGCTATCCCACGCCGAAACAGAAGCGATAAACGCCGCCTGTAAATATTTAGGTTCTTGGCGGCTTGACGGCTGCGAAATGTATGTCACCTTAGAGCCGTGCCCTATGTGTGCGGGCGCTATTATAAACGCACGAATTTCCACCCTTGTTTTCGGGGCGTATGACCTTAAAGCCGGCTGTATTGACAGTGTGGTAAGGCTTAGCGATATACCGCTTGATAACAAGCCCGAAATTTACGGCGGAATATATGAGGACGAATGTTTATCACTCCTGCGGGAGTTTTTCGGTAATTTAAGATGAAACGAAAAATACTTGAAATAATAAATAAAAACGGAATACGCGACGCGGGCTTTTGCGCTTTTGACCTTGTAAAGGAGCGCCTTTTGCCCTGCCGCGCGCTGCGGCGGCTGCCCGAAAACGCAAAAACGGTAATTCTGCTTTTATTCCCTTACAAGGTGAGAGACGTCCACCCCGAAAATATTTGCCGATATGCCTCGGTGCCGGATTACCACGATATAACGCAAAAATATCTTTTAAATATAACTGTCGATTTAAAAAAAGAATTTCCTGAATATAAATTTGAAAGCTTTGCCGATAATTCGCCCATACCCGAGGTTTCCGCCGCGGCTGCCGCGGGGCTTGGGGTATACGGTGAAAACGGGCTTTTAATAAACAAAACCTACGGCAGCTGGTGTTTTATTTGCGAAATTGTAACCGACCTTGAAATTCCTGCCGAAAATCACTTTAAAAAATGCCCTGTGTGCGGCAATTGCAAAAAGGCTTGTCCAAGGGGGGATTTAGAGTACAAATGTCTATCGGCTGTCACACAGCAAAAAAAAGAGCTTAATTTTGCCGAAAAAGCAGCCCTCAAAAAGTATAATACCGTTTGGGGCTGCGATATTTGCGCCGAGGTCTGCCCGCTTAATAAAAATGCGGCGAATACCTACATTCCCGAATTTATTTCGGGCTACCGCGACCGCTACGAATACGGCGAGGATATTTCGGGCAGAGCCTACGAGTGGCGCGGAGAAAAGGTGATAAAAAGAAATTACGAAATTATTTACGGAGAAAAGACCGAAGATCATCGGGACTGATAACCTTAAACATCAGCATTGCCCCGCAGTAAAGAGGCAGTGAAATTATACATAAAAGTATTATGTAAACCAAATTACCAATACCGCCCCAAAGCCCAAGTAATCTGTCGCAAGCTATGGCAATTACCGCGGCGGAGGTAAGCGGCAGTAAAATTTCATTTATAAAGCGAATTTTAACCCTTGTTACGTGCAGCAGTCTGCCGACGTTTAAAAAGCAGGTTAAAACGTTTGAAAAATACATTATCCAAATAAATCCCCTGAGTCCGAAAATCGGCAATAATATAAGAATCAGAATAATTCTGATCACCGAATCGGAAACGGCGGTGCGGAATGTGAAGGCTTGCTGGTCAAGACCCTTTAAAATGCCGTCGGAAATGCTGTCCAAATACATCAGCGGCACTATTGGCGAGAGCGCGCGCAAAAGCTCGCCCACCTCGGGGCTTTTATATATAAGCAAACCTATTTTTCTGCCCCCCACAAAGAATATCGCACCGAAAATAAAGGCTATAACGCTTGTCAGCTTTAAAATATTTCGGGTTGCCGAGCGCACAAGCCCGTGGCGGTTGCGCGCCTCCGCCTCGGATATTTCGGGAATTAAAAGCGTGGAAACGGCGTTTAACAGTGTGGATGGAAAGAAAAGTATAGGCAGCGCCATGCCCTTTATCATACCGAATTGAGAAAGGGCGTTTTCACCCCCGAACGGGTATTTTGCAAGGTTTTTCGGCACTAAAATATTCTCGCCCGTGCGCAGCGCGGTGTTTAAATATCTGCCCGAGGTTATGGGAACGGAAATGTGCAGTATGCGCCTTACTATGCCGAACGGCGGGCGTGCCCTGCCGGTGAGGTTATCAAGCTTTCTCGTATCCCGCAGCCATATAAGCCAGAGCATTAAAAACGAGAATATTTCGGCGGCGCTGTCACCCAAAATCACGGCGGCGGCGCACGCACCGAGGCCCTTAGTACAGAATTTACCTACAAGCACTACTATAAGTATTATTCTTACCGCCTGCTCAAACAGCTGCGAAACGGCGTTCGGCGTTATTTTGCGGCGGGCTATGAAATACCCGCGCAGGCAGGATGAAATCCCCATAAAGGGGAGAGAGAGCGGCAGTATTTTAAGCGCGGGCACGGCGCGTATATCATTCAAAAACCGAACGGCTATAAATTCCGCCCCGAAAAACACCGTTACAACCGTTACCCCCGCAATAAGCAGGGTAATTTCAATGGCGCGGCGCAGTATTTTAAGTGTGCCACGTTTTGTACCGAGGGCTAATTCCTCGGCGACAAGCCTTGTCACGGCTGTGCTAATACCGCTTGTTGCAAAGGTGGCGGCGAGCATATATACGCTGAATATAAGCTGATAAAGCCCTATTCCTTCAGAACCGATAAGCTGCGCTAACCAAACCTTGAAAATTATTCCCACAAAGCGCAATATCAGCGAGGAAACGGTTAAAATAAGGGCATTTTTAATAAAAATTGTTTTTTTCAATGCTTTTCCACTCCCTATGATATATGTATGACGGAATACGCAAATAAATGTTTTTTAAATAAGGATTGCCTATGATAGCATATAATAAAAATAACGTATCATTCGCAAAAGAAATGCGGAAAAATCCAACGCCTTGGGAAAGACGGCTGTGGTATGATTTTTTATGCAAATACCCGGTAAGGTTTCAAAGACAAAAGGCAATAGGCAACTATATTGCGGATTTTTACTGCGCACGGGCTAAATTGGTGCTTGAATTGGACGGCGGGGAACATTATAATGAAAAACAGATTGAAAAGGATAAAATAAGAAGTGCAGAGCTTGCAAAATGCGGACTTTTTGTTTTCAGAATATGCAATTTGGATATTGACCGCAATTTCAGCGGAGTTTGCGAGCAGATTGATATAATTGTTAAAAGCAGGATAAATAATTTATAAGTGATTTAGAAAGTGCATCTTTGCCTCCCTCTGACGAGGGAGGTGGCACGGCGTAAGCCGTGACGGAAGGAGAGAAAGGGTTTAACCGCATAGAAACTATATTTCTCCTTCAGTCTCGTTTCACTCGACAGCTTCTCGGCTGCCGCCTCGGTCGGTGCTTCTGCTTCGCAGAGGTGTCCACCGGACACCCGCACCCTCGTCAGAGGGAGCCTAAGAAGCATGTGTGTAGGCTAATGTTAATCTTAAAGGAATGAAAAAAATGAACTCACCGTTAGCGGACAGATTAAGACCGAAAACAATTGAAGAAGTTGCGGGGCAAAAGCAGCTTTTAGCGCCGGGAAAGGTGCTGCGGCGCATAATTGACTCGAAAAATATACCCAACCTTATATTTTACGGACCCTCGGGCGTGGGTAAAACCACGGTTGCCAACATAATTGCCGCCACAAGCGGGAAAAAGCTGTGCTACCTTAACGCAACCGTCGCGTCCACCGCCGATATTAAAGAAATTATCGGCTCAATAGGCACGATAGATACCCAAAACGGCATACTGCTTTATCTTGACGAGATACAGTATTTCAATAAAAAACAGCAGCAAATTTTGCTTTCCTACATTGAAAACGGGGATATTACTCTTATAGCCTCCACCACCGAAAACCCCTATTTTTATGTGTATAATGCGATTTTAAGCCGCTCTACGGTGTTTGAGTTCAAGCCGCTGACTCCCGATGATATATCGGACGTTTTAGACCGCGCAATCGGCATTTTAAGCGAGGAAAAGGGCAAGGAAATTAAAATTTCGGCTGACGATAAGAAAAAAATATCCCGCGCGGCGGCGGGGGATGTGCGCCGTTCGCTTAATATGCTGGAGCTATGCGTGCTGACAAGTGAAAACGAAACAGAAATTGACATTACCGACGATACGGTGGAGGAAATTGCGGCGGCGAACGCCGTTCGCTACGACCGCGAGGGCGACGAACACTACGATATAATATCGGCTTACCAAAAATCAATGCGCGGCTCCGACCCTGACGCCGCCGTGTATTATTTAGGCAGGCTGCTTGC
>ERZ773116.3988-NODE-3988-length-10216-cov-4.602893_pt1 | contig 10216 bp, 8 predicted proteins | sample MGYA00580563_ERZ773116 | MGnify/ENA primary metagenome ERZ773116 (study PRJEB29015, sample SAMEA2737864) | human gut metagenome | biome: human gut; feature: human-associated habitat; material: faeces | place: China | collected 2012 ... | reverse complement strand
TTAGCTGTAGGGCATTGCCCTCCCGATCTGATTCGATGGTCTCCGACAGGGATACCTCTCCCTGCAATTTTTTTTGAGACCGGAAATACATTAAAATCTCATTCGCTATCCTCTCCTAACGGATACATAGGATGCTCTATGGGCGGCAAATCAACCTCTCCGTCTACCGTAAAAATGTAAACGTGGGCATTTTCTCCATCCCAGACCAGCTTTTTGACGATAGTGCGCAGAAGGCGGCGTTTCTCTTCAATAGAGGCCAAATCCACAGCTTCGACAAATGACTCTATCGTTTCCATATAAAAAGCAAGATCTTGGGTCAGAGCATTGCTCTGCCTGACGAGTTTTTCTAATTCGGAAATCCTTGCCTGCTCCTGTTCGCTCTGTCGGTGCAACTCGTCGATCTGTTCCATAACATATTTGGCGGAGGTTTCGCTGGAAACGGACAGGGACTCCACCAACCGCTTGATGCGATCTTCTGTTTCAACATGCTTTTTTGTTAGTAGGAGCAACTCGGCTTCGTAACTTGCCTTGTTGTCATTGATGACCTTCTTGGTTTGTAACAGCAACTGGGAAAAGCCTACTTTGTCGCTAGCAACTTTACGAATCTCCTCGATGACCTTAGCATCCAGCGTGTTACCGTTGCAGTTTTTCATGTTACAGACAGTGCCATGGCTGCGCTCCTTAGTGGAGCACATATAGGTGTAAATCAGTTCACCATTCGCATTTTTGCGGTTGGTCATCTTCGGACGCATATAGTCACCGCATTCACTACAACGGAGAAGCCCGGACAGTAGTGCCATATTACTGCGGGGTCTGCGGTAGCTCTTGGATTTGTTGACTTCCAGCATGGCTTGCACCCGTACCCAATTGCTGCCTGCAATGATGCCTGGATGTTTGCCTACCGATACAATCCATTCCTCCATAGGGCGGATTTGATTTGCCTTTCCTGGGCGCTGGAGTGTGCGGTTATATGCCATGATGCCGTGCTGACCGTCAAACTCCGATGGCTCGGCAAAGAGATCTACTTTATTTTCCGTGAGATACTGGTATGCTGCTTTGTCGGCAATCATATAGACGGGGTTTGTGAGAATGGCCCGGATGGCAAAGCGGGTGAACTGCTTGCCGCGCTTCGTGACGCAGCGGTGCTCCAACAGATATTGGTCAGTCTTGCTGAGAGAGCCGGTTTCCGTGAATACTTCAAAAATCGTCTTGACGAGCTGTATCTCCTCTGGGATGGGTTTGAGCTTGCAGGCTTTCTTTTCCTTGCCGTCCACCGTTACGCTGGACAGGCTCTCGGAGGCGTAGCCTGTGGGCGTTGTGCCGCCCAGCCAGCGCCCTGTCTTGGACAACTCGTGCATGTTGTCCCGAATGCGCTCGGCGATGGTCTCCCGCTCCAGCTGGGAGAATACAGATGCAATGTACATCATGGCACGGCCCATAGGGGAGGAGGTGTCGAACTGCTCGCGGATGGAGATGAAGTCAATGCGCCGTTCACCCAAATCCTCAATGAGTTTGGCAAAGTCGCCGATGTTGCGGCTGATGCGGTCGAGACGATAAACCACGATGGCTGTGAACTCGGTTTTCTGAGAGTCCTTCATCATTTTTTTAAACTGCGGGCGCTCCAGATTGCCGCCGGAAAAGCCTTCATCTTCATAGACCAACGCAGTTTCCGCTGCATCCTCGCCAAAGTGCACGGCGATGTACTGGCGGCACAGCTCAATCTGATTCTCGATACTTTCACCTTTGCCGGTGAATTTGGATTTGCGGGAGTAGATGACGTATTGTTTTGGAATATCTTTTATTTTCATGGCGGCACCTCGTTGCGTTTGATAAGTTGATAATATAATTATAACGAATTGGAATGAATTTGAAAAGATGCCAGAGAGAATAATCTGAAAAAGTCTCTCGATATAAAGCTTTTTATTTAACTGCATGACAAGGTGTTATCCCATTGCCGCCACCCATCAACTGCACATGTTGTCACTTGTTTATAGCATATCGGATAAACAAGTTGATGTCATCGCAGAAATATGTTATATGACATGAAAAAAGCTGCCTCAGATTGTTTTTCAATCGGAGACAGTCGGACTATTGCATATTCCGTACAGAATTATACCCCATTATACCCTCAAAAGAGAGGGTATAATGGGGTATAAAATCTTACCAAGTAAATAACTAACATACTATCAATATTGAGAGTATATTCTCCAAAAACCAATCATGTCGTTTTACTTGAGCGCTTTCGATGTGGTCTGTTTTTTTCACTATTATCTTGCTTGCAGTGCTCGACTACTGCATCGATAAGAGCCAATTTTTGCTCAGTGGACCAGGGCAATTTCTGCACCATTTTTAGCGCTTGTTCCGCATGGAACTTGGCCAGCTCATAGCTAAGTTTCGCCCTGTCTTCCGGCGAGGTTGGCATAATCAAAAAAACTTCCATAACTATTGTCCTTTCAGTAGATTGGTGTGAGCCGCAGCAAATCGCCGCGGCTCATAATTGTTATCCTCAAATCTCCGGGCATTTTGCAGCTCTGGATTCTCAACAACGAACAGCGGAAACAGGTCATAGTTTCCCTCTTTGGCAGAACTCAAATTGAGCTCAGATAGAACCTGCTCCTGAACCTCAGGCTTGAGATCGCAAATATATATCTCAACGCTCATGTGTCATCCTCCATATAATCGCTTCAAATCATTTGTCCCGGAAAAGGTGCTTATAAAGGTCATCCACACCTTTTAGCTTCTGCGTCCAGGTGATCGGGGTCATTTCAAAGCCTGCTGCGGCACCCATCTCGATGTAGCGGCCGCGTGCTTTCCGAACCTCCTCCTTGACCTGATAATCCGAATCGACCATGATGTTGATCCGCTTCACGCCAAGGGCGTCCAGCTCCTCAAGAGCACGCTCGTACTGAGCGTAGCTTGGAATGCCGGTAAGACCCACGAAGCCGCAGGCATAAGGTGATCCCAGAGCAAAGCTGTATGCGAGGTCGGATTTCATAATGCCTTCCGTAAGGCACACCGCTTCATCTCCTTCATGAACGCCGACGTAGTGCGGGCAGCACTTGGACTGCGTTCCGTAATACTGGTCAACGCTCGTCAGGTTATAGAACTTCTGGTTATAAACCCTGTCGAGACGAATTTGAATGGCCTCGATCTGACCATGCGGATTTCGATCCGGCAGCATGATTCCGGAACCCCGGATATCCAATAGCCACTGGCCTGTGTCTTTCTGACAGTAAAAGCCGGGGACTCCTTCAAGAATGCAGCCGCGCTCCAGCAGCTCAGTGACGATCCGCTTCAGACGCGTTGTAGGCGTTGTCCGATAGCACAGCTGTTCCATCTCGTCCGGAGTCAGCCCGCGCTCTCGCAATGCCGCCTGATGTGTTGGACAGAGCGTCAGCAAGGAAAGAAGGTTGGAGTACGTGTTATCCCGCACTTCCGCAGGGACGATTGGAAGCTCCACGGTTTCTGCGGGACGGCACTTCCGCTTAGATTCACGCGCCTTCTCGTATCCATCCGGCCCGAATATCTTACAGAGCTCTTCGTAGGCCGTATGAAGATCGACCTCGCAGTACTCCGCGTAAAGGTGGAGGATCCCTCCACCTTTGCCGCAGCGGTTACAGCGGAACACGTTATCGCGGAGCTTAACATTCATGTGGGCTTTTCGATCTGCGCAGAAGGGACACCGGCAATGCAGCTGCGTTCCGGTATCTCGTATGACGTCGATCCCGAGGAGATCCACTACTTGCTCGATATCACACGGCAGATCGGGTATTCTACCCATCTAAACCACCTCCATTGACTGAGGACAAATTCAACCGGCCAGCTGACCAACCGCCTCCATCAGCTTTGTAGCGCCTGCTTTCAGCGCGAGATTGTGGCCGGAATAGTTCTTTACATACCAGGCAAGGTCGCCGGGGTTTTTAACAGCGATCTCACCAAGCGTCCAGCCGCTAAAGCGCCCAAAATCGACCTTGACATTTTTCGCCTGCTCGATGGTCATGATCCGCAAATACTCATTCAGCGTTTTCGGAGGGTCCGAAACGGGAGCGGGGGACTGTTGAACAGGCGGCTGTGCCTGCCACTGGGCAGCCGGCGGCAACGTTTCCGTGGGGGCCGACGCAGTGGGAGCGGCAGCCTGCTGAGCGGAAAAGCTGGCCGCGACACTAACGGGGTGGCCAACATCTTCATCGGGAGGCATCGCGATCGGCGCGTCAGCGATGATACCGGCCAACGAGTCACCGTTCATGCAGAACTGTGTGCCGTATCCCGCGTCTGCCAATGCCCGGCCCTTTGCGACTGTCTCAGCAATTTCCAGAAATCGATCGCCGTAGCGGTCTTCCGACGGAAATCTCTGAGAGTACGCCTTGCCGATGAACTGATCAGCAGGGTCAGCCTTGTCAGCATAGACCCTGCAGCACACGATGGCATTCTTCTCATTCACTTGGATCAGTTCAGGATCGATCTTTCCGTTCGGATGATGCAGTCGGAACCAAAGGAGGCGATACTTGACATCCAGATACAGGTCATTTTCGCCTTCCTCGCCAACTGTGGCCCGCACGAAGTCAGCAGGATTGAATCCATCGACAACGTTGATAGGGGGGATCGTATTCATGTTCAATTCACGCATGGTAATTTGTCCTTTCATAATAAATGTAGAAACGGGGCGGTTTTTGAACACCCCGTTTCTCAAAAAAATTTACGCGGCTCGCCGTTTCAACTCGCGGTTATAGTAAGCCACGATTCGATCTGCGAGAACGGTATTCCTCTGACTCACATCACATTTGTGGATCGCGATAAAAACAGCCTGCTTTTGCCCGATCAGAATGACCTTTGCCTTCGCTCGGGTCACAGCCGTATAAAGCAGGTTCCGCCGCAGCATGATGTAGTGCTCTTTCAAGAGGGGGACAATGATGACGGGGTATTCCTGTCCCTGACTTTTATGGATGGTGGTACAGTAAGAAAACTCCAGATCTTCCAGCATTTCCTGCTTGTACTGAATTGTCCGGCCATCCAAAAGCTTTACACAGACAATGGTCTCGTCATCCTCTTCCTTCATGTCGGTTATGATCCCGACATCCCCGTTTGACACATCGATCCGATTTGCTGTTTGCATGATGCGGTCGCCGACACGAAAGACCCGGCTGCCGCATTTTACCTCCTTCTTCAGGCTGCTCGGCGGATTGACAAGGTCTCGGATCGTGTCATTCAGCGCGTTTGACGAGACTGCGCCGCGCTTGCGGAAGGGAGAAAGGATCTGAACATCTTCAATGCCATGCTGTGAGACTTCTTGCAGATAGTTTTTGATGACCAGCTGCGCAGCCTCTTCGGAATTCTGTACTTCCAGCATCTGAAAGTCGCTTCCGTATTGGAGATGCGTGTCATTATGGTTGATGGCGTAAGCATTGGTGATGATGCGGCTGTTGGATGCTTGGCGGAAAACCGTTTCCAACACAGCCGTTGGAATTTTTTCGCTCCGGATCATCTCCCGCAGCACGTTTCCTGCTCCAACTGAGGGGAGCTGGTCCGCATCCCCCACGATGATCAGTTGGGCGCCAGGCTTGACGCGGTCAAGGAGGATATACGCCAGACGCATATCAACCATGGAGAACTCATCCACGATGACCAGGTCGGCGGACAGCAGATCGTGATCATTCAGAGGGCAATCGTCATCTGTCACGAGACCGAGAGCGGAATGGAGCGTGGAAGCCTGCATGCCTGTCTGCTCTGCCATACGGCGGCTGGCGCGGCCGGTGGGCGCGGCCAGCAGGATCTCATTTGCCGGGAAAGCAGCCTTATAGATATCTAGGATAAATCTCAGCGTTGTGGTCTTTCCGCTGCCGGGGCCTCCGGTCATGATGGAGAGCGGATGAGAAAGGCACAGCTTCACAGCATTGCGCTGGGAAGGAGCCAACTGCTGCCGCAAGGTCTTTTCCGCACAATCGATTTTGCTGTCTAAGCCATCGACCTCGTCAAAACCATTCTGAAGGAGCATAGACACGATGCGCTTGGCCGATTTGACTTCGCACATGTGCTCATAGCTCAAATAGACGCGGGTTCCCTCAACGTAAATACGGGATTCGGTATGCTCAGTCGAAATCGCCTGACGGATCTCCTGTTCGGAGACCACCTCGTCATCGCACCCCATATTGAGCAGGTCATAACACTGTCCAACGGTCTCATCGACTGTCAGAAAGAGATGCCCGGACACACGCGCCTCATCCAATACATAATTGATCGCGCCGGAGTACCGCATCGGATGCTTCAGACTGACCTTCGTTTTTCGAGCGATGGAATCGACGGTCAAGAAGCCGAAGCCTTTGATCCTGCAAAGCTGAAACGGATCTGATTTTACGATCTTGAGACTGTCATCGCCGAATTCTTCTCTGATCATTGCCGCCTTTTTCATAGAGATGCCAAAAGGCGCCAGATAGATCATGAGCTCACGCAAGGCTTTTGTCTCCTCATAGGATCTGATGATGACCTTGAGCTTTTTCTGGGCAATTCCCTTGACACGAAGCAGCTTGTCCGGCTCCTTCTCCAGCACATCGATCGTCTTGTCGCCAAAGCGGGCAACGATCGCCTTTGCAGTCTCAGGACCTATGCCCTTAATGACACCGCTGCTCAAGTAGGCGAGGATGCCGGCTTGATCTCTCGGCATGACTTCCTTACACATGGTGACAGACAGCTGAAGGCCGTGCTTTGAATGTTCCCATATGCCGTCCAGCTCTACGTCTATCGTATCCGCAGCGACAAGATGGTATCCGATCGCTGTAAAATGGATCTTATCATCATGGTAGTAGGATCGGCTCCGTGCTTCCTTTGGTACAGATTCATCGGATGTGTTGTAGGCGAATATGCAGAAGCCCTTATCCGACTTGAAGATGGTTCGTTCATATCGACATAGCATTTGATCACTCCTCATGCGATGGCCAATTTGACCACCTTGAAAATTCTTGATTCCGTCCTGTCCGCAAACTCTTCATAGATGTCCGGATATTGCGCTCGCAGAGCGGATAGCCGGTCCTTGGAGATTCCTTCCCGGTATAGGGGATGATAGGAGACCTTGAAACACTCACTGCCCAACTCACAGGTGCCCCGGCATGCTGTGCCAAGCTGCTCAACAACCGGAGCATAGAGAGATTTGATGCGTGTTTCGAGCGCTCTCACTTGCGCGTCCAGGACCTTTTTCTCGTCTTTCAATTTCAGGATCTCTTTTAGATTTGCCGCGAATTTGCGGTCAAGCTCTACGGTGGGATCGGACGGATCGGCGGGGCCGAAGTATCTGCGAAGCGCCTCTAAAACCGCATCCGGCTTTTCGACCAGAGGCGGTTCTACACGAGCCATCACGTGATCGTTCCAGAATGCGGCCAGCTCCATGATCGTATTTTCCTCTTCGTCGAGGTCGCGCTCGATCTTTTGCCATACAAAGTCATTCTCATTATTTGAGAACAGGCAGGCGATGAAGGCGATATCGATATTCATCACGGACATGTAGTGGCGGACCTGCAATTCGTAGTGGCGTGGAACCGCTCCGTTGGCCCACTTGCATTGCATATCGTAGTGCGATGTTTTGCACTCTAAGATGGCTTTGCGGCCATCCGGCAGCGTAACAAAACGATCTACATCGGCAATCAGGAAAGGGAAAAACGGGTGCTGGTACATCCAGTGGTCTTCATACACGGATAGACCGGTCTTCTTCGCAAAAATTTGTGCCACCACGTCTTCAAGCAGGTGGCCGATCTGAAATGTAATGCTTTTGTCCGGCCCGTCATCTGCCATGGCGACCCCGATCTTGTCATAATAAAGATCTCGCGCCGTGCGGTATGGAGAGGAATTCAAGGCGACAGCTACATCGCTGCCACCAATTCCTTTTCGCCTCCAACTGAGCCATTGATCCTCTGTCAGTGTGGTGATATCCACCAATCTGTTTGGCGTGTAGTTCAGATCCAAAGCCATTCTTCACATCTCCTCTATCTCAATATCTTCGTCAACCATGACGGATTCACTCACATAGTCACCGTCTGGCAGCGGACAGTCAGGGCCGAGTGCATACGCAATGGCCTCATCCCTGGAGTCTGCTGAGATGGTTATATGGCCGTATTCTTGCCATACCAATGGAATTCTGAAAGCCGGCATAGCTCGTTACCACTTGAAGTCGCCGGGATGATCATACTCATGCCAGTTCACATGCAAGGCACGGGATACGATCTCCTCCAGCTGCGCGACCCTCAGGCCAGAGGCACCGTCACACTGCGCAGAGAAGATCACATCGCTCATCTGCATGAAGAGCTCATAGGCCGTACAGGGACTGTCTCCATGCATGGCCATGAAATAGTCCATCGCTTCATAGGAGGCTTTCTTAGGAGCCTTGATCCTTTTCAGAACACGCATGAGCGTTGTGACGGGATAGCGGATCTCAATGTTCATCAGCTGGATCTGCTTATCCAGTGCTTTCTCAAATTGCGCGTAGACCAATCCGAGCTGTTCCTCAAAATACTGCATGCTCACACCGTTCTTGTGCTCCGTGCGAATGGGGTATCCCAAGGGAACAATGCGGCTCCCTGCGCCGGCAAGAAAGATCGGATAGAGATTTGCACCGCTCATACCTACATCGGAAGTGGAGAAGCGCAATGCGGGGACCATCTTCTCGGTCTGTAAACCCTTAGCGGCAAGCTCCCTGTGATATGTATCAAGGAGCTTGTCTGCCTGACCGTCCAGACGCCAGATCGCTGTGACGATCGAATGGTCAAAATGAGCGGTCATAAATGTGTTTCCAGGATACTCGCGATTGAGAAAATCGCTGGTTGCCTTGAATAACGGCAGCATCTCCATGACGGTGTAGTCTTTCGGATCTCCACCATGTACTGCTGATACCTTTTCATCTGCGATTTTTATGAGGCTGTCACCGGAAGCGACGCCCATGCAGTAGTTGAGGATCTCAGCAAAAACAGCTTTGGAGACCTTGTTGAGAGCGTGTCCGGAAATGCGTGCACGTTCCAAAACCGTCTTGATCGCACACGAGCGGACCGGATAATCTTTACCATCCACCTTCAGCAGGAGGCTGGTATTCGCCATGGTGTCTTCAAGAATTTCACCGGTCCCGTTGTGGTCGTAGATCTGCATGTACAGATTTCCAAGCGTGGAGCCGCGTTCCACCGGTTCAAACTGGAGTTCTCTGGATGGAGCGGTCATCCATTGGCTGCGGGACTTCCGGTCACTGAGAAATTGAAAGAATTCCCCGGCTTCCGTAAAGCTTTGGCTGAAGCTGTCTGCGAAGATTTTGCGTTCTGTCATTTGTCTGTTCCACCTTTCAAATACATATTTCTCAAACCCGCCAAAGCGGTATTTGGGCAAAAAAAGAGCGCCTTGATCTGAGTAATCAAATCAAAGCGCAAAATGAGAGGCGAAACAGATTGTTCGCCCAGAAATGCCAATGTGTATTGGCTCACAACTTATAAAGCTCCTATCGGAGATGAAATCTAATAAGTACGGAGATAGGATACCATGAGATCTACCAGTGTGCCAGAATACCTGTTTCTGCTTTCCGGGCGAAAAATCATTCAGTGGGGGGAGGACTCTTGTGCGGGATTTAATAGGCCCTTGACTAAAACAGCGGAGACTCTGTTCTGTGGTGACACCGAACAGCTTGCTGAGTTGAAGAATGTTGCTTATTTTTCAAGAATTTGCGGATCAAGGAGGAAGTCATAAATGTTCACAGTAAAAATACCATACTCATCGTAGTGTGGCTGAACGATGTCTTTGGTAACAACGATTTTCTTGAAAGAATCATCAATCTTTCTGAACGGTCTGATTTCCTGAGTACGCTTTGCTTCATCTGGCAGCGAGTACGCAGACTGGATATAGTATCTGGACGAGCCAAGATTGCATACAAAATCAACTTCAAGTTGTTTACGAATAACCTTACCTTCTTGATCTCTTTCTGCAATCGGTATTACACCCACATCGACGCTGTAGCCACGCATACGAAGTTCGTTGTAAATTACATTCTCCATAGAATGGGTCTGCTCGAACTGACGGAAATTGATCCTGGCATTGCGAAGTCCAAGATCGGAAAAGTAATATTTCTTTGGTGTTTCAATATATGCTTTCCCTTTAATGTCATATCTTTGTGCTGATTCGATCAGGAATGAATCCTCAAAGTAATCCAGATATTTCTTAATGGTAGCGGAAGTGATTCTGGATTTCTTTACCGTCT
>ERZ773116.3987-NODE-3987-length-10221-cov-3.567185_pt1 | contig 10221 bp, 13 predicted proteins | sample MGYA00580563_ERZ773116 | MGnify/ENA primary metagenome ERZ773116 (study PRJEB29015, sample SAMEA2737864) | human gut metagenome | biome: human gut; feature: human-associated habitat; material: faeces | place: China | collected 2012 ... | reverse complement strand
AAAGGACAATCCCATCGACGCCTTGAAAAACGAGAATCTGTAAGGAGGAAAAGAATATGCACAACAATGAAGCAACCGCACATGGGAAACTCAACTTGAAATCCCTGCCGATCTGCTGGCTGATCATTCTCGGCGGATACCTTTTGATCCGTATGGTCTTTCTTGTATTCGGGCTGCAGCTGCACCTGACCGCTCAGGGCATCTGCCTTGCGCTGCTGCCGTACTGCTTTGGGGCGCTGTATCTGTGGAAGCGCTGCAAAAAGCAAAAACCGTGGTTTTATGTACTCGGACTCCTGCTTCCTGCCGTTGCCGAGAAGCTGACGCTGTATTTCCTCGGCGCATATCTGGGCGGGATCAGCCCCTTGCGCGTTACGTCGGTTGTGGAGGCAATCGGAAGAGCCGAACCGTATGCGGTACTCCTTACACGGATGCCGATGCGGTATGCAGTCAATCTGCTGTTCTTCAACCCGATATACATTCTTTGCGGAGTAGCCTTTGCCGCTCTCTGTGCATTTGGCTTATCCATTTTGCAAAAACGAGAGACCGACTGAATCCGACACCGTTTTTCTTTCGGAAAGCTCCGCAGGGTCTTGCTTCTAAGCCATACACCGGAAAAAGTCACGCAGGATACCAACCAAGGCATGGGCGGAATGTAAGCGGAAGCGGTTGAAAAATGGGAGGATTTATGATATAATTAGATATCGATAGATTGGAAATTTTGCGCTAATCATCGAGGGGGTCTGCAAATGAAAGCAATAGAAACAGAACGATTATTTTTACGAGAATGGCAAAAAATGATGTCAGAGATTTGTTTGATATTATGAAAAATCCTTTGGTCATAAACGGAGGCTGGAAACCTCATTCAAGCATAAATACTTCTGTTGGGATTTTGAACGAGTATATTAAAAGCAACGAACGATGGGCTGTTGAGTTGAAGGATACAGGGAAAGTTATCACAATAGTCTGCGTTTGTCAAAACTCTTCGCAGAAAAGTAACAAAGGCGCCGCATTTCTGCGACGCCTTTGACTTATAGATTATTTTGCTTTAATAAATCCGCATCCAAATGTTCCTGCAAGAAGTAAGGTGATTATAACACCAATCACGGTGATATAGTCAAACCCAAACATCAAAGGCATAAGGGATGCTGCGGTTGCGAAGCCTGACACATTCAAAATGGCGGTATTCAATCCATTACGCGGTTTGAACAGGTATACAGCCACCAGAACAAGTAAAAAACAAGTCAGTATAGCAGTAATGAAGGGACCGACGTTTGCATAACCAAATGGTGTCAGACTGAAATAGGAATATGTTCTGCGCCACGGCTCACCTTCGGGGTTGGCAAAGTTCAGCACAACGCCGTTAGGAAGAAGTTCAAGTATTAGAGTAGCAAGAGGTAATACAACGAAGAGACTCTTTTTAATCTTCATATCGACGCCTCCTTATTTCAGTTCGGTGCCGCCCCATTCAACAACAGTGAAGCCATTACGTTCAGGTGCGGTCAACTCCTGCTCAGGCAGATCTACGGCGGTTTCTGATGCCTGCCAAGCCATAAATACACGAATCAGCGTATCAGGAGCAGGATTTACCTTAAGCTGTGCTGCTTCGGTGTAAATATCAGTCTGGAAGGAAATGATGTTATACTCATTCTGCTCCATTAGAGGCAGCCAGTAAACGATGAACTCATTGGCTTCACGGCGGTTAAGACCGAGCTTTGCAAGAGCATCCTCAAGGAATACTGCGGTTTCTTCACCCTTTACACAGAAGCCTTTGGACATGTCATACTGCGCGTAGGTTTCGCCCTCCCAGTAGAGGTAATTATAGGTCTGTCCATTGGTATCAGTAAGCGTGCCATCAGGAGCTGCGGTCACATTCCAACCATTGTTATATGCCGGATAGGTACAGGTCAATTTGCCATCAAGCGTTAAATCAACTGATACTTGCATTTCTTTTTCAGGATAGAGATAGATAACCGGTTTATATGCTGCATTAGGATCGGGTTGCCAATCACTCGCCTCTACCGAAGTAAAATCACATTCTACACGCTGATTCTCTTGGTCATAATAGACGTTGGAATAGGTCGCAGTTACTTGGTCGCCTACACACCATTCATCCGACAATGTACCGTTGAGTTTAATTTCATACGGCATTGGAATAACCGTTCTTGCAAAGAAACAGTTGGAATAAATCTTCGTTATTTTAATGTGGTCAAATATGTTGTTGTCGTACTTCTCGGCTGTTGCTTTATCAAGCCACTGTTCGGTGTATTCCAAATGGCTAAGATCATCGGAGAGTTTCCAGCTCGTTGCATTGACCTGAGCCGGATAGGATTCCATCACATCGCCTTTGTAGGTTACTTTAACAACACTGCCAACCCCAACCTCAATTTTCTCCAGTTCAGACGTTCCAAAGGAGACCTTATCAGTGCTTATAAATAATGCACTATCTCCAACAGGCTGAACGGTAACAGAGGAACCATTGATTTCAAGCACTGTAGCTATGAAACTATGCTCAACTTTATCTTTCTCATAATACCAAAGACCACCAATGGACTTGAAGTTATACGGGAAGAAATACACCTTTGTTTCATCATAGGTGGCATCGCCTGTCATACGATTCCAGTCCACAATCTTGTAAGTTAAAGCCGTGTATTCTCTCGTTCCACCATCTTTATACACACCCGTAGGAATAGGTATCACAAGAATGGCTAACAAAGCAACGATAACTATTGGTATCCAAATTTTCTTTTTCATCGCGGCACCTCCTTATTTACCGTATTCTACATCAATAATTTTTCCTTCGTGTGTGATGGTAAAGACCTGATCTCCTCCGGCAGTGTTTTTCTTCGAGAAACTGACGGTCCAGAGACCATTTTCGGTATCAAATCTTGCGCTCGTCTGATTGTATTCTACGGTAACATCTTTCTTTGCTAGGTCGATAATCTGCTGTTCGGTTAAAATATTTTCTGCAATCTTAATAGAGCTGAGAATTTGCATCGCTTTATCACCATACTGACTCCACCACTTATCGGCACCTTCATTCATTGCAACATAGGAGCCGGGCATACCTCTGAAACTGATAAAATCCCAAACTTTCTTGTTATAATAGGTGCCTTGCCAAGCCTCATATTCTCCGACAGTAATTTCCTTTTCTTCAAGACCCGTACCGCACACACCGAACGCAGTATAGTACCATACTTTGATTTTACCTTCCGTTTGATCGGCAGGCCAGAAGGAGATGCAATACTCATCGGGATTATTTCCACGCTCCGTCGTATATTCCCAGTCATAAGGAATGGTGAGTGTGATGTTTGAATACGGTCCAGACTCGTACACGGTGTTCGGTTTTGTCTTTTGATTTACACCGTCTAAATATACAACTATATCTGACTCATTTGCTACGGCGATATCCTTTTCGGGTTCAATTAAGATATGCCATTCAGCCATATCGTCTGTACCAGCTTCCGGCACATACCTTCTTACGCTGACATAGAGTTTTCCGTCAGAGCCGTACTTTACATTGTCTACGTTATGACGAATAGATCCGCTGCCTTCTTCAAGCAGTACCATTACAAGGATCTGGTTCTCAAAATATTCAGCGGTGTACTTATCGCAGGCATTAAGGAAGCCAATTGTACTATCGGATGCAGGATCGCTTCTGCGTTCAAGATTGTACTTATCCTTATTCGCATTGTAATACGCATTCAACTCATCAACAGAACGAATTATTTTAACTACCGGATATTCTACATCCTTGTGATATCCGTTTGTGCGGATGTATTGTGGGACGAAGTCAACAAAGGTTTTCTTTACATCTCCGCTTGTATCTCCAACACGGGTAACGGTAAACTCTACCCATAACTCGCATTCTGTGCTTTCACCACCACGTCCTTTATCATAGACAGAGCAATCGGTAGTAAAGCGGTATTTGCCATTCTCTGAAATATCAAAGATATCCGTTAACTTGTATGTTTTCTTTTGTGTTGCGCCAGATTTAAGTTCATATCCAATTGAATTGAACGCAAGATTGTCAATGGTAACACAACTGGTCCATTTGTCGCCATCTTCACGTTCAATATCGTAAGAATCGCCATACACAACCTCGTGCCCGGTTTTATTGATCCAGTTGACATCGAACTTTGTTTCTTCATCATTCCAAACAGCATTGACGATCTGAATTTCCATTCCGTCAAAAGCGGTATGCGTTGAACCGATTTCAATGGTGGCTTTATCCGCTTTTATTATGCCATCTGCATGACGACCAACATTTTGATTGCAGGCGGTGAGACCCACCAAAAGCAAGACAGATACCACAAGAGCCATTATTCGTTTCACTGGGGATCCTCCTCACGTGTAATTGTTAATCCGAGCATATTCAAAAGATTAGAACGCTGGTCTTCTGTCAAAATGGTTTCTTGCTTCGTTGTTTCATTGATCAATTTATCTCCGGAAAGAGAATAGATGGTTTGTACGCCATTCTCGGTGGTAAAAATTATTCTAAATCCGGAAGACAGATTTGTAGTTCCACTTTGCGAATAGTCCTTGTTTTCTTCCGTTAACGCATCGTCTTCTGCTTTATCATTGACTGACTCCTTATTACCTCCACTGGAGTTCACAAAGGACGATTGCATGGTATGGTAAATCTGCGCCACTTTATCGGCATCATCCTTCAGGATAGCGGACTGTGTGGCGGTACCGGTGCTCATAACTTCTACACGAACAAACGCTGCTTCAGTACCATCAACACCACCCATTATGTCCATACCTTCGCCAGCACTATTATTACTTTTATTGGCCGGCATCATTGCAGGCAGTATCATAATCGACCAAACAGTTATGACTAAGCAGATAGGGATACACATAGCCAGGATGCGATTTCGATTTCTCTTACGCTCTTTTATTCTGTTTTCACTGCGGCGAAACACTTCCGCTTTTCTTTCTTCAAAATTTCTCATAATATCGACTCATCATCCTTCCCAAGAATGATGCGAAGTTCCTTTTTGGCACGATATAAAAGGTTGTCAACCTGTTTGCGGTTTTTCTTCATAACCTTGGCCGCCTCGTCATAAGACAGATCTTCAAAATAGATTAAGTGAATGACAACACGCATATCATCCGGCAGAGCGTTTAGAGCGTTGTTTACCACGCGCTTTCGCTCGTCTGCGAGGACGAGTTCTTCTAATGTTTCCTGTTCGGACGACGCCTTATCTGCCTCAGCAAGCTCTACAAAGTCAATAACCTTGCGATGCTTTATGTAGTTTAAGGCACGGCTTCGACCGAGCATAAACAAATAGGTTTTCAGTGTTACCTTGAAATTGTACCGATGTTTATTAACCACCAAGTCTGAAAAGGCATCAATGGCAATATCTTCGGCTGCGTGGATGTCATGCACAAAGCGGTCAATGAAGAACACGAGGTTGTCAAACAACTCCTTCATTATTTCGTCAAAGGCACTTTCATCACCATCAAGGAAACGGCGGTAGCTACTTGCGCCGTTATCCATAGATTTTTCCTCCTGACACGGGATCACGTCTGACCCCTTCACTTATTATACAACTGAGCAATACGAAACTCCTAATGCGAACACAAATACTAACATCAATAATAAAGATATGATCTTTTTCATAAACACTCCGCCTTTACAAAAGTTCTCTTAACCTATCGAGGAACGCTTCTTCACCCCACGTATTTATCTTGAAGAACAGCGCTTGGCTTCCTCCAGCAGTAATGGCAGAAAGATTTATCGGTCCATCACCATTCTGAAATAGTGTTACACTAAGGCTTACGCGGTTGCCACCAGAATAACTATATCTTTCAAATACTCGAACGCTGCAACGGGCATCACCGCTTCTAAAGTCACTGGATTCCTCCAGCGAAGCAGACATACTGCCATTCAATATTCCATCTTCAATCTTACTTAACCATTGATTGAAATTACCATTTAAGGTTTGCTCTAATTTAGCCATTACTTCATCTCCTTTACGAAGCGTTTCACTCGTTCCATATCAAGCGTTACAATCAGTTGTCGTGCTCCTTTGTGGCTGGTGATATATGTAGGCTCATTTTCCGTAACATAGCCGGTAAGTTGTGCGTAGGGATCATAGCCTTTTTCTTTTAACACTGCAACGATATGCCCCATCGATGCAATGAATTGTCATTCGTCCACTTTTCGCGCCTCCAAATTATTGTGCATCTTTCTCCGGCACAATCTCCATAATCTCATCAAACTCACAATGCAGTGCAGAACAAATCTTTACAAGGATATCACTGCTTACGTGTTCATCGTGCCCCATTTTTGTGATTGTGGACCAACTAATACCTGCGCGAGCCATCAAATCTTTCTTTTTCATATCACGGTCAATGAGCAGTTTCCAAAGTCTCTTATAACTGATAGCCATTGTGTTTCCTCCAGTTATTCCATATAGCTATACTTTATTATACCATTCCATTCGTGCAAATACAAGATTATTCGCTCAATTAGAGCAACACGAGAGCAAAAAATATATGTGGGCGAGAGAAGAAGCTCAATAGCCTTGCAGCCACAGCTCCGCGTGCCACCGTGCTTCACCTGCGTAGCCGGAATCTCCTTGGTGTTTCCGCAGTCACATTGCCAGAGCCACACAGCCTGCTTCTTTCCGGTTTGCTCGACCGTGGTATATCCGACATGGCACACGGCCACAAGTCGCCCCCAGCGTTGCCCTGTGATGTCCAGGCGTGCCTGTCTCTCTGCGTTCATACAGCCGCAGCTCCGAGTATGCCCATTAAGTAAATAAGCGGCAGGAACTTCTTTCTCCCCGCCGCATTCGCACTCACATCTCCACATGTTTCCTTTTCCCAGTACCGTCCGAACAACCTCCTTGGCCGTGAGGCGTCCGAACTTCTGATTGGTTATATCCTTTTTCATCCTACAGGCAAAAGCAGCTTTGCCATGACATCCTCATAAGAAACAAACGGGTTCTCCCAGTACCGTGAATCGTGGGAGCTATCCGTATTGTCTCCGAGCACATAGAAACAGTTCTCCGGAACGGTCACTTCTGTTTCCTGATGAATGAGGCTGTCTCCTTCGCACGCTGCTATCCTCTTCACGAGATAAGAGCCATCGTGTCGGAAAATGATGATATCACCATTTTGCAGATCATCACAGCACCTGAGCCCAAGAATCAGGCTTCCGGTCTTAAGAGTGGGTTCCATAGATTCTGTCGGGACATACCCGAGAAAGAAGATGCTATGAAAGAGAATGACTACGGTCAGTGTTATTGCGACCGGTATGATAAAAGAACGAATCTTTCTGAATAACAATTTCATAGTTACCTCCAAATGAAAAGAGACGCCAAAGATTTAATCCTTAGCGTCTCTTACTTTTACATATTGCCTGCCAGGTCAAGGACGTCTTTCCTTGACTTAAGAAATTTACGTGCCTTGGATATCCAGGCGGCTACTACTTTGTCGGTGGCACCCGTCCGCTCTCCGATCTCTCTGCAGGTGAAACCATCGGCCATCAATCTGATAGCTTCAATACCTTTGACAGTGGATGGCGGAGCTTCCAGCATTGCTTTCTCCAAAGCCTGGTCAATTGCTATACCCAGTGCCAAATCGTTTTCATCTGCCTCTGCAGTATACGGTGACACGTCGTATGTAACCTCGTTGGCTTGGCGACGGGTCGAGTAGATCAGGGCGTCACATATCTGATTCCAAATCAGTCTGTAGGCATAGGTCGAAAAGTTGCCGCCTTTGTCCGTCGCGGCAGCTTTGCAAAGACCGATGCATCCAATCTGGAATAAGTCTTCTCGGGAATAGATTCCCATATGGTACGGTCCGTGTACTTTATCGTTGATTACCTTGTTTATCAGACCGAGATTTTCTTCCACTTTTCTTTGAGCTTCGGCATTCAGTTTCATGAGGCAACAGCACCTCCTCTGAGGACTTGAAATCGCGGAACCTGTTTGATTCTTTGAGATCTGTCCAAAAGCTTACGGCTCTCTTCGATTACAAGCTTGCAGTAATACTCGCCGAGATGACCGATATGCGCCTCGGACAAAGGTGCGCAAATAATATCAGCGAGCCACTGATACGCATCCTGCTTGCTCATATAACCAGAAAGATGAAGCTGATCAAAATAATGATGAGCCGTTCTGCGCAAGGAACGGAGCTCGTGATTGGCCAGACTACCGACCGGGATATTGGTGCCGGCGTGAACTCTGACGTAAGCATCGCATTCAGGAAAGTTGCTGCACACATACAGCATGGTACCTTTTTTATTCTCGTGATAGATTCCGTCTGCGCTGCGGTAAACAACCGTGCTGCCGCAATATGGACAGCGCATGCTGCTTGCGTTAAATCCCTTTCTTTTTTTCTTAGTTTTATTCATTTCGTTTCCTCCGATTAGATAAAGAAAAAAGCCGGAAGGTCTGCAAAACAAATAAACAGAGCCAAGCGCTGGAGTTCTATGTCTCATCCAGCATTTGACTCTGTAATATTCGAGCAGCCTTCCGGCTTAATATTCAATTGACCTGCGTTGTTGTGGATCTGCTCATTGCGCGAGATCCGTAACGGATCCCTGATTCCCTTGAATCAGGTCTGACGTTATCCTTAAACGTTCCGAGAGCCTGAACGCAAGCCCTGCCACGACTATAGTATAGCCGATTGGGTGCTATTTGTCAAGCCTTTTCGGAACATTTACAGAGTATTCACATTAAAATCGTGCCGATTAGGTATGATTTTCCTCCAAACTCAGTCTGGAGAGTTATTCGTCGTCATCTTCGTCATACACAGGCTCGTTCTCACGGCGTCTTTTTACTACATGCATAGCAATCAAGGCGCCGATCGCCACCACCATACCGCCCGCAAAGAGCACGATATGGAGTACCGGAATGCCGGCAACAGTTGCGCTGCCTTCTTCTGCTGAGTCAGTTTCGGAATTATTTTGTTCCGAGTCAGTCTCTGTTGTGGCAGGAGCTTGCGTCACCTCCGGAACCTTGACAGCAGAATTCATACAGGTTAAGATGTACGATTTGCTGCCGCCGATTTCCATACGGAGCACACCGTCCTGTCCTACTTTGACAGTGCCGGGATATAACCCGGCATCCGTCTTAAGCTGAAACTCCACACCGGCCCATTCGGTACCGAGCTGGATTTCCAGTTTCTCAGCTTCCATCAGCTGAAGCTCATCGCTAGTGGTGCCTTGCTGCGTCTCTGCCAGGACCTGAACCGGAAAGCAAAGGATGCACAGCATTGCAACACACAGGAGAATGGATTTAATTGTTTTAGCTTTCATGGCTTATACCTCCACGTCTTCGCGTTTTCTTCTGCGACCGTAGATCACGGTGCCTACCATACCGAAGCAGCTGAGTGCCAAAAGACCGAACCAAAGTGCCAAGTTGGACTCGTCACCGGTCTTAGGAGGCTCTTCGATGGTAATCTTATCGTTATGAACCTTAACGGTAAGGGTTTCGTCTGCAACAAGCTCTACCTCGACAGGTTCAGGACGCTTATATCCTGCACTGACTTCATCTTCCACCTCAGTTACAGTGTACTTACCGATGCGGAGACCTTCGATGAGGATCTCACCGTTGGCGTCAGTCTTGAAGCCTTCATCATAGTTCTCACCGGTTACACGGAAATAGAATCCTTCGAGACGTCCGTCAGAGGAGCTCTTTACGATCTTGAGGTTGCCAACCATATGGTTGTTGATGAAACCGATGCCGGCTTCGTTTTCAACCTCCACCATCTCACCATCGTTCACGATTGCAAAGTAATGATAAGCATCATCCTTGACGTAATTAGCAGGTGCCTGCTTCTCATAAAGGAAGTAGCCGCCGTATCTGAGGTTTTCGAGCTCGTAAAGACCAGGCTCATACTCAACCATTTCACCGACGAGGGTGTCGATGTCCGCATTGAATTCCTTATTGCCGTCTACGTCAATGTAGATCTCAAAGATGGCACCGGCAAGCAAGTTGTCCGGATAATCCTTATCCACCTTAGTGGTGTGAACCATGCCGTAGATATGACGGTTCTCAGCTTCGATTTCGATAACAGCGCCATCGGTGGTTACGTCGATCGGGAAAACAGTGTCATTGGCCACAAAGCCTTCTGCAGGTTTGAGTTCTTTTACGACCCATTTACCGAAACGAACGTCATCGAAGAAGAAAACGCCTTCTGCATCAGACTTGGCTGTGAGCACAGCTCTCTCCTCGGTGAATTCGGTTTCATCCTCAGTAAAGAGTC
>ERZ773116.3966-NODE-3966-length-10273-cov-7.254649_pt1 | contig 10273 bp, 12 predicted proteins | sample MGYA00580563_ERZ773116 | MGnify/ENA primary metagenome ERZ773116 (study PRJEB29015, sample SAMEA2737864) | human gut metagenome | biome: human gut; feature: human-associated habitat; material: faeces | place: China | collected 2012 ... | reverse complement strand
GCGGTTTCGGCGGCGGCGGAGGCGGTTCGCGCGGCGGCGGTGCAGGAAGGCGATAAGCTGCGCAACACAATGCTATAATTGCAAAGTGTTTTTGTGCTATTAAGATTTAAATGAAACGAGGTGAAACACCGTGATTGACTCAAATGAATACAAGGATCAGGAAAACAAAGAATCTGGCACTGCTCTTGTTCCTTCCGAACTACATATTCTTGTAACTGACGCCGATACGAACGGATATGAAATATCAAAAATGAGTGATTTCATGGGCTTGTATGCTCAACAGTTAACACGATCTTTGGCGGAAAGTCCGTTTGTTGAAGTGGTTTCAAATATTCCTGTTGCAGAACTTGGAATAATAAATGATGTTGTTCAACATGCAGCTGTTGTTGCCAGAGGAAACATCACCCTTGTTCCTGATTTTGATAGCCTGCCAGCAGGGATAAAAGAAAAGCTCAAACAGGGTCTATACTCTATAGGAGACTCAAAACAAGTGGATGGTAACCTTCGTGCGGTAATCGTTGATGAAAATGGGGTTCGTGTCAAAGATATCACACTTAAAAAAGTGATTAATAATCCCGGAACTCTCGAAACCACTCGAAGTATCGCTAATCAAATGCAAATGAAGCAAATTCAAGACACGCTAAAAGGCATACAAGAAATGCAGAGTTATCAGTTAGCTCGAGATAGAGACAGAGATCTCACGCCATTCTTTGATGCTCGTGACTACATTTTACAAGCGCAGAACGCAACTTCTGTTGAATCGCGGAACCGGTTCCTTGAAAAGGCCTCTGAAAAGATGACAACAGCGTTAAATAGCGTATATACGGATATGCGAACTGTTTCATTAGAACTTGCGGAGTACACAAAATGGTCGTTGTTCCACAGACAATCTTCTATAGATACTCTTCTTTCAAATTTATCGGATGATTTGCAGTTGGCAACAAAGTTTTCTGGCGTACAAATGCAGGTGTTTGAGGCACTCGGTCGTCGGGAGGACTCAAAGCTCGTATTGAATCGTTATCGAACCGTAATGCACAATTTTATCACGCAGGAAATAGGCGAAAGAGGTATGTCTGCTATAGAGCTGATGCACGATAACTATCACTATACCAAAGAAAACACAGATTGTTGGTATACCTTTTCAAAAGAACTCGAACCTGCATTAGAAAGAGCAAGACTCGCAATCGAAAACAAAGATGTTTACATAGTTTCAGCGGAGGATGTAACTGATGAGCAAGAATAACAATGAAGAGAGAAAATGCAAAATATGTGGGAAAACCATAGTAGGTAAAAACAAGACAGGTATTTGTTCTGCATGTAAAAAGAAAGCCGGAGATACAACGGTATTTTTTGCACTAATAGGCGGGGCAATATGGACAGTGGTGAAGGCCTTAGCCAAAAGGATTAGAGTTTGAACCTCCAATTATTCCTTTATTTGTCTCAAAAACAGCTTTTTACTTACCGAAAGCAGCTGCGTGGCCGCGCTGATGAAGCTTTACGTTCGGCTTGTTGAACAAAAAGGCTGATTAAGACTCGAATAGCCGACAGCCCGAAGGACATTTCATCCTTCGGGCTGTTTGCCGTTAAAGCGGTTTTGCACTTTCAATCAAAAGCTGCTCGGCTTTGATTTTTAGGCGTTTTTCGGCTTATGCTCAATCCGCGAACCCTTCCTCAAGCCCGTCAAACACAACGCGCAGCTCCGCATCGGTATCTTCAGGCGGAGCTTGTTTGCCTGCATAATCAAGAATGGTTTTGATTGCGCTGAGCCTGTCGGAGGGCTTCAGCTCCTCGCTTGTGACCATATCAACAAGCGCTTTCAGCGCAAGCCTGCTCAGGCGCGGTGCGGAGTATTTGCCTGCCGCAGCGCGTGCGGCAGCTTTGCCCGTTTCAACGGCAGTGCCGCCGGCGTTCGCAATTTTTGTTTCGGCATTGGTTTTTGCCATTATAATTCCTTTCGCCTGCTCCCGCGACAATAATATTATACACTGTTTTCATTCGGAAATAAAGCATAACAAAAAGCGAATTGCGATTTTCATATCATTTTTCAATCAAAAAATCAAGAGGTCTGCTGTACGGCTTTATGTATAGCATTCGGTCTTTTTGCAATTGCCGATTGCAAGAGCAGAGTGTTATAATATTATTAGGGCAGTAAATGCGGCCTTCCGCCGTGCGGATGCGCTGATTTTGCCTTTGCCCGGGGAACTTTGATTTTAAACTGTTCAGGGTTCCCCAAATATGAAAAAGCCAACGCAAAGCCCGTGGAATCTGAAGCAGAGCAGTTCCAAGCAGACAGAGTTTCTGCCGAGCAAGCCGTTCGAATGAATCGGAACTCCGTTCACTCGTGCGGCTCTGCGGCGTCGGGCGTGCCGAATTTCACCCGCAAAACCTCCCTGCCCCGAAGGTGAGGACGCATACCCCGAAAATGCGGCGGAACGGCGGCGCGGCTTTGCCGGTTCTCTGCAAAAATTCATAACCGAAAGGATGCACCGAATGCATGAAACTTATCCTTCACGGCACGCCGAATTCTCGGCAGCGTGAATTTTTTCTTTCCCGCGCAAGGCACACGGCCTACGGCGGAGCGCGCGGCGGCGGCAAAAGCTGGGCCATGCGCCGCAAATTTGTGCTTCTTGCGCTGCGATATCCCGAACTGAACCTTCTGCTTTTGCGTCGGACGCTGCCGGAGCTGCGCGAGAACCACATCATTCCTCTGCAAAGGGAACTTTACGGCATTGCGCCCTATAATTCAACCGAGCGCGTGTTCAGGTTCCCCAACGGGTCGCGAATCAAACTCGGTTATTGCGACACGGCGCAGGATGTTTACCAATATCAGGGGCAGGAATATGCAATCATCGGCATGGAAGAAGCAACGCACTTTACGGAAGAACAAATGCGGTTTTTGACGACCTGCAACCGCACGACACGAACGGATATTTCGCCGCGCATGTATTACACATGCAACCCCGGCAACGTCGGCCATGCATGGGTGAAGCGGTTGTTTATCGACAGACAGTATCAACAGGGTGAAAATGCAGAGGTTTACAATTTCATTCCCGCAAAAATCTATGACAACAGGATTCTTATGAATGCCGATCCGAATTATGTGAAGCAGCTTCTCGCCCTACCGGAAGATTTGCGGAGGGCGCACCTCGACGGCGACTGGGATGTTCACGCAGGGCAGTACTTCCGCGAGTTTTCGCGTGAAAAGCACGTTGTTGCCCCGTTTGAAATTCCGCATTGGTGGCGCCGATTCCGTTCGATGGACTGGGGGTATAACGACCCCTGCTGTGTGCTTTGGCACGCGGCGGACGGCGAAGGCAGGGTTTTCACCTATCGTGAACTGTATGTTCGGCAAACACTTGCGGGCGATGTTGCACGGCGCGCCGTTGAACTGAGCCGCGGAGAAAACATTGCCTACACCGTTGCATCACCCGATATGTGGCAAAAGCGCGGCGCGGTGCTTTCCGCAAACGGCGGGTTTGAAGGCGAAACGCTTGCAGAGCTTTTTGCAGCCGCCGGAATGCCGCTCACGCCTGCGGACAATTCAAGAATCGCAGGCTGGAACTGCCTCCGCGAATACCTTGCGCCGCGGTTCGAAACGGAAAAAAACGGCAAACAGCCCATGTGGCAATGCTTCGGCACCTGCGAAAACTTAATTCGTCAGCTTCCCCTTTTGCAATACGACAAATGTAATTGCGAAGATGCGGCCGACGGCAACGACCACGCGCCGGAAGCTTTGCGCTACGGCCTTATGAGCCGCCCGCGCCGAAGTCAGCAGCCGATCGTTAAAAAGGCACGCGCATATGACCCTCTTTCCGTGCCGGAACGAGCTTCGGGCTGGCTGTAAATTCATCTCTCGATACAGAAAAACAGGAAAGGATACTTAAAATGAACAATATCATACTTCCTCCGCCGGCAGCGGCGAAGCCCGCCGAAGCGGAAGAAACGGAAAAGCTTTATACGCTTTTCAGAGAATATTACGATGCATACGCAGCGGAACGCGCACGGCTTGACCGATGCGAAAGAATGTACCGCGGCGACCATTGGGGCGATATTCCCCAAAAGGATGCCGGCGAGCCGCGTCCCGTGACGCCGATAATCCAAAGCACCGTTGAAAACGTTCGGGCGGATCTGATCGATTACCTGCCGGAGGCGATAATCAGCGCGGACAGCAGGGAATACGACGAGCTTGCAGAGCTTATGACCCGAATAATACGCGAAAATCACCTCAGATGCGCCTATGACGATGAATATGCAAAGTTGACGCACGACCTGCTTGTCGGCGGGTACAGCGTGCAGCAAGTCGGCTTTGATCCGGATGCGAACGGCGGAATCGGCGGAGCGTATATAAAGCACGTTGACAATCGCACCGTTATGTTCGACCCACTGTGCAGTGACCTTCAGGACAGCCGCGCCGTGTTCAAATTCACGCATCACACGCGCGACTGGTTCATGCAGCATTACCCGAAGCAGGCGGCGGAACTTCGGGAGGACGGGTTCATGCTTGACACCGCAACGGACGAAATTATTTCCCCCGCGTTTTCAAAAAGCATACTTTTAATCGAATGCTGGCTGCGTGAATACGATTCCAAAGCCGGGAAACACCGTGTTCATATGGTCAAGCTTGCGGGCGGAATGAAGCTTGAGGACAGCCGCCGAGTAAAAAAAGAGGGCTATTTCGCACACGGCGAATATCCGTTTGTTGTCACAACGCTTTTTGAACGCAAAGGAAGCTGCCTCGGTTACGGTTTTGTTGACATGTTCTGCACGGCACAGATTTATTCCGATAAGCTTGATCAAATCGTGATGAAAAACGCCCTGCTTGCAAGTCACAACAAGCTTTTGATAACGGGCGCAAGCGGGTTTGACCCCGCCGACCTGCGCGACTGGTCCAAAGAGGTCCACACAGGCGATAACCTGAACGGCATAACATGGTTCAGCACGGCTCCGCTTCCTTCTTATATGCTGCAATACATTTCGGAAATGCGCAATTCCATCAAGGAAGAATCCGGTGCAAACGAATTTGCGCGCGGCATGACCCACGCAGGCGTCACAAGCGGCACTGCGATAGCTGCCCTTCAGGAAGCAAGCAGCAAGCGTTCCCGTATGGCAGCGCGCAGCATACATGCTGCATTCCGCAAGGCCGTGAGTCAGGAGCTTGAAGTAGAACGTGAGTTCGCGCTTTCGAAACGCTGTTTCCGTGAGCTTTCATCGATTACGGGCGATATGGGCATTGACCTTGGAAGAATAAAAGCCATTGACGATGCCGTGAAAAGCATGAAGAACCTGCCCGCCGAGTTCCGCGTCACCGTTAAAGTCGTTAAGGAAAACGCATTTTCGGTAATCAATAACAATGATACCGTCTTCCGCCTTGTTGAAGCGGGCATGATAACACCCGAAGTCGGTCTTCAGCTTTTGATTTTCGACGGCAAAGATCAGGCGATTGAGCTTATGAAGCTTGCACCCGCGAGCCGCGCCTGATTAAGCCGAGCAAATTTTCAATATCGGTGCAGCCATTTCCCGGGAAATAACGCCGTTTCAAAAGCAGCGCGGTTATCCATCAACGCAGTAAATTTATCGGCAATAATATATAATCCGTTTTATGAATTATTGACCCCGAACTGCAAATAATGTTATATGGGACTCCTCCTTATTGATAGCGCACCCTCGTCGGTCTTCGGATCGACAGGGTGCGCAAAACATTTAAAACTCAGCCGAAAGCCGAAGAGCATGTTCGGATGCCGCCCGTCCCGTTATTCTTTTTCACCAATGTCAAATCTTTGCCGCGATTCGTGTTCCATTTTTTGCATAGATGTGATATAATAAAACGAACAGCCGAACCGACACCCCGTGCGGAGAGTGCTTGCAGGCGCCTGCGGCGATTCCTGCGGGCAGTCTGCGTACGCCGTGCAGCGGCCAAACGATCGGAGAACATGCAAATGCTGACGGAATTCAATCTCGGCGACAAAGTTCAAATGCGAAAGAACCATGCCTGCGGAGCGAATGAGTGGGAAATTACGCGCTGCGGAGCGGATATTAAACTGCGCTGCACGCATTGCGGAAGGGTTATCATGCTTGACCGCATGGATTTCATGCGCAGTGCAAAACGCATCACCGCCCGAGCGGCTTCTTCCGATGCGGACGGCGCCGAGACAGCAGGCAGCCTCCCCGATTGAAGCAAGGACAAACACCGCAGCCCGATCATCGGAACTTGAATAAATAAATTTCAAATTGAACAGGATTGGTAATATATATATGGAAAAGCTCATTGAACAGGAACAGGAAAAACCGACTAAAACACGCGCCGACAAGCGCACGCGCAGAAAAAACAGCTTTTTTTCCGATGCAGTTGATAAACTGCACAAAAAAGACAGCAGCTACCGCAACATTTCCTACTTTCGCTTTTTGCTGACGCTGCTAAGTGTTATTATCGGCGCACTTGCGCTGCGCAGCTTTATCGTTGAGCCCACCATTGTTGACGGCGAATCCATGCAGACAACGCTCATGGACGGCGAACGCGTGCTTGTTGAAAAGGTCAGCTACTGGTTCAATGAACCTCAGCGCGGGGATATTGTCATTGTTCACTTTCCGAACCGAAACGAATGCTTCGTTAAGCGCATCATTGCCTTCGGCGGCGAAACAATTGAAATACGCGACGGCTTTGTTTATATCGACGGCAAAATGCTTGACGAAACCGAATATGCCGGCGAGTGGTACGGCAAAATCCGTCCGAGTATGCGCGTTCGTTCCGTCGGCAGCATTAACGGCGTATACACCGTGCCCGAGGGCTGTGTTTTTGTAATGGGCGACAACCGCAACAATTCACATGACAGCCGTGCGGAAGATGTAAACGCAATCCCCGTTGAAAACGTTCTCGGCAAGGCGCGCTGCCGAATTTGGCCCCTTGACCGCGGCGGGAGTATATACTGATGCCTGCCCGGCGTTTTAACAAATCGACTGCGGTTAAATATCGTTTGTTGGATATCTGTGCTGCCGTCTGCGGTTGTGCCCTTGCGGCAGCACTTGTTTTTTATGTTATCTTCAGCCCGTTTTTCATTACCGAAAGCGGGCTTTGTGATTTCGTCGCCGGAGATTGCGTGCTTGCGGACAGAGTCGGCAAATATGTCTTCGGATTTTCCCGCGGCGATTCGGTGATTTACAAAACAGGGAACAAACTCAGCCACACCCGCGAAATCGGAAGAATCGTTGCTTTTGCCGGTGAACGGTTCACTGTTCGCGGCGGGTTAATCTATATTGATAACAAACTGTTGGATGAATCGGACTATGCCGTGCCGTTTGATTCCGAAATCGACCTGTCGGAATTGATTCCGACCGACTGCTTCCTCGTGCTGCCCGACGATCGTTCCGAGTTGGCACCGCAGCAGGTGCAGGCATTCATCATTCCCCGCAGCCGCATAATCGGCGAAATTCGGCTTCGGCTCTTTCCTTTGAACGAAATTGCCGTTTTCTCCTGAACCATTGTTTCGGTTGTTTGCATGGAATTAAAGGTCACTTAGCATGATTCATCGTCTTACTTGCGGCGACTCAACCGCAAGTCTAGTCTTTTCGCAACCATAGGTTGAGAGAAATGCCGAATTTCAACCGTTCATCGCTTCCGTCTTCCGTGAACACGGTGCTATAATCTCACCATGATAAGGATTGCGGACACCGCTGCCCGGCAGCAGCATCCTTCATCAAAAACAACACTCGGAGGAAAAACAAATGAACACAATCGGATCAAGAATCGCAGAAAACAGGCGCAGGATCGGCATGACACAAGAGGAGCTTGCTGCAAAGCTCGCCGTTTCGGCTCAGGCTGTTTCCAAGTGGGAAAACGACATTACCTGTCCGGATGTTATGACTCTGCCCAAACTTGCAGAGCTTCTCGGAATTACGGTTGACGAATTGCTGAGCGGAAAAAAGCAGCCTCAGACGCTTGTTCTTGCAGATGAAGAACGCAAAAGCGTTGACGATATGATGCTCAAAATCATTGTCAACAGCCATGAAGGCGACAAAGTCAAGGTCAATCTGCCGATTCCCCTTGTTAAGGCCGGACTGCGCATCGGCATGGGAATGCCTCAGGTCAAGGGCAATGCTGCGCTTGAAAGCATCGATTTCGGAGAGCTTATCGCGCTTATCGACAGCGGCGTTATCGGAAAGCTTGTTGAAGTCGAATCCGCAGACGGGGATATCGTTGAAATAACCGTTGAATAATCGGTGTTCGGAGCATGACCTATGAAAATCTATGTTAAGGACGGAAATACGGGACATAAAATCCGCCTTGCGCTTCCGTCACGCCTTATCTTCGGAAAGTTCGGACAGGCAATTGTGAAGTGCGCAATTAAAAGTGAGCTGAAACACAATTCCTCCGATGAAGAATGTGTTGCGGATACAAATATTGACGCGGACGGTCTCGGCATGGCCGAGTTGGACGATACAACGTCATTCGATACGTTTGACGAAGAAGAACAGCTTGAACAGGCCGTCGAAAATGCCGATGCACTTCCGGACAACGAAAAACCCGATGCGCCTGCAATCTCAAATAAAATGCACGAGTTGAACGGCGCTCAAGTATCCGAGCTTATGAAGATTATACTCGAAATGCGTAAAAAACATCCGGGTTGGATCGCGGTCGAGGTTCAGTCCGCCGACGGCAGCGAGGTTTTGATAAAGTTCTAATGCTTCCGCACGGTTGGCTGTACAAGTTTAGTTTTTAATGCCTGCATCCCCTGCTGCGCTTTTCTCTTAATGCTCAGCCCCGATAAAGCACATGCCGAATGCAGGCACTGAGGTGATTACGGCGAACGAATGTTTAAATCCAGTTGACTGCCGCGTTTTCAAAACTGATTCAGGCATCCCCGCGGCACTTTACGGCGCGGAAAGTGAGAAGATTTTTTTGTGTGTACACGGACAATTCGGAAACAAGTTTGAAGCAGAGAGTTTTGCACGCATCGCCGTTCCGCTTGGTTGGCAGGTGCTTGCCGTCGATCTTCCGGAGCACGGTGAGCGCGCAGGCAACTCCTCTGCCCGCTTTGACCCATGGCATTCCGTGCCGGAGCTGCATGGAATTATTTCTTCATTGAGAAGCAAAAACAAACGTGTCGCCCTCCGCGCGGTAAGCATCGGCGCATGGTTTTTTCTCTGCTTGCTGCCCGCGGAATATCCCTCGAATGCTGTTTGCTTGTTTCCCCGCTTTTAAATATGGAGCGCACTGCGCAAACAGCACTGCGTACATAAAAATGCACAATTCGTGCATTTCGATTGATTATATATGTCTTCTGCTCCAGATATATGTTATAATGACTTGAAAATGAAGTTGAGGTGAGTCATGAAGCATATAGTAATCGATTTTGAAATGCAGCACGGTGAAATGCAGCTGCTGCAAAGTGCGCCGAATGTTTACCAAACAGAGATAATCGAAATCGGCGCGGTTATGCTGAACGACAAATTCGAATTCGTCAGTGAATTCAAGAGTTATGTTCATCCCTCCTATGGAAAACTCCCCGATAATATCGCAATACTTACCGGAATAAAAGACAGCGATATTCGCGATGCACCGCTTATCAGCGAAGCGGTCAGCAGCCTGTTTGCATGGATAGGCGACGGTGAGTTCACTGTTTATGCATGGAGCACGGCTGATTACACCCAACTCAGCAGGGAACTTGCCGGAAAAGAATTGATGCATATAATTCCGCAGGATCTGCATGCACATTGGGTTGATTTTCAGGCACAATATGCTCGCCTTGCAGGATACGGAAGAAACGATCGGCCTTCGTTGGTGCGTGCACTGCGGGATATAGGCGAAGTCTATATCGGCAGATCTCACGATGCGCTGACAGACGCTCAAAATACGGCGACGCTGCTTAAGATTTCGCAGAATTCCGCTGAACTTCGCAAGGTTCGTGAGCGCATTTCGCTTGTTTCCGCAACACCTGAGGAGACGTTAAGTCAACCGTATACGCTTGCGGACAAATTCGGATCGGGTCTGCTTGATCTTATGAGCAGCCTTGATGATTCGGACTGCGCGCCCGATACAGATAAAAACGATTTCAATTCGGAAAGTTAGTATTTACCTGTTATTTTAAACATTCAAACACAAAGCGGTACGGCAGATGAGCTGTATCGCCTTTTTTATTTAAAATGCATCCCAACCGCATGAAAACTTCGCTTGAAAGTATTCAGAATTCAATTAAAAAACAGGAACAAAAAAAGAAACAGTCTTTCGACTGTTTCTTTGGAATCCGGCAGCTGCCTATCCTCCCATGCCGTCGCCGGC
>ERZ773116.3952-NODE-3952-length-10296-cov-8.701396_pt1 | contig 10296 bp, 10 predicted proteins | sample MGYA00580563_ERZ773116 | MGnify/ENA primary metagenome ERZ773116 (study PRJEB29015, sample SAMEA2737864) | human gut metagenome | biome: human gut; feature: human-associated habitat; material: faeces | place: China | collected 2012 ... | reverse complement strand
CGGGCGAAGGAGCCGATGGGGGCGGCATCTTTCTCGCCGACGGTCACACCGTCGATGTTGAACAGTCCGAGTTTTTTCAGGTTGGGGCAGTTGAAGTTGGGGTGCTTGGCGATGGCGCCGAGGGTGTTGGTCCCCTCATCGCCAAAGGCGGCGGCATCCGGCTCTGCGCCGATGCCGAAGCTGTCCAGAACGATCAGAAAAACGCGCTTTTCCATTACGCTTTCACTCCGTTTCTATCATTTTGCGCTCATCTTCGTCCCTTCGGGGCAGAAGTGAGACTTTTGCTTAGCCCTATTATAGGCGATGAACGCACTTTTCGCAAGCGTTTTATCGCTCCGGCATCTATCACGAAAATTTAAGGTTTTCTTTGCCGAATTTTTTCTTGCTCTCTTGTACACAAGCGGTTATAATAGAGAATGGTAAGGTTTTCAAACACCCCTGACCGGGCCGATGTCCGGCCAGCGGCCACAGGGCATATTTGGCACCTGTGCGCCCATCATAGAGGAAAAAAGAGACTGTTAGAGGTATATTTATGAGAAAAACGAAGATCATCTGCACCCTTGGCCCTTCTACCGATAAGGACGGCGTCCTGCGCGAGCTGGTCGCCAACGGCATGAACGTGGCCCGCTTCAACTTTTCCCATGGCTCCTACGAGGAGCATAAGGGCCGTCTGGACATGCTGAAGGCTATCCGTGCTGAGCTGAACAAGCCTGTTGCTGCTCTGCTGGACACCAAAGGCCCCGAGATCCGCCTGAAGGAGTTCAAGAACGGCGTTGAGATGCTGGAAGCCGGCCAGACCTTCACCCTGACCACCCGCGAGGTGGAGGGCACCAAGGAGATCTGCTCCATCACCTACAAGGACCTGCCCCAGGACGTCCACGAGGGCGGCACCATCATGCTGGACGACGGCCTCATCAAGCTGGCCATCAAGAGCGTCACGGACACCGACATCGTCTGCGAAGTGCTCAACAGCGGCAAGATCAAGACCAAGAAGGGCGTCAATGTCCCCGGCGTCCACCTGTCCATGCCCTACCTGAGCCAGCGCGACCGCGATGACATCATCTTCGGTGTCCAGCAGGGCTTCGACTTCATCGCTGCTTCCTTCGTGCGCACCGCACAGGACGTCTACGACATCCGCAACCTGCTGAACGAGTACGACTCCAACATCCGCATCATCGCCAAGATCGAGAACCGCGAGGGCGTCAATAACATCGACAGCATCCTGTCCGCTGCCGACGCTGTCATGGTCGCCCGCGGCGACCTGGGCGTCGAGATCGACTTCACCGAGCTGCCCGGTATCCAGAAGAGCGTCATCGACCGCTCCTTCTCCTTCGGCAAGCCCATCGTCACTGCTACCCAGATGCTGGACAGCATGATGGTCAACCCCCGCCCCACCCGCGCCGAGATCTCCGACGTGGCAAACGCAATCTACGACGGCACTTCCGCTATCATGCTCTCCGGCGAGACCGCTGCGGGCGCATACCCTGTTGAGGCCCTCAAGACCATGTCCGCCATTGCAGAGCGCACCGAGAACGAGGTCCACTACCGCGACAACCGCCTGACCGATACCACCGGCCAGATCAGCGTCAGCGACGCTACCGCACACGCTGCCTGCCTGACCGCAAAGGACGTCAACGCTTCTGCCATCGTCACCGTGTCCGAGTCCGGCAACACTGCCCGCCTGCTGAGCAAGTACCGCCCCTCTCAGCCCATCATCGCCTGCGTCATGGACGAGCAGGTCCAGCGCCAGCTGTCCATCTCCTGGGGCATCACCCCGCTCATGATGGACCTCGCCACCAGCACCGATGAGCTCATCGAGAAGTCCACCACTCTGGCCAAAGAGCACGGCTACCTGCACGACGGTGAGCTGGCTGTCGTGACTGCCGGCGTCCCCGTGGGCGTCTCCGGCACCACCAATATGATCAAGATCCACATGATCGGCAACTGCCTGGCTACCGGCGTCGGCGTCGGCCCCGAGGGCGCTGCTCTGGCCAACGCCACCGGCAAGGCCTGCGTCTGCCGCACCATCGAGGAGATCCGTGCAAAGTTCAAGCCTGGCATGGTCCTGGTCGTCCCCTCCACCTCCAACGAGATGCTGAACTACGTCCGTGACGCTGCCGCTCTGGTGGTCGAGGAAGCCGGCCTGAACAGCCACGCCGCCATCGCCGGCAAGGCCCTGCTCAAGCCCACCATCGTGGGTGCCGTCGGCGCTACCGCCCACATCCGCGACGGTCTGATGGTCGCTGTGGACTGCGCACACGGCAGCGTCCAGCGCCTGCAGGCCTGATTTTGGGAGGCACAGCATGGAGCGCATTGCAAGTTTCTGTGTAGACCACACCAAGCTTGACCGCGGCATGTACCTGAGCCGTCAGGACGGCGATGTTCTGACCTGGGACATCCGGATGAAGAAGCCGAACCACGGCGATTATCTCTCCACCGGTTCGGCCCACACGCTGGAGCACCTCTTCGCCACCTACGCCCGCAACAGCCAGTATAAGGACGGCGTCATTTACGTCGGCCCCATGGGCTGCCGCACCGGCTTTTACCTGCTGACCCGGGGCCTGACCCCCGCCGAGGCGCTGAGCCTGACAGTGGAGTCCTTCCGCTTCATGGCTGCGTTTGAGGGCGATGTCCCCGGCGCAAGCGAGGTGGAGTGCGGTAACTACCGCGACATGGACCTGCCCGCTGCAAAGGCTGAGGCTGCTGCCATGCTGCCCGTGCTCGAGGCACTGACCGCTGACAAGCTGCACTACTAAACTATAACACACAAAGAGGCTGTTGCACTGCAACAGCCTCTTTTCATTTATACTTCCCCGACGACCGGGAGCAGGTCTTCGAGCTTATTGAAATAGTTGACGATGGTGACCACATTGTTGACGATGGAGCTGCCCGCCGAGAAGATGCGCGCCACATAGTTCAGCACACGGCCAATGTCCTGGAACGTCTGCCATGCCGTGGTCTCGCCGCCGCAGAGCAGCACCATTTCGTCGTCCCCGATGGATGTATACTGGGCGGGCATCTGCATCTGATAATTACTCATAGTATCCTTTCCTTTCCGCTGGTGAGAAGTTTTTTGTTCCTCGTTCAGAGTCAGCGCCCTCGGGGCCTGTCCTCTATTCCATCCTACCAGATACGAAAGGCAAAGCATGTCAGACCCTGCGGCTGAGGAAATGATTTCCTTTTCAGACTCTCCCCTTGGGAGAGCTGGCGCGCAGCGCCTGAGAGGGCAGGGACGCTGCAGAGAAATAAAAAACACAGCGATAGCATCACTCTTACAAAAGCTAATGCTTATCGCTGTGCAGATATTCTTTGGAACCGAGCTTGCCCTCTCCGTCACCTTCGGTGACACCTCTTCCAGAGGGAGAGGCTTAGACACGTCAAAAATCCATTATTCGTACAGGGGGAAAGCCTTGGTCAGGGCCAGCACACGGGCGGAGATGTCGTCCTTCTTCTCGTCGTAGTGCCAGATGCAGTCGGCGATGCAGTCCGCAATAACTTTCATCTCGGCTTCGCCCATGCCCCGGGTGGTGACAGCCGGAGTACCCAGACGGACGCCGGAAGTCACGAAGGGGCTGCGGGTCTCGCCGGGGACGGTGTTCTTGTTGGCGGTGATGTGGACGCTGTCGAGGCGGGCTTCCAGCTCCTTGCCGGTGCATTCCTCGTCCCGCAGGTCGAGGAGCATCAGGTGGTTGTCGGTGCCGCCGGACACCAGCTTGACACCGCGAGCCTGCAGTTCAGCGGCCATGGCCTGTGCGTTCTCCACGATCTTGCGGGCGTAGTCCTTGAACTCGGGCTTGAGTGCCTCGCCAAAGCAGACGGCCTTGGCCGCGATGACGTGCTCCAGCGGGCCGCCCTGGGTGCCGGGGAAGACGGCGGAGTTGATGCGCTTGGCCAATACGGCATTATTGGTCAGGATGAGGCCGCCGCGGGGGCCGCGCAGGGTCTTGTGGGTGGTGGTGGTCACGACGTCGGCATAAGGCACCGGACTCTGGTGCATCCCGCCAGCCACGAGGCCCGCGATGTGGGCCATATCCACCATCAGGAAGGCCCCGTAGCCGTGGGCGATCTCAGCCAGCTTTTCGAAGTCGATGGCACGGGGGTAGGCCGAAGCGCCTGCCACGATCATCTTGGGACGGACCTTTTTGACCTGCTTTTCCAGCTCAGCATAGTCGATGCGGCCATCTTCGCCGACGCCGTAGGATACGAAGTGATAGTTCTTGCCGGACATATTCACCGGAGAGCCGTGGGTCAGATGACCGCCCTGAGACAGGTCCATGCCCATAACGGTATCGCCCAGATCGAGCAGGGCGAAGTAGACGGCCAGATTGGCCTGTGCGCCGGAGTGGGGCTGGACGTTGGCGTACTTTGCGCCGAACAGCTTGCAGGCTCGCTGGATGGCGATGTTCTCCACCTCATCCACATAGGCACAGCCGCCGTAGTAGCGTTTGCCGGGCAGGCCCTCGGCGTACTTGTTGGTGAGGATGCTGCCCATGGCGGCCATGACGGCGGGCGAGACGATGTTCTCGCTGGCGATGAGCTCGATATTTTCCCGCTGGCGGGTCAGCTCACGGTCCATGGCCGCAGCCAGCTCCGGGTCGGCCTTTTCCACGAGGCCGATGGTATCCACCATATCGTTGTACATACTAGTTACCCCTCTCTCTGATGCAAAAATCAGTTCGCGCGGGCGTCCGCTCATTCCGGCCCGCCTGTTTCCATGATACCAGACATCGTGGATTTCTTCAACAGCATTTCGCACAAACCGATACGGTTTGATTCGTTTCTTTTCGGTTAAATGAAGATATTTCACCCATCCTGCCAAAGTCTTGCTTTTTCTGCGCTCAGCGCTTATTATTATAACAAAAATCCGTTCCGGTTTTTGTGCAGATTTGCCCATCGGGCGCAGAAAGGAGCGCATTTCCATGACCATCACGGAGCAAAAAGCCGCACAGCGCAAAGCGGGCATTGCGGCCCGCCGGGCGTTGTCGGACACCGAGCGCACCCATTCCAACGCCGCTCTCTGCGCCCGCATCATGGCTCTGGACTGCTTCAAAAAGGCAGAAAACATCCTGCTTTATGCGGCCTTCGGCGGTGAAGCCGATCTCTCGACGCTGGCTGTGGAAGCGGCCCGGCAGGGTAAAACGCTGGCTTATCCCGTCTGCGGAGAGGGCTTTTCGCTGACAGCCGCTGTGCCGGGGCCGGATGGCTGGGAAGTGGGTACTTACGGCATCCGCACGCCCATTTTGAGCCGGTCTGCAGTTTTGCCACCGGACAAGCTCGACCTCGTGCTGGTCCCCTGCACGGCTTTTGATGCAGTCTGCCACCGGGTGGGGATGGGGAAAGGCTATTATGACCGCTACCTCCCCCGCTGCACCCGGGCTGTGAAACTGGGCGTGGCCTTTGAGGCCCAGCGGGTGGATAAAGCGGCAGTGGACGCCTATGACGAAAAGCTGGACGGATTCGTGACAGAGGGAGGACTTTACTTTGGATTTGACACAACTGAGCTGTGAGGACTTTCTGAGCCGGCTTGCCAGCAAAGCCCCCGCCCCGGGCGGCGGCGGCGCAGCGGCCCTCGTGGGCGCGGCAGGCGTCGCGCTGGGCAATATGGTGGGGAATCTCACCACCGGCAAAAAGAAATACGCCGTTGTGGAAGAAGAGATCCTGGCGCTGAATGCCCGTGCTGAAACACTGCGCAAACGGCTGGAAGCCCTCGTGCAGGCTGACGCCGACGCATTCACGCCTCTGGCGGCGGCCTACGGCCTGCCCAGAGAGACGCCCGAACAGCAGGCCCGCAAGGCCGCTGTGCTGGCCGAGGCGTTGGACGGGGCCTGCGCCGTGCCGCTGGACATCATGGACGCCTGCTGTGAGGGCATCCGCCTTGCGGCCGATTACGCCGAAAAGGGCAGCGTGCTGGCTCTCTCAGACGCAGGCTGTGCGGCGCTCTTCTGCAAGGCCGCACTTCAGGCGTCGGCGCTGAATGTCGCCATCAACACAAAGCTCATGACGGACCGCGCCCATGCCGCCGCGCTGGACGAAAAAGCGGCCCGGATGCTGGCAGAATATCTGCCGCTGGCCGACGAAGTCTACCAGTCCGTGGCAAGCCGCCTGCGGGCCTGATGCATAGAAAGGGAACGTATATGTCTACCATTTTGAAGGGTGCGCCCGTCGTGGCCGCCATGAACGAAGCAAATGCTGCCCGCTGCGCCGCACTGCGGGAAAAGGGCGTTGTCCCCACGCTGGCCGTCGTCCGGGTGGGCGAACGCCCCGATGACCTCTCCTACGAGAAAGGCGTCATGGTCCGCTGTGCAAAAGTGGGCGTCGAGGTGAAGCAGTTCCTTCTGCCCGCCGACGCTTCGCAGGAAGAGTTGCTGCGCGTCATTGCCGGCATCAACGCAGACGCCGCCATCCACGGCTGTCTGCTCTTCCGCCCCCTGCCCAAACAGTTTGATGACAGGACCATCCGCGCCGCACTCTCTCCCGAAAAGGACATTGACGGCATCACCGACGGCTCGCTGGTCGGCGTCTTCACCAACACTGCCGTCGGCTACCCGCCCTGCACAGCGCATGCCTGTCTTGAGATCCTGAAATTCTACAACATTCCCCTCTCCGGCAAGCGGGCCGTCGTCGTGGGCCGCAGCCTCGTGGTGGGCAAGCCCGCAGCCATGATGCTGGATCGGGAAAACGCTACCGTCACCCTCTGCAATTCCCGCACCCAGAACCTGCCCGATGTCTGCCGCGAGGCCGATGTTGTGGTGGTGGCCATGGGCAAGATGGGCTTTATCGGCGCAGAGCATCTGCGGGCCGGTCAGGTCGTCGTGGATGTGGGCATCCATGTCAACGAGGAAGGCAAACTCTGCGGTGACGTCCGCTTTGGTGAGGCAGAGCCGGTGGTGGAGGCCATCACCCCCGTCCCCGGCGGCGTCGGCACCGTGACGACTTCCGTGCTCGTGAGCCATGTGGTGGAGGCGGCAGCGAAAGCTGCATCATAATAACCTCTCCGTCACGCCTGCGGCGTGCCACTGCCCGGGTTGCGGCTCCCAGCGTCTGCTTCGGCCCTTGGTGCGGGCCTCGCATCCTGCTGGCCGCGGCCCCAACAGCTCCTCCCTGTTTCCGCCGCTGGCGGCGGTCGTCGTTGTTGCTCCCAAAGGGAGAGGCTTTTGGCATTGACAGAACAATGACAGGAGAATAATTGGGAATTGGGAAATTGGAATAGGTCTTAGTTTATGCGGCCTTTGCCGGGGCAAAGACCAGAGCCTTCTTGCGGCGGTTCTGCATTGTGCGCACCACACAGCTCAGGGTGAAGTTGATGATGAAGTAGATGACACAGGCCGTGCCGAACAGCACCATGACGTCGGAGACGTTCACCGTGCCGAGGCCGTTGTAAGTACCGGCGGCGCTCAGCAGCTGGCGGATGCGGGCCATCAGCTCGATGGTGGCCACGTTTGCCAGATAGGAGGAGTCCTTGATGGTGGTGATGACCTGGCTGAGCAGGGTCGGCACGATGTTGCGGTAAGCCTGCGGCAGGACGATGTAGAGCAGCACCTCAGCGGTGTTGAAGCCCTGTGCATAGCCGGCCTCGAACTGGCCCTTGGACACGCCGTTCAGGCCGCCGCGGACGATCTCGGCGATGACGGAGGAGTTGAAGAGGATGAGGGCCAGAGCGGCCTTGAACAGAAGCTTCATCTCCACGCTGGTCAGGCCGAACATCTTGCGGGCGAAGAAGCCCGGGCAGGGGCAGAACACCACACAGATGAAGATCCAGAGCAGGTAGGGCGTGTTGCGGAACAGCTCGATGTAGGCGGTAGCAAACCAGCCGAGGATGCGGGTCGGACCCTTTTTGCAGTAGGTGCGGGCCAGCGCCAGCAGAGAGCCCACGATGAGGCCCATGATGACGCCCAGCACCGAGATGATGCAGGTGAAGGCCACGCCGCGCAGCAGGTAGAGCATGACGCCTTCTCTTGTCAGGATGGAAAGGCTTGCAGCAAGCGTCTTCATATCAGGCAGCCTCCTTCAGCTCTACTTTCTTGGCAGCGGTCTTGAGACTCGTGTTCACGCGGCCCTTGCGCTCCTTGAGGGAAGCTTCCCAGCGGGCTGCCAGCGTGGACAGCGGGAAGCAGACCACGAAGAAGATGAGGCCGCAGACGATATAAGCGGGGGCGTATGCGCCGCCGGTGGAAGCACCGGTGACGAAGCTGTAGGTCACGCTGATGAGGTCAGCGCCGCCCACAATGTAGAGGCAGGAGGTGTTCTTGAAGAGGTTGACCACCTGGTTGACCATCGGAGGGAGCATCACGGGGATGCTCTGGGGCAGGATGATGTAGCCCATCCGCTGCAGATAGTTGAAGCCCTGCGCCTGTGCGGCCTCGAACTGGCCCTTCGGCACAGACTCGATGGCGGCGCGGACGACCTCGCCCATGTAAGCGCCGGTGTAAACGCCCAGTGCAATGATGCCGGTGCGGATGACGCCGAGGCTCACGCCTGCAAATGCCAGCGCATAATACAGGAAGCACAGCTGCAGCAGCAGCGGGGTGTTCTGGACGAACTCGACGTAAATGCGGGCGATGATGCGCAGCAGCTTACTGCCGCTGGTGGACATCAGGCCCAGCGCAGCGCCAATGATGAAGGCCAGCGCCAGTGCGCAGACGGCGGTCTGCAGCGTGTTGCCCAGACCCAGCAGAAAACTCTCACGATGCGTCCAGACGGTGGACCAGGACTCTAACGAAAACAAGCCAGACATGGCAAACTCCCCTTTCCCTACGCTCTCTTGGTTCTGAAAAGTCTGGGCTTAATCCAGACCGTTGTCTTTGATGAGCTGCTCGATGGTGCCATCTGCCAGCCAGCCCTTGACGAGGTCGTCGCACAGGGTGGAGAAGTCGCTGCCCTTCTTGGTAGCGACGCCATACTCCTGCGGGCTGAACTCAGCGTCAATGTAGCTGCGGCCCTCGGTCTTGTAGATGGCGAGGATAGACTTATCGACGCAGAAGCCTTGCACTTCGCCTGCGCTCAGTGCGGTGCTGATGGCGGGATAGTCGTCGTACTGACGGAAGGAGATGCCATCCTTCCAGGTGTCGGCGTTGAAGGTGTCGGCGTCGAAGTTTGCGCCGTCCAGCACGCCCTCGTCGATCATGGCCTTGACCAGAGCACGAGCGGAGGTGGAGCCGGAGGAGACGCCCACGACCTTGTCCTTCAGGTCAGCCAGACCCTTGATGCCGGTGGAGTCCTCCACCAGAACGGAAACGTAGTCGGTATAGTAGGGGGTGGAGAAGTCCCAGGTCTTCTTGCGCTCTTCGGTGATGGTGAAGGTAGCCAGAACGGCGTCGATGTCGCCGGAGTCCAGCAGCTCGCCGCGGGTGGCGGCGGTAACTGTGGTGAACTCAACGTCCACGCCGAGGTGCTCTGCGATCATCTCTGCGAGGCTGTCCTCGAGGCCCTTGTACTCGCCGGTGAGGGTATCCTGGAAGCTGAAGCCTTTAACTGCGTTCTTGACGCCCACTTTCAGGACACCGCGGTCCACGATGGCCTGGGTGTCAGCGCCCAGTGCTGCAGTGGAAGCGGCTGCGCTGCCGGCGGCAGAAGATGCCGTGGAGGCTGCGGTGGAGCTTGCAGAGCCGCCGCAGGCGGTCAGGGCAGCAGCAGCGCCCACCAAACCAGTGACTTTCAGGAAATCACGACGCGAGATCTTTTTCATAATAAACCACTCCTCTTTGTTTTTTTTCGGCCCGAGCGGCTTTCCCTGTCCGCTCCGAAAACGGCCTGTTATCAACAACGGCGTCTCACCACAACTTGTGAGTCCCTGCCGTGTCAACCTTTGTTGTTCGTCCTCTCAGCGGACGATCTTGCTCAGGAACTGCCGGACGCGCTCGTTCTTGGGGTTGGTGAAGAAGTGTTCCGGCGTGCCTTCCTCAATGATCTGGCCGTCCGCCATAAAGACGATACGGTCGGCCACGTTTCGTGCAAAGCCCATCTCGTGGGTGACGACCACCATCGTGATGTTCTTCTCGTGTGCCAGCTTTACCATGACATCCAGCACTTCCTGAATGGTCTCAGGGTCGAGGGCCGAAGTCGGCTCGTCGAACAGGATGATCTTGGTCTGTGCGCAGAGGGCGCGTGCAATGGCGATGCGCTGCTGCTGGCCGCCGGACAGCTGCGGAGGGTAGACATCCGCTTTGTCCCGGAGGCCGACGACCTCAAGATAATGATATGCCAGCTCTTCGGCCTCTGCCTTGGTCTTGTGATGGAGCTTCATAGGTGCCAGCGTCAGGTTTTTGAGCACCGTCATGTGGGGGTAGAGGTTGAACT
>ERZ773116.3947-NODE-3947-length-10314-cov-3.769471_pt1 | contig 10314 bp, 9 predicted proteins | sample MGYA00580563_ERZ773116 | MGnify/ENA primary metagenome ERZ773116 (study PRJEB29015, sample SAMEA2737864) | human gut metagenome | biome: human gut; feature: human-associated habitat; material: faeces | place: China | collected 2012 ... | reverse complement strand
ACTGGTGAAGCAACAATGAATATCGGAAGTTTGAGGGCATACGTATTGTATCTTTTGTCGCACCTGACCTTGGGTTTATTCCCAGTTATGATACTTTTAATAGATTCTTCAGTATAATAAAGTTCGATTATTTTGAGTTGATCTTTCATAACCAATGAGAGCATGAGGGCAACGCCTGATTGTATAAAATGCTATCATTATATGTTTGTGTCTCATAATCAGTATGCTACTATACCAATGAGGGCATGAGAGTATAATGGTATACAATTTATTATTGTTAAGGTTGCTTTTTGTGAACGCAAAGACATTTTGTATTATTTCCTATAGCATTATCTATATATAAGAAATAAAGCCAAAGAAAATATCAGACAATAAAATTAAATGCTATCTTTGTTGCTACACAAGCAGAAAGAATAAGATGAACAGAAAAATGAACAGGGCATTTTATATGCTACTATTTACTTTTAGCCTTTATGGATGTAATGTTGAAATGTCCCAAAAGGTAAATGAAACATTATACCAGGCAGAAAACTGTATGGAAGAGTTTCCGGATAGTGCACTGTCATTATTGCAGCATATTTCCCATCCGGAGGACTTGAAAGGGAAAGCACAAGCGGACTATGCTTTGTTTTATTCGCAAGCCTGCGATAAGAATAGGATTTCTATAACAAATGATTCGTTGATACGGATTGCGGTGAGATACTATGAGGATAAAGATGAAGATCTCAATGCCGCTAAGAGTTATTTCTATCTGGGGTGCGTATATCGGAATGCCAATCAGGATGCAATGGCTATAGAGGCTTACTTGAAGGCATTGGATAAGATGCCGAAAGGAAAACCGCATAAATTGTGGATGCAGATATATTTCAACTTGGGAGAGCGATATCGTTATCAGAATCTCTATGGCAGCAGTATGGAGATGTTTCAGAAATGTTTGGGGGCTTCTAAGGAGTTGAAAGATTCTTCACTCTTGTTTTTCCCTTATCGGGAAATAGCAAGAACTTATCTATTTGAAGATAAAAATGATAGTGCTCTAATATATTATCAAAAAGCATTGGTTGTCAGTAGACTTATTCATGATGATTTTTGGGAGGCTGCCATTTTAAGTGATATGAGTCAAACTTATTTATATAAAAAAGACACTCTAAAAGCAGAGCGGCTTATAGTGGCTTCCATTGAAAAAAATAAGTCTGTTGGTAGTTTATACCTTAAAAGCAAATTCCTTTACTATAGGAATGAACTAGATTCAGCCAAAAGATTACTGTTAGCCGCTTGTCAGTCTCGTGACTTATATGACAAAGCCAGTTGTTACAATCTCTTATATGAAATAGAAAAGAAATTGCAGAACCATTTTTATGCTTACGCCTATAATGATTCATTCAATCTTTACCGAGATTCTATAGAAATATTAAAACGACCCCAAGAAATACAGAACCTACACATAAAACATGCCATAGAACTACAGAAAGGAGAAGAGAAAAGGAAAGAAGAAAATATTTATTGGATAATCTGTTTCATATTTATGATGCTTTTGTCAGGCTGTTTATGTCTCTACTTATATTTAAAGAAGAAATACAAGGAATACCTTTTAAGAAAAAGGATATTAACTCTAAATGACCAAAACCAAACGATCAGTAATTATCTGGAACAGAAATTGGGTAAAGAGATTCCATTACAGGAAACAATTACAGCCTTTAAAAGGGAAAAATTGCAAAGAGGGACAGATGCTTTTAATGCTTCTCCATGGAAAGAAAAACTAAACGAAGTAGAGAAACAAATTAAATCCGGTAATTATATAAAGCCGGACGAACAAAGACTACTCTATCAGGAACTCGATGTCTCTTTCAAGGAATTTATAGCCGGCATTACTGAGATTTATCCCAAGATGAGCAGGGAGGATGTTTATTATTGTATTTTGTCCAGTCAGAATTATAAGTCCCGAACTATTATGTATTGCATGAGCAGTTCGGGCGGTGCACTTCGTATCCGTAAGAACCGATTGAAGAAAAATATGGCTGAAGATACGTTTCAAATGATATTTCGTAAATAAGAATCCTTGTCACATGATGATTGTGGCAGTCGTAATAGGCATATTGTAACGCTTTTCCTTGTTTTTGTAACGCTTTTACTGCTACAGGAAATGGATGTTTTCTCTAAATTTGTACAAACGAAAAACACAATGATTATGAGAAAAGTACTATTATTATTGCTTTGCTGCATCAGTGGTGTAGTTATGGCGGAAACGCGAAAAGATATTGATTTGAAAAAAAACGATGTAGAGATTCGTCCATTATCAATAATGTCTGAACCAACAGCATATCAAGCCGATGCTGTAATCTGTATCTGGTTGCCAAATGCCTCTCCTTATGTAACCGTCAGCATTGTCAATGAAGAAACGGGCGTGCAGGTCTATTTCATGATATATGCCGGAATAAACAATATTCAGATAAACCTGGAGAATGAGATAGAAGGAATATATACGCTGAAAGTAAACCTAGAAGGAACAGAATATACCGGATATTTTATACGATAATCACTGCTCATCAATATCAACAAAACCATTTAATATGATGAAAAGCTTAGCAAAATTGGAAGCATTCAAATTGGACAAGAAACAAATGAATGTCCTAGGTGGGAAAGGCTATATGTGCGCCGACAACCAAAGAGAATTTTATTGTATGACTGACTGGGGACACGGTTATGATATAGATAACGGGGCAGCAGTATGTGGATGGGATAATCTGGAAGCTCAAGATCGGTTGAGAGATGTATATAGAGACCAAGGCGTAGGTAAGGATTACAAACATATATTCTGCTATTAAAGTTATGAAAGTTCTGCATTTCTGTCTGCTTGCCATGTTTTTTTCTTGCACTTCGAATGTGGAAAAGGGTGAATATACTATTCTGGACCCTACCACGTTTGAAGAAAAGGAACTGTTATTGTCAGACTATGTAGACGAAGTCCGTTTTATCATATTCGATACGACTTTCCTTTTCAGGGGATTCGGAGACTATTATATGGATGAAGACAATATTATTATAGATAGTACCGAAGGCATAGCCAGATTCACCCCTAAAGGAAAATTCCTGAATAAAATAGGTCGCATAGGAGAAGGCCCTGCTGAATATCTTGATTTCACAAGTATGGCGGTAGACCCCATAGAGAAAAAAGTTTATGTGTATATGATGGAAACGTTCCGGTTGTCTACCTATTTATTTGATGGAACATATATCGGTACCAAACAAGTGGAACATTCCAAACGTCGATACTGGCCTAGGTCTATGATATACGACCAAGGAAAATTGTATTTCCTTTTCGGCTTGAATATTGACTCGGCGGATTATCCCCAATACGAATGGGGTACACTGGATACCTGTTCCGGTCAAATATCACTGAGAGTAGCAACTGATAAGGTTTGGGGACGTACCAACTCACCTTCATCTCCCGATAGTTATAATAACCAGCTCCTTTATTGGAACTTTTTTAATGACAGTATCTATCGTTTGAAAGGAAACCATTATGAAGTGGAATATTTATGGGCAAAAGGAGACTGGCGGTTTACCTATGAGGATGGATCACAAATCTTTTCCCCTCTCCGCAAGGGCTGTCTGCGGATCTATACTATGGCCGAGACCAATAATTATTTGTATATTGTATTCTATCGACAAGGAGGAGACCTTATTTGTTTCTATGACAAGAAACTCAAAAAAGGATGGCGTGCTCTCCGGATTACCGATGACATATATCATACTGATATCAGATTCCTATGGAACGGGTATCACAATCTGAATGGGCGGGAATATATGTCACAAGTCATACGGAGCGAAGAGTTGAAGGAGAAACTTTACGAGGGTGGAACTCCGGAAGGAAAAAGGATAGCGGACCAGATAGATGAAGAGGCGGGATTGATGCTCATGCTCTTTAGGTTGAAAGAGAGAAGTGAATAATAATAGATGTTATGGAATAAAAAAGATTAGAAATATGCCAGGAATTGACCACACCACCTATATACTTTACCGATATTTAAAAGAATTGTCGGTAAAGATAAGCTATGGAAGTATCCGGCAGTCGCTGGATACCCCTATGGGAAATACCTTGCGGGGAATAAGTGACGCTTTAGATGAGTTTCATATCGTGCACGAGGTTTATCAACTTCCGGCAGAATACTTGAAGGAATTGGAGTGCCCTTTCATTTCGGTTATACAAAACGGACATTTCTGTATCGTAAAGAATATGAACGAAAAAGAAGTGATGCTGATATCCGACAAGGGAAAGAAAAGCATTGTTTCTCTGGAGTTTTTCCTTACAATATGGAAAGGTACCGTGTTGATAATAGATCCGTTGCAGACAGTTCAGCAAGAACCTTATTACAGAATAAAACAGATTGTTAGCTACCTTTATATATATAGATATCTCATTATTCTTGCTTTGGCAGGTATGATATACTTGTTTGTAAATCATGCTCATATAGGAGAAACGCTTTTTAATCTGATGACATGGGTGGGATTGGCTGTGGCCATCGGCATCATCTATAAAGAGTCATACGATAAGGATTTTCTGCAACGCTTTTGTAAGATCGGTACTGTGGTGGACTGTAATGAGATACTACATTCCAAGGCTATGTAAATAGAACTGTGTCAAACCTTTAGTTTATTATTTCTTAGTTTAATGCTACTCTGAATTCATCTGATATTCAGACATTTATCCGAAAGTAAAATTTGAGATAATCAGACTTGTTAAGGATTGACACAGTTTGAATTACGGTCTCCATTCCAAGGCTGCCAATATAGGGGGAGCAGTCAGTTTGGGGGAAATGGCGTTGCTCTATTTTTCCACATTATTTCTTTATACGGCAATCCATGGGGCTGATTGCCTTATGGTGTGGGTCTTGTCAACGGCTATTGCTTTAATAACCACCCTATGGTCTGTAGTTTATCAGGTTATAATCGCAAAGAAACTATGTATGCTTTGCACCTTATTGGATATGGTTATTTGGGCACAAGCTGCTATATTATATGGTTTTTATCATACAGATTCATTGGGTTTGACTCCGTCCTCGGTTGTTTTATTGCTGCTTGTTGCAGGGCTTTGCTGTAGCATTTGGTATTCCTTGAAAGAGTTGATTAGTGCCAATTATCAAAGTATACAGTTGAAGACTCAGAAAGAAGCCCTGCTATCTTATCCCGTCTTACTAGATACGTTGCTCTCTATGGAAACTGAAATACCCCAAGCGGAATCTGCTATTGTCCTGCATAATGAGAAACAGGCTGATAGGAAAATACAAATTATAATAAATCCGCATTGCAAGCATTGTGCCCTACATTACAAGGAATGGCTACGGCTGGATACTTCTGTCAGTCTGCTTTTTTCTGTCTCCGATCGGAACAGACAGGATAAAGAAGTTGCGTTGGCAGTTATTTCCTGTTACATCAGACACGGATTTCGGCAAGCCATGGATTTGCTTGGAGAATGGTTTGACAATCATGATATCGGACTGATAATACACTATCCACTTGTACCGCAAGCAGAACAGGTATTAGAGGCACAACGGGCTTATTGTAACAAGATTCATTTGCAGCATACTCCATTTATTACTATCAACGAAAGGAAAATGCCCGGAATCTACACTATAGAAGATTTGCACTATGTGCTATAAAGATATTGTTTGCAAACAAAAACCAAGCGATAAGGGCTGTACATATCGCAACAAAATTATTTATGATCTAAAATCTTATCATTATGAAGACATTGGACAATCTGAAGGCATTCAGTCTGAAAAAGAAACAGATGAAGCAAGTTGGAGGTGGTAGTTATTGTACCGACTTAATTACAAACTACAATAACAATCACACTAAATGGTCCAAAGAAGTGCAAGAAATAGCTTTGGATATGATGCAAGCTCACTGTTAAGCCTAAAGTACCAAAGTTTATCAATTACAAAATTTTATTGCAAACGGATTTTATTAATTATTCAAAAGAAGCAACTCGGTATGAGTATGCTTCTTTTGATAATATAAAACAAAAAGAATGAGAAAAATAAATTTCATAATAATTCTCTTATTATCAAGTATCTGCTGTTTTGGACAGGGTGCTTCCGCCTCTTCTATAAACCGAAGAGCAACTTTATTTTTAAACAAGCGTGTAGGAATTAAAGACTACAAGATTGGAAAACCAGACTATACATGCATTAAGATGAAAGATAGTATTAGCTCTTTTTTCTTAGGCAAGGTAGATACTGTATCTATTGATAAGGTGACCATAGATTTAAAGGTATCTATTTTAGGAGACACAATCCTGTATTCTGTCAGTAATGAGGAACGCAGTACAGAGGAGGACAATCAAAACTGTATTTCATACGCTTTTGAAAATCTATTTGAATCTAACGGAATAAAATCAGCTCCATTATGTTGCCAATTTACGCTTATTACGGACAATAGTAGTGCAGACTTATTATTAAATAAATTCTGTGATCCGTATACTTCCTTAGGAATCGGACTTCCCGATTCTTTACAGAATAAGAGTCTTATCGTGTGTTATGATAAGAATAAGGCTTTGATACACATGGCTTTCTATTACAATAATAGTTTTTATAGTAAGAATGGAGGAGGAGTATTACATACGGTTTATAAACGGTTTTCTGATATAAAGCGTCATTATCCGGAAATTAAATATATAAGAACCTATAAAATTAAAGCCCAATATCAGAAATAAAATAATGAAAAGTTTTCCTCATTACCAGCAGCACGACCAGATGGACTGCGGTCCTACCTGCCTCCGCATGATAGCCGCTTTCTATGGTAAGCACTATTCTTTGGAAAGGCTGAGGGAAAAGTCATTCATTACCCGTCTGGGAGTATCCATGCTGGGTATCAGTGAAGCAGCCGAAAAGATAGGTTTCCGTACCATGGGTGTGCAAATATCCTTTCAACAATTGCTGGATGCGCCCTTGCCTTGTATTGTACATTGGAACCAGCAACACTTTGTGGTGGTGTATCGCATGGCGAAAGGACAAGTGTGGGTGGCCGATCCGGGAGCCGGAAAAGTGAAATATACCCAAGAGGAATTTTGTAATTGCTGGCAGAGCAATAAAAAAGAAGGAAAGGCGACAGGTATTGCTTTATTGCTGGAACCCACACCGGATTTCTATGCGGTGGAAGAAGAAGACACGATAGATTATCAGGGATTGGGATTTCTGTTTTCTTATCTGCGCCCATACAAACAATTATTGGGGCAATTGTTACTTGGTCTGTTGCTGGGTAGCCTTATCCAGCTATTACTGCCTTTCCTTACTCAATCCATAGTGGACTTTGGCATCAGTAACCAAAACCTAAATTACGTATATCTGGTTTTATTGGCACAACTGATGCTGACTTTCAGCAGCTCTACCGTAAACTTTATCCGTGGCTGGATTTTGCTGCACTTGGGAATACGAATCAACATTTCCCTCATCTCCGACTTTCTGAGCAAACTGATGAAACTGCCCATGGGGTATTTCGATACTAAAATGACAGGGGATATTCTTCAGCGCATCAATGACCATGCCCGTATTCAAAGCTTTTTGACAGGTAGCAGCCTGAACATTCTCTTCTCTATGTTCAACATATTGATATTTGGGATTGTACTGGCTCTTTATAGCGGTACTATCTTCCTGATTTTCATCATAGGGAGTCTTGTCTATATTATCTATGTATGGTTGTTCCTGAAGAAACGGGCGGAACTGGACCACAAGCGTTTTGCTCAGCAGTCTGCCAATCAGAGTAGCGTGGTACAATTGGTCACCGGTATGCAGGAAATAAAACTCTGTGCCTGTGAGCAACAAAAACGCTGGGAGTGGGAACGTATACAGGCAAAACTTTTCCGTCTGAATATCAAAAGTATTGCCCTCGCCCAGTATCAGGATTCGGGAGCTATATTCATAAATCAGACGAAGAATGTAATTATTACCGCACTGGTAGCGGCATTGGTGATAGAAGGGAAAATGACACTGGGCATGATGCTTTCCGTGCAATACATCATAGGGCAACTGAACAGCCCTATAGACCAGTTGATTACATTTATCAGAGATATGCAGGATGCGCGCCTTAGTGTAAACCGGTTGGGCGAGATAAGGAATAAAAAAGATGAAGAAGATAACAACAGAGGGCAGATAAGGAATATTCCCCCTAACAAAGATATAGAAATTAAGAACCTTTCATTCAGTTATGACCCACTAAATGAAACGCCGACGCTCAATCATATTAACCTGACTATTCCTGCCGGAAAACAAACGGCCATAGTGGGAATGAGCGGAAGTGGAAAAACCACTCTTGTGAAGATGTTATTGGGTTTTTATCCTCCTGCTAAAGGAGAAATAACATTGGGCGGTATCAATTTGAATAATTACAATATACGCCAATGGAGAAAAAAATGTGGCATAGTAATGCAGGACGGATTTATTTTTTCTGACTCTATTGCCGGAAATATCACTCCCGGAGTAGAACATATAGATACTGAATTATTAAGGTATGCCGCCCGTATAGCCAATATCGAAGAATACATAGAATCACTTCCTATGGGGTATAACACAAAAATAGGCCAGGAAGGGCATGGGTTGAGTCAAGGGCAGAAGCAACGTATCCTTATAGCCAGGGCTGTATACAAGGAACCTCATTATATTTTCTTTGATGAAGCCACCAATGCTTTGGATGCAAACAATGAACGTACTATCATGTCTAAACTGGAGAAATTCTTGCAGGGGAAGACCTCCATTATTGTGGCACACCGCCTGAGTACAGTCCGCCATGCCGACAATATAGTTGTGATTGAAAAAGGAATAATAGCCGAAACCGGCACACACGAAGAGCTGATAGCGAAAAAAGGCATTTATTATCGTTTGGTTAAAAACCAATTGGAACTATAAGTACATATCATGGATATAGAAGATAAAGATATAGAACTGAAAAGTGAGGAGATACAGGAAATCCTGTCGCGTCCGCCTCATGCACTGATACGATGGGGAATTACTGTATTCTTTATGGTCATTTCTTTTCTGTTTATAGGCGGATGTTTCTTTTCGTATCCTGACACTGTAGAAGCAGGAATAACGATCACTACAGAAAATCCCCCGGCATGGATTGTAGCGCGGAGTACAGGAAAATTAAAGGAAGTCTTCTTGAAAGACAAGCAAAAAGTAAAGGCAGGAGAACTGATAGGCGTTGTCAACAATCCGGCAGATACCCGGGAGGTGCTCTTACTGAAGAAGGAATTGGAAGCTTTCCAAATAAATGACAGTATGATATGTCAAGGCCATTTCACCGGGCGATTGACCTTAGGTGAAATTCAATCGGCATACACGGGTTTTATTAAAAGCCTCACGGAATACCGGGACTTCCTGAAGTTGGATCTGTACAAAGAAAAAGAAGAAGCGGCTCGTAGAGAATTAAACGAATATCAAATCTATATTTCCCATTTACACAATGAAGTGAATCTGAACAAGGAAGAGCTTAAACTCGCCTTGTCTTCCTACAGCAGGGAAGAAATACTATACAAAAAAGGATTGGTTTCTGCATCCGATTATGAAAAGGAACAACAAGCCTATCTGGCAAGTAAACGAGGTACGGAACAAATGCAGACCACACTTTCTTCTGCACGTATACAGGAAGCCAAATTGCATCAAACAATTGTAGAGATACAGTTGGAACAAAATCAGAAAGCAAACAGCCTGCAAGTGGCATTGCAGACAGCATACGATCAGTTACAAGTCAGTATCAACAATTGGAAACTGGCATACTTGTTCACCGCACCTACAGATGGAATCCTTTCTTATAATGAAGTGTGGCAGAAGAATCAGAATATTACGGCAGGGGATAAAGTATTTTCTGTTGTGGCGGAAAATTCGGGGGCTGTCATCGGCAAGGCAAAGTTGCCTGTTTCCAACTCGGGCAAAGTAAAGTCTGGACAACGGGTAAATATCCGACTGACAGGATACCCCTATATGGAATATGGTTTTCTGACGGGAAAGGTTTCTTCCATTTCATTATTATCAAATGAAGACAGCTATACTGTGACAGTAGAATTACCGGATACATTGCAAACTTCCTACAACCATATATTGGAATTTCAAGGGGAACTGTCCGGCAGTGCCGAGGTTTTAACCGATGAAAGAAGTTTTACGGCCCGCTTGCTCGGTCCGTTGAGGTATTTATGGGAAAAATATTCGTTATAAATGTACTATTGTAACGCTTTTCCCTGTTTTTGTAACGGTTTTAGAGGTACAACAGATTGCATATTCCCATATCTTTGTATCAAAGCCAAGCGATAAGAGCAGAGCATAT
>ERZ773116.3943-NODE-3943-length-10329-cov-71.993187_pt1 | contig 10329 bp, 8 predicted proteins | sample MGYA00580563_ERZ773116 | MGnify/ENA primary metagenome ERZ773116 (study PRJEB29015, sample SAMEA2737864) | human gut metagenome | biome: human gut; feature: human-associated habitat; material: faeces | place: China | collected 2012 ... | reverse complement strand
ATCTAATTATAAAGATAGAGCGTTCAAGTGATTTGAATGCTCTATTTTTGTTTATATAGGATTTTCTCTTATTCCTCTGTATGCTTATCCGGATGGGAGAAATCTTTATGCCTTCATTCATTTATTTCTTGATAAGAAAGAGAAGTGCAATTCGTCCTACGTATGTACTTATCATCTTTCTGAACATCATATATTTCTTGGTATATTCTTTGTTCGGAAGAGGATATAATCCGTGTTTCCTTAATTCTCTGATCGCATGATTCAAGGATATCAATGAATGCTTCAAACGGATATTGTTAACCAGATAATCCATCGAGAGCTGGGCTATACGGCGGTTGAGTGCCTGGCGCTCTGCTACAGGAACCGTATCGAGCAACTTCTGAAGATGTAGAATCACCTCCAGTTTATTGTCCATGTGGATATCTATCTTATCCTTATTTTCTAATTCGCCAGGCGCGTATTTATCCACTCTATTATAATAAGGTGAGGTCTGAGTCTTGAATATTTGTTCTGCCCGTAAGAAGAGTTGTGGTGTAAATTCCTCGTCCTCGCCAAAACTGATGTTTGGTGAGAACAGCAGGCTCCCTACAATGGCGCGGCGGAATATATAGGAACAGGCTGAGCCTAAAAGGGTATTGTTGTTGAGGTATTCTGTGCCGCTGATTGGGGTAGGAAGTTCGTAAGACGGTTCTCCTGTATCATCCTTGCTGAAACAGAATGTAACGATATCTGGATTATGGAATCTCACGATGTCAAGGCAATGTTCATAGGTTGGCTGAAGAAGATAATCATCTCCTTCTATAAACTGGATGTATTTTCCTTTGGCTAAGTATATGCCATAGTTGCGTGCCATACTGCTGCCTAAGCCTGGTAATCTTAAATAGAGCAGGCTATCCAGCAACTCTTTTATCTGGCTGGCTACCAATTCTTCGCTACCATCATCAACGAGAATTATTTCCCTCTCTTTGGCATTGAGCGAAAGCTGAAGGATACTATTGATGCATTCTACAAGATGTTCCTTCTGATGGTTGCTTGTAGTAATGATGAAACTCACCAATGGTGAAGATATCTCTGATATTAATTCTTTCTGCATAAGTTATTCTTTTTTATGACTGCAAAGATAATAAAAAGATTTAATTTACGTATTAATAGTAGTACAAAAAACATAAAAATGGAAATAGTTTGTTCTACTGATAGTAAATATATCATGCCGACCGGTATCATGTTGACCTCTTTGTTTGAGAGCAACAGAGGAGAAGTTGTCAATGTACATCTCTTGCATGATCAGAATTCTGCTGCATTATTGAATCTTATCAGAACCATAGCTGCCCGTTATCAGCAAACAATTCATTTCTATCTTATCAGCGATGAGATTTTCAAACATTTTCCAGTTGGTCTGGATTTTCAGGTAGATCATGTAGGAACTTCGTTTGCTACTTATTATCGTTTATATCTTACGGAAATTCTGCCTGCTGATATTGATAAGGTTATCTATCTAGATGGCGATATTCTGGTTGTGGATAAACTTGTTAAATTGTGGAATACTTCTGTTGAAAACTATGCAATTGCTGCTGTTCCAGATAGTTATAATAATAAGATAGAACACTATAATCGCCTGCGTTATCCCCAAACTTTGGGATATTTTAATGCAGGTATGTTAGTTGTCAATCTGAAATATTGGCGTGAAAAGCAGGTGCTTCTCAAATTCTTTGATTATGTGAAATCTAATACGGAAAGGTTGAGATGTCATGATCAGGATGTACTGAACTATCTGTTCAAGGATTCTAAGTTGGTATTACCTATCAAATATAATGTACTGAATGAGTATTGGTTTGATTTGCGTTATTCTCTTATCTCCTGGGAATTTGATGAACAGATATTGGAAGCTCAGGCTCATCCGGCCATTATCCATTTTACGGGTATTCCTAAACCATGGTATAAGAACTGCAAGCATCCATGGAAAAAGGAATTTGATAAGTATAAAGCGATGAGTCCTTGGCGTGATGAAAAAGAAAAGCGCTGGATGCCATTGAAGTTCTGCCTGGAGAAAATGGCCATAAAACTGGTGGTAAGCATGGGACTGCGCAAATCTGATTATATTGTAGAAAATAGGTATATTGAATTGTCTTAAGTTTCTTATATTCAAGTATCTTATAAATAAGTATCATATAAAGTTATGAAGATTCTGTTGGTAGGTGAGTCTAGTTTACTACATAATACTCTCAAAAAGGGATTAGTAGAACTTGGACATCAGGTAACGCTGATGTCCGACGGCAATGATTGGCACAACTCTCCTCGTGACATCGACTTGCGCCGTAATATGGAGCGTTATGGAAGATGGAGCGGGCTTATGGTGTTGTGGAAAATTGTCTGCAATCTTCATAAGATATGTGGAAATGATATTGTTCAGGTACATAACTATCAATTTGTGCCTTTGATGGGGTGGTGGAACATGCTGATATTCTGGTTTCTCAAGCTTACCAATAAGCGAATCATTAAAGGCTGTTTTGCCGATGACCCACATCTGTTCAGACAACAGGCCAAGGGTATTCCAGCTTATTCTGATACTTTTTGGAATGGTAAATTACAGAATATCGAGGAGAATAAAGAACGTATGGCTTTTCATTTCATGCCTCAGTTTGATAAGTGCTGGCATATTGTATCTTATCATTCTGATGCTTTGATAGCCTGTCTTTATGAATATTACCTCTGTTACGATGTTTCTGAATTTCATAAAAAACTCTACTATATTCCTCTCCCTATGATAATTCCTGCTATAGATGAAAACAGGCAGAAAGGGAATGGTGAGGTTATCAAAGTGCTTGTAGGTTTACAACCCAAGCGCGAGTATCTGAAAGGTGCTTTAAAGATAGCTCATTTTGTGGAAATTCTGGCAAAGAAAAATCCTGGTAAGATAGAACTCAAATATGTAGAAGGAGTAGACTATGATGAATATTGCCGGATGCTGGATGAAGCAGATGTTCTGGTAGATCAGTTTTACAGTTATACTCCATCCATGAATTCGTTGGCAGCCATGGCACGTGGTACTGTGGTTATCGGTGGAGGAGAGGAAGAATATTATGAGTTCATTGGTGAAACAGAATTACGCCCTATCATCAATGTGAGTCCTGAGTATTCAGAATCTCAGAATGTGGCAATCATCGAGCAGGCGTTCTTCGTCAAGGATAATCTTGCTAAGCTATCTTCTCAAAGTATAGATTTTGTAAAGAAATATCATAATTATACTTCTGTGGCTAGCACTTATGTGAAACTTTATGAAAAGCTTCTGGCCAGTTCCAGCTAAGTTACTCTCTTTTGTCCCGTGATAAATGGTAAATATCTATATATAAACCATGTAACGAGTGTAGTACATAAATATACAATCAAGAATACGCCTACTACTGATAAGTAGTTTCCTGAATAAGAAAGGTGTAGGTGATTGCATATTTTTCCAATACAGAAAGGAATGCCTCCACATAGGAAATAGTATACGATACAATGTCTTCCAGTCCACTCTAACCATTTACAAGATGGAATCTTTTTAAAGAGAGTTGTGGTGGCAAGAGTACCTATCAAAATATTTAAGATAAATAGGGGATAATTAGTTATGTTAATACGCCATATAGTCATCATAACATATGTTCTATCCACATATATCTTAATCGTTATCCACAGTATTAATAACAGAATAATTTGTGATGTCTTTATTTTTTTATAAATGCTTTGCTCATGTTTGTGGATTATATATCCTATACAACAGAAAAACATGGCTTGCAATGAGTTATCTAATTGCCAAAAGTAACAGTCTGTAGTTTGCGGTAACCATCCAGATATGCCAAAAGTGATAGTGCAGATAGGTAGAATATACCTATCTTTCTCATGAGTTATCCATAGTGATATTGAAAAAAGAATTTCAGCTACTATCAGTGCTGCAACAAACCAAGAAGCTTTCCCCATGATAATGGATTGAAATATATTCAAAATATCTATACTCGCTCCATGAACAATTGCTTTTGGAAGTGCTAGAAGTGATGTAAAATAAAGTATGGCATTAGCAAACTTCTCCCTATAGATTTCATTTTATGAGCTATACAGAATTGCTGTTGTGGCTTATACATTAAATAACCCGATAAAATGAAAAAAAAGACCAATGCATCCGTCAAATACAGATTTTGGTTAATGATATGATAATCCAGATAATAAGATTCTGTATGGTCTAGCAAAATAGCTAACATACAGAATCCTCGCAAATTATCTATCCAGCCTATTCTTTTTAAAGAATTAATTGATGTTGTATTGTTGTTAATATATCTTTCCATTTTTTAAAAATGTTTGATTTGTCATATTTATCTCCTGTTTCTAAGGCATGTATCCCTAACTCTTTTCTAAGATGAGAGTTGCTAATCAGTTTGGTGATAGCCTCTGTGAAAGCATTCTGATTATCTTGAGTTACGATAAGTCCGTTATATTCGTTTTGAATAATATCACTTGCTCCATATTTGAAGTTAAAGGTTACAGATGGTAGTCCGCATGCTTGAGCTTCTAACATTACAATACCTTGACCTTCATAATGTGAAGACATTATATGTAGACTATAGTTGGGATATATTTCCATCATATTTTCTCCTCTTCCACACAATTTTACCTGTTTTTCCAATCCTAAACTTGTAATTTGCTCTTGTAATATATGGTAAAGTGAGCCGGTTCCATAAATATCAAGTTGCCAGTCGGGATATAGTTTGGCTATGTCTTTCCAACAGGTAATCAATCTGTCAAAACCTTTCTGTTGTTCTAATCTTCCTACAGCAATAGCTTTTTTGCAACTGTAGTCTTTTACCTTTTGATGAGGTATGTTGATAAAGTTGGGGATAACGTATACATTCTTTGCCGATTGAAATTCTTTAGCATCGTCATGAGTCAGACAAACTACGGCATCAGCTTTTCTTTCCATTAATCCGAATAGTGCGTGAAAAGGATTGAATGAACGTGCCAAATGTGATTCGTATATTCGTTTTGCCTTGGTATGACAAAGAGGTAATAACAACGCTCCCAATGTAGTTGTAAAGAAAACTACGTCGGGATTAATCTGTTTTATTGTTTTATTTAATCTGTAAGCTGCTAATAATAGTGTAATTATTCTGCTTAATAGCTTATATACTTTATTTCTTGTCTTCTTGGCAAAAGGAACATGAAGCTGAATCAGCCGGATACCTTCATTTAAGATATACTGTTGTTTCCGTTTATCTTCATATACAGAAATAACAGTAACCTGATGATGATATTCTTGATAGAATGTATTAGCCTTCATGGAAACGATTCTTTCAACGCCTCCATTCTCAGAATAATCTTCTATAACATAAACTATGTTCATTTTCTTTTCCATAGAAACGAGTTTTTTCCTATTTTATTTTTTAAAATGTTTTTAATGATGTTCCATCTAAACCTAATCTGCTGCCATTTGCTGAATTTGCTCCCTTTTCCATTGCAGGAATTGGTAGCTGGATGGCGACGGAACGAGATAAGTCTGTCATCTATGAATTTTACAGAATATGTAAATGCTGCCACATTTCCTATCCAGATATCGTACATGGGAATATCTTTAGGAAAAGGTAATGCAGCATCTTTTACGCATCTTGTAAATGCCATACAACAACCTGTATATCCGTTTTTCCACAATGCGTTATATATTTTGTTTTTACTTACATGCAGGAGCTTGAACAGCGACGGAAAAAGAATATTCAGATGTTCATCTGTTACTTCTGCATTGCTGATTACACAATCATATTTCTGTAGCCATTTCATACAAGTAGCTACTTTATTAGTCTTCCATACGTCATCTTGGTCTGAAAGAAATATGTAGTCTCCTTGTGCATGATGCAGTACATTTTCAAAATTTAGGGTAGGAGAATGCTTTTGTGGACCAGGTATGACCCTTATTCTTGGATCTTGGAATGTCTTGATAATGGATAGGGTTGCATCGGTGGAGCCATCATCAGAGATAATAACTTCATCGTTGGCATTTAGTTGCTTCAATATAGAAGCAATCTGTTCGCCAATATACTTTTCACCATTATATGTAGCAATACACACAGAAATCATTTTCTTGTTATAGTTAATATCTATTTAATGAAAATATCATATTTTTTATCAATATAAGGAGTCGTGATGTCTCCTGCGTCTAAGATGGAGTGGAATAGAAAAGCAGAATTATATTTTTTATTCTTGTTATTTTGCAGAGCTTTCCATTTGTTAGGATAGTTAGCTTTGTATTTGTTTGACATCCATATCCAACAGCCAGGATAATGCAATGCTTCTGCTTCTTCTCCGTGTCCGAAGATTCCTTTTTCTCCCAAACTTTCTGCATGATCAGAAAGATAGATAATAATGGCATTCCGATTTCGGAACCTGTTTCTCACTTCATTCCAAAAGAAGTCGGAATAGAGTACGGAATTGTCATAGGAGTTAAAGAATTCTTCTTTGGTGTTGGCAGATAGTACTCTGCTTTTAAGTTCTGGTTTCCAACGGGCATATTGGCGTGTATAATGTATGTTATACCACCAGTGGGAACCTATTGTATGTAAAATAAATAAGTTTCTTCTACCGAAGTTCTTATTCAGAATTTGCTTGTCTAGTAATGGTAGGATATCTTCGTCCAGCCATTGGTCGAAGATATAAACCGATTTTCCGTTATTTACGTAAATAAGCGAATCTGTTTCTTTCATGAAATAAACGTAAGTATCAATACTTTCTTGGTTGGCAATCCATGTAGTATGGAAGCCTGCTTTTTTGAAAATATCAATAAAAGATCTTTCTTTATAGGCTGCATCCAGATTCTTTGGGCATGCTCTGGTAACAAATATGGTACACTGGTATGCGTAAATCCATATTCTGAATAAATATGAGGCATGGATACAATGTTGCTGTCTGTCATCAGAAAAGGAGTTGTTGCTCTGTGATAACCGTTGATTTGCATGTTTTTAGAGCGTAGGGTTTCACCTATGATGAAGACAACATCTATAGAGTCACTTTTACAGATTCCTTTCTGCTTGAAAGCCGGTCTGTTTTCTTCTATGATATTTCTATTATCTAAATAATCATTGATGGAGAAATAGATAACGAAAGGAATGCGGCTCTTGATAGGTAAGGATATTCTTGGAATACTGATGTATAGCGTAAGCCCAATGAAGGCTAGTATAAACTGGAGCCAAGAATGGGAAAATCTGATGTATTTAATACGAATATAAATGATACCTATACATATCAATTCTGTCACAATAACAAACAGTATCAACGGAATGGTAACAACGTCCATGGTTGTTCTGAAATCGTTGGTTATAGATAAATCTATAGTTGCTGCTGTAAGTGAGATTTGAGCAGTATATCTAAAGTATGTAGCTACAGAGCAAGCTAGGGTATATATAGGATAAAGTATGGCAAAGACGTATTTATTGCTAGCTATACACCACATAAATAGGAATATAGCTATTTCTATTACCAGAAATTGTGCGATAAGGATAAATAAATCTTTCATGCCTCTGAAAGGCATATTGTAGAAGTCACCCATGGTGTATAATACTCCTGAAAGAAGAGTCAGCCCTATGAGAAATAGGACTGACTTATAAAGTTGTTTCTGTTTCATTTTCTTGTTATTTGATAATGGCTATTTTACAAACCACTCCTCTTTCTCCTTCGGAAGTAGCAGTTTCTACCATATATATGCCACTAGATACTTTTCTGCCTTTTAAGTCGCACTGGTTCCATGTGTAAGTACCTCCGATGCTTCTACCTTGGTTTACCAGAACTCCATTGCTTGTTACAATCTTTACATCAGCGTCAAATGTTAATCCTACGATTTTCACGAGTCCAGTATAATCCGGTTTTACAGGATTTGGATAGGCATAAACATCATTTTTGTTCATTTCATTGCTTGGTAGAGTAACATCACTCATATATGAACAAAGTCCTTTAGGAGTTGCAAAATATACTTTTCCGGAAGGCTCTATCAGAATGTCAAGTATTGTATTGGATAGCAGCGGAGAATTCTCAGATGTAAAGTGATGTATCTGCGTATTGCAATCAGAACTGATGAGATATACACCATTTGATTTGGTTCCAAGCCATTTTCTGTTTCCTCCATCTATGGCTATACTTCTTGTATCTATTCCGTCTAGCAGATAATCGGCATAATTGGTACCATCATTTCTTGGTACCTTATGCAGGGTTACTTCTTGTGCTCCCAAACGTATGTTGTCTGCCGACAAGTAAAGAGGGCCACTGCTAGTGCACATCCATATATTTCCTTCTCTATCTTCTTTTATCTTGTAAAAAAAGTTTGGAGTAATTTGAACACCATCTTCATTTATGTAGGTAGGGCCGTAAGTATGCAACGTATTTTTTATATAGTCGTATGCATATAATTGGCTTGTTTGCCAATAGTTGGATAAAAACCACATTTTATTGTTTGTTCTACTGATGAATAGACATCTTAAATCATCATTGTATTTAATCTGTGAACAGACATCTAGGGACTTCCATTGTTGATTTTTATCAAGGGTCCAAAAACAGTTTTCTACAGAAGAATTGAATACCCATAGTGTACCTTCTTTATCATACATGAGATCTGAGACCAGAATATAGTTATCATCGTTGACACATGATAGGAATGGACTATTGTTTCTATTGTAACATTTTATGAATTCTCCATCTTGAAATTCATAAAGTCCACTCTTGGCAGCTACCATCACGTGTCCTTCTTTTGTTGGATCAAAATCCATGCTTAGCCAGTCTACGTTGCGATGACCAAGAACATCATTAGATGGTTGTTCAAATTCAGACCAGTTTTCTCCATCCCATACATGAACTTCTCCTGGGTAACTTCCATCATTCTCTTGTGAATAGAAACCACCAGTAGCATAGAGTTTTCCGTTGTGAAAGAAAAGATTATAGAAATTGTTAGAAGCAGGTCCTTTAGGAAGTATTCCTTCTGTCTTATAAACAGGTTCATTATTCGAATCTACTGTATAATAAGTAAGTTTTCCTTCTTTGGTAGTTGTCCACCAAAAGCCTGTTCCTTTATCATATACAAGTTTCTTGTTTTCAGAAAGCTGTTTGTAACTTCCAATTTTTGTCCATTCTTTAGAATTCAGTAAATTACCAGTTAGTTTTCCTTTATATAGGCCAGCTTCTTTCGAAGCTGCATAAAGGCAGTTGTCTTCTATATAACTATAGTTAACATTAAAGCCCAACTTGTATGTATCGAGTATTTTTCCTTCTTTTGTATCTAGTTTAATAATTCCAAAAGAGAGAGATAAATAAACATTTGTCCCACTTATATATATATGGTTTATCTGTTTATTATCAGTCATACTTTTCAGATACAAATCAGGCACATTAACTACATTTCCATTGGTATCCAACAGGTCAATATTGCCATTGGTATATGTAATTACCAATTTTTTGGTAGTCTTATTCCAAGCTATATGATTAATATCAAAGTCGGAAAGAGTGTTTGCTTTATCATATGTCGTAACTGAACCATCTTTTATATGATAAGAAAAAAGTCCGTTAGATGCTAAGGCAAACACTAGGTTTCCTGCTGGCTCGATTTCTGTTATATCATTATAACTGGTGTATATTTCCCAACTTTCCTTATCTGTGGCCGATAAGGGAAGTACCATGAATAGTATTGTAATTAATAATGTTATTGTCTTCATTGTCTGTTATTTTAAAGCCTAATACTATATTAACTGCAAATATAACTATTTATTGTTTTTATAAACAGATACTTATAGATATTTTTGAAGTTGATGCTGGATGGGTAAAACGAAGGCTTTCTTTGCTATCCATGCTGTGAGGATAATAAAAGCAAGGGATAGGATGAATTGGAATTCTTGATGTGGATTTCCTTCTCCATATCGTTTAAGAAATATACTCTGTATGATGCGAAAGCAGAGATTATGACAGAGAAATATTTCTGTTTCCCAATACTTCTTTCTGTAGTTTTTCTCCTTTACTTAAAGAGAGTACAAAACCACTGATAACAAAGAAAATGGCAACAGGAAACTCGCCCAAGTAATTGATTAAATCTTGGGATATGGGTAGGGTGGAATGCGAAATCACAATCATTAGGATAAGAATGAATCGCAGGGAATTGAGTGTCCTGATCATGATGCCTTTTCTTTGTTATAATGTTATTCTATTCTGTATTGAACAAGAATAAATCTTATTTCTTTTTCAAATACTCTACCAATTTAGCCACGGCTCTGGCTCTGTGGCTGATGCCGTTCTTGATTTCCTCACCCAGCTCAGCAAAACTCTGGTCATATCCTT
>ERZ773116.3938-NODE-3938-length-10339-cov-12.154123_pt1 | contig 10339 bp, 10 predicted proteins | sample MGYA00580563_ERZ773116 | MGnify/ENA primary metagenome ERZ773116 (study PRJEB29015, sample SAMEA2737864) | human gut metagenome | biome: human gut; feature: human-associated habitat; material: faeces | place: China | collected 2012 ... | reverse complement strand
TGCAGGCCGGAACTGGAATGATGGACGATTATATAAATGTATTATTCTCTTTAGCAGGAGTTGCATTACCACTGTTTACATTTTTTGACTTATTACTTGACAAAAATAGACAAGCCCATCCAACAGATAAAAAGACTGACTGGTTTTACAATAACAAGAAATATGATATGGAAAAAGACGAAAGAGCAGATAAGAACAACTATAGAACATTATAAATATCGACGACTTGACATAAATTTTAAATTGACATAATACTAAAAAAATGGTATAATAATTCATGTTTGAAAAAACGTAAAAATATGAAAGGAGAACGCTTAGTACGTAATCATTTCACTTCCAAATAGCTAATATTTGGAATACAAACAAAAGAGGAGATTCTATATGGAAAAAGCAAACGATAGCAAAATTTTACGGGTAAACGGTGCAATTGCAACGGATAATTCGATTACTTTGATAACAAAAGTAAATGAAAAATGGTATGCAACGCGGGCTAAAGAAAATAATGGCGCTATTGCTTATGAAAATTGCAAGGCAAAAATTGAAGATAATGATGACTTAATCATAGACGAGATGAAGTCAAGGACTATTTCTGCCGTTAGTGTTTTTGTAATAGTAGTGTTAGCGTATCAGATTACAGTTGTATTTAAAAATTTGATGTTTGCCACTATCGTAACGGCTTTGTGCATTGACAGTGTTGCGTGGAAAGGTTCAATACTGAAATACTTTAATAACTTTTGGAAAATAATTCATAAAAAAGAAAGAAGGAGAATGCATGCTGCAACGCACAAAGTATTAAATGCTTATGAATTCCTAAAATCAGTGCCAAATACTGATGAGGCAAAGAAATATAGCTGTTTCACTGAAAATTGTGATGATGCTAAAAATAGCCTTGGAATCGTAACTTTACTTTTTATGTTCATGGCAGGTTGGATTGATGGACGGTTTATAACACCGGAAAAGATGCTTATGGTATATGGCATAGCTTTAATTGCTTATGCTGTCATCTTTAGATTTGGATTATACAAATTTGCAAGTTGGTATTCTTTAAAGAAACCGACTAGGCATCAAATATCTATGGCTATAGTTGCCCTGGAAGAACATTTGGAGTTAATTAAAAAGGTGAAAGAAGATGAAGACTGCATACTTGGAGATGAGAAGATAAAAGATATTTTCATTTCTTATGAGGAAGCACATACAATTTGAGTGAACTAAAACATTATAGGTAAAACAGAAAGAGCAACGTATCAGCTATACGTAGCTCTTTCTGTTTATTTTAATTGATATGAAATTATATTATTACAGACATTATTTTAGAAATTAAGAACTATATAATCGACTTTTTGAAAATGAAGAGAAAATTAACTTTATAAAAATGGAGAAATATGGTATAATAAAAAATGATTGTATTATTGTGTTGAAAAAGGGGGAAATTAGTTTGTAAACTATATGTTCCATTTAATAAATCAAGAAAGGGATGAAATTTATTATGAATAATAGTAAAAAAAATAATAGAAAAGAAACGAATAGTGCTTCCTCAAGAGTATCAATATCATGGTACCATGGGCACTTGGCCCAGACACAGGAGGATCAATACGTGAACCAGCAGCATTTTGTGGAGTAGTAGGATTAAAACCAACTTATGGATTAGTTTCAAGATATGGATTAGTTGCATTTTGCATCATCACTAGATCAAATTGGACCCATCACAAAAGATGTACGAGATTCAGCAATGTTATTAAATCTAATAACAGGACATGATGAAAAAGACTCTACATCATACGATAGACCAAAAGATGATTATGTAGTAGCATTAAAAAATGATGTAAAAGGATTAAGAATTGGAGTACCAAAAGAATTCTTTGGAGAAGGAATACAAGATGATGTTAAAGAGCAGCTACAAAATGCAATAGAGACATATAAACAATTAGGAGCAAAAGTTGAAGAATGTTCACTAGACATAGCTGAATATGCTTTAGCAACATATTATATAATTGCATGTGCAGAAACAAGTTCAAATTTAGGCAGATTTGATGGAATACGATATGGATATAGAGCAAAAGACTTTACAAATCTAAAAGAATTATACAGAAAGTCAAGAACAGAAGCTTTCGGAGAAGAAGTAAAGAGAAGAATAATTCTTGGAACTTATGTATTATCATCAGGATATAATGTATCTAGCAGATATCTGTACAGTTTCAATAAACATCGCAAGTGTACCCGCAATCTCGATACCTTGCGGAGTAGATAAAAATGGAATGCCAGTAGGAATGCAATTAATAGGAGATAGATTCAGTGAAGCTAAACTACTAAATGCAGCTTACACATTTGAACAGAAAATACAATTTAAACAAAATCATAAACCAGAATTCAAAAAATAAAATGATTGGAGATAAAGATGAAAAAATCTGTAAAGATCATTGTGATTTGTCTTATAATTGTAGCTATATTTATAGCTATTGATATAATTAATAATAAAGTTGAACAAAATAATATAAACAATAATATAATAGATGAAACTACAAATAATATAAATGAGAATTATATAAGTAATGTAGTAAATAAAAATAATAAAGTAACTGATAACAGTTCAATAATTGAATGCAAAGAAAAAGTCAAGCAAATAATGAGCAAAATGACTTTAGAAGAAAAAGTTGGACAAATGTTTTTAGCAAGATATCCATCTTCAGGAGTAACAAATGAGATTGAAGATGGAAAACCCGGTGGCTATATTTTATTTGGAAGAGATTTTGATAATAAGACCAAAAGCAAAATAATTTCTGAGCTTGAAAACAATCAAAAAGCAAGCAAAATAAAAATGATATTAGGAGTAGATGAAGAAGGAGGAACAGTTGTAAGAGTAAGTTCCCATAAAGCATTTAGAAGCTCTAAGTTTTTATCACCACAGGAAATTTATAATAAAGGTGGAATAGATGCAGTATTGCAAGACTCAGAAGAAAAATCAGGATTGCTAAAAAGTCTTGGAATTAATATGAATTTAGCACCAGTTGCAGATATTACATCAAATACCAATGCATTCATTTATAAAAGAACTTTAGGACAAGATGTTCAAACAACAGCAAATTACATTGCAGAAATTGTAAAAAATATGAAACAGTCAAATATAATATCAGTACTTAAACACTTTCCTGGATATGGAGATAATGTTGATACACATACAGGAATAGCAATAGACGAAAGAACAATGGAAGAATTTGAACAAACAGATTTTATACCTTTTCAAAGTGGAATACAAAATGGAACTCCATGTATACTAGTAAATCATAATATAGTAAAATGCATGGATAGTACAATGCCAGCATCATTATCAAAAAATGTACATGAAATTTTAAGAAATAAATTAAACTTTACAGGAGTAGTTATTACAGATGACTTAGCAATGGATGCTGTAAAAAAATATGCAGAAAATAATGAAACAGCTGTGCAAGCTGTATTAGCAGGAAATGACATGATAATATCATCAGACTTTTTAGCACAAAAGCAAGAAGTTTTAGATGAAATAAATGCGGGAAAAATAGATATAGAATTGATAGATAATGCAGTAGAAAGAATACTATCAATGAAATATGCTTATGGAATAATAAGTGATTAATAATAGGAGGAAAAATAATGGCAAACTAGGATTATGAAGAGATAATTGGACTAGAAGTACATGCGGAATTATCAACAAAAACAAAGATATTTTGCTCATGTTCAACAGAATTTGGTGCTGATCCAAATACACATGTATGTCCAGTATGTATGGCAATGCCAGGAGCATTACCAGTACTAAATGAAAAAGTTGTTGAATATGCAGTAAAAGCAGGACTTGCAACAAATTGCTCAATATCACAAGATAGTAAAAATGATAGAAAAAACTATGCAATACGATTATCAGATGAATATATTGAAAATATAAGAAAAGAACTACCAGAAATGCCAGAAAGCAGAAAAGCAAGATACATTTCTGAGTTACACTTATCTGAAAAAGATAGCAACTATTTAACAAGCTCAAAAGCATTATCAGACATTTTTGAAAAAACAGGGAAAATATGCAAGAACTATAAAGCCGTATGTAACTGGTTAAATTCAGACATAGCTAGAATATTAAACGAAAAAGAAATCGAACCAGAACAGATTCCGTTTACAGCAGAACAATTAGCAGAATTAGTAGAACTAATTGATGCAGGAACAATAAGTTCAAGCATAGGCAAAAAAGTAATACCAAATTGCAATTAGAAAATGCAAAAGTAGAAAGTCAAAAAGAGTTTCATCAAGAACAAGAACTAAAAGATAAGCAGAGAAAACTTGATAGTATAAATGCAGAATTAAAAATTAATGATGATGACCATGAAATTTTAGGAGATGAACAAGAAGAATTAATAAGAAATTTAGATTCTGAAGAATTAAAAATAAAAAGCAATGAAGAATGGATAAGAAAATTTGAAAAGAATATGCATATTGATAAATTAGATAATATTATTATAAATGAATTAATAGAAGATATACAAGTTTATGATAATGGTAATATAAACATAATATTTAAATATCAAGATGAATTTATTGAAGCAATTGACTTTATAAAAAGAGAAAAATATAATATAATGTTAAAGAATGTTGTATAAATTAAGCAAAGGAGTGAATAAATTGGCTAATAAAAAAGATATAAATGAAAATATAAATGAGTCAGATAAGGTGTTTAGAAAAGTCGTACTATCATGTGATGTCAGGAAAAATGGAAACCACCTTGAAAACATTGAAATATAAAGCTTTTAATACGAATACATATTACATTTTTTTAGCTTTTTTATATAGATAATGTAGTTATTGAAATAATATCTAACAGATAGAAGATAAATAAGGATAGAAAAATTTGGAATAAGTAAAAAATACTTTTCAACATTTCAAATTTATGTTATAGTAATTTTAGAAAACAAGAGAGGAAGGTTATATATAATATGTTAAAAAAAGTAAGAATAGTAGTATTAATTATAGCAATAATTGTAACAGCAACTATACCAGTATTAGTAAGAGCTAAAAGCTTAGAAAAAGAAAAAAAAGACTTTGCAAATGTTGTTTTCTTTGCATACTTTAGAGGAGATACAGAGGGAAAAGAATATTTGATAAATAATTATCAAGACTTTGTAAAAATGTATGAAGGCGAAGGAAACTTATCTGTAAAAGGATACTTAAATAAAGTATCATATGGAAAATTTAATTTAATAAATATTTTTCCACAATATGATGGGAAACAGTTAGTTCCAATAGAATTACCATGTACAGCAGAAGATGCAGAAAAATCTAATGTGGACTATACAATAATAAATACTATAATTTCTTCTATATCAGGAATTAATGACAATTTAGACTACGATAATGATGGCTACATAGATAATTTTTCTATTATATTAAAAGGAGGTTCTGATGAAGTAGATTCGAACACTACATTAGTTAGCCATAAAAGTGATTATGGAGAAAATGATAAATGGTCTAACAAAAAACTAGGGACATACAATATGTTAAATACATATTCAATTTCAAATAGCAAAGCAGGAGTGATTGCACACGAATTTTTGCATTCTTTGGGATATCCAGATTTATATACATCTAATGGAACGTATCCAGTATATATATGGGATATAATGGGAGCTGTGGCCCAGCAAATGTCATATCCGCTAGCATATTTAAGAATGAAATTTACAAACTGGCTAACTATAGATACAATTACAACTAGTCAAACGCTTACATTAAGCTCACAAGATAACGCAAATGGGAAACAAGCATATATTTTAAAATCACCATTAAACGAATATGAACTATTTGTAGTAGAATTTAGAAAAAAACCAACAGATTTTACTAGCCTAGATAGAATGATAGGAAACTCAGGAATGATAGTATATAGAATAGATACAACAGTAGAAGGTTTAAATAATAATAGAGGAAAAACTGGTGTATATGTTTTTAGGCAGGAAAGTGGACTTCAAGATGATGCTACTCTAAGATATGAAGCATATAATGCATCATATTCAAAGGAACAAGGAAAAACACTGATAGGTTCTAGTGATTTAAATGTAACTAAAGGAGCATTAACATTTAGTGATGGTAGTAACTCTGGAATAGTTATAAGTAATATATCTAGTAGTAAAGGCGATAACATGACAATTGATGTTACTATACCAGATGCACAAAATTATGATACATGGAAAAACACAGAATTTCCAGATAGTGTAGGAGGAGATGTATATACAAGGAAAAACGCTGATATTATTTCATACAACAATAAACTTTATTCAGTAAATATGGGAAACAATAAAATATATACACACAGTTATGAAAATTCAGAGTGGAAAAAGATAAATGAAGCTTCAATGGATAGCACAAGTGAAATCATAAATGCATCACTATTAACAGTAAAGAATGATATGTACTTAATAACCTCTATGTGGGACAAAATTACATTATACAAATTTAGCAACAATGCATGGAGCAAAGTTACGACGTTAACTGATACAAACGGAACTTTTGCGTACAAAGAGTATAAGGATAAACTATATTTGTCAAAAGTGCACTCAGATAATTTACAAGCATCTTTATACGAACTAAATGGAAATACATTCAATTTAATTGGAACATATTATAAAGGAAGTTTAGAAGCTGGTTCGCAAAAAACTTATGCAGGAACTCCTAAAATAGAAATAATGAATGACAAAATGTATATTATAAATAACCAGTCAAATGGATTAATTAGAATGTATGAAATGAAAAATAACAAATTTACAGAGATAGAAACAACTATGAATTCTAATCAATACGATGTAGTAACGCTTAATAACAAAATATATTTTGTATTAGGTAGCGATTATAATAATGATAAAATGCGAATGGTAATATATGATGGAGAAAAATTTGAAAAAATAGATACAACAATAAAACTAGGTACACCTATAATTACAGTATCACAAGGAAATATGTATGTTCTAGCAATAGACATGTCAGCAACAGGAAAAGCAATTGTATATGCATATAATGAGAATACGGGTCTAACTAAAGAAGGAATAGATGTAGACAATTCAGCAGACTCTAATAATTTAAATATAGTTTCTATTAAAAATAATTTATACGTAGTACTAAGAAGAACTACAGATGGAACTATAGTTGTAAAACAAAAGGAAACAGTCAATAGCCTAAAGTCTATAAGCATTATAGCTCCTAAAAAGACTACATATATTGTAGGAAACAAGCTAGATTTAACAGGATTAAAGGTAATAGCAAATTATAAAAATGCACAAAAAGAGGTCAACGATTATACAATAACAGGATTTGATTCATCTGTACCGGGAATATATGATGCTACAATTACATATGAGGGAGTAAGTAATACTTTTACATATACAATTGTGGAAGATGTAAAGGAATATACAACATTAACAGAGTATTTAAACAAGGCCGGATATAAAACTACAGAAAACTTTGCTACAGGATTTAAAGTAAACGAAAAGATAAGCACCATAAAGAATCAATTAACAAATCAAGATATAAAAATAACAGCAAAAGCAGATGTTATTTCAACTGGAACGGAATTTAGTTATCTTTCAGAAAATTATGTAAGTGTAGTTTATGGAGATATTAATGGGGATGGAAAAATAAATTCAGCAGACTTATTAAAGATGAGGCAACATTTAATTGGAACTAGTACACTAACAGGAGCCTATAAAAAAGCTGCTGCGTTAGTAAATGGAAGCACAATTAATTCTGCAGATTTATTAAGACTTAGACAACATCTTTTAGGAATAAAAACGATACTTCAATAGCTTTATAAAGCATTTTACAGTTGACTTCAGAGAAAGTAAATTAATGAAAGAGAGGAATGTACTAACATATGAAAAAATTATATATATTTTTTGCAATACTAATAATGATAATACTTGTACCACAAATTGCTTTTGGAGCAGGCTCTGCTTCAATTTCAGCACCAGCTTCTGTAGAAAGTGGCTCTAATGTAACTATAAAAGTAACATTAAGCAATGTGGCAGCATGGAATATAAAAATAAAAGCATCTGGAGCAACAGATGGAGCAACCAAAAGTTATGCTGATGCAACAGAAGATGCTGAAAATACAACTAAAACATTTAGTGTAATATGTAATAGTAAAGGTACAGGAACAATAACAGTTACTGTTACAGGAGATATCACTAGTGCAGATGGAGCAAATAAAGATATATCTTTAACAAAGGCAATAACAGTAAAAGAAAAACAAGTAAACAATTCAACAAATAATAACCCAAGTCAACCTACAAATCCACCTACAAGTGGAACAACATCAAAGCCAAATACGCCAAGTGCAGGAGGGCAAACATCAAATAGTCAAACATCAGGAGGTCAAACACAAAATGGGCAGACTACAAATGAAAATGTAGAAAAAGAAGCGGAAGCAAGATTGGCAGAGTTATCTGTTTTGGGTTATGAGATTAGTCCTGCATTTAATAAAGACACACAAGAGTATTTTGTAGAAGTACCATTAACACAAGAAAATGTAACAATAGATGCTAAAACATTAGGAAGCAAAGCACAAATAAAAGGAACAGGAAACTATGAGGTAAAAGAAGGAAATAATGTTTTTGAAATAGTTGTAACAGCTGAAAACGGAGAAACAAAAACATATAAATTAAATGTAGCAGTAGTAGATAAAAATCCAATAATAGCTACAATAAAACAAAAGCAATACACAGTAGTAAAACAGGCAAAATTACTACAAAAACCAAATTTATATGAAGAAACAACTATAAAGATAAATGATATAGAGGTGCCAGCTTTCAAAAATGAAACAAATAAACTTATAATAGTAGGAATAAAAGACGAAAATAATCAAATATTATATGCGACATATAATGATGGAAAGTATGACATATACACAGAGGTAACATCTAAAAATTTATTGTTATATATAACAGAAGGAAAATTAGAGGGATATAAAAAGACATCTGTAACAATAAATGAAAAGCAATATAGTGCTTACGAAATAAATGATAGATTTGTGGTTGTGTATGCAATGAATGTTAGTAATGGAGAATATGGATACTATAAATATGACAAAAAGGATGAAACTTTTCAATATTATGAAATAGATAAAGCTGAACAAAAAGAAATAAATGTATTTGCTGTAATAAGTGTTATTTTAGGAATATTACTTGTAATAAGTATAATTGCGCAGATTGTAATTAATAAAAAGAAATTGAAAATAGAAAATATATAAAAATGTAATACAAATGTAATATTTAACTTGTTGTTTTTTATAAATCTTATGTAATAATAAAATAGAAAAAAATTAGATAGAGGTAAAAGAGCCTACAATATATTCTTTTACCTCTGTTTTTATAAGTAAAAACGAAACTGTGAAAAATCTAATTAACGTAACAGTCGAAGCTGTGTAAGTAATACTTTTTCTGAAAATGACAAAACTCCGATTTTTTTAATATCATTTTGTGCAACTAAATTTACGCTGCTTATGGTAGAACCGTTAAGATTATAGGAAATTTGCACTAAACGTTGCCCTTTAGAAATAGGAGCAGAGATGTTATTTTCTATAGTTAATATTTCCTCTATATTTTTATCTTCACCTTTTTTATTAATGTGCTTGCATTTTCTTCATATACTAAATTTAATGAACTGTTAACACCTTTTGAACTTGTTCACAATACAGAGAAAATGATAGATAAGATTTCAAAAAACAAATCAATTAATTACGATGATGAAATTCTAATGAACAGAATTGATAATATAGAGAAAGAAAAGACAAAATACTTAAAATTGGATAGAGATTTGTTAATTGATTTAGAAGAAGGGATTATAAATCAAACTGAATATGAAGAATATCGTAAAGATTATTGTAAACATATAAATGAATTAAATAAAATAAAAAAGAATTGAATCATGAATTGAAAAGTAATAAATCTAATAGTATAGCAAATAAAAAGTGGATAAATACATTTACAGAGTTTAAACAAATAGAAAAACTTAATTCTAAAATTATATATGAACTAATAGACAATATATATAGAGAGAAGAAAATGGTGGGATTAAAATAAAATTTAGATATCAAGATGAATTTATTCAAGCAATTGACTTTATAAAAACAAATAATTGTGTTATAATATAGAAAGTTGTATAAATTGAAAGATAGAATGGAAGTGAATAATATATATGGATATGTATCAAAAAAGAAAAATAAGAGCTGAAAAGAAAATGAAATCTGAAGATGAAAAATGGTTTCCAAAAATCTCGATATCATGGTATCCGGGACATATGGCTAAAACGATGAAGCAGCTTGAAACTGATTTGAAAT
>ERZ773116.3934-NODE-3934-length-10347-cov-3.611834_pt1 | contig 10347 bp, 10 predicted proteins | sample MGYA00580563_ERZ773116 | MGnify/ENA primary metagenome ERZ773116 (study PRJEB29015, sample SAMEA2737864) | human gut metagenome | biome: human gut; feature: human-associated habitat; material: faeces | place: China | collected 2012 ... | reverse complement strand
CAAAATGTGGAAAAGCTGAATGGTCTCATTGCCGCCGCCGTAGGGTCTGCTGCCGTCGGCCTTCTTGGAGCCAAGCTCCACTCCGCCGCCGCCGAAGCCTACGCTGATTTTGGAGATGGGAACAAGAGTGATCCCGTCGGGGGTATAGATCGGGTCGCCGACGACCGTGTCCACCTTGAGAATGTTCTTCACGCTCTCCATTGTGTTCTGCATGAGTTCGCCGATAGGGTTGTTATCCATTTTAGTTCATCCTTTCCTCTGCCTGTCTATTTTCTTCTATCTGTTTTATTTCTTCGCCGTTTGTATCTGTCCCGCCGGCACGCTCTTCCCGCGCGAGTCTGCGTTTGTTTTTAATAATTATACCCAGTGCGCCGAAGGCTATAATAAACAGCCCCTCGAATATCTGGCCAATGCGCATCGTCACCGCGATGACAAAATCGACGCTCATACTGTCCGCCGTGAAGTCCACATCCGTGCGGACATCGGCGTCGCGCACCTTGAATTTCTTCCGGCATAGCGGGGCGAGCGACGACAGTGCGCCGTTGACATAGCCGTAGATAAGCGCGGTATCGTACGGGTCGTCTCCCGCCGCGGTATAGTGCAGCATGAAGCGGTCGACCCTTATGGTGAGGATATGCCCCACGCCGTGCAGCACCTTTTTTGCCAGTGCAAGCAGCTCGTCACGCGAGAAGTTCAGATTCAGCCGCTTTTTCGGTTTTTTCTCTTTCGGCTGCGTCTCCGCGGGCGGCGGAGCCTCTTCCTTGGGCTTCTCTTTTTTGTGCCTGTTTTTCAGCTTTTCAAGCAGCGGACTGTTCGGATAGACCTCGATAAGCTTGCCGCAGACCTTCGCCGAGGCTTTGAGGTTTCCGCCGATATACTCGGCGTCTATCCCGACCCGCACCAGCGATACAAGCAGGATGAGCAGGATGACCAGCCCTATCACGGACAGCACCGCTATGCCGAGTATCTTCAGTATCACGCCTAAAATATGGAGAACTGCCAACTACATCACTCCTTGGTTTCCGACTCCGTTATCTCGCTGATGGTCATCTGATCCCGATTCTGTGCGTTCTGTATCTCGTCTATCGCCTGCTGAAGCTTCTCGATGCCCTCGCTGCTGCTCATATCCGGCAGCGGCGGCAGCTCGTCAAGCCTGGTAATTCCCATTGTGCGCAGGAAAACGTCCGTTGTTCTGAAGAGCGAGGGTCTGCCCGGCACGTCGAGCCTGCCGCAGACCTCGATAAGTCCGCGCTCCGTCAGCGCACTGACCGTATATGAGCTGTCAACGCCGCGCACCTGATCCACATACGCCCTCGTGACGGGCTGGAAATAGGCGACGACCGCAAGCGTCTCCAGCGCAGGCTGGGACAGCATCGGCGGCTTGCGCTGCTCCAGAGCCTTTGTGATGAACGCGGCGTACTCCGGCGCGGAACACATCTGGAGCTTGTCCTCCAGCCGCAGTATTCTCACGCCGCGCTGCTCGCACTCGTATTTTTCCGCAAGCTCGGCGGCGCAGAGACTTATCTCTTTTTCGTCCGCTCCGAGCACCAGCGAAAGGCGCGCGACCGGCACGCTCTCCCCCGCCGCAAAAAGTATGGCCTCTATGGCCGCTGAAATATCCATAAATTCACTCAACTATCTTTTCGATTATCTCGTCCACGTCGCCGCCCGTGAAGCTCAGGGAGTAGCCCTCGTCCGCGCGGTCAATGTGGATGCTGCCCATGCTGCAAAGCTCCAGCACGGAGATGAAAGTCGCAACGACCTCGCTGCGGCTGCGGCAGGTGGAATACAGCTCCGTCAGATACACGCTGCCTCTGCGCAGCAGATCGATTATCTGGCGGCTCTTGTCACGCACGCTGTAAACTATACGCTTCGGCACCGCCTGCGTCAGCTCCTCCGGCTCCGCCATGCGGCCGCCGCGGGAGTATATGTTTGAAAGTGCCTTCAGCAGGTCGACCGGCTCATGCCGGTATTCGTATTCCTTAGAGGTCTTCGGCAGCGGCTCCGGCAGCTTGGAAAAGTACAGCAGGCCGAGCTCCGACGCCTCCTTGAGCTGCGGGATCACCTGCTTTACGGCGCTCAGAGTGTCCCTGCTCTTGAGCTGCTCCAGCGAGGCGATGAGAACTTCGAGCTCGGATACCTCTTCCTCCTGCGTGAGCAGCGTTTTCGTCTTGATATACAAAAGGTGCGACGCCATCTGCACGAACTCGCTGGCGATCTCAAGGTCGAGCTTCTGCATCTGGTCAAGATATTCGAGATACTGGTCGAGTATCTCGGAGATTTTGATGTCGCGTATCTCGATCTTATTTTTTGACAGCAGCATTAGGATAAGGCTCAGCGGCCCCTCGAAGTCCTGAAGCTCGTTTTTTTCGCGTACGACGCCCTCAAGATAAAAGCTTGGATTTTCCATTTATCGACCCACTTATCAGGAATAAAACAGATTATAGATAATATCGCAGCCGGCCTGCGCGATCGGGATGAGCGCATTATACAGCCACTCGACCGCAGTATCCAGCGGCTTGCCGAGGACGCCGGTAGCGACAAGGAGGATCATAATTATTGTGCCGTAGCGCTCATAGCGCATGAGCTTATAATACTTTTCGTCGCTCATCAGCGAAAACAGAACCTTCGAGCCATCCAGCGGCGGAACGGGAATGAAGTTGAACACGGCGAGGCCGAGGCTTATATACGCAGTTATCATTATCATCTGCAGAATGTACTGCCCGACGTCGCTGAGCTGGAGCGGGATATACAAAAGCCCGTATATAAACAGGAAAACTATCGTTATCAGAATATTGCTGACAGGGCCTGCAAGCGCAGTTATGGCCATGCCGCGCTTCGGGTCTTTGAATTTATACATATTCACCGGCACGGGCTTTGCCCAGCCGAAGTGGAACACGACCATCATTATAAGACCCATGATGTCAAGGTGCTTTATGGGGTTGAGCGTCAGGCGTCCGGCGTTTTTTGCCGTATCGTCGCCCAACTTATAGGCCACGAAGCCGTGGCTCAGTTCATGGAGCGTGATGCAGACGAGCGCGGGTATGACGCTGAGAAGTATATTGAGCAGGTATGTGAAATCAAAGCCGTCCCAAATGGATTTAAGTGCGTTAATCTTGTCCACCTCCGGTTTTCTCTTTATTTTAGCAAAAATATATGCAAATGACAAGTAGAGGACGGAAATATTTCAGGCTTAAGAAATATTTCCGTCCTCACGAGCGCGAATTATAAAACTTTCATTATCTCCGCCAGCAGGAGCTCTCTTCCCTGCCCCTTTTCGGCAGAGAACGGGATGAGCGGCACCTCGTCCGGCAGCGTCAGGGTCTCGCGGATGAGCGCCATGTTCGGCTCTATCTCGCTTTTTTTCAGCTTGTCGAGCTTGTTTGCGACGACGACCATCGGGCAGCCGGAGCTTTTGAACCATTCAGCCATCGTCACGTCGTCCGCCGTCGGCTTATGGCGCGCATCGACTATCATGACGCCGAGATCCATAAGGTCAGGCTCCGCAAAAAAGCTCTCCATCAGCTTGCCCCAGCGCTCCTTCTCGCTCTGCGAGACTTTGGCGTAGCCGTAGCCGGGCAGATCGACAAAGTACAGCTTGCCGTCAATGAAAAAGTAATTGACGTGTATCGTCTTTCCGGGCTGCGCGCCGACGCGGGCAAAGTTCTTGCGGTTGAGCATCCGGTTTATGACCGACGACTCGCCGACGTTCGACTTTCCCGCAAACGCTATCGCCGGTATCGACGAGCGGATGAACTGCTGGGTGGAGGCGGCGGATTTTATGAACTCCGCCTTGTTTACGTTAAGTCCCGCCATGTGTCACCTACTGTCTGACAGCGCTGCCGGCGCCGACGCCGACAAGCTGCGGCGGGCAGAACGCGCTGTTCTCCGCACCGCGTATGAGCGCGACGTCCAGAACCTTATCGACGTGATCCGTCGGGACAAACTCGAGCGCACGGCGCACTGTCTGGTCAATGTTCTCAAGATCCGCTTCGTTGTCGGCAGGGATGATAACGGTCTTGACTCCTGCGCGCATGGCCGCCATCGTCTTTTCGCGCAGGCCGCCTATCGGAAGCACTCTGCCGCGCAGCGTTATCTCGCCCGTCATCGCAACGTCATGGCGCACCGGCGCGCCGGTCAGCGCGGAGATGAGCGCAATGGTCACGGTGATGCCGGCGGACGGTCCGTCCTTGGGAACGGCACCCTCCGGAAAGTGGATATGTATATCCTTGGTCTTATAAAAATCATGCTCTATGCCGAGCACACCTGCGCGGCCCAGCTCGGAGGCCCGGCTGCGCAGGCAGCTGAGGGCCGTCTGCGCGGATTCCTTCATCACGTCTCCGAGGTTGCCGGTAAGCTCCAGTCTGCCGCTGCCGTCAACCACTGCGACCTCAACGTCCAGCACCTCGCCGCCGACGGATGTATACGCAAGACCGCGCACGAGACCGACCTCGTCGCGCACGCGCAGGTGCTCTGGCTTGAACTTTGCAGGCCCCATCAGCGGTTCCAGCCCACCGGCCTTGACGCTGACGCCCCTGCACTTTTCCTCGGCAATATCGCAGGCAGCGCGGCGGCAGAGCCGTGCTATCTCGCGTTCAAGCGTACGTACGCTGGATTCGCGCGTATACGACCGGATGATCTCACGCAGCGCTTCGTCGCTGACGCGGAGCTGGTTTGCGCGCAGCCCGTGCTTCTTGCGCTGCTTCGGCAGAAGGTGGCGCTTCGCTATCTGAAGCTTCTCCTCATCGGTGTAGCTTGCAAGCTGTATGATCTCCATACGGTCGAGCAGCGCTCCGGGTATGGTGTCAAGCGTGTTCGCGGTGGTGATGAAGAACACCTCGGACAGGTCGAAGGGTATCTCAAGGAAATTATCCCGAAATGTGGAGTTCTGCTCGCCGTCGAGCGCTTCGAGCAGCGCCGCCGACGGGTCGCCCCGATAGTCGGAGCCAAGCTTGTCTATTTCGTCAAGCACCATGAGCGGGTTGCAGCTCTTGGCCTGAATGATGCCGTTTATGATGCGGCCGGGCATGGAGCCTATGTAGGTCTTGCGGTGGCCGCGTATCTCGGCCTCGTCATGCACACCGCCGAGAGATACGCGCACGAGCTTGCGGTTCACCGCCTTGGCGATGCTCATGGCGATGCTGGTCTTGCCGGTGCCCGGAGGGCCGACAAGGCAGATAAGGCCACCCTTGATATTCGGGCTGAGCTTCTTGACGGCAAGGTATTCTATGACGCGATCCTTGACCTTCTCAAGGCCGAAGTGCTCATCGTCGAGGAGCTTTCTGGCTTTTTCAAGGTCGATGGTCTCCGTGGTCTTCTTGCCCCACGGCAGCTCAAGGCAGGTATCGAGATAGCCGCGCAGGACTGCCGCCTCGGACGAGCCGAAGGGCTGCTTCATCAGGCGCGACAGCTCCTTATTGAGCTTCTCCTTGATCTCGTCGGGCGCGGCAAGCGCGCTGATTTTCCGGCGGTATTCGCCGATATCGTCCGTCTGCCCGTCCTCGCCGAGCTCCGCCTGAATTATCTTCATCTCCTCGCGTAGATAGTACTCGCGCTGGTTCTGGTTCATCTGCTCCTGCGTTGCGTCGGCCAGTTCCCTCTCAAGCTGGAGAATGTTCAGCTCGCGGCGCAGGATCTTGCCGAGCCGGACGAGCCGTCTGCTGGGGTACAGCTCTTCGAGCAGGCTCTGCTTTTCGTCATAATTCAGGTTCACATTGTGCGCTATGTGATTTGCGATGCCGCCCGGCTCGTTGACCGAGAGCACACTTATGAGCTGCTCGGTCATGGCTTCGGGATTCTCGGACAGATAGTCGTGATACATCGAGAAGCAGCTGCGGACAAGCGCAACAATGCGATCCTCGCTGACGCGCTCCTCCTTGTCGGGCAGAGGCGTCACATCGGCGGTATACGCCCTGCCGGTCAGTACCATATGCTCCGCCCGCGCACGATAAAGCCCCTCCACCGTCACGCGGCGGATGCTGCTCTGCGGCTGGCGGATCTGCTGCTTTACGCGGCAGACGACGCCGACGGAATACATATCTTTTTCTTCCGGAACGTCTACCGCGACATTTTTCTGCGCCACGAGAAAAATATCTCTGTTCCCGATCACGGACATTTCCAGCGCGCGGAGCGAAGGCTCACGCTCGACGTCAAAGGTAAGGATCACGTCGGGGAACATGGTAAGCCCGCGCAGGGCTATCATCGGCAATTTTTCGGTTCTGGTGTATGTTTCGCTCATAGTTTCTCCTTTCCGGAGTGGGTAAAAATCAGTGGGCAGCGTGAATTATCTCTGGCGCGGTGCCGTTTTTCACGCAGTCCGCGGTTATAATGACCTTGCTCACCGTACTGTCGGACGGGACGGTGTACATCACATCCGTCATGACGCCCTCCATGACGCTGCGCAGGCCGCGCGCGCCTATCTTCATCTCTATGGCCTTATCCGCCACGGCCTCAAGCGCGCCGGGGGCAAACTCCAGCTCGACGCCGTCGTAGTCCATCAGCGCCTTGTACTGCTTTGCCATGGAGTTTTTCGGCTCGGTCAGGATGCGGACGAGGTCGTCCCGCTTCAGGGAATCCAGCGACGCTACGACAGGCAGACGACCTATAAGCTCCGGTATGATGCCGAACTTCAGCAGATCGTGCTGCTGCACCTGGCCGAGAAGCTCGCCGACGTCACGGTCGCGCCCGCTCTGGATATCCGCGCCGAAGCCCATCGACATCTTATCGGTGCGCTTCTCGATTATCTTGTCAAGCCCGTCAAACGCGCCGCCGCAGATAAAGAGGATATTCGTCGTATCGACATGGATGAATTCCTGATGCGGGTGCTTGCGTCCGCCCTGCGGCGGGACATTCGCTATCGTTCCCTCGAGGAGCTTGAGCAGCGCCTGCTGCACGCCCTCGCCGGAGACGTCGCGCGTAATTGAGGTATTCTCGCTCTTGCGGGCGATCTTGTCTATCTCGTCGATATAAATTATGCCGCGCTGTGCGCGCTCGACGTTGAAATCCGCCGCCTGCAGAAGCTTGAGGATGACGTTCTCAACGTCCTCGCCGACGTAGCCCGCCTCGGTGAGCGTGGTAGCGTCCGCGATGGCAAACGGCACATCCAGCATCTTGGCCATGGTCTGGGCAAAGAGCGTTTTGCCGCTGCCGGTGGGGCCGATGAGCAGGATATTGCTCTTCTGAAGCTCCACATCGTCCTTGCCGCCGTGCAGAATACGCTTATAGTGATTATAAACGGCGACGCTCAAAACCTTTTTCGCGCGGTTCTGGCCAATAACATATTCATCAAGCCCCGCCTTTATCTGCATGGGCTTGGGCAGCTTTTCGAACACGAGTGGGAGGCCGTCAAAGCCCTCCACGGGCGTGTCGGTCATCGGGTCGTCATCGACGATCTGCATGCACATACGCACGCAGTCATCGCAGATATAGCTACCGTTGCCCGCGATAAGACGGTTTACCAGCGACTGCGGCTTGCCGCAAAACGAGCATCTTATGCTTCTTCTGTCTTCATTCTTTGCCATATTCTTCTCCGTTCCGCCGATAATGGCGTTGATACGCTGATATATAGATTGGGGGAACCTGCGTCCCCCCAATCCGTGTTGCAAATATCAGCGCTTGTAAATGACCTTGTCAATAATGCCGTAGGTCTGGGCTTCCTCGGCGGTCATAAAGTGGTCGCGCTCGCAGTCGCGCTCAATGGTCTCGATGTCCTTGCCGGTGTTCTCGGCGAGGATGGAGTTGAGACGCTTCTTGATCTTCAGAATCTGCTCAGCCTGTATCTGGATATCGGTGCACTGACCCTGGCTGCCGCCGGAGGGCTGGTGGATCATGATCTCGGCATTGGGCAGGGCGATGCGCTTTCCCTTCGCGCCGGACGAGAGCAGGAACGCACCCATCGAAGCCGCCATGCCGATGCAGATGGTGGAAACATCAGGCTTGATGTACTGCATCGTGTCATATATGGCGAGGCCGGAGGTAACGCTGCCGCCGGGGCTGTTTATATAGAACTGGATGTCCTTATCGGGATCCTGCGCTTCAAGATACAGAAGCTGCGCAACGATCAGGCTCGCGGTGGTGTCGTTGACTTCTTCGGAAAGCATGATGATGCGGTCGTTGAGAAGTCTTGAAAAGATATCGTACGAGCGCTCGCCGCGGCTGGTCTGCTCGACTACATATGGAACTAAACTCATTGTATTTGACTCTCCTTTAAAATATCAGTATCCAAGAGAGCATATCCTTAACCCGGAATAATTATTCAGCCTCTTTTTCGGTCTCTTCGGCCTTCTCCTCTGCCTTCTCCTCGGGAGCGGCTTCGGTGATGATGGCGGTGTCGAAGATAATGTTGGAGGCCATCTCCTTCTTCTGCTCCTCGGCGATGAAGTCAACGCCGAAGTACTGCTTGAGCTCCTCAGCCTTTGCGCCGAGCTTCTCAGCGGTCTTTGCGATATACTCTTCGGTCTCTTCCTCGGTGGGAGCGAAGCCCTCTGCAGCGACGATCGCCTCAAGCAGAAGGTCGTTCTTGACCTGAGCCTCTGCTGCGGGCATGATGGAGGTCTTCATGGCTTCCTCGTTCAGACCCAGCATCTCGCAGAGCTTGTCCATGGGGATGGAGTTATCGGTCACGCCGAAGTTTCTTGCGTAGTTGCGGATGATCTCCTCGGCCTTCTCCTTGACCATGACCTCGGGAACCGCAACGGTCATGTTCTCGATGGCCTTGTGCATGAGGTCTGCGCGGACCTCGCCGTCGCGCTGCTCGGTCTTGCGCTTCTCAAGGTCTGCCTTGACGTCGGCCTTGTACTCGTCGAGAGTGTCGAAGCCGTTGTCCTTTGCAAACTCGTCGTCCAGTTCAGGCAGCTCGTTGACGGAGAGGTTGTTGAGCTTAATCTTGAACACAACGGCCTTGCCAGCGAGCTCGGGAGCGTAGTTCTCGGGGAAGGTGATGTCGATGTCCTTCTCGTCGCCGATGTTCATGCCGACAATCTGTTCCTCGAAGCCGGGGACGAAGGAGCCGGAGCCAAGCTCAAGGTCATATGCCTCGGCCTTGCCACCGTCGAAACGCTCGCCGTTGAGATAACCGTCGAAGTCGATGTTGGCGACATCACCCATCTGAGCCTCGCGCTCAACGTCTACCTTGCGGGAGTTGCGCTTGCGGGCAGCTTCGAGCTCGTAGCCGATCTCGTCCTCGTCTACCTCTGCGGGGTAGCGCTCGGCGCTCAGGCCCTTGTACTGGCCGAGAGTGACCTCGGGGTAGAGGGTGACGGAGAAGGTGTAAGCGACGGTCTTGTCATCGGTGACGTTGACGTCAACGATGGAGGGGGCGCCGACGAACTTGACGTCGTTCTCGGTCACGCCCTGCTCGAAAGCCTTGGGAGCCAGCTCGTCCATAGCGTCCTGATAGAACACCTCTGCGCCGTACATGCCTTCGACGACTGCGCGGGGAGCCTTGCCCTTGCGGAAACCGGGAATATTTATGCTGTGCTTATTCTTCAGATATGCAGCGTTGACGGCAGCTTCAAACTCGGCTGCGTCGGACTCGACCTGAAAAGTAAGGGTGTTATCTTCTTTTTTCTCTACGTTCTTGACAATCATTTAGATTTCCTCCTCTATATGTGCATAACACAAGCTTTAACATGATATCAGATATTGCCTGTAAAATCAATGACAAATTATTAAATTTCCGTTCGATTTTCCCATTATTGAGCGAGCGCCGTGTTCACCGGCGGGTTTCGACCCGCATTTATTGAAAAGCTGGCGGCAATGTGCTATAATGCAGCCCAGCGACTACTAAGGAGACACCCATGAAACCAAAGTCAGGCAAAGCGCGGCGCGCGCTTTTCATTCTTTTTATAATATACTGCGCGGCGATGCTACTGCTTCTGTTTGCCCGCAGCAGCCGCTACGTCGGCGGCGGCTACATCGAGCAGCTTAAAATGAACCTGAACCTCGTCCCGCTCGATACGGTGCGCCGCTTCGTATACGTGATAAAGCACAACCCGAACCCGCACATGCTGCGGTATGCGCATCTGAATCTCGGCGGCAACGTAGCCGCGTTCATCCCATTCGGCTTTTTCCTGCCATGCCTTTTTGACAGGCAGCGCAGATTCTGGCGCTTCCTCCTCACCGCCGCCGCGGTCATCGTCTGCATAGAGCTGCTCCAGCTCGTCACGCTGCGCGGCAGCTGCGATATCGACGATCTGATACTGAATCTCATCGGCTCCGCGCTCGGATACGCGGTGTGGAAGCTTTCGGTCAAGATTAAGAACAAGAAGTCCTGAAAAATCAGGACTTCTTGCTCAGTCTGTCAAAGAACATGTGCAGCAGGGCGCGGATAAGAGAGCAGCGGGGGAG
>ERZ773116.3921-NODE-3921-length-10365-cov-3.237536_pt1 | contig 10365 bp, 10 predicted proteins | sample MGYA00580563_ERZ773116 | MGnify/ENA primary metagenome ERZ773116 (study PRJEB29015, sample SAMEA2737864) | human gut metagenome | biome: human gut; feature: human-associated habitat; material: faeces | place: China | collected 2012 ... | reverse complement strand
GTATGGAAACGAAGTTTCCTATACGATAAAAAACGCCGTCCGTATCTGTCGCGGGCGGCGTCTTTTACTGTCATTCTATTTTGCTTCTTTAAAGCCGTCCAGAAGTCCCTGTTTTTCACGCCGTACCACCATCGGTTTTCCGGTTCCTTCTACCGCTTCTTTTGTAATTACGCACTGTGTAATGCTCGGATCGGAAGGGATCTGATACATCACATCCATCATCGTCTTTTCCATGATGGAGCGAAGTCCTCTGGCGCCTGTCTTTCTCTCCAGCGCGAGGTCAGCGATCTTTTCAATCGCTTCCTTCTCAAAGGAAAGCTTTACATGGTCGAATCCAAAGAGCTTCTGATACTGCTTGATCAGCGCATTCTTCGGCTCCATGAGGATTCGGATCAATGCCTCTCTGTCCAGTCCCTCCAGCGCTACCGTAATCGGCACGCGTCCGACGAACTCCGGAATCAGTCCGAACCTCACCAGATCCTGCGGAGTTACATCCGCATACAGCTCGCCTGCCTTGCGCTCTACGTTGGAAGAAATCTGTGCGTTGAAGCCGATGCTCTTTTTGTCCAGTCTGGATTCCACGATCCGCTCGATGCCGTCAAAGGCGCCGCCGCAGATGAACAAAATGTTCGTCGTGTCAATCGGAATCAGCTCCTGCTGCGGGTGCTTCCGTCCGCCCTGGGGAGGAACACTCGCTACTGTGCCTTCCATGATCTTCAGCAGTGCCTGCTGTACGCCCTCTCCCGAAACGTCGCGGGTAATCGATACGTTTTCACTTTTCTTCGTGATCTTGTCGATTTCATCCAAATATACAATACCGAGCTGTGCCCGTTCAATATCATAATCAGCCGCCTGAATCAGCTTTAACAGGATGTTTTCAACATCCTCACCGACATATCCGGCTTCCGTCAGCGTCGTCGCATCTGCGATCGCAAACGGTACGTTGATGATCTTCGCCAGAGACTGTGCAAGATATGTCTTGCCGCTGCCGGTAGGTCCCAGCATAATAATGTTGGACTTCTGCAGCTCAACACCATCGTCGTCCGCCCCGGCTGTCACTCTTTTATAATGGTTATATACAGCAACGGACAGCACCTTTTTGGCCTCTTCCTGACCGATCACATAATCATCGAGGAATTCTTTGATCTGCACCGGTTTCAGCAGGTTGATCTGTTTGGGATCTTCCTCCTGCGGTTCTTCTTCATTTTCCTCTTCGATGATTTCGGCACAGATGTCCACGCACTCATCGCAGATATATACGCCGTCCGGACCAGCGATCAGCTTATGCACCTGATCCTGTGTCTTGTGGCAGAAGGAACATCTCACCTGGTCATCAGAAAATCTGCCTGCCATATCGTTCTCCTATCTATCTCTTATTCATGACAATAGAATGCTCGCAGAGCATGCATTCTATTATTTCAGATAATCCTCGTGGGAAGTGATAATCATATCGATCAGGCCATATTCTTTGGCTTCTTCTGCGGTCTTCCAGTTATCTCTTTCGGTGTCCGCAGCGATCACTTCGTACTCTTTTCCAGTATTCTCCGCAAGAATTCTGTTCATTCTCTCTTTTGTTTTTAATATATGCTTCGCGTTGATTTCGATATCAGTCGCCTGTCCCTGTGCGCCGCCCAGAGGCTGATGGATCATAATTTCCGCATTCGGGAGGGCCATTCTCTTGCCTTTCGTGCCGCCTGCCAGCAAAAAGGCTCCCATGCTTGCCGCCATACCGATACAGATCGTAGAGACATCGCATTTGATAAATTTCATCGTATCATAAATTGCCATACCGGCAGGAATAGAGCCGCCGGGGCTGTTGATATACAGATGGACATCCTTGTCCGGATCTTCGGATTCCAGGAAAAGAAGCTGAGCCACAACGAGGCTCGCCGTTACATCGTTTACTTCCTCACCCAGGAAAATAATTCTTTCTTTGAGCAGTCTGGAATAAATGTCATAGGAACGTTCTCCGCGGCTTGTCTGTTCGATTACATAAGGTACTAAACTCATATCTGAGCACTCTCCTTTCACAAGGGGTATGCCAGAGCAGTTAAGAGACCCTGCTCTGGCATACACAAAACCCTGCGGTTTTCTTTTTTATTGCAGCAGGAAACTGCCCCGCTGTCGGATTTGATCTGTTTCCAATCTTATCCCATGGCATTGTCTTTTGCAACAAATCCAGCTGATATTTAAGAAATATTTTAGATCATGTTCGAATCGTTCGCAGTTTGAAATTATTTTTCTACTGCTTCGCTTACAACAAAATCTACAGCCTTGCGGACAGCCAGATCTTCCATGATCTGCTTCTTGCCCTGCTCACCCATCAGCTCTTTGATCTTGTCTGCTTCCATCTTGTAGCCTTCTGCCATGCGCTTTACTTCTGCATCGAAATCTTCTTCCGTAGCTTCGATATTCTCAGCAGCTGCAACCGCTTCCAGAACCAGTCTGGATTTGATTCTGCGCTCCGCCTGAGGTTTTACCTGCTCCATCATGTGCTCGTAGGTAAGACCGGTGAACTGGAAGTACTGCTCCAGGTTCAGACCCTGCATCTGCAGTCTCTGACCGAACTCGTCGATGGTCTGTCTCTGCTGAGTCTCTACCATAGCGTCCGGGATCTCCATCTGCGCATTCTCTACGATTGCGTCGATGACAGCGTCTTCCTTAGCGCCCTTAGCGTCTGCTTCTTTCTTTGCAAGCAGGCTCTTCTTGATATCTTCTTTGTACTCAGCCAGGGTTTCAAACTCGGAAACCTCGCCTGCGAACTCGTCGTTTAATTCAGGAAGCTGTTTTTCCTTTACTTCCTTAACAGTTACCTTGAACTGTGCAGGCTTGCCAGCCAGCTCGCTTGCATGGTACTCTTCAGGGAAGGTTACGTTTACTTCGCACGCTTCGCCTGCGTTCTTGCCGATCAGCTGCTCTTCGAAGTCGCCGATGAAGGAATGGGAACCGATCGTCAGATTGTAGTTGGTGCCCTTGCCGCCTTCGAAAGCTACGCCGTCGATGAAGCCTTCATAGTCGATTACAGCGATGTCGCCATCCTGTACAGGACGCTCCACAACTACAGTTCTGGAGTTGTTTTCCTGCTGCTGCTTTAAGTCAGCCTCAACCTCTTCGTCGGTTACGGAAACTTCCACCTTGTCAACCTCAACGCCCTTATACTGTCCCAGGGTTACTTCCGGCTTTAATGCAACCTCTGCAGTAAAGATGAAGGATTTGCCCTCTTCGATCTGGGTAACGTTGATCTTAGGAGAAGAAACGATGGTCTCTTCACATTCTTCCAGTGCTTTTTCATATGCTTCCGGAATCAGGGCATTGGCAGCATCTTCATAAAATACACCCTTGCCGTACATCTGCTCGATCATCTTACGGGGAGCTTTGCCCTTACGGAAACCGGGAATGCTGATCTTGTTCTTATTCTTCTGGTAAGCACCTTCGATTGCCTTCTCCAGTTCTTCAGCAGATACTTCGATGGTCAGCTTGGCCATGTTTTTCTCTAACTTTTCAACCTGTAAACTCATTGTATAAGTCCTCCTCGTGTTGCTTTTGTCCGTCTGACGGATATTCCAGTGAGCCGCCGGTACAAAAGCGTTTTTATAAAAAGACGCACAACCGCATCAAACTCACTACAGTCATTGTACGATTATATCATAAGGTGTTTTAAAATGCCAGTTTTTTTTGACAGTCTCCCGATTTTATGCTATTGTTAAGACAATTCGTGCTGACCCTAAAGATTTTTGCCGCAGTTTTTCGGATTGCGGGCTGATTTTCTGCGGGAGAAGGCGTACACAGGAGGAAATTTTATGGACAACCGCGTAGCCCTGATTGGAATTATGGTGGAAAATCCCGATTCGATCGAAACGATGAACCGTATTTTGCATGAATACGGACAGTATATTATCGGACGGATGGGACTGCCTTACCGGGAGCGCGGTCTTTCTATTATCAGCATTGTTCTCGACGCGCCTATGAACCAGATCAGCAGCCTGTCCGGCAAGCTCGGCATGCTGGACGGCATCAGTACGAAAACCATCTATCAAAATCTGAAAAAGGAGACATGATTATGAAAAAGTTTGGTTCCCTGCTGATGAGCGCCCTGCTGTGCGCATCCCTGCTCGCAGGCTGTGGTTCTTCCGCTTCCGTTTCGCAAAGCACTGTTCCCGAAACCATCAGCACTGCCGAAGGCGCTATCGAAACCGGCTCCGAGGAAGTTTCTTTAGAAGAAATGACTGCTGCCAAAACAGAGACCTCGACCGAAGCCCTGGAGGAAAGCTCTGACGACACCGTTGTCCGCATAGGCGGTCTCAAGGGTCCTACCACAATGGGACTGGTCAAGCTCATGGACGATGCCAAAAACGGCACTGCCGCAAACAACTACGAATTCACAATGGTGACCGCCGCCGATGAGCTGACCGGTCTGGTTGCTTCCGGCAAGATCGACATCGCCCTGCTGCCCGCAAACGTCGCTTCTGTCCTGTATCACAAGACAGAGGGTAAAGTTTCCGTGATCGATATCAACACCCTCGGCGTTTTATATCTGGTATCCGGCGATTCTTCTATCAGCTCGATCGAAAACCTGTCCGGCAAAACCGTTTATCTGCCCGGCAAAGGCACAACCCCGGAATATGTGCTCCGCTATCTGATCTCTGCAGCCGGTCTTTCCGACGAAGCCGTGACCCTCGAATTTAAGTCCGAGGCATCCGAGGTTGCCGCAGTTCTCGCAGAAGATCCCAATGCGATCGGTCTGCTTCCACAACCTTTTGTAACTGCTGCCATCGCACAGAACGACAGCCTGTCCGTTGTCCTTGACCTGACAAAAGTATGGGACAGCCTGCAGGAGGATGGTTCCAACAGCCGTCTCGTAACCGGCGTTACCATCGTCAACAATGATTTTTTAGCCGCACACAAAGATCTTGTAGATACGTTTTTAACGGAGCACGAGGCTTCGATCGCCTATACTGCAGCCGATCCTGAAGGTGCTGCTGCCCTGATCGAAAAGGCAGGCATCGTCGCAAAAGCTGCCATCGCACAGAAAGCACTGCCCGCCTGCAACATCACCTATCTCGACGGACAGGACATGAAGGATGCGTTAAACGGCTATCTGTCCGTACTGCTTTCGCAGAACCCACAGTCCGTTGGCGGTTCCCTGCCGGAGGATGATTTCTATTATCTGCAGTAAAAAAATGTGCTTCGGCACATTCTTGCGCCGAGTGCGCATCCTCGCGGAGCGTTTTTTATCATATGGAAACAAAGTTTCCATATGATAAAAAGTTACAGCTGCATCCCGCGCTTTTGCGTGCGGCTGCAGCTGTTTTGATATGGAGCATTTTTTATGAATAGAAAAAAAGGATTCCCGAAGCTTTTCAAAAAGCTCGGCATATACGCATTCTGGCTGCTCGTCTGGCAGCTGCTCGCTGTTTTCTTTCACAATGATATCCTGCTCGTCGGCCCGTCAAAAACGCTTCGGACCTTTTTTTCATGTCTGATCACCGCCGGGTTCTGGCGTTCCATCTGGTTTTCGATTTCCCGCATCTGCATTGGATTTTTTCTGGCCATGCTGCTCGGCATCCTGACCGGGGCGCTCTCCTGCCGCTTCCGGATTGTCGGGGAATTTCTGGAACCGCCAATTCAGTTTATGAAATCTATCCCGGTCGCGTCATTTGTCATCCTCGCCCTGATCTGGACCGGTTCGAAAAACCTTTCGATCCTGATTTCTTTTCTGGTCGCCTATCCGATCCTGCACATCAGCACGGTCAGCGGCTTAAAAAGCACCGACCCGAAACTTTTGGAAATGGCGCAGGTTTTTCGTGTTCCTTTCCATAAAAAAGTCTTTTACCTGTACCGTCCGGCGCTGTCTCCCTATCTGATCAGCGCCTGTAAATCGGCGCTCGGCATGGCATTTAAATCCGGCATCGCCGCTGAGGTTATCGGTGTCCCCGACTTTTCCATCGGTGCAAACCTCTATGAAGCAAAAATTTATCTCGACACGGCTTCTTTGTTTGCCTGGACGCTCGCGATCATTCTTATCGCCTCCTGTTTTGAAAAAATTCTGCTCCGACTCATGACTGCTGCCGGCGGAAAGGGGAACACTGTTCATGAAAAACAATGATCTGATTCTGCAAAAGCTTTCCAAATCCTATCACGGACAGGTCGTCTTTTCCGATCTAAGCCTCGCGCTTTCTCCCGGAAACGCCTATTGTCTCATGGCTCCGTCCGGCACAGGAAAAACAACGCTTTTTCGCATCCTGATGGGTCTGGAAACACCGGACAGCGGCACAATAGATGGACTAAAAAATCTCAAAATTTCCGCTGTTTTTCAGGAGGATCGGCTGCTGGAGGGCTACGATGTCCTGACAAATCTCCGTTTTGTGTGCAGGCAGCGCCTTTCCGACGCAGAACTTTCTGCCTACGCTGCAACCCTTTTGCCGCAAAATGCCCTGTCCCAGCCGGTATGCGAATTTTCCGGCGGCATGAAGCGCCGATTGTCTTTGCTGCGCGCCCTGCTCGTTCCCTTCGACCTTTTAATTTTAGATGAACCCTTCAACGGTCTGGACAGCGAAAATCGCAAAAAAGCAGCTGCGCTCGTCCGCAACCGCGCACAGGACAAAATTCTTCTGTTTGCTGCTCATACAAAAGAGGACGCTGCGCTTTTGGGTGCAGAAATTCTCTGCCCGTTCGATTCCTATTGTTCTGTGTAAATCAGTCGTTCCAAAGGAAACTAAAATGACAAAAATTTCCATTATAATTCCCTGTATCCGGAACATACTAAGCTCAAGATAAGCAAACGTGACACTGATCCATCGACCGGACAGGCAGCTGCAGAGCCAACGTTCCATCCGATGACAGAGTCTCTGCAGCTTATCTGAAACCCAACAGCAGAAAATAATGGAGGTGACTAATCATGGCAACGAATTCTGGTAAATCCAATAGAGTGGAAGTTCCTGAGGCGAAGGCCGCACTGGAACGCTTCAAAACTGAGGTTGCGTCCGAGCTTGGCGTTAACTTAAAGGAAGGCTACAATGGTGACCTGACTTCCAAGGAAGCCGGCTCCATCGGCGGCGAGATGGTTCGCAGAATGATCAAGAAGCAGGAAGAATCCATGAAATAAAGAGCATTTCATGAAATAAAAAGCATTTCATGAAATAAAGATCATTTCATGAATAAAAAATAATTTCAGCCGTCCGGTAAATATCTGCCGGGCGGCTGTTTTGGTTTGTTCTTATTAAAAGGACGGTGCGCTATGCCGTCTGTTTTTTCTTCCTGCGCTGCGCCATCTGCTCGTGGAATTCTTCGAGGGTCGCGCGCCCTTCCTGTGTAACCGGTTTGACCCATTTGCCGCTCGCAGTATAGCATAGCTCGAACACCAGACGGATCAGCTCATCTGTATACAAAAAGGCGAATACTGCCAGGAACGGCAGATGCAGAACCATGCCTGCAACCCAGGTTGCAGGTACACTGATCGTATACAGACAGATAATTTCCAAAACGGTTCCGAAAATTGCCTCGCCGCCTGCGCGGTAACAGGTATTCATAATGTAGTTACAGGTTCGCACGGTTCCCGCTGCCAAATAAATGAGCAGCATATACTTGCCATATTCCATAGCCTCTGCTCCTAATCCGAACAAAGACAACAGCGGGCGGTTGAAGATCACACCAACCAGACAGATACCAAATGTGATCGCCGGGCAGAGGATCGTGAACCCTTTCACATACTGATAGCCCTTCATATGCCGTCCTGCACCAATCTCCTTGCCGACCACAACGCTGCTGGCATCCGCCAGTCCTCCGAAGAAGGCATAAACAAAGCCCTCCAGAACACGGAACGCTGCCATTGCGGCGATCGCACTCTCCGACTGTCTTCCGATCACGATATTGATCAGCATCTGACCGATGCCGTAAAACAGCTCATTGCACAGAATCGGAAAACATTTGGACAGATAGGTTCCGGCAAATCCTTCTCCCCAGTGGAACATTTCCTGTACATGCAGGGTAACCGTCTCTTTATCTTTCAGCAAAAACACTGTCAGGATGATCAGATTGACAATGCCGGAAACCAGCGTGCCTACCGCCGCGCCTGCCGCTCCCATTTGCGGCATGCCGAACCGTCCGTAGATCAGAATCCAGTTCAGGACAAAATTGACTACCAGCGCAACTGCGGAAGAAACGAGGGGAATCTTGACGCGCTCCGTCGCCCGCATCAGAAAGCTGATGATCACCGCCAGTACCTGCAGCGGATAAGCAAAGCCAACGATCCGGATATAGGGAATCGCCACCTCTATAATATTTTTCTTATCTGTATAAATCCCAAGCAAAAATTCCGGCTTTATCACCGCTACTGCTCCGAACAAAAGACCGACAAGCAGCATAAAGCTCATGGAAAGCCCAAAGGTTTTGTTGATGCCCTTTTCACTTCTGGCACCCCAATACTGGGAAAAGAACAAAAGCGCGCCTCCTGCAAATCCGAAATAGCAGGAGAAAAACAGCGACGAAATCTGCGAGCAGATGCCGACCGCCGCGACCGATAGCTCTCCCATGCTTCCGATCATGATCGTATCCACCATGCTCGCCGTCGTAGACAATAAATTCTGAAACGCGATCGGCAGTGCAATGGTATAGACTGCCTGTGCAAATACGTTCCAGCTGATTCTTTTCTCTCTCATCTAATACCCCTTATCTGTCGTATTTTTGTCGATGGTATCCCCTCAGTATATCATCAGAATGAAAACTCCAACGCCGTTGTGTCCCATCCGCCGGACATTGCAAAACGGGAGACTATTATTTTCATTTTACTCTCATCCTTTCTCCGGATCAAGCGTAAAATCTGTTTTTCCCGACAATTCCAGATCCAGCATCTGCGCCAGTGGAACACAGGAATTCATACACTCCTCATAGGTGTTGGTCTGCGCCCCCATTTCAATCAATAGATACCTCTGCTTTAAGTGCATGTTGTAACGGTAGCCTTTCAAATAAATCCTGCGGGTCAGCCCCGGGTAATACTCGTTGCACAGCACCTGCATCTGGAACGAAAATGCGAGATTATCCGCAATATTTTTATTCGGAAGCGAATCAATGTCCCCGAGCCGTCTCGTTCTGGACAGTCCGTTGAAAAACATGAAGCGCGCCATTTTTTTGCCGCCGATCTCCGTCACGAGCCGCGTTCCTTCTGCCACTTCGTCCCGGTGCAGGTCGATCACCACCTCAATCGACGGGTTTTCCTTCAAAATCGCTTCCAACGCCGGAAGGGAATTGGAATAGGCATAATCCCTTTTTTCCACGTCATACTGTCCCATATGATGCATCACGTTATAGCCATACTGTTTGCGAAGAATTTCCGCCAGCACCTCCCCGACGCCCATAATTCCGGTCTGCGCGTTTCCCGGAATCGAATCGGCAAAGGTTTCCTGCGAATGGGTATGATAAATCAAAATCTGCGGCTGGTCGTCCGTCCGCTTCTGTACGGAAAGCACCCTGCCAAGCAGCGCCTTTTGATTCAGCTGCGTCTCGTCCGCCGCGGTTGCCGGATCGATCGCATAAAATTCCCGCACCAGCGCATCATAACTCGTAAGCTCCGACCAGTTGTAAGTACGCTGCTTCTCCGGGAGAGAGGCTGTAAAATCGCCGATGCCGGAGCTATTTGCTGTGTCGCCGGTTTCGTTTTGACTATCGCCAGATCTGGTTTCGATCCCGCCGCTGCTTTGCCCTTCGCGGTCGGATGCAGCACTGCTCCCGTCGGTTTCGCTGCCGTCCGCCACGCCGTTTTGTCCGCTTTTTTGTCCGCCCGCCTGCTCATTTTCCAACCGTGCAAGCTCTTCAAGCGATAGGTTCCTGCCATCCGTCGGCGCATTTTTTTCTGTATCGTCACCGCTCATCCCGGTGTATTCGTCTCTCCCTTCCGCCAGCAGAATCTTTTCCACCATATCAGAATTTTCCTGCGCCAGCTGCGCGGTTTTTGTTTTGCTCTGATAACCGAGAAACGGAAAAATCCATCCGGACACAGAGAGCCTGCCGTTGTCCCCTGCCGCTGCGATCACCGGACAGAGGGCATTTAAAAGCTCCAGCTCTGCATTCTCCGTCAAAAGCTCCCTGAAATTTCGTTCCTCTGCGCGCGGAAACGTAAGAAAAACAATTCCGGCTATCACAATGGCGATTACTGCCCGATATCTGTTTTTTTTCGGTCTGTCTTTTTTCCCCATGCTGCAATATATGCGCACAGGAAGGCTGGAATCACTTTTCCCGGCTCAGTACCTGATTGGTTCGCCATCACTTTTCCTAACCAAGCACCTGGCTGGTTCGTAATCACCCTTCCGGATTCAATGCCGGTTGGTTCGCCATCACCCTTCCGGGTTCAGCGCCCGGTTGATTCCATCC
>ERZ773116.3910-NODE-3910-length-10387-cov-5.971835_pt1 | contig 10387 bp, 10 predicted proteins | sample MGYA00580563_ERZ773116 | MGnify/ENA primary metagenome ERZ773116 (study PRJEB29015, sample SAMEA2737864) | human gut metagenome | biome: human gut; feature: human-associated habitat; material: faeces | place: China | collected 2012 ... | reverse complement strand
GGGTTGCAGTTGATACCCTCAACGAAAAATTCACGCTCGGTTTTTTCTTCGTCCTTTGCATAGCTGAGAACATCACGAAGAGCCTGATACTGTTCCTCGGTGTAAATGTCTGCCGCCGTCTTTTCGGGATTGGCGGCATAGTCGATTACCTGACCGAGCCTTGATGTGACCGACCACAATTTACTTACTGCCATTTCATATCGCTCTTATCGGGTCTTAAAAAAGTACGCTCCACATCAGCCTGAAACTTGTGCCAACGCTCGGCTTCCTTTTTGAGCTGCGGTGCGTCCACAAATCCGAGGGTGTTTGCTTTCGCCGCAAGCTGATTGATGTTGTTGCCGATGGCAGACAAAGCACGGAGCAGCTCTGCATAGGCGTCGGGCGGACGGGGGCGCAGATTTACGCCCATGATGAGCTGCCGCACCAGCGGCTCCTTCTTCAAGCCGGTCACTTCCGCCTGTCGGCACAGATGGGCGTACTCGGTGGCATTGAGCCGCAGAGTCATCGTCTTATACGGCTTCATTTGCTCCTCCTCTCAGCGGGCAGGCTCCGTTTTTCTTCTCTTGGCCGCTTTTGTGGACTGGGGAACGGTATGGCCTGCTTCCCGTTCCGCCCAGTAGTCCGGGTGGTACATCCGAATAACGCGGTCAATTTCCTGTTCAAATTTTGCGGGGTCTGTGATCCTGCTGGGAGGCGTCCACATTCCGCGGTCAATGAGTTCCCGAAGCACCACCTGTTCACAGCAATCTTCTTCAAACCACAGACACACTCCATCACGGAATCCGCATTTGCGCGCAGCAGATGACAGTTCAAGATAGGTGGGCCATTCCACGGCGATACCGCCGTGTCCGGGAGCTGTGATAAGATGGATGCCGGGATAGATCGTGTCAAGGGCTTGTATCTCGCCCCACGGCGAGTAGTCCGGCTGCATCGGCATCACTCCGTTTCTTCAAAAAATAATGCGTCTCAATTCGAGACGCATTTCGACTTTCATAGCGCGGGGTTTTAGGGGTGCGCCCCTAACCGGCGGAATTTTGATGTCAAAATTCCATGCTGGCTGGGACAGCGACGCAAAGCGCCGCTGTCCTACCGTGTCGGGGCGTGCTTCTTTTTGACAGCGCTTTTACTCTTTCCGTTGGAGTTTTTTTCAACAGGCTTGTCCGGGGATTTCTGTATTTCAGACGGTGCAGCGGTATCGCTGTCATCCAGACAGGCCAGCAGATCGTCCACCGCCTGCTTGTCGGGTTCTTCCTTGTCCGGCGGCGCCAGCGTATAGCCGGGAGCCAGGCAGCCATTGATGCTGAACATCCGTTTGCACTCGTTGGGGATAGGGGGAGACAATTCCCGGAACAGGTGCGAATACAGGTCAAACCGGCCTTGGATATAATTCTGTGCCGCTTCCATGCTGGGATATTTTTTCTTATCCTGTCTTGCAACATAGATGCTGTCGCCCCAGTAATTTGCGTACTTGGAGTTTGGCTGCTTGGGTGCGTTATAGATGATCCCCCAGCTGACGAGATAAATATCGGTGCCCTTTGCATAAGTAATTTGATAACGCATTTTGTAGGTGCGGTTGCTGATCTCCCACACGCCGTTCTCGCGCTCTTTCCACTCATTGGCGGTATGCTCTACCTCCGGGGTATGCACATATTCCAGCGCACGCTCCAGCAGCATTGTATGTGCCGCCTGCTCATCCCATTCTGACGCGATTTGCTTCAGCTTGGCATAGAGTTCCTTTTCCAGCGTGATACTGGCCTCTTTCCGCTGATTGATCTCCGCATCCGTCAGCTTTACCAGCGGGGCAAGGTGCGGAGCAGCACGCCAGTCATTGTAGGAGACATTGTGCTGGATCGTGATTTTCTGCCCCGGCGTTATGCCGTCCTGATAAGCATTCAAAAAGTAAAAGCTATCCCGGCTATCTTTCTCAGACATGGGTGGTATCCCTCCTATCTGGCCGGAGTCTCCGGCCTCTTTTTTACTTTGGGCCGCCAGCCTTTTTGCAAACGGTGTTCCATCGAGATGATACGGTACAACTCCGCTTCATTTTGCGGGCAGTTGCGGAAATTCTGGATCGCGCCGTACTCAAAGAAGATTTCTTCCCGATGTCTGCGGTATTGCTCCAGCGGTATCCTGACTTTTTCACCGGAATAGAAGGACAATTCCACATTCTCAATGGGGAGGGCGGCTTTGATGACACGCTGCACCTGCTCCCGGTAGTTCAGCTTCACCACATAGCCCATAGGAGCTGTTCCGCACTGCCCGGTAATGACAATGCGGTAGGCTTCGATACCAGCAGGCATATTTGCATAATGTGTCCATATCTTGTAGCCATCGCTCTCCCGAAGAAAAGCGTCCCGTTCCAGCACACACCATGTTCCGTTTGGACGGGACATGAAGTAGAAAACACGCTCATCCTGATTGGGGCTGTCCAGCGCATCCCTCAACTTTTGCGCGTCCAGTTCAAAATCGCTCTTATAGTGCTGCGTGTTCCGGGACACGACCTCATCGAGAAAGGCGATCAGGCTGATTTCTTTTCCCACGGGCATTCCTCCGTTTCTGTGCTGGTTTTTCCTGTACTGGCTGTGACAGCTCTTTGGGCGGGTCGATGCTGTCGATCAATTCCGCGGCAGTGTCCCGTATCCGCTCCAACGATGCTCTCAGCTGGGTCAAGTCTTTTCCGCGGCTCCAACCGGCTACATACCCAAATGAATAGTCGGAAGTGTCGATGCCGAAATGCTGGCAGACTACATAGGCTACGCTCTCGGCCTCCACCTCGCGGGAAGAACGCTGCTCACTCCGATTTTCTTCTGGAGCAGCACCCTCTTTCGGCGCATGGAGTTTTGCGTGGCTGACCTCATGGATCATGGTCTTGATGGTCTGCACTTGGCTCATATCCGGCTGCACCAGAATGCGCCGCTCTGCAAAATTGCAGCAGCCAAAGGCAGCGCCGGGAAAGGCTTCAATGCTGATGGGATAGGGTGAGAGGTGACTAATCGCCCCGGTTATGCGTTCGTAGTCCACCACACCTCCGGTCAGCTTGTGAACAAGCTCCGGCAGCGGCTTCCCCTCGGTCTGGCTCACATCGAACACAGTGACTGTCCGAAAACCTACGCGCTGCACCAGTTGGATGGTCGTGGCTGTGGAGCCGTCCGGGGCCGTTTCCTCCACTTCCTCCCGTCTGCGGTAAGGACAGGGGGCGAGTATGGTGATACCATGCTCGCCCCGCTTGACCTGTCGGCCAAATTTTCTTTTCCAATCGTGATAACCTGCAACATGAGAAGCATTCGGACACTGCATGAAAATCAGCATGGCGTTGCCAAAACTGTAATGATGGAACTTCGACATGGCCGTGAGGTATGCCGCATATTGGCCGCTTTGGAAAATATCCGAAACGCCCTGCTCCAGCTGGTCAGTCAGTGCCTTCAGTCGCTCACTTGCGGAAAGCTGTTCTTGCATCGTACTTTACTCCCGGCCGGGTGGCGTATCCCGGCCTTTCTCACGGCCGGAGCCGCCTGCTGCCTTGGGCTGCACCTTCAGCGTAATGGGGGTGTTACCCTTCGCTCCGATCAGAATTTCCGCACTGTGAAACTCCTTCTTGTAAGCTTTCACCTGCTCCGGGGTCAAGGAACAGAAATCTTCCTCACCTAAGCCGCAGACGAAAAAGTTCCCGAACACACCGCCATATCCGCCAGGCACACTGCGGTTGAAGGGCAAGTCCAAGAACAGTCCCTCGTCATTACAAACGACTGCGGCGTTATCCTCAAAGGGGTAAATGGCTTGGATTATTCCCCCTACGACTTTCTGCATCTCATCCAAGCCGTTGATGTCCGCCTCATAGGGGGCATATCCCGGCTTAACGATTACGACAGTCATACTCCATCACCTCGCCGGTTCAGACCGTTTTTTGCCGTCATTTTCTGCTTGCGTTTTTGCTTTTTGCCGTTCAAGCGCCCTTTTGCGGAGATCCATCGCCTCAAACATCGTGCGTTTGACGGTAGCAACTGTCGTTCCCTTCTCCGGGAAGTAGGGGCGCAGTTCATCGTCCTGAAAAGTGACCTTCAGCGGAGGGTCAATCTCCCGCTTGGTAGGCGCTACCGACTTCTCGATCTTCTGCGGGGTCAGCGTACCGGCGCGGCTCTCTTCCTTGAGCTTGACCGCTTCCGTCTTGGAGGGGACTTTGCCGCCCTCTTTTTCGATGGCGTCAGCCAGCGTTTTCTGTTCGGCGGGCTTCATGTGAGAAATCTGCTCGGCGGTGTCCAGCGGCAATTCCTTCTTGTCCACCATCTTTTTCAGCGGCTCCTCCAGCTGATTGACACGCATCAATCGCTGTACGCTGGCACGGCTCATACCCAGATCTTCACCGACCTGCTCATCGCTCCGCTTCATCGGCTCTTTTCCGGCCAGAATGTCCGCCTTGGAGCGCCGCCCTGCCTTACGCTTCAAAGCGTCCATCTTCATCTGTGCGGCGCGGGCCAGTTCCGAAAGCGGAATATCCTTGCGGTGGAGGTTGCCGTCTACGCACTGGATCTGTGCGTCATCCTCGTCCACACGCTCAATGAGAACGGGAATGGGGTAGTTCAGCTGTGCGCCAATGTCATGTCGGCGATGGCCGGAGATGATCTCCAGTCCACCGTTGCGTCCGGGACGGCAGAGGACCGGCTCACGGATGCCGTAATTCTTGATGGACTCAAACAGGTCTTTGTAATCCTGCGTCTCGCGGTTTACCGTGAACGGGTGATCCAGAAAGTCCTTCAGATAGGCCGGATGGACTGCCATGCTGTAAATCTCGCCCTCACCGGGGGTAGGCAGCTTAAAAAGGTCAGCTTCGGTAGGTGCGTCCAGACGATCCTCAAATACCTTGGTCACGGCAGAACCTTTCGGGCCGTCCGCAGTGCGGGTAGCCGATGCAGTGGGCGTTTCCTGTCCCACCGGCTCTTTGACCGCATCCGCCTTGACAGGTTCGGCAGGCTTCTTGCTCTCTTCTGGCTTGGTGGGAGTGGGCGCAGCTGCGGCAGGCTTGCCGTCCTTGACCGCCTTATCGTCCTTGGCGGGTTCAGCGGGTTTCTTGTTCTCTTCCTGCTTGGTGGGAGCAGGCGTAGTTGCGGCGGGCTTGCCATCCTTGACCGCCTTATCGTCCTTGGCGGGTTCGGCGGACTTCTTCACCTCGTCGGGTTTAGCGGGAGTAAGCGGAGCCGCAGCGGGCTTGCCATCCTTGGCTGCCTTATCGTCCTTGGCGGGTTCGGCGGGCTTCTTCCCCTCGTCAGGTTTGGCGGGAGTGACCGGAGCCGCAACGGGCCTACCATCCTTAGCCACTTTATCATCCTTGGCAGGTTCGGCAGGCTTCTTCACTTCACCGGGCTTGACAGCGGCGGGCGATAGAATGGGCGGTTTTGTTCCTTTGGCAGGAATAGGCGGTGCGGGAGTGGGCGGCGCTCCGGCAACAGGTGTCCGAAACGCACCAATCAGCGGGTTTTTCTTTTCATTGGACATTGATTTACCTCCATATTCAAGTTTTATGTCGAAAAATGTGTCTCAATTTGAGCCACATTTTCAACCAAAATTAAGGGCCGAAGTCATGTTGGACTTCGGCCTGATAGTGGTTATTCATGGTCAGCGGGGCGTTGAACAGCGTGGTGAGCAGGTATGCGCGGATATTACGGACTTGTGTGGTATTGCGGCGCAGACACTCAAACACATAGACCATCAGCGAGTAGTCCAGTCGGTAGAAGCGGGCTTGCACCTGTGGCAGCGGGATATTCTCACCGCCGATCCGTACCGTTGACTGTGTGGAACACATCACATCCGCCATCAGCCCCACGACCTCATCTACATCATCGGCATTGAACTGTTGACAAAGAAACGGGTACTCGATATTCTCTTTGATCTCTCTCAGATACTCGCTTCTATCCATCCATCCCGGCTGCTCGGCGGAAGGCGATGGATGGATAGATTGATTTTTATAGCTAAAATCAGTTTGATTAGATTCAATATAATTACCGTCTGATTTTCCGAAGTCTGCACTTCGGAAAATCGGAAGTCTTGACTTCGGATTATCGGAACTCTTGACTTCTGATTTTCCGACTTCTTGACTTCCGATTTTCGGAAGTCTGGGAGTCTCCTGCGGCGCAGGGGTTTCAGCAGGTACTCGGCGGGTAGTGAAGCGTTTGACATAGATTTTTGTTGGTCTGCCTTGCCCTTGCTTTACTCGCTCGATCAGACCGCAACCTTTATCTGTATCCAGTTCGGACAATAATTTGACAGCCTTTTCGTGACCACAATTTAAGTCCTCTTGTATCTCATCCAATGTATAAAAGATATAGACCCTGCCAGCGTCATCGTACCAACCGTTCCGCACTGACAGGCCCATTCGGTCAAGCAGGAGGCCATACAGCAGCTTCGCGTCAGTGGATATTTTCTTGAACTGCTGCCCGGTGACAAGCTGGCGGGGGATGCGGTAAAAAGAAAACTGGCTGCTTTCGTCTCCGTAGTAGTAGTCAAAAACCACAGATTGAGACATAGTATCACCTCCAGATATGCACGAAGGACACCCTCAAACGAGAGTGCCCTTCGTTTTTTATAATTTTTAAATAGATTTTAGTCTTTAATTTTTCGTTCAATGTATGATAAAATAAAATGTAAGTATTTTGCAGAGTGCAACAGACACACAAACTAGCTCGCAAGTTTTATAAGCAATAGAGATATATCTTCGATAGGAGGCGTAGATATGTTATCCTTTAGCCCTATAGAGAAGCCCAAAATTGATATTGAGCTATATGGAACCGATATTAACATTGCGCCAATAGACAAAGTCCACATTATGGATGAGGATTCTTTTGAGCATTTTACCCTCGAGTGGTTATATGGTTGTAAAAAAGATAAGTATTCTTCTATTATGCGGATTGGGGGCGCTGGCGACAAAGGCCGAGATGTTATTGCATATCGCAAAGATGGCGGAGTAGACTATTTTCAATGCAAGCATTACAATTCAGCGCTTGCCCCATCAAACTACTATCTCGAATTAGGGAAACTATGTTACTACACATACACGAAGGATATTCCCCTTCCTAAATCTTACTATATTGTAGCGTCTAATGACATTGGCCCAACATTGCAAGATTTACTCGATAACTCTGCACAACTACTGTCTTCCCTCCTAGACAATTGGGACACATATTGCAGGTTTAAAATCACAAAGTCAAAAGAGATTAATTTAGATGCAGATTTATTAGGATATATACGCTCTTTCGACTTCTCTATTATCAAAACATATCCTATTGCGCAAATCATAGATGAACATCTGAATACTGTCTATGGAAGTATTCGTTTTGGCACCCGAACACCTACTTTACCAGCACCGCTATCGCCAAGCGCAGAAATTGATCCCGAAGAAATGGAGTATGTTTCCGCACTGTTAGCAGCCTACTCCGAAGAACTCGGGATGATAATCGACACTCCCAAAGCACTGGAAGCATATGAACGTTTTTTCAGCCATTTTAATCGACAGAGAAAAGATTATTACTCTGCCGAGACGATTCGGCGATTTGTAAGGGATACTTTAATAAGTTCCTTCCAATTTGATGTGCTAAAAGAAGAGATTTACAACGGAATAATTGATGTCCATGAACAAGACTACTCCACCGGATATAAGCGTTTAGTTGCTGATTTGCAGCAAGCCGCCATTACTAATACATCAAAAAGCCTATTAGACAGCAAATTGCATTGCATCGGTAATTGCGAACGAAAAGGTGTATGCCATATGTTAGTTAATGATTGCAGAATAAAGTGGGTGAAAACAAAATGAATGAACTATTTAATTCACCTTTTGAATTGTCGTTAAGGGTACTTATCATTCTTAATACCGCCCAATTGAGATTAACTATAGATAAGATTGTTGCTTACGATTTTATCTCAACTTACAGTTCTGATTTTGGCATCTCAGAATCCAATTTGCATGGAAACAACAGCTATAGGTTTAGTGAATACACTACAAAGCGCATCATTATTACTCAATCAATTAAGAATCTTGTATTAGAAGGATTCGTCTTACCACACTGCAATAAAGGCGGCTTTTCATACAGCATTTCCCCAGTAGGAAAGAATTTTTGTTCCTCACTAAACGACGATTACGCAAATGGCTTTACCCAAATTGTTCAACAAACAGTTGCCACATTTTCTGATCATTCTGATAGAGCGTTAATTCAAACTATTAATTCACATGCGCTGAAGATGTTTGGAGGTAGATAGCATGGCGTTCTTTATCGAAAAAATCGTTGCCTCTGGCGCTGGTAAAAAAGAGTCCACGATTGTGTTTAAACCTGGTGCAAACATTATTTATGGCCCCTCAAATACGGGTAAAACTTATATAGTTAAGTGTATCGATTTCTTGTTTGGTTCGGATGCGGATCCTTTTGATAGTTCTTCTGGATATGATTCTATATCCATCTATCTGAAAACCAGGGGTGGTCAGGTTGTAATGCATCGAAAACTGGGAAGCAACAAAATTGATGTGTCAAGCACTGATCCTTCTATTTCAAATGGAAAATACACCGCAAAGGCTAGCGGAAAAAACTATGAAAAAACCATAAATTCAGTGTGGTTAGCATTGATAGGAATAACTGAGCAGCATTCAATTAACAAGAATGAACGTAGTCAAAAGCAGGTCCTTTCTTGGCGCACCTTTTGTCATATGTTTATGTTGACAGAAACGAAGATTATCTCAGAAACTTCAATTTTTTTACCAGATCGCGGATATTCAGATACATCTGCTCTATCGGCCTTGCTTTTCCTTTTATGGGGAAAAGACTTCTCTGACACTGAAGCAATAGAGAGTAAGGAAATTAAAGATGCAAAAAAAGACGCGATAAAAACATATATAAATCAGGAACTGTTTAAGATATCCGAGCGCAATCAAGAGTTAACCGCTTTTTTGAGCGAACTATCAACGACAGATATCAATCAGGAAATTGAATCACTGATGACCCAAGTCACAGAAAATGAACAGCGGATTTCTGAAGCTATTGATGAAAATAAAAGAATCCTCCAAAGCCTTCACGAAAAGAATGATGCTTTATCTGAATGCAATGTTTTAATTAACCGGTATCAAGAACTTACGACTCAATATGGAGCAGATTTGAAACGTCTTAGTTTTATAGTAGATGGTACGGCTAATATGCCACAGATATCAGAAACACAATGTCCTTTTTGTGATGGGAAAATCCGTATTGAAAAAACGCCCAATTATATCGAAGCGGCAAAATCTGATTATAAGAAAATTAAACTTCAAGCAAAAGATCTGCAAAAGGCATACGACGAACTGTTGGCAGAAAAGGATATACTTGAATCGTCAATAGAGAGTCTTCTTGCAAAAAAGCAGTCTGCAGAAGAGTTAGTTGCCAATAAGTTAACTCCCAAAGCTAATCAATTGAAGGAAAAAATAGCGGAATACAAAAAGACTCTTGAATATCAAAATGAAATATCGTTTCTTAAGAAATTAGTTGAGCAAAAAACAAGCGACATAATAGATACAGAGTCTTTAGGTGAGTCTGAAAATAAGTTTAAAGTCAAAGACTACTTCGATTATTCTTTTGTTTCTGAATTTGGTAAATGGATAAAACTGTTCCTTGAAGACTGCAAATACCCAAATCTCACTTCGCTAATATTTGACAAAGCAACTATGGATATTGTTCTAAACGGGAAAAAGAAAAGTGCGAACGGAAAAGGATACAATGCATATCTGAACTCTGCCGTAGCGATAGTATTGTCAAGATACATGCAAAAACATGCACACTATGCACCCGGATTAATTCTCTTAGATTCGCCGATTCTCTCTTTGAAAGAAATTGATACTCAAAAGCCATCTCAGTCAATGCGAAATGGACTATTTGAAAATATCGCTAGCACTTCTGAGGGAATCCAAACTATTGTTATCGAGAATGAAATTCCAGAAATTGATTATTCCAATGTCAACCTTATTCATTTCACCAAAAATGCGAACACAGGAAGATATGGTTTTCTCATAGATGTCATGGACTGACGATCTTATTACTACCGCCACCCATAAGTGCCTTTGGATGCGAACATATCGTCCGAAATCTTCAATTTTCAACATTCCCCCAAGGGGATGCGAACCGTATTGTTGCCATTGTGTTGACATCCCAACAATATGCGAGTTATAATGCAAGAAAGTTTCTTTGACCTATTTGTAGACATTTTCAGCCTAAGAATGAAACGAGGCCATATACATTTTTCCTACAATTACTCTACAATGGTCGATTTTCAGCGACAAATACATACTTGCTTCGACGGGAATTGTGGTGCATATAAGTGACCCGGTTGGGAGAGCGTACGGTTCGCATCCGTAAGGTCGAGAGTTCGATCCTCTTCGTCT
>ERZ773116.3909-NODE-3909-length-10389-cov-3.434488_pt1 | contig 10389 bp, 11 predicted proteins | sample MGYA00580563_ERZ773116 | MGnify/ENA primary metagenome ERZ773116 (study PRJEB29015, sample SAMEA2737864) | human gut metagenome | biome: human gut; feature: human-associated habitat; material: faeces | place: China | collected 2012 ... | reverse complement strand
GCTGCCTCCGGCTCCGATATCGTCATCATCACCTCGGGTCTTCCCCGCAAGGCCGGACAGAGCCGTCTGGAACTGGCGCAGGCCAATGTCAACATCATTAAGGACATTGCCCCGCAGATCACCGCCGCCGCGCCAGATGCAATCTATATCATCGTCTCCAACCCGGTCGATGTGCTGACGTATGTGTTCCACAAAATCTCCGGCGTTCCCGAAAGCCACATCATCGGCTCCGGCACCATCCTCGACACCAGCCGCCTGCAGTCAACGCTTGCCAAGCGCTTCTGCATCAGCCCGAAGAACGTGCATGCGCATGTCTACGGTGAGCACGGCGATTCCTCCTTCGTCCCCTGGAGCCTTGTCCACATTGCAAACAATCACATTGATTCTTATAAAGAGCATTCTCCCGACTGCGACCGCATTAAATGGGACCAGAACTATGAGGAGATTGAACAGTTCGTCAAAACCTCCGGCGCACAGGTCATCAAGAACAAGGGCGCAACGTTCTATGCCGTTGCGATGTCGGTCTGTCATCTGTGCAAGTGTGTGCAGAGTACCGCCGGAACGGCTGTGACTGTCTCGACCATGATGCACGGCGAATACGGCGTATCCGATGTGTGCCTGTCTACGCTCGTGCTGGTTGACAATCAGGGCGTACGCGGCAAGATCCTCAACCAGCTGACCGACGGCGAGGTTGACAAGCTTCGCGCCAGCGCAGATAAGCTGAAGGAAGTTATTCATCAGGTCGAGATTTGATAATAGAAGGAGAAAAAACAATGGAATATCGCGTCGAACACGATTCCATGGGTGAGGTTCGCGTCCCGGCAGACAAATACTGGGGCGCACAGACCGAGCGCAGCCACAACAACTTCCCCATCGGCGTCGGCATCGAGACGATGCCCGCCGAGATCGTCCATGCCTTCGGCATTCTCAAAAAGGCTGCTGCGCGCGCCAACCGCGCCCTGCGTCCTGAGAAAATGACCGAAGAAAAGCTTGCCGCCATTGAACAGGCGGCGGACGAGGTCATTTCCGGCCAGCTTCTGGACAATTTCCCGCTCGTCGTCTGGCAGACCGGCTCCGGCACGCAGTCCAACATGAACAGCAACGAGGTCATTGCCAACCGCGGCAATGAGATCGCGGGCAGAAAGCTTCTGTCCTTTATCTTTATTCCTTTTGTGTTTGTTCTTCCTGCCCTGTTCTTGCATCCCAGTCTCTTTTGCTGTATCTTCTTCGATTTCGTTCATTCCGGATTTGCCCATATGTCGTCTCCTTATGCTTATTTTTCGCTTTCATCCGTATCGTTCACTTCTGCTCTCATATATAGCATATATACCCGCCTACTGTAGCGACACCTTATCTCCATCAATCTTAAAACAGCCAAAGCTCTTCAGGAAGCTGGAAAATTTGCTGTATCCATATTTCTTGATACTGAAATTCCGGTTCTCATTTTTTAACGTACTGTTTAAGAGTCCCATATTGCTGTTCTTCTGTGGATTCTTCTTCAGAATCTGAATAATCTGCTCCTCAATTTCCCTCTTCGGTACAACATCATCGATAATCTTCACATAATTCTGACGATTCTGGGAAATGACCTCGAAATTACCAAATGCCTCATTTATAAATGTTGTAAGCTTCGAGTACCCATAATTCCGCACATCGAAATCAGAGAAACGTGCCTGTAATTTGCTTCCAATCTCGCCGACATGCGTCAGTTTATTATTATCAGCATTGCCATCAATGATATCATAGATTACCTTCTGAATAGACTTAATGCTTGTAATATTCGAGCTGTTTTCATTTTTCTCGGTTGATACTTTCGCAACATTTTTCTCATCCGTGACCTGTGAGATATCTTCGCGAATGAGCGCATCCAGCATTTTGAAGCTCGTACACGCCTTGACAAATGCTTCCGGCGTCTTGTTCTCACCCATGCCGACTACTTCCTTACCAGCCTCTCGCAGACGCTCTGCCAGCCGGGTAAAATCACTGTCACTCGACACCAGGCAGAATCCATCCAGATTTCCAGTATAGAGCAGATCCATCGCATCAATAATCATCGCCGAATCCGTCGCATTCTTACCCTGGGTATAGGCGAACTGCTGGATCGGAACGATGGAATTTCGAAGCAAAGTTGCTCGATTCCATCCATTGACACTTCGCGCCCAGTCCCCATAGATTCTTCGCACCGTTACCATACCACGGTCCGCCAATTCATCAAAAATTGTATCTATATATTTGGCAGATACATTATCCGAATCAATCAATAATGCATATCGTTTTTCTTCACTACCCATCGTTACTCCTCATCCTTATATCCCTGTTCCAGCCGTACTTCAAATTCGCTTTCCGGCATCGGCTTATCAAATACATATCCTTGCACAATATCACAGCCAACCTGTCTTAAATACCGTAACTGTTCCTTCGTCTCTACCCCTTCTGCAATCGTCTTCTTCCCGAGCTTGCGCACCAGATCAACGATACTGACAAACATTACCATGTCCGTCTCCTTGCCCGGATATTCTGTCTCCATTGGAATAAATGACTTATCAATCTTAATCACATTCAGATCTACCTTCTTGATCATGTTCAAGGATGAATAACCGGTTCCAAAATCATCAATCGAAGTTGCGATACCTTCGCTGCGAAGTCCATCGACAATCTCCGACATAATCTCATAGTTCTGAAAATCCTCACTCTCTGTCAGCTCAATCTCGATATAACCATGATCGATACCGTACTTGTCAATCACATTGACAATCTTTTTCACCAGATAATCTTCCTCCAGATGTCTTCTGGAGAAATTCACAGAGATACACGGAACTTTTTTTCCTTCATCCAGCCGCTTGCGGATAAACCGACATGTTTCTTCCAATACATAATAATCAAGCCTGCACACGCTTCCTTCCCGCTCAAGCTGTGGAATAAACTGCACCGGTGGAATCAGTCTGCCCTCATGCATCCAACGTACCAACGCTTCTGCACCACAGATTTTGTTCGTATTGACATCGACCTTCGGCTGATAATAGACCACAAATTCATGTGCCTCGAGCGCAGGAAGAAAGCTTGCAATGATTCCCTGTGCCTCCATTATTTTATTCTGGATCTCTGTCGAATAAAATGCAACCGTTCCGCTGCCCTTCTGTCTGGCAGCCTGATATGCAATACTTGCGCGTGCCATAACATCACGCGGTGCCCGGATATCTTCCAGCTTACCGACACCGATCGTCGCCCCGAATACAAACTCTTTTTCCTTGATTTCGGTCCGATGATACAGCCGGAGATTCTGGAGCTTCGATAAAATAATTTCACTCCGTTCATTCTTCACCAACGCGACAAAATTATCGCCACCCAGACGCGCGACAATCTCATCATCCAGCAACATCTTATCTACCATTCCGGCGTAATTGCGTAATATAACGTCCCCCTCTTCATAAGGGAAAATCTTATTCACATATTTGAAATTATGAACATTGAAGAAAAATACCGTGTATGTATGAATCTGTCCGGTCGCTAACTGTTTGCCAATAAACTGCATAAACGCCTCCGGATTCGCAACACCGGTTGCCATATCCGTCAGCAATACGCCGCGCAGTAATCCCTGCATCATAACACGGCTAAACTGAATATATATCTCCTTCAGCAAAATCTGCTGCGTATCCTGTTCTTCCTTTGAGTAGTCCACATCCTCACACGGATAAACGGAAAACGTCATTGTTCCGCCATCCGGCAGTACAAATACCTGATGCTTTGCTTTTCCATATGCCCCCTTCTGATTATCAAATAATTTTCCAACCCGATGCTCCCCGTGCGGACGGATCTTAGATACCGGAGCATCCAGCTCATATTTCACTTTGCCAAGCTTCAGATCGTCTGCAACAATCGCAAGTGCCTGCACCACATCTTCCTCACACTGTTCGAAGGTCTGAACCTCCCGGTGCAAGACTTCTGTAAATGCTTTGTACTTCTCATTGAACTCCAACTTTTCACACATTTTTTATTAAACTCCCTGTTTTCCTCTATCCCATTATGCAAACAACGTCTCTACCTGTGCAGCATCAAATACCACATGCCCTGCATGCTCTACCTCGATCTGATACAAGGCATTTGCTGCCAGATGTTCCGCCGCCTGCTCGATATCACGAATTCCCGTCGTATTCTCAAACTGATGGATCACCGCATCTAAGCCCGCATCTGTCACAACACACTCCTCTTCCCGAAGCCCGATGCGCTTCAGTACCTTCGGCATTGCGAACTTCGTGAATATAATCTTCTTTTCTTCAAATGTATAATCCGGAATATCAATCACCGCGAATCTCGACATGATCGGTGCACTGATATCTTCCTTGTTGTTTGCCGTTGCAATCGGGTAAACTCCTGTCGTTGGCACCATACATTCCATATAATTATCTGTAAATCCAAGGTTATCCAGAAGCGTCAAAAGCACATCCGCCGGGTTTCCGTTTCCCTTGCCGGATGCCGCCTTATCCAGCTCGTTGATGATAAATACCAGATTCGATTCACCTGCATTCGAGAACGCTTCCATGATAATTCCCGGCTTGGCATTCGCATAGATTCTGGAACTTCCAGTAAGCTGCTCCGGATCTTTGATTGAGCTCATATCGAGTGTTGTCCAAGGCAGTTTCAAAATTCTTGCCACCGCATATGCGATCTGAGACTTTCCGGTTCCGGCTGGTCCTACCAGAAGCAGTCCATACGCCGGTAATGTATGTGTCCGGTTGATCTGGATGATCGTCTCCATGATTCTCTGTTTTACACGTTCTAGTCCATACAGCTCTTCATCTAAGATTTTTCTCGCCCATACCGGATCGATTGCCTCGAAGTAATTGCTCTTCCACTGTACGTTCAACATGATGGAAAGTGCACGCTGTGCATGTCTGCGTTCCTCCTGTGACACCTCACTCGAACGAGCAACTGCAAGATTCCGCCGTGCCCACAGACGGATATTGTCCGGCATCGTCTTACCTGCACACATCATGAAATCAGAAATGCTCTGCAGACTTGTGAGCTTCATCTCATCGCCGACTTCGTCCGCGTCCTCGTCCTCCTCGACTTCCTCTGCCGCACTACTTGCAAGCAGGCGCTCGATCATGAACTGCAGGAAACCATCCTCTGCGGACAACTTTGTCGCACCGCCATATGCAGTCTCCCGGATCTTATAGACGGCATAGCCATCCTCCATGTTCTGTCCAGACAGACGGATTGGAATCCGGTTATCGCCGAGCCATTTGATCAGACTGATAAACCGCGCATCTACGCGCAGAATATCTGCCGACCATGTTCCATCCGTATCGTTAAACTCAAACGCCGTCCGCTTACTCTGATTTGCAAACATACCGGACGCATGATGTGACCACTGCCGTTTCGTATTATCTAACACTAAGATTGGTTCTTCCGGTGTTTTCTCTTTTGCATCGGAAAGAAATGATGTATATGTACAGACAGGCTTCGCCTGCTCCTTCGATGAGCTTGACGAGCTTGAAAAATCAAAAACTGGCATAATAAAATTTCCCTTCTTATTTATAATAGTCTCTAGTTCCCCTACATCCTATAAAACCACATTTTCGTCAAATTTACAATATACAGATCATAAATTTGTCAGTTTTTCACAGTAAACAGAAAGAGCACACCATTTACGATGTGCTCCTGTCTTTCTTCGTCCAAATCCCTGGTTCATTCTTTCTTATATTGTAATTGCAGCCGCTCAATTTCTGCCTGCACAAGCGAAACAACTGACTCCGGGGCTACAATTTTCGCTCCATCGCCAAGTCCCATTACCCAGAATACAAACTGCCGACTGACTGCAACATCCACATTTACTGTGAACTGCTTTTCGCCCTTCGGAATCAAATTTACATCCCTGCCAAACCGGTCCAGAATCACGTTTGCCAATTCATTATCACATAGCAGCTTGACACGCTCTTCCGTTCCCCCAAACATGCCAAACATCTTCTTATCATAGACAGCCGTGTCAAACTCATTAAAGACTTCCCTGCCAAGTCGCTTTTCTTCTGTCATCTGAATATCCAGCATCTTATCCACCCGGAAATGCTTGATTTTCTCCTCCTGCTCGTCATACGCAACCAGATAATAGTTCCCATCACTGCAAGTAAGCGCCCAAGGGCTTACCTTATAAAATGCACCACCCTTACGAAGCTCCGCCGCCTTCTTCACATTCCACTGAAAATAATGGAACTGGATCTGTGAATTTTCTGAGATTGCAGCATGCAGATGATCTACATTTCGATAGATACTGTCATTCATCGTTTTTACACGTCCTGCGACAAAAACCTGTCGCTGCAACTGTGATGCCTCGAACTTTCCCGCAAGCTTTTCAATCTTTTTTATCAGTTCATTCGTCTTTTTCTTTGTAATGAATTTCGCGGACTGCACAGAATCCACCAGAAGCTTTAATTCCGGCAGTTCAAACGGACGGTTGGCAACATAATAACTGTATGTACGATCCTTCTGCACCCGTTTGATATCCATTCCAAACGATCGGAGACATTCAATATCATCGTAAATACTCTTCCGTTCTGCCTTGATCTCGTGTTTCGTCAATTCATCAATAATCTGTGCTGTAGTCACGCGATGGTCTTTATCTGTCTGTTCTAACAGAAATTTCCGAATGTATAACAATTTTAATTTTTGATTTTCCGATTTTGCCATCGCTTGTACTACTCCATATCCTCTAATTCATCCACCGCATCCCAGTAATTCTCCATCCATGCCGCCTGCTTTTCAAAATCAACCGGCACTTCAAGCACTTCTTCCATCGACATAACCGCCCCCGGTGCATACAACAAACCATCTGCACCTACGATTGCCAGTCCACCGACATCCAGCTTACGTGTATACATCAAGGCATCTTCCATCATCACGATCATTGTCTCTCCGGTATCTGCCTCCAATACGACACGCACCATCGGTTCCTGTCCTTCCGGTCTACCCTCGCAGCCAAAATCGTCCTCATCAATTCGAATTATCTTGTATATCTGTTCTTCCATATAATCTCCCTGGCATATGGCTCTCTATCTTATACATATCACGTTTCCTCATTTCCCATATGCGCCACCGACAGTTGCATCAGTCCACACGCTTCTTACCCCAGAAGAATAACGCTACCGTACCCGGTCCTGTATGACTGCCGATTGTGGTACCAATGTGATTGATCTCTACCTTCCCATTTAACTTCAGGAACTTCGCTTCGATCAGATCCGCAACTGCCCGTGCATCGTCATAGCAGGCAGACTGGGAAATATAACATTTGCCGGAATAATCCAATCCATCCTCGGCACATTCCTCCATCCGGTCTACGATTGCCTGAATTACCTTTTTCTTTGTACGGATCTTATACCGTGGAATCAATTTTCCCTCATAGTCCACATTCAAAAGTGGGCAGATATTCAACACCGAACCAATAAATCCAGCCGTCTTTGTTACTCTGCCGCCCTTAATGAAGAATGTCAGATCAGAAGTGAAAAACCAATGATTCAGATTCAGCTTATGTTCCTCTACAAAATCGCGAACCTCATCAATCGTCTTCCCCTGTGCCCGAAGCTCCGACAATTTATCCATCAACAAACCGTATCCCGAAGATGCCGCCAGGGAATCAACAACATAGATCTTACGATCCGGGAACTCCTCCTGTAGCGTCTCCTTCGCGATATTTGCCGAATTGATAACACCACTGATTCCAGATGACAGACTCACATGCAGGATATCCAGTCCCTGCTCTAAGAATGACCGGAAATATTCTTCGAACTCCTCTGCATTTACCTGAGAAGTCTTTGTATCTGCGCCATTTGCCATACGGGAATAAAACTCGTCAAACGGAATGCTGACCCCCAGATTATCCTCGTACTGCTTTCCATCCAGTTCAAAGTGAAAACATATATATTTTACATCTATCGCATCAAAATGCTCTTTCGAAAGATCGGCTGTTGAACAACAGCTAATTACATAATTTTCCATAATTCCATCCTCTCCTTGAGTGCATATATTTTATTGTCCCTATGGAACAGTCCTACTGTTATCATAGCCAATTTCAATCCAAAAATCAATTGCTATTCCAACCTTCTGTCCTTAATTCTGCCCGAATTTGAATCTGTCTAATCGTAACCAGTTTCACAAGACGTCCTGCTAAAAATGCGATGACTAACAACATCGCTCCCAATAACGGTATGGACGTAACAATTATTCCACCAATCACCGCGCTACACACATAGATACCCTCTATAATTTTATTACTGTTTACATATTGTCTCATTTTCATACGCGTCCTTTCTTTCAGTCAAATCTCATCGATCCCGCTTTGTTGTACTCATCTTACCCTTTTATGTGTACAAAAAAACTCCCACGCAAGAAATTAATGAATTTTCTATTAAATTTTTATTTATCTCTATAATTTCCGTCCATATATGGTACAATATCTCTAATTTATTTTATGAAAGAAACCATTAAAGGGGGGTATTTCATGAGTAATATCATTGATTATATGAAATGGCGTGGAGACCTGACTTTTGCACAGGATTCCTTTAATGAAATTGACAACCTGATTCTGTCGCAGTTAGTCTATGTAGAACTGAATAATGTTGTTCCCGGCGACGAAGAACCGACGATCTCTCTGCTCGACGCAGCCAAACTGTTTTTCAAGCAGAATAACGAACAGGAATTACTCGATCATGTCTCCATGACCAAAAACGCGATTCTGGTATTTAAAGAAATGGCGAAAAGTGTACGTTTTAAAAATGTACAATTATCCCGCTATGTAAATGATATCAATGAACAGGAGCAGTCACAATTTTCTGCTATCACGATCAAATTACCAGACAACAGCACCTATATTGCATTTTCAGGAACAGATGCAACGCTTGTCGGCTGGCATGAGGATTTTAATATGCTTTATCTAAAGCAGACACCGGGACAGGAAAAATCACTGGCTTATTTAAATGCCCTTGGGAATCTGGACACTCCGCTTCGTCTGGGCGGGCATTCCAAAGGTGGAAACTTCGCTATCTATGCTGGAATGTATTGCGAAAAATCTCTGCGTGATCAGATTATCGCTATCTACAACAACGATGGACCAGGATTTTCGAAAGACGTTGTGGCAAGTGCAGCATACCAGAATCTATTGCCCCTTATTACAACGATTGTCCCAGAATCCTCTGTGGTTGGACGGTTATTTGAACATCAGGAAGATTATGTTGTTATTAAGAGTGAAAATAAGGGATTAAAACAGCATGACGCCATGTCATGGGAAGTGCTTGGAAATCATTTTGTACACGCTGTTACACCTGCCAATCAAAGCCTGCTTGCAAATCAGGCAATCCGGGAATGGATTGCGTTAATCCCAAGAGAAAAGCGCAAAGAAATCGTAGAAGCTGTTTTTCAGATTTTGGACGCAGCCGGTATTGAGACCGTCGACGATTTTCTTACATTGAAATTAAAAGATATCCGTACAATCATTCAGACAAAAAAGAAATTGCCACGCGAGACAAGTGATTCCATCTCTGACGCGGCATTCCTATTGATTAAAATTATGATCAAAACCTTTACCTCAACCTAAAACAATCTTCCATGCCTCTGTCAGCTTCTCGAGGTTCCAGCTTGCATTTGCCGGACTGGTAGAAGGCAGACAGATGGCATTTCTTTTTGTCTGCGGATAAATATATCGCTGATATAACTGCTCTGCCTTTTTCCCGTTCACAAAGATCTGTTCTATCTTTGTGGTTTCTAAGATTTTTGAAATCGGATTCGGAACGACATTCCGAATTGAGCTATCGGAAGAACCTGTAATCTCACATTGTCCGATCACATCCCACACAGCAATTCTATGTTCCAATAAAAATGCTTTCTTCTCCTCTATCGTACCAGGTACCTCTGCCTGAAATACATTTGCAAGCACTTTCCAAAAACGATTCTGCGGATGTCCATAAAAGAATCCTGCCTCTCTCGATTTGACTGAAGGAAAGCTCCCCAATATCAAAATACGAGAATGTTCATTATACACTGGTGAAATTGTATGTATCTGATGCTGCTGTTCCATACCTCTCCCTCGGGGACGCTTCTTTTGTCACAAGAAGTGTCCCTCTGTCTCATGTTATAATACAAAAAAAAGACCTCATCGGTCTTTTCTTTCTGTACCTTCAGAACTTCATACAAAGATCTTATATCTAACCTCTTAACAAATCATCTTTCCGTTCTCAAAACCTCTAAGGATAAGCCCTCGACCTATTAGTACTTGTCAGCTGAACGTGTTGCCACGATTACACTCCAAGCCTATCAACCTTGTAGTCTTCAAGGGGTCTTACTCTTATGATGGGATATCTTATCTTGAGGGGGGCTTCACGCTTAGATGCCTTCAGCGTTTAT
>ERZ773116.3905-NODE-3905-length-10394-cov-4.148564_pt1 | contig 10394 bp, 9 predicted proteins | sample MGYA00580563_ERZ773116 | MGnify/ENA primary metagenome ERZ773116 (study PRJEB29015, sample SAMEA2737864) | human gut metagenome | biome: human gut; feature: human-associated habitat; material: faeces | place: China | collected 2012 ... | reverse complement strand
GGCGGCGGGGATTTCACGGATGCTCATACGCGCGCCACACCGCTTTCTCTCGCGGCCTGTGCGACGGCAGCGGCGACGGCATCGGCCACACGGGGGTCAAATGCCTTGGGCAGGATGTTTTCCTCGTTCAGCTCGTCGTCGGGGATGATACCTGCGATGGCCTTGGCGGCGGCCATCTTCATGGCGGGGTTGATGTCCCGCGCACGGACGGACAGCGCACCCTTGAAGATGCCGGGGAACGCCAGTACATTGTTGACCTGGTTCGGGAAGTCGCTGCGGCCCGTGCCGATGACGCGGACGCCCGCCTGCTTAGCGAGGTCGGGCATGATCTCGGGCGTGGGATTCGCCATGGCGAACACAATCGCGTCCTTCGCCATCGTGGCGGCCAGTTCGGGGGTCAATGCGCCCGCAATCGACGTACCAATGAAGATGTCCGCGTCCCGTATGGCCTCGGCCAGACCGCCGGTCAGCTTGTCGGGGTTCGTCTCCTCGGCCAGCCTGCCCTTGTGGCCTTCAAGGCCCGCGGGGCGGTTCGGGTAGAGGATGCCGTGCTCATCAACGGCGACGATGTTCTTAGCGCCCGCGACCTGCAGCATGTGGATGATGGCCGTGCCCGCCGCGCCGGGGCCGTTCTGGACGATCTTGACGTCCTCAATGCGCTTGCCGACGACCTTCAGGGCGTTGAGCACACCCGCCAGCACGATGATGGCTGTGCCGTGCTGGTCGTCGTGGAACACGGGGATGTCGAGGTCACGCTCGAGTTCAGCTTCGATTTCAAAGCACTCGGGGCTGCGGATGTCCTCCAGGTTGATACCGCCGAAGGTCGGAGCAATGGCCTTGACCGCAGCGATGACCTCCTCCTTCGTCTTGGCGTTCAGGCAGATGGGGAACGCATCGACGCCGCCGAACTCCTTGAACAGGACGCACTTGCCCTCCATGACCGGCAGACCGGCCTCGGGGCCGATGTCGCCCAGACCCAGAACGGCGGTGCCGTCGGTGATGACGGCGCACAGATTATGGCGGCGGGTCAGCTCATAGGACTTGCTGATGTCCTTCTGGATTTCCAGGCAGGGCTGGGCGACGCCGGGGGTATAGGCCAGGGACAGGTCGTCCTTTGTCTTGCAGGGTACCTTGCAGATGACCTCGATCTTGCCGCCCCACTCCTTGTGAAGCCGCAGGGACTCTTTTGCGTAATCCATAATTTTTCTCCTTTGTCGATACAATAATTTATGATTTTACCATTACGGAAATGCCGTTGGGAATCAGGGTGACGGAGGCGTTTTCGCCCTTGTCGTGCTTCGCCATGGCCATGGCGGTTTCCAGACTGGGCGCATAGTCCAGCTTCATTTCCCGGAGGGTCTGCTCCATTTCCGGGCGGGAAACGAAGATCACCCTGTGCTTCATGAGGATTCTTGCCAGAATCTGGCTCTCCCACTGGTCGGGAATGGTCTGCGACTGGGGGGTGTTGACGCACTGGGCAAAATGTGCCGCAGGGCTTTCGCAGTCCCGGAGGGAGGTATAAAAGCCCTCGCCGCCGGTACCGTCGGCCAGCTCGGCGCACATAATCAGCACCGCGCCCTCCTTGGCGGAAGCCTCCGCCGCCGTCAGCCCCTTGACGCTCTGGTAGATGTTCTGATCCAGCGGCGCGCCGCCGTTGGAGGTGATGACGATGTCTCCCGGAATAGCCTGCACCTGGCAATACTGCCGCAGGAACGCCACACCGGCCTCGTGTGCCTTGCGGAAATCTCCCGCAAAGGCCGCGACCGTTTTTTTGTCCTCGTCGATGACCACGTTGACGATGTACGCCAGCTTTGCCATCTCCGCCGCCGCCACCATGTCCCGGTGAAGGGGGTTGCCCTCCAGAATGCCCGTGCGGGCATAGGGCGAAGCGATGAACGCGCCGCAATGATTGCCCAGCACCGTTGTCTTATCGCAGACGCCGGGCAGGATGCTCTTGCGCCCGCCGGAGAAGCCCGCGAAGAAGTGGGGTTCGATGAACCCCTCCGCTATGAGCAGGTCGGTGTCCACCGCCGTCCGGTCGATGACCAGGGGCGCGCCGGAGGGCAGGACGCCGATTTGCACATTGGATTCCGGGTCAAAGGCGTCGTGAACGACGATTTTCTCGGAACCCGCAATTTCCTTCCCCAGCTTGGCTTCCAGCTCGGCGGTGGTAGTAAGCCGGTGGAAACCGGTGGCTACCAGCAGCGTCACCTGAATTTCCGGATTGCCCTGCCGGAGCTGCGCCAGCATGGGGGGCAGGATATCCCGGCTGGGTACCGGGCGGGTGTGGTCGGAAATGATGATGGTGCAGCGCTTCTTCCCCGCCGCGAGAGCGGCCAGGGTGGGCGTTCCCATGGGCGACGCCATGGCTTCCTCCACCAGCTCCCGGCCGGTGCGGTCGCTTTTCAGCTCGTCCACCCGGGAGGTCAGCAGGCCGTTATAGGGAAATGTAACATCCAGATGGCCTTTGCCGTAAGGAATCGCGATCATAAAGAATCCTCCCACAGGTTTGTCGTCGGGAACCGGCGGCCGGTTCTCTGTCCCTTTTTTAGTAGTTGCCCTTGAAAACATCCTTCTTGACGGGCGGACGGTAATCGCCGAAGTAAGCGCCAAAGTCCATACCCAGATAGTTGCACAGATCCAGCACTTCCACCATGGTGTTGTCGTTGACGGGGATGCCGTTCTCCATAATGCGCTTCACTGCGGCAACTTCCTTCTCGCCGTGGGTGTAGATGCGCTCCTGGCCGTCTGCCTTGGGCGCGTCCCGCAGCTCTTGCAGATACTTGGAGAAGTGTTCCTTGATGGCGGCGGGATCTCCGAAGTAGGCGGGGTTGATGGCCATGAAACCATGGCAGATCTGACCCTTTCCGCCGGTCATGCAGTAATTGGAGGTCGCGCCCATGGACAAAATGGAGGAGAAAATCTCACACAGCATACCGTAGCCATAGCCCTTGTGGCTGCCCAGAAGCTCGGTGGAGCCGCCCAGAGGCATGATGCCGCCGCCCTTCTTCGCCACGATGTTCGCCAGCACGTCGGGGGCGTTGGTGGAGGGGTGGCCGTCCTTGTCCAAAGCCCAGCCCTCGGGCAGGGGCTTTTCCATCTTGTTGTACATTTCCAGCTTGCCCCGGGTGACCACCGTGGTGGAAGCGTCGAAGAAGAAATCGTAAGGCTCCGCAGGGAACGCGCAGGCGATGGGGTTGGAGCCCAGCATGGCCTTCCGGGCGAAGGTGGGAACCATGATGGCTTCGGAATTGGTGCAGGAGAAGCCCATGAGGCCTTCCTTGCAGGCCATCTTGGCATAGTAACCCGCGATGCCGTAGTGGTTGGAGTTCCGGACGGAGACGATGCCCACGCCGGTGGTCTTGGCCTTCTCGATGGCCATTTCCATGGCACGGTGGGAAACCAGCTGACCCATGGCTTCATGGGCGTCGATGACGGCGGAGATGGGCGTCTCGAACACCACTTCGGGCTTGGCATGGACGTCGATCATGCCTTTTTCGATGCACTTGTGGTAGCGCACCATCCGCTGCATACCGTGGGACTCGATGCCGTACAGATCGGCGGTCAGCAGAACGTCCTGGATAATATCCGCCTCGGCTTCGGTGAAGCCGAACTTCTGGAACGCTTCCATGCACAGACGGTGCAGGGTGTCATAGGACCAATGTTGATATGCCATAAATATCCTCCTTAAAAATTGCCGAGTCGGGCATGTTTTGAAATTGGCGGCTCTACGAGAATCATATACGATTCGCACGTACTGTGCAAGTAACTATTTTGGGAAATGCACAAACTATATTACATTCTTTTTGCAAATTATCTCATTATGTGATATGATAAGAATAAAGGAAGGAGCGAAGCCTATGACGTTCAAAGAAGCGATTTTATCCGCCCCGGGGAAGCAGGCTTTCCATGCGCGCTGGTATCAAAATCGTGTTTCGGCCGGAAAACGACCATATATCGCACATTCACACCCCGCAATTGAATTCGGTTACTTTAAAGACTGCTATGGAACGTTTGCTCTTAAGAATAAACAATATTCCATAGAACCAGGAGATATTTTTATTTTCAGAAGCAATGAGCAGCATTACGTCACGGAAATTTCGGGGGACAAGGATATTATTTCCATGGGCTTCCATTTTTTTCCGGATTTCTTCTGGTCGCACAGCAATGACGCGTTTGATGCGAAATACGTACAGATATTTTCCGCCAAGAATACGCAGTTTGAGAACCGGCTGGAACGCGGCTCTGAGACGACCAATCAGATCCGCGACCTCCTGGAGAAAATCCACGAAGAATTTGAAACGCAGACCGAGGACTACGGATTGATGATCAAGTCCTACCTGATCGCGGTTCTGATCCTGTTTATCCGTCAGAGCAGGCTGGACGTGCCGGATACATTGGAAGCGAACATGAACATAACCAGCGAAAATATTGGCCGCATCCAACGGGTGATGGACTATATTGACCAGCATATCACGGATGAGCTGACCTTAAAAAACCTTTCCTCCGTGGCCAACATGAGCAACTCCTATTTTTCTCAGCTATTCAAGGAGCTGAACGGCTTTTCGGCCTGGGACTATATCATTTCCAAGCGGATAGACCTGGCGCAGAAGCTTCTGATCTCCGGAAATGATTCCATCTACAGCATTGCGCTGCAAAGCGGATTCAATAACACGACCAATTTCTACAAGGCCTTCAAAAAGATAACCGGCGTATCCCCCTCGACCTATCGCAAGAATTAATTGCATGAGGTGATGAGTTCATGATCCAATCCGTCGATCGGGCGTTGAATATTCTGATGACCGTCTCCGATATGCGCGGGGAGCCGGTCACGCTGGGAATCATTGCGAAAAGGACCGGCATTCACGCCAGCACCTGCGCCCATCTGGTGCAGACGCTGTGCGAAAAGGGATTTCTGTCCCAGGTGTCCCGCTCCTCCGGCTATGTGCTGGGTGCCTATGCCTACTATCTGACGCGGTACAAGGCGTTCCATAAAGAGCTGGTGGAAACCTGCACGCCGGCGCTGAAATGGATCCAGAAGCGTACGGGGCATACCGCGCTGCTGGCGATTCTTGTGGACGGCGAAAAATTCGTCATCAGCTACGCGGAGGACAGCAAGAACCAGCTCCACGAACGGGGGGAGCTGTTCCGGGGCAACCTGTACAATTCCGCCACAGGCAGAGCCATGCTGTCCACAATGAGCCGCGCGGAGCTTAACAATTTGGTGCAGAAGATCGGTTTGCCAAAGGAGGAAGACTGGCCGGGCGTAAACTCCATGCCTGCACTGGAAAAGGAGCTTAGAACCCTTACCGACCAGAAAATCGTGTGCATTGAAGACAGCAGCAACGGACAGTATGATTCCTTCTACGGGATCAGCCTTCTGGCTCCCCGCCTTGGAAACTGTGCGGTCGGCCTGCATGTCCGGCAGGAATCGGCGCCGATGGAGGAGGAACGGCTGCAGACCGAGAAGGTTTTGCTGGCGGGCGCAAGGGAGATCAACCGCCGGCTGCGGTTTGAACGGGATTTGATTTAACATCCAAGAGAATCTCCGGAAAGGACAGAGAAGCCTTTTCCGGAGATTTTTGCTTTTTATTCCTTTTCGGCAAAATGGCAGGCGACATAGTGTCCGGGGCAGACCTCCCGAAGCTGGGGCGGGTCAACCTTGCACCGTTCGCACGCAGAAGGACACCGGGAATAGAACCGGCACCCGGGATTCAGGTTGATGGGGTTCGGCACGTCCCCTTCAAGAACGATACGCTGTGGTTTGTGGTCGGGGTCGGCCACGGGAATCGCCGAGATCAGCGCCTTGCTGTAGGGATGCAGCGGATCGGAGAACAGCTCGTTGCAGTCCGTGATCTCCACAAGCTTTCCCAGATACATGACGCCGACGCGGTCGGACATATGTCGGACAACGGGCATACCGTGGGCAATGAACAGATAGGCAACGCCGAGGTCACGCTGAAGATCCTTCAGAAGGTTCAGGATCTGTGACTGAACGGACACGTCCAGCGCGGAAACCGGCTCGTCGCAGACAATCAGACGGGGATTGACTGCCAAAGCTCTGGCAATGCAGATACGCTGGCGCTGGCCGCCGGAAAATTCGTGAGGATACTTCCGCATTTCCCGCTCGCTCAGTCCGACCCGGTTCAGAAGGTCAACGACACGCTTGGTGACCTCCTCGCCGGATGTAAGCTTGTTCTTTTTGATCGGTTCCGCGATGATCTCATACACTGTCATGCGGGGATTCAGCGAACCGTAGGGATCCTGGAAAATGATCTGAATCTCCTTGCGCATTTCCCGCATTTCGCTTTTGCTCAGTTTGCGCAGGTCACGGCCTTCAAAAATGATCTCGCCGTCCGTGGCGTCCAGAAGGCGGAGAACCATTTTGCCGACGGTGGTTTTTCCGCAGCCGGATTCACCCACCAAACCAAAGGTTTCTCCCGCATGGATGACGAAGCTGACACCGTCCACAGCCTTTACGCTGGCGACTTCCTTTTTCAGGATGCCCTTGGTCACCGGGAAATACTTTTTCAAATCGTTTACGCGAAGCAGCTCATCCATTGGCGGCGCCCTCCTTCCGATTCATGTGATTCCAGCAGCGTACACTGTGGGTTCCGTGTACCGTCATGGGAGGAAGACCTCCGGTGCGGCATTGCTCGGTGGCGTATTGGCACCGGGGCGCGAAGGGACATCCGGCGGGCATGTCCGAAAAATGGGGGACCGTTCCATCAATGCACTCCAGCCGCTCCGAGGTGCTGTCCATGCGGGGCATGGAATTCAGAAGACCAATGGTGTAGGGATGCCAGGGGTCGTAAAACAGATCGTGGACATCCGCAATCTCCATGATCGTTCCGGCGTACATGACCGCCACCCGGTCGCAGATCTCGGCGATCACGCCCAGGTCGTGAGAGATATACAGCACGGACATGCCGGTCTTCCGCTGCAAATGCACCAGCAGATCCATGATCTGCGCCTGGATCGTGGGATCCAGAGCCGTGGTCGGTTCGTCGGCGATGAGGAGCTTGGGGTTGCAGGACAGCGCCATTGCAATCATGACACGCTGGCGCATACCGCCGGACATCTCATGGGGATAGTTGTCAATCCGGCTTTCCGGAAGGGGGATGCCCACGAATTCCATCATTTCGATGGCCTTTTTCCGCGCTTCCTTTTTGCTCAGCTTCTGGTGGAGCATGATCGCTTCCTCAATCTGATTCCCACAGGTATAGACGGGGTTCAAGCTGGTCATCGGCTCCTGAAAAATCATGGAGATCTTATTGCCCCGGATGTTGTACATTTTCTTGCGGGGATATCGAACCAGATCCTCCCCCTCGAAAATCGCTTCGCCGCTGAGAATTTTGCTGCCGGTGGGGGGCAGCAGCTGCAGAAGAACCTTGGAGGTAACGCTCTTTCCGGAGCCGGATTCGCCTACCAGACCGAGGATTTCCCCCTTGTAAATGTCAAAGCTGACATCCCGTGTCTGAGGCAGGAATTTTCCGTCGTATTTGAAGGCAACGCTTAAATTTTTAACTTCCAGAAGTTTCTCTTTCATAGACCTTCCCCCCTCAGTCGGCTTTCAGGCGGACGTCCAGTGCGTCACGAAGGCCGTCGCCGACAAAGTTCAGCGCAAGCACAACGATCAAAATCATCAGACCTGGAATGACACTGAGCCATGGCGCGCGCCCCATGTATTGCTGGGCGGTTTTCAGCAGGTAGCCCCAGCTGGCGTCGGGCGGCTGAATGCCCAAGCCCAGGAAGCTCAGAGACGCTTCTGAGATAATGGCCTGCGCCGCGTTCAGCGACGCCTGCACGATGATGACCGGCGTGACGTTGGGCAGAACGTAGCGGACAATGATCTCGAAATCATTTAACCCGATGGCCTTCGCGGACTGCACATATTCCATTTCCCGCACCGTCATGACCATGGAGCGGACGACCCGGGCAAAGGCCGGCGTAAAGCAGATGCCGATGGCAATAATGCAGTTGCGCAGACCGGAGCCAAGGGCGGCCGTGATGGCCAGCGCCAGAATCATGGTGGGCAGTGACCAGATGGCGTCCATTGCGGAGGTGATAACCCGGTCGATGGCGCCGCCGTAATAGCCGGAGAGCAGACCCAGCGTCGTCCCCAGAACCATGGAGATCGCCACGGTAAAGATGCCTACGACGATGGTGTATTTGGCGCCGTAAACCACCCGCGCCCACATGTCGCGGCCAAGATCGTCGGTTCCGAAGGGATGCTCGGCGCAGGGCTTCACAAAGATATTGGCATAGTCCATTTCGTTGGGGTCGTCCGTACCGGAGATCTGCGGCGCGAAGACCGCCATGATCACAAGGATAACAAGGATCACCATGCCCAGCACGGCCAACTTATTTTTCAGCAGCTTTCGGAGGGTTTTCTTCCCGTTGCTCATGTGCTTCACCTCTATCCTTTCTTCGGCCTGACGCTGATGCGCGGGTCGATCAGAATATACAAAACGTCTACAAAGGTATTGATCAGAACAACGATGGCCGCAACCACCATAATCATACCCATCGCAACGGGATAGTCCCGGTTCAGAACGGAGGAAACGATGGCGCTGCCCATGCCGGGGATCGCAAAGACCGCCTCCGTAACCACGGCACCGCCGATCAGACGGCCGATCTGCATGGCGGTAACGGTCAGAACGGGGATCAGGGCATTTCGCATGGCGTGCTTCCAGATCACAATGCGGTTGCGAAGGCCCTTGGCCTGAGCGGTCATGATATAGTCCTGCTGCAAAACCTCCAGCAGCGACGAACGAGTCTGACGCATAACGGTGGCGGCAAACCCAAATCCGATGGAAACACAGGGCAGAATGATGCAGCGCAGATTCTTGACGGGATCCTGGGAAAAGGATGTAAAGCCGGAGGCGGGGAGCAGCCCCTTCTGCACGGAAAAATACATGACCAGCAGTAACCCCAGCCAGAAGGAAGGCATTGCCACGCCCAGCATGGAAACCACGCTGCCGACCGTATCCACGGCGCTTCCGCGCTTAATGGCGGACAATACGCCGAAGGGCAGTGCAATCAGCACCGAGATTAGCATGGAAATCAGTGTAATCTCCAGCGTAATGGGAAGCCGCATTTTGATTTTCTGGGTGACTGTTTCTGACGAGACCAGGCTTTCTCCCAGATTCCCTTGCAGGACATCCACCAACCAAGAAAAATACCGAGCCACAACCGGCTTGTCCAGCCCCATTTTTTCGCGCAGCTGCGCGACATATTCCTCGTCCGCAGTCTCACCGATCATGCTCATCGTCGCATCGCCCGGGAGGGCATTAATCAGGATGAACAGCACGATGCTGATGATAAGCAGCAGAGGAATGACAGACAGTAATTTTTTCAGGATATTACTTAACATGCTTCTCTCCTTCTTAACAAAGACAAGGCGGAGTATTCTTCGCAACTCCACCTTGCCTCTTGGGGTTTGTTTTCGCCAAGACGGCACCGCACTTTTCTGTGCGGTGCTGCCTCGCTAAAAAACCGTGGAAAATGCCGGTGCCAGCCGTGGGGCAGCCGTGCCGGGATAAATGCAGTAGAATCAGTTGGCTAGCCAGATCTGAGACAGATCCCAGGGACCCAGTGCCAACGTGGTAAAGTTCTGGACGCTGCTTGCGTAGGCGTCATAACGGGGCATCTGGTACAGGAAAATGGATGCACAGTCGTTCAGGTAAACCTCCTGCGCCTTGTGCAGGACTTCCTTCTGCTCGTTTGCGTCATAGATCCCGCTCAGGCTTTGCAGCAGGGTGTTGAACTCTTCACCCTTATAGGTGGAGTAGTTGTTGGCGGAGGTGGCGCCCATGTTGGTGTTCAGCTGCACGTAAGCATCGACACGGGGAACGGTCATCTTGGCAAGCCCCAGCTGGCCGGTATGCTCTGTCGTCCAGACGGAGACCCATTCGGTACGCTCCATGGATTCCAGAACCAGGGTAATGCCGGCAGCGGCAAGCTGCTGCTGCAGAACCTGCATAACGGTGTTGTCCGGCTCACGGGAGATGCACTGCATGGTCAATTTCACACCGTCGGAGAAACCTGCTTCCGCCAGAAGGGATTTCGCCTTCTCAACGTCGTAGCTGTAGGGGGTATAGTCGCTGTAGAACCACTGGTCGGGATCGCAGGCCCAGTTGCTGGCAAAACCGTAGCCGCGGGTGATTACATTGGCCAGCGCTTCCCGGTCGACTGCGTAGGCAAGCGCCTGACGAACCTTCTGATCGCTCAGGACCTTGTCATCGATCTGGCAGAACAGGGTGTAGATATCGGAGGTGGCGATGCGCTGGAGAGTGAAGTCGGAATTGGTTTCCAGCTGCTCGATGCCGGTGGTGGTCAGGTAGTCGGTCAGCTGAATGTCACCGGCCAGAAGGCTGTTGTCACCCGTGCTC
>ERZ773116.3901-NODE-3901-length-10402-cov-141.056635_pt1 | contig 10402 bp, 7 predicted proteins | sample MGYA00580563_ERZ773116 | MGnify/ENA primary metagenome ERZ773116 (study PRJEB29015, sample SAMEA2737864) | human gut metagenome | biome: human gut; feature: human-associated habitat; material: faeces | place: China | collected 2012 ... | reverse complement strand
TTTTGTCGTACAAACCTGGATGGCAGAAAACTACGCTGCAAATCTAAGGTTTGCACTTGCTAATTTAGCAATAAACAAGCGATCCGCAATGAAAAATGTACTAGTGATAGGTTCGACCGGACAGATCGGTTCGGAGCTGACAATGAAAATCAGGAATATGTACCCGGATGGCAACGTTGTCGCCGGCTACATCAAAGGTGCTGAGCCAAAGGGTGTTCTGCTTGAGAGCGGCCCCGCCGAGGAGGCTGATGTCTGCAACGGTGAGCAACTTCTGGGCATCGTGAAGAAGTACAACATCGACACAATCTACAATCTCGCCGCCCTGCTCTCGGCTGTCGCGGAAAGGAAGCCGCAGCTGGCATGGCACATCCAGATAGACGGACTCATGAATATTCTTGAGATCGCGAGGGAGAACAATGTCGCTGTGTTCACACCATCCTCGATCGGTTCGTTCGGCCCTGAGACTCCGCATCAGAACACTCCTCAGGACACGCTCCAGAGGCCTCGTTCGATGTACGGCGTGACCAAGGTGGCCACCGAGTTGCTGAGTGACTATTATCACACCAAATACGGTGTGGACACCCGTTCGGTAAGGTTCCCTGGACTTATTTCCAATGTGACACTTCCTGGAGGCGGCACGACAGACTATGCCGTTGAGATCTACTATGCGGCAGTAAAAGGCGAAGAGTTTGTCTGCCCTATCGCGGCCGGGACATTCATGGACATGATGTACATGCCTGACGCGCTGAAGGCCGCCGTGGACATCATGAACGCGGATCCTTCCAAGCTGAAACACCGCAACTCGTTCAACATCGCCTCCATGAGCTTTGATCCGGAGATTATCTACCACAAGATTCAGGAACATATTCCTGGATTCAAGATGCGCTATGAGGTGGATCCGGTACGTCAGGCGATCGCTGACTCTTGGCCGGACAAGATGGATGATTCCTGCGCCCGCGAGGAGTGGGGATGGACACCGTCCTATGATCTGGAGACCATGACCGTGGACATGATCGACGCCCTCAAGAAGAAACTTCTCTAAAAAAGGATTCTATTATAAAGGATCAAGGACTGGCCTTCAGGTCAGTCCTTATTTTTACCGGCTTTCCGCGCGGCTTTTCTGGCTTTCTGTTTTTCGTAACGAGCCTTGTAGCGTTCAAGCATCCTCTCTTCCTTAGCACGACGTTTCTCCATCGCCTTCAATGTCTTGAGGGTCCTCTGACGCTTCTTCTTCAACGCTTTCTCCTCCTTGGCCTTAGCCTTGGCGGCATCACGGGCGTCAAGTTCAGCCCACTTGGCCTCCTTGGCCGCCTGACGATCTTTTCGCGCCTTCTCTCTCTCAGCCTTTTTGCGTTCTTGCTCAGCCTTCTTTATGGCCGAAGGATCATTGGCCAATGAATCGGCCTTGCTGACCGACAACGAATCTGAAACCACAAGGCTGTCCTTCACGGCAAGACTGTCCTGTCGCGCCAAAGAATCACGGCTGGCAAGGCTGTCTCTCAGAGCCAGACTGTCGGCACGGGCAAGGCTGTCCGCCAAAGCAAGGCTGTCGGCGGCGGCAACGATCCTAAGGCTGTCGGCAATCCTGGCAGCCTCAGCCTTGCGCTCGGCCTCAAGCCTTCTGCGCTCAGCGTTACGGACCCGTTTCAAGGAATCCTGTCTGGCCAGCATCTTATAGACGCTGTTCATGTGGCCCGGGAAGTAGATGTCCGTCTGCGCGAATTCGGCTCTCGGCACATTCTCATAGACTTTCCTCTGGGACTCTCGCGGCTTATATGGCGTGATGTCCTCCGGTCCCTTGGGACGTTTGTCCGGCTGCCAGTCGAATCCCTTCAGAATCTTCTCGTCCTTTTTCATCTGGACGACCGGGTAGGCATCTGTCTTCACGGCATCGAAGTAGTTCAAGTCCTGAATATTACCGTCCTTCAATGTCGCGGTCAACATCTTTGACTCGAACTTGTTGACGGTGGCCAGACTTCCGTTCTCCTCGATGTAGAAGACTCCGGACGCGCCACCCATCGAGTCGAACCGCCTCAACGCACCGGTACTGTCAAAGTATGCCATCATCTCTGTTCCACGGATCTGGTCATAGGACAAGGTGTCCTCCTGCACTATTATAAAGGCATTGGACATCAAGCTGGCGCGGTCAATGGACTGGTTCTTGACAATGACGGTTATACTGTCGGCACTGTACTGCCGCTTGATCTCATTCCAGACAATCGGGTTTTCATACAACCTTATCAAAGAGTCAAGATCCGTGTAGGCAAGAGAGTCGCATGCGACCTGCATGTCGTTACGGAACACCTTGACGTTACGTATGCCATAGATGAAACTGATCTTCGTGGAATCCTTGGGGGCCAAAGACAAAGAGTCAGTGGGAACATGCAGGGAATCACCCGGCACGGTCAGGGAATCCGTAGGGACGGTAAGGGAATCCGTAGGGACGGTAAGGGAATCCGGTGATTGCGGATTGGTCACTTCGGCAGGCTCAGTGACCGAAACAGGTTCAGTGACCGCGGAAAGGGTCTTCGCCGCCAGACTGTCGCTTGGAACACGTACAGTGTCGGGCGACGTTTTCAGGGTGTCCGGCAATTGGAACCGTGGAGGAGCATATTCAATGACATCATCCCATGGAGCGGGAAGGCCTTGACGGCCTTTCGTCACAGGATCGCCGATCATCGCGTCACCTAACAGTTTTCCGGATTTCGAGATCGCCTTTCCTCCTGAATTATCACCTGTCTTTCCAGCCGTTGTTCCCGCCGTCTTTCCTGTAGCCGTTCCAGTTGCCTTGCCAGCCGGTTTCCCGGTCGGTTTTCCACCTGGCTTGACAGCGGAGGCGCCTCTGTCGGAGGCTCCGGCGGCGTTAGGGTCTTCCTCTTCCCGCTTCTTGCGGGCCTCTTCGGCCGCGGCCTTGGCTGCCTCGTAGGCCTTGCGACGGTACTCCGTGACAGGATCCACGTTTATCTCTTTCAGACGGCTTGCCGAATTGGAAATCTCCGATGAATCCACATCACATTTCGGTATGGAGCGCAGAATCAATGTGTCCGCACCGATGTAAGCTGTATCTCTCTTTTCCCCTTGCTCGCTGATCGCTATCACAGCCGGCTCACGGGTCAACTTTATGAATGACAAGGAATCTATATACTGCACATAACCGGCCACCGCGGCCACATTGCGAGTCGTGTCAAGCAGTTCCACATGGCCAAACATCTCCACATTGTTCGGAACCCGGTAATATACCAAGGTGTCAGCCCATGCCTCCTGGTTCTCGGTAAGAATATGCACGTTCCTGAAGAACGTGAACTTTTCCAAAGTCCGCTCGTAAAAACCGGCCTGAGAAGAAAGCATGTTGTTGTCCCTCCATGCGTTGGTGCCGGTTCCGAAAGTGGCTACGTTCGTGCCTGTGTTGTAGTCCAGATCATCAGTCTTCACGAATATCGAGTCAGTGTACATGTTGACGTTGTTCGTGAAACTGAACGTCTTGAGCTTGGAATAGTAATGGCCGTCATCGCTCTCGATGATCTGGCCGTCCTTGTCGCGCAAGGCACCGCCGTTCCTGAACACGGCCACACTGTCCTTGGTGTTATAGTCCAGGTCAGTGGTACGCAGGGTGTTCCCGTCCTTGTCCCTAAGCTGGACCAGCGCACCTCTGAACTGAGCGAGGTTCTGGTCGATGAGATAGTCGAGGCTCTCGCTGCTGAGCACTGTGTTGTTCTGAATGATCTGGACGTTGCCGAAAGCGTTTATAACATTCTGGTTGACATTCCACAAGGCGGTGTCGCAGATCAGAAGAGTTGAATTGTGCTCGAATCTGGCATGTCCCAAAGCCTTCCTGTAGCTCTGGCCATATTCCTCGACCTGCTGAAGCTCATCACATCCCAGCAGGCGCACAAGACTGTCCTTCTGCTCGGTGTTCTGGGCGAAAAGGCCGAACGAAACCAGCAGAAGGATTAATGAATATGCCAGACGTCTCGCAAGCATCAGTCTTCAGAGAACTTTGAAGCCCAACCCGGACGACGGAACTCGCAGTCCTTGAACATCGGGTCGATGACAATGTGGGTCTCCTTGATCTTGCCGGCGAGGAAGTCATCGATGGCCTTCATCTGCTTGTCTTGACGGACTTGCTCCTGAAGCTGGCTGAAATCCTCCTCAAACGACGCAGTGTGGGCCGGAATGATCTTGTCAACACGGATGATCTTGTAGATGGTCTTTCCAACGACATAGTCTTTGACCTGATCCTGACGGCCATCATTGTCAGTGGACTCCACAGGCTCGGAGATCTCGCCCTCCTTCAAGTCCTTGATGGCCAGATAGTCCTCCGGCTTGAGCTGGTCAATCTCGAAATATGCCGAGCCGGTGTTCGGATCGGACATCTGACCGCCGTTGGTCCTGGTGGCCGGATCCTGTGAGTAGAAGTTCGCCGCCATCTGGAACGTCACGGCGTTATTGTTGATCTCGGTACGGAGGCTGTCCAGAGTCTTGAACGCCTTATCCCTGTCGTCATCAGTGTATTTAGGCTTCATCAGAATGTGGCGGGCGTTGAACATGTCGCCTTTCTTCTCGATGACCTCGATGATGTGGAATCCGTCAGGAGTCTCGACAATCTGCGAGATAACACCCGGCTTCAAAGCCATAGCGGCGTCTGAAAACACAGGCCAGAAGATTGACTTCGAGGCCATTCCAAGCTCGCCACCCTTACGGGCGCTACCCGGATCCTCCGAATATATTCGAGCAAGAGTGGAGAACTTCTCTCCGTTGATGATCCTCTCGCGGAGGTCCAGCAACTTCTCGCGCACGGCCATGTTCGCGGCCTCGCGGTCCGGATAACGGCAGATCTGACTGAGCTGGTACTTGATAGGAACTATCGGAAGGTTCTTGGTGTCAACCGTGTCAAGATATTCCTTTACATCATAAGGTGTCATCTCCGGGATCTTCTTCATGATCTCCTGCTGGGCCTGCTGTGTGAGGCTCATGTCCTCGTACTGCTTGCGCCATTCCTGACGGAGGCGGTAGAGAGGCTTGCCGAAATATTCCTCAACCTTGTCCTCGCCGCCGAGGTAGGTCAGCATCCTGTCCGCCTGCTGGGAAAGGCTTCCCTCAACCATGTCCTGATTGACCGTGAGAGAGTCGATCCTGGCCTGCATCAGGAATATCTTCGATTCGAGAATCGATTCCAGCACCTCGCAGCGGACATTTCTGTCTGATGAAAAGCCCTGGGCGCTGCGGTCCTTGACCGCCCCTTCGATGTCGGAGATCATGATCGCCTCGTTGCCGACAACGGCGACGGTCTTGTCAACGTACTTGTATTTCTGGGCAGAAGCCATCGCGCAGGTCGCTGCGAGGGCGAAGATGGTGATTGCTGTTTTCTTTATCATTTCGAATATATTTCAAAATTCTCCTTAACCTTGGCGTCTTCTATCAAGTCCCGTTCCAAACCGGCCAGGAGCTCGTGCTTTCTTCCGCTGATGATGATGTCCTTTATCCTGTCCTCACAATATTCCACCGGAGCGATCTCCCCGGCCCTCCGGTAATCCACTATGAACGCGACAGAGATGTTGGCATCCCCGTCCGGCATCTCTATGAAGTTGCCGCTACGCTGTGAGAGCATCTGAACATAGTCCACACCGAACTCGGCGGCCAGTTTCACCGCGTCTATCCAGCCATTGGAATAGTCATGGTAACGCTGGGTCGAATTGAAGGCGATGCTGTCAGCGGCCACCACGTCCTCAACATTGTCCGAAGACATCAGCTTCTTGATCTTCTGAAGATTCGGAGAATCTTTCGGAATATTCATAAAACGGGCTTTGAGGATCGGCCGCTCCAGCTTGAAGGACTCTTTGTGGGAGCCATAATATTCATCAATCTGCTTTTTTGAGACGGTGGTGTCGAGGCGCTCGTTGATGTAGCGCTGCTCGTAGCGGTACCGCAGAAGCGACTGGCGGTAGGCCTCAAGCTCCTTCGAGACATCCTTTTCCTCCTTGGAGAGACGCTGCTGGGCTATGTCGAGGAAAGCCTTGTCCTTCACCCACGAGTTGATGTAGAGGTTCGCAAGGTTCACGCTGTCCTCCGGAGACGTGCCCTTGGGGATCACATCGTCCAGTTCCGAGCGATAGAGTTTATGGTCTCCCAGCCTGGCGACAACCTCCCCGTCGTGAATCAGCGAGGATATTGCCTTGCAGGACGGAAGGGCGGCAACGGCGACGGCCATCATGAATATGCGGAACCTCCTGAGCATCATTGATTAGCGGGAATAGTTAGGGGCTTCCTTGGTGATGGTCACATCGTGTGGGTGGCTCTCAAGGAAGCCGGCGTTGGTGATGCGCACGAACTGGGCGTTCCTGAGTTCCTCGACAGTATGCGCTCCGCAGTAGCCCATTCCGGCCCTGAGTCCGCCGACAAGCTGATAGACAACCTCTGAGACGGTCCCCTTGTAAGGCACCTGGGCCACGATTCCTTCTGGTACGAGCTTCTTGATGTCGGACTCCATGTCCTGGAAATACCTGTCCTTCGAGCCTTGCTCCATCGCTTCGAGGGATCCCATTCCGCGGTAGGACTTGAAGCGGCGGCCGTTCATGATGATTGTCTCGCCTGGGGATTCCTCCGTTCCGGCGAGCAGGGAGCCTGCCATGATGGTGCTGGCACCGGCGGCAAGCGCCTTGACGATGTCTCCTGAATATCTTATACCGCCGTCAGCGATCACAGGCACGCCCGTTCCCTTGAGGGCATATGCGGCCTCCATTACGGCCGTCAGCTGCGGCACGCCGATTCCGGCGATGATTCTCGTGGTGCAGATCGAGCCCGGGCCGATTCCGACCTTCACGGCCTTGACTCCGGCATCGGCGAGAGCCTTGGCACCGGCGGCGGTGGCGACGTTTCCGGCTATGATCTGGAAATCCTTATAGGCGTCGCAGGCCTTCTTGATCATCCTGAGCACACCTTCGGAGTGTCCGTGGGCGGTGTCGAGGACAACAGCGTCGGCTCCGGCGTCGATCAGAAGACCGATCCTGTCGAGCGTGTCGGACTTGATTCCGGCGGCGGCGGCGACGAGGAGGCGGCCCTTGCTGTCCTTGGAGGCGATAGGGTTGTCCTTGATCTTCATAAGGTCCTTGTAGGTGATCAGGCCGACGAGCTTGCCGTCATTATCAACAACAGGAAGCTTCTCGACCTTGCTGTGCTGGAGGATCTTCGTGGCGTCGGCCAGAGTGATGCCCTTAGGCGCGGTCACGAGGTTCTCCTTTGTCATAACCTCGGAAATCGGCAGCTGCATATCCTCCTGGAACCTCAAGTCACGGTTAGTGACGATTCCGATGAGGAAGCCGTTGGCGTCCACGACAGGAATGCCGCCGATGTGATGCTTCTTCATCATCGCGAGGGCGTTGCCGACATTCGCGTCCGGGCTGATCGTCACAGGATCGTAGATCATTCCGTTCTCAGCCCTCTTCACGTGACGCACCTGCTCGCACTGCTGCTCGATGGTCATATTCTTGTGAATCACACCGATACCACCGGCCCTCGCCATCGCTATGGCAAGATCGGCTTCTGTGACTGTGTCCATCGCGGCCGACACGATCGGGGTGTGGAGCTTGATGTCAGTCGTGAAATTTGTTGTGACATCCACGTCACGAGGAAGTACATCGGAATGTGCCGGAACCAGCAAAACGTCATCGAAGGTGAGGCCTTCAGGAATCTCTCGGTTTACAAACTTCGCCATTGTAATCAAATAAATTTGACAAATATAAGAATTTTCACGCAATAGTTGGCTTGGCCGGAGGGTTGTTCTGCCTCTATGGCCTCAAAAAATTCGGCTTCCGGCCCGACAGCCGGCCTTCCGGCAAGCGAAAGTTGTGCCAGCCGATTAATCAAGGCTTTGAATATAAACGGCCTTGCCACGTGTCCCGTTCCTCAAGACGTTTGTCCAGAAGGCGGAGGATCTCGAAGTTTCGGACGAGTCCCCAAGGGGTGTCGTTCACGAAGCGGGGCGGGACCTCGCCGGCGACCCGTTCGATATAAAGGTCGGGGCGCAGGCGTTCGAGGATGTCGATGACAAAGTCAAGATATTCATCAAGACCGGGACGGTAGAAGGCTGAGGGGTCGGCGGCATATTCCTTTTCCATCACTGTGCCTCTGACGATCTGGAGCTGGTGGAATTTGACGGAGCGCAGCGGGAGGGAGGAGATAAGGCCGCATTGGTCGAGGAGCATCTCTCTGGTCTCGCCGGGGAGGCCGAGAATGAAGTGGGCTCCGGTGTCGATGCCTCTTTCGGCGGTCATTTCCACGGCTTTGCGGGCGCACTCGAAGCTGTGGCCGCGGTTGATGTGGCGCAGGGTGCTGTCGTGGCAGGACTCGATGCCGTACTCTACCACCACTATGGGGGCGGTGAGGGTATCCGGAACCGGGGCCTGGACAGTCGGTCCCGGAGCCTGCCGAAGGGATCTTTGCCACCCTGAAAGGACACGCCCCGACGCCAAGTCAGCCAGATAGTCCAGCTTCTTCTCATCGACACAATCCGGACGCGTGCCGATCACGATCCCCACCACCTCCGGATGGCTCAGGACCTCCTCATAAAGAGCCGTCAACCGATCCAACGGACCGTATGTGTTTGAATATGCCTGGAAATATGCCAGGTAGTGCCTCGCCCTCGGATATCGCACCTTTTGGAACTCTATTCCTTCGTCAATCTGTGTCAGAAGCGGCTTCCCCGGAGTACTGTAACCAGGATGGAAAGCGGCGTTGTCGCAGTAGGAACACCCTCCCCGCCCCACGGTTCCGTCCCGGTTAGGGCACGAGAACCCTGCGTCCAGAACAAGTTTCTGGAGCCGCTCACCGTACCTGCGGCGGTAATAACCCACGAACGAATTGTATCTTTTCCCTTCTGAAAAACCAAACATAATGCAGCCGTTACTCCTTCTTCCGATTCACCTTTCCTTCGCGTCCTCTTCAGTTCCACGTTCAATTGTGATTGTCCTATTCCGGGCATTCGGTTTTCAAAGAAATCCATTAAGGAGAACTCCTGTTCCACGTCCGGATGTGATTGCCCTATCCCCTTTTCCCGACACGTGCCACCGAAAAGTACGACATATTCCTTGCAAAACTAATGAATTGTGAATATTTTTACAAGTTGGATCCGTCATTGGTTCCGGAAAGAGAAGGTTTTTGATTGGTTTGAACCACGAAAGGGCATTTCAAGCAGAACAGTTTATTGATTATAAACAGATGTCGATATGAACATATTCCTGAAAATTTTGTCTTCGGCGGCCGCGGTCGCTCTGTCATTCAATTGTGCCGCCTCAGCGCAGGAAGCCCCTAAGAAATGGGCTGTGGTTGAGTTTTCCGCCAACTTTATGCGCGAGGCACCGGACTACGCCGCCGAGCTTGGAGACCAGGCGCTGATGGGGACGGTGGTCGAGGTCCTGGATAAGTCAAGCTACTGGGTCAAGATAAAGAGTCCGGAGCCTTACACGGCCTGGGTCAACGAGATGGGGCTCGTGCCGATGAGCGAGGAAGAGCTTCAGGACTACCTTGAGGCTCCGAAATACATCTGCACAGCGGCTTTCTCACACATTTACGAGGAGCCTTCGATGGATTCCAGGATTGTCTCCGATTTCGTGCTCGGAGACATCGTGAGAATCATGTACAGTGTCAGGACGCATGCCGGAGGACGTTACAAAGGCTATGAGGAGGGGCAGGCGGTTCTGAAGAAGAAGTTTGTCGGAGTCGTGCTGCCGTCAGGCAAGACCGGTTATGTTCCCGCTAAAGATGTCGCGGTGTTCTACAAATGGGCCAAAGACCGCAAGGACAGAACCACGGCCGGGAATGATTTCAGGCAGGATCTTCTGACCACGGGTTACAGGTTCCTCGGCGTACCGTACATGTGGGGCGGCACGTCCATCAAGAACGTGGACTGCAGCGGATTCACCCGCAGCGTATATTTCGCCAACGGAGTGCTCCTTCCGCGCAACGCCTCCCAACAGGCAAGGATCGGAGAGGATGTGGGAATATTCAAGGACAACGGGGATGTTGACTGGAGCGGTCTGCTTCCTGGCGACCTTCTGTTCTGGGGCAAGGCCGCGACCGACACCACCAGGGAGCGGATCACGCACGTGGGGATGTACATCGGTGACGGCAAGTTCATCCACTCCGCCCAGGTCGTGCGTGTCAACTCATTGGATTCCAGCGCTGCCGATTTCTACAACCGCAAGCCTGTCCGCGCCCGCCGCATCGTCGGCCACATAGACGCCGGTGGCTCCGGAATCATCTCCACCTTACGCAGCCCGTTCTACTTTCCGCGGAATTAGTGCGGTCACAGCCCGTCCGCGCCCGCCGCATTGTCGGTCACATAGACGCCGATGGCTCCGGAATCATCTCCACCTTACGCAGCCCGTTCTACTTTCCGCGGAATTAG
>ERZ773116.3894-NODE-3894-length-10413-cov-3.534080_pt1 | contig 10413 bp, 9 predicted proteins | sample MGYA00580563_ERZ773116 | MGnify/ENA primary metagenome ERZ773116 (study PRJEB29015, sample SAMEA2737864) | human gut metagenome | biome: human gut; feature: human-associated habitat; material: faeces | place: China | collected 2012 ... | reverse complement strand
GCGGCGAAGAAAAATATACCGTTTCGGTAAAACCCGAAAGGGCAGTTTGCAGCACCGCTGAAGAAATAGGTTCGCTTATAGCCGAATTGGACGGCAGAGCCTTATTCCCGTATATGTGGAACAAACTTTACAGAACGGATTTTTTGAAATCGAGCGGGGTTGAATTTAATTCCATACAAAGTATGGAAGACTTTTTTTTCAACATTGAGCTTATTCCTAAGGCAAAAAGCGTTGCGGCGCTTGATTGCGCGCTTTATAATTACAGAAAACCGTCGCATGAAACCTTGGTTTCGGCTTATAATCCGAATTTTTTCGCATTATCAAAAAAGCGTTATTTATCGGAAAAAGAATGTATTGAGGCGCTCGGAGCGGCTACCGCCGAAAATATGCAGCTGCTTTATAAAATATATATAAAGCACGTTATATCGTGCGGTATACGCGAATTTTCAAAAAAAGCAAGGCTGACAAGGCGGCAGCGCAAAAACAATTTTAAGGCTTATCTTAACGACGGGCTTACAAAAGAAGTAGTGGAAAAGTACAACCCGACCTCCTCAAAAATGAAAATTATCAAGAAAATTTTTGCCGGAGAACATACGGTTTTATACGCCTGTCTTTGCAGAGCGGTTTCTTTTGCGCAGAAAAAACTCGGAACGGTATATAACCGTATTTTAAAAAAATAAGGACGCGATTTATTGAAAAAGATTGCTTTTATAGTTTGGGATTATACCGTAACCGGCGGTATAGAGCGTGTGCTGACAAACCTTGCAAACGAGCTTTGCGATTATTACGACGTGCACATAATTTCTCTTACAAAATCAGAGGATAGGGTGCCCTATAAAATTGATGAACGAGTAAACCGCGTTTATTTTGCAACCGATGAGCCGATGCGCGGCAGAGAGGTTATAAAAAAAGGCGGAAAGGGCGTTCGCCGCTATATTAAGGATAATGAAATTGATACCGTTTTACTTATGGGCTTTCAGTCTTCAATGCCGGCGATTGCAATGCTGAAATTCAGGTCAAGGACACGCCTGATTTTTTGTGAGCACGAGGCGCTTATGAGCAGATGGCACGAGAAAAAAATTACGCTTGTGCGCTTTATTTCCGCTTTGCTCTCAAAAAAGACAGTCACATTAACCAAAGCCACGGCAGAGGCTTACAGAAAAAAATTTCATTTATCCGAAAAAAAGGTTACCAATATTTATAACGGAATAAATAAAACGATAGAACAGAATGCGGCAGACTATAATCCCGATGAAAAGACAATACTTTCACTGGGACGTATAAGCCCTGAAAAAAGATATGATATTTTAACGGAGATAGCGGCAAGAGTACTGCCGACAAGACCCGACTGGAAATGGATTATTTACGGAGACGGCGAGGGTAAAGCCGAATACGACGGCGCGGTACGGCAGCGCGGGCTTGAAAACAGGGTTTTCTTTATGGGAAATACCGATACTCCCGAAACGGTGTACCGACAGGGCGGAATATACGCGCTGACCTCCGAACGTGAGGGTTTCCCGCTTGTTATTCTTGAAGCAAAGGTAAATCATCTGCCCTGCATAAGCTTTGATATAACATCAGGCCCCGGGGAAATGATAAGAGACGGGATTGACGGATTTTTAATACAAGCTATGAGCATAGAGGATTATGCCGAAAAATTGGGCAACCTAATGGATGACAGGGATTTACGCATTAAAATGAGTAAGGCGTCGGGCGAAAACCTTTCCGAATTTTCCGGGGAAACAATTATTAATAAGTGGCGCTCGTTGATCGACGGTCTTAAATAAGGGAGGCGGAAAAGTGCAAACCGGATATTGGAAAAAAGGGGAATTTAAGCTTTGGATACTGCTCCTCTGCGCTTATCACTTTTTTCCGTTTATAACTGTCAGGGGCAGCATAATTATGTATGCGTTCGCCTACCTTGTTCCCCTGGGTTACATGGTGTTTAATTTTGACCTTTTGGTAAAAACGGTAAGTAAAATTGTATATTCGGACCTGCTGCTTTGCATTATACCGTTGGTTTTGCTGACGGCGGCGGCTGTCATAATTCCTATTATTTACGGGACGTATGATTATACATATTTTACCGAGGAAATTATGACCGTTACAAAGATAATGTTCAGAATGTTGTTTTTGGTAATGCTGATCAAAAAGAATATTCCGAACGCGGATTGGAGAACATTCTGCAAGTATTTTATCTTTTCGTGCCTGCTGTATATCGGCTCAACAGTGGTGATGATGGCAATACCGCAGATAAAGGACCTTTTCTATTCGATTGTGAAAGAGAACGAGCACTCAAAGACGCTTGCCTTGGAGGCAAGATATTCCACCAGATACGGCTGGGCGGGATTTTCAACGTTTGAGTATACCTTCAAGTGTCTGATTGCGATTATATTCAATAATTACTTTATTCAGAAAAACATCAAACAGAAATATGTGCTTTTTCCCATTGCGGTAACGGCGGTGCTGTTGGCAGGAACGCTGTTTTACGGAAGAATAGGCACGTTGGCGGCGCTGATAATATTGTTTTTCTTCGCATTAAGGCTTATGATAAAACGACCTAAGATATTTATGTGGTGTGTTGCGGGTCTGCTGCTTTGCATTGCCGCGCTTTTGGTTTTGAAAAATCGCGTATCGGCGGTGGGGGCATGGTTTGACTGGGCGTTTGACCTGGTAATTAATTTTATTAACAATAAAACGCTCCGTACCGATTCCTCGGACGTTCTGCTGAATAAAATGCTTTTTATTCCGGACTTTAAAACCATACTTATCGGGGACGGACGGTACACCGAAAACGAGCTGTATTATATGGGAACCGATGCCGGTATTATGCGACCGCTTTTATTCGGCGGATTGATATTTGCTTTTTTGAGGTATATCAGTCTTTACGGAATTCTGCTGTGGCGGATGTTCAAACGCGAGACGGAAAATCCGGAAAAAATAGTTTTTTTCTGGATTCTGCTTATGTGTATATTATTTGAGATAAAGGGCGAAATAGTATTTTCCTGTCTTCCCATCGTACTCGGCGCACTGATTTTGGGGCACGGGAAAAAGACTTTTGAAAATAAGGAGTAATAATTATGGAAAAAAATCTGAATCTGCGCAAGCTCTTTTTAATGTATATCAAAAACATCTGGATTATCATTCTGGTGGGTGTTCTGTTTGCCGGGATTGCCTTCATGGCAAAAAAGGACGGGTCGAATACCAAAACCGTAACCGATACGGTTTCGATAGCCTTTGAAATTCCTAAGGGCATGGACGAGGGCACATATTCAAAGCGCACCGTTTACTTTGATAATTTCAGAGGTCTGCTGCTCGGCAACACGATAGCGAATTCCGACGCTTTCACAAAGGCCGAAAAAGAAATTTTCAAGGATTTGACATCATCGGAGCTCAGCGGCACATTCACCGTTACTATATCCGTTCCCGACAGCATGTCAGATCAGGCAGCGCTTGAGCTTATGGAAAAGTATATTTCCGAATCCGAAAAATGGATGAAGGAAAGCATAGACGATTCCACCTTTAAGCTCAATATTTTAAATCAAGAGGTATCGGATAACGAAACCGGCGCTTCTCTTAAGTTTGCGATAATCTTCCTTATTCTCGGTTTCCTGCTTACCGCAATCGTTATGTTCTTTATTTTCGTTCTTGAAACTGCAATACACGATACGGACGATCTGCAATATTACACAGATATCTCCCCTGTTTTTGAAACGGGCAAAAAGAATTCCTTTGCTGCCGATGAAATCGGCAGATGGCTTATTTCAACCGGCAAAAAGACTGCGCTGCTTTTCGCTGACGAATCGGGCAGGGGTATATCCGGCACCGCAGAAAAGACCGCAGAGCTGTTAAATAAATACGGCGTAAAAGCCTCGGTTTATAATATCGGCGGAACGGACAGCGCAGATCCGAAGAAGACCGCAGATAAATTGACCGAAGCAAAGAACAATAACGATATAGTGCTGGTGACGGCTCCGACTCTTCGCACCTCCCCCGCCGCACTGCATATTTCGCCGCTCTGTGATCTTAGACTCTTGTGCGTTGACGCCGACCGCGAAAACGGCATTAAGCTTAAAAAGAAGCTCGAAAATCTCTCGGCTTTAGGCTTGACCGCCGACGGCGCGGTGCTTGATTTTGCCGCCAAAAATAAAATCTTCCGACTGTGAGGAAAGAAATGCTTGTCAGTGTTATAATTCCCGTTTATAATGTTGAAAAATACATTGAAAAATGCGTGACCTCAGTCCTTGAGCAAACCTTTGACGACTTTGAAATAATAGTCGTGATAGACGGCTCAACCGACGGCAGCGAAGCCAAAGCTCGTAAACTGCAGGAGGAAAACCCGGGAAAAATAATAATAATCAACCAGGAAAACAAGGGCTTGGGCGGCGCGAGAAACACAGGCATAATAAACGCTCGCGGCGAATATCTGCTTTTTGTGGACAGCGACGATTATATTGAAAAGGATCTGCTTGCGGATGCAACAAAAATAATCAAAAGCGAAAACAGCGATGTTGTAATCTTCGATTTCGATTATGTTGATGAAAGCGGCGCGCTTTTAAAGCAGGAAAGGGCTGTTCCCATGGGGAATGCCGAATTTTCCGTTATGCCGGGGGTTTTAACGGCATGGCCGTGCGCCTGGGACAAGCTTTATAAGAAAACGCTTTTCACCGAAAACGGTATCTTTTACCCCGACAGGCTTTGGTTTGAGGATCTTGCGACCACCCCGAGAATCTTATCGGAAACCTTAAAAATTTCTTATCTTGCCAAGCCGTATTACAACTATGTTCAGCGTTCGGACTCTATTATGGCGGATTCCAAAAAAAACTCGGCGCGGATTTTAAGGAATAAAGAAATACTGACCGCCTATGAGCTCAGCGAAAATTATTTTCTGCAAACGGGAAAGCATGCGCAGTATTACAGCGAGCTTGAATATCTTGCGGTATATCACATCCTTTTCACCGCAACAATGCGGGTAAACAAAAGCGATCCCGGGAATATGCTGCAGGCTCAACTGGTTGATTACACCCTTAAAAAATATCCGCATTTTGAAAAAAACAAGTATTATAAATGCCTGTTATCACAAAAGGACAGGATATCGATATGGTTTTTGAGGCATAAGCTTTTCCGCATGCTTCACCTGATTTTAGATATTAATCGCAAGCTTAAAGACAGGTGACGGATATATGAATTTTAAAAAAGGCATATACAATATTATTTTCGGAATAATAGGCCAACTGCTTACCGTAGTATTCGCAATAATAGTTCCGAAAGTAATTATAATCGGTTACGGTTCATCGGTCAACGGACTGCTCTCTACCATAAATCAGTTATTTGTATATCTTTCGCTGTTTGAGGCGGGAGTCGGAACCGCTACGCTGCAGGCGCTTTACAAGCCGCTGACCGAGAACAACCGCGGAGAGATTAATTCCATTCTTGCTGCAACGCATAAATATTATATCCGTACAAGTAAGCTCTATTTTGCGGCTCTGACCCTTTTTTCGGTGCTTTATCCGTGTATAGTAAAGCGCGGATGCATAAGCTACACAATGGCGGCTCTTCTTATATTTTTCGGCGGGCTCGGCAATGTAGTTAATTTTATGTTTCAGGGTAAATATAAAATCCTGCTGCAAGCCGAGGGAAAGTCTTATGTGGTAACTAATATAACCACGGTAATATCGGTTTTCATAAATTTAAGTAAAATATTTTTAATTAAAAACGGGTTCGATGTACTGACCGTTCAAATAGTATTCTTTATCTTTAATGTTATTCAAATGGCATTTTTTGAGATATATATTCGCTTAAAATACAAATGGATCGATTTAAAGGTACACCCCGATGAAAAGGCGATAAATCAAAAAAATTCGGTATTGGTTCACCAAATAGCCACTCTTGTTTTTTCCAATACCGATATGATAATTCTGTCGGTTATAAACGGACTTAAGGCAGTCAGCCTTTACACGGTTTACAATTATATATACACAACCGTATTAAATATTTTTTCCACCATAAACAACGGTTTGGTTTTTTACCTCGGGCAGACATATCATTCCGACAGGAAGAGATTTCTTGAAATATACCGTCTTTATGAGTTTGATATAATGACTGTCGGATATTATATGTTTACGGTCATAGGCGTTTTAACTCTGCCGTTTATGAAGCTTTATACCTCGGGTATGACAGACTATAATTATATTAATTTATGGCTGCCGTTGCTTTTTGTATCGGTACAGTTTTTAAGCATCGCAAGATTTGCGGCAAATAACCTTGTAAATATTGCCGGTCACTTTAAAAAAACGCAAAACCGCGCCCTACTGGAAGCGGTTATAAATATTGTGTTATCGGTAGCATTTGCCTTCAGGTTCGGCATATACGGAATACTGTTCGGAACAATAGCGGCATTGCTTTACAGGACGAACGATTTCTTAATTTATTCCAACAGGGTAATTCTTAATGAGTCAGCAAAGCCGTCATATCGAGTGTGGATTGCCAATACGGCAATAGCGGCGCTTTGCTTTGCGCTGTTTTATAACAGAATAGCCTCATGCGAATCTTATTATATGCTTGCTGTAATAGGAACTATATATTCGTTAATAATTTTACTCATATTCCTTGTCGGCAATCTGATCTTTAATTTCAATATGATGAAGGCAAATTTGTCACTCATAAAAAGCCGTTTAGCAAGGCTGAAAAAGGATAGCCAATAACAAAATGTCTGTTATTGTTCAACAGACTGTTTAAGGAAGTCGGAAATGCTTAACAAATTCAAAAATATTGACGCAAAATCAAAGGTGCTCATGAAAAATACCGTCATGCTGTATTTATTGCAGTTTTCGACCTACCTTTTCAGCTTTTTAACCGTTCCGTATCAATCGCGAATATTAGGACCGGAAATCTACGGTATACTCGGCGTTGCGGGCGCGGTCATGATATATTTCCAGCTTTTTATGGATTTCGGCTTTTTGCTTTCCGCGACTGAGGACATTTCCAAAAACAGAGACGATAAGCAGTATATTTGCCGAAAAATAACCTCAATAGCCGTAATCAAGATGTTTTTTGCCTTTATCAGCTTTGCGGTCATGGCGCTGCTTTGTGCCGTCGTTCCGAAATTTTCCGAGCATAAAATGCTTTATTTCGTGTATCTCGCGGCGTTTGCGGTTAATTCCTTTCTCCCGGATTATATTTACCGCGGGCTTGAGCAAATGACGGCGGTAACGGTGCGGACGGTTATAATAAAGCTGTTTTTCTGCGTTATGATATTTGCGGTAATGCATACGAAGGAGGATTACATGGCAGTGCCGCTGCTGCTGCTTATCGGCAACACGGGCGCGGTTCTGGGCGCGTACTTTCACCTTTTCAAGACCCTGCATTTCAAATTCACAAGGGTTACATGGGGGCAGCTGTTTGCCGATTTCAAACGCTCATCCTTCTTTTTCTATTCGCGGATAGCCTCTACTGTTTACAGCGCCACAAACACCGTTTTGCTCGGCTTTGTCGATAAGGCGGGAATTGTTACCGGCTATTACACCTCGGCGGACAAAATTGTTACAACGGCAAAAAACGGTCTTTCCCCCATATCCGACAGTCTTTACCCGTACATGGTGAAAAACCGCGATTTTAAGCCGGCTGAAAAGCTGCTGAAAATTCTTATGCCGATAATTATAGCAGGCTGTGTTGTTGTCGGAATTTTCGCAAAGCCCATATGCGTTTTGGTTTTCGGCGCGGAATTTGCGGGAACTGCAAATATTTTAAGGGCCTTCCTGCCTGCCATTGCCGCGGTTTTGCCGAGCTATATTTTCGGCTTCCCCGCCATGGGAGCTCTCGGAATATCGAAATATGCCAACACCTCCATTTTCGTGGGCACGGCAATCCATATTGCTGGACTGTGTATTTTGTTTGCAACGGGCAATTTTTCTGCGGTAACGCTTGCCGGAATGACCTCGGTTTCGGAAATTTCCATTCTTTCATATAGGCTGTTTATAGTTTATAAACACAGAAGACTGTTGAACGGAGGCGTCGGGCAATGAGATTGCTGTTGAGAATCTCAAGGCGTGCCTTTTGGATTGTATGCCGAATTTTTCCAATCAAGGAAAACAAAATTGTTTTTCAGACCTTTTACGGCCGCGGCTACAGTGACAGCCCGAAATATATAGCCGAAAAGCTGCGGGAAACGGGAAAAGACCTCGATTTTGTTTGGGTTTCAAACGGCAGAGAGGATCCGGGCGTGCCCGAAGGCTTCAGGGTCGTGCGTTTCAGAAACTTCAAGTATATTTACGAAATGTCCACCGCCAAAATATGGGTGGACAGCTGCCGCAAGGAGTACTGCATAAAAAAGAAAAATCAGTATTATATGCAGACCTGGCACGGCGGTTTCACCCTTAAAAAGGTGGAAAGGGCAGTTGAATCGGAGCTTGATCCGCGTTATGTAAGGCAGGCAAAGCGCGATGCCAAACAGAGCGATGTTATGCTTTCAAACTGCAATGCGCTTTCAAAGGTTTACAGAGAGGACTTTTGGTATGACGGCGAGATACTTCAAAAGGGTCTGCCGCGCAATGACCGTCTGTTTAATTTTACCGACAGCGACGTAAAAAGCATAAGGGAAAACATTGGAATTGAAGACGGTGTAAGGCTGCTTTTATATGCTCCCACATTCAGAAAAAATCACGGATTTCAGGCATACACACTGGATTATGAGCGCTGCTGCAAATCACTTGAAAAGCGTTTCGGCGGGAAATGGAAAATACTTTTGCGTATGCATCCCGGTATTTTTGACGCGGCAGACAACATAAGCCTTGACGAGCGCTTTGTGCTCAACGCCTCGCACTATCCGGATATACAGGATCTGTATATAATAAGTGACTTTTTAATAACCGATTATTCATCCGTTATTTTCGACTTCGCGCTTTTAAAGCGCCGCGCAGCCTTCTATGCGGTCGATATAGCCGAATATATGACGGACAGAGGCTTCTACTTCAGTCTTTTCGATTTTCCGTTTGAGGTCTGCCAAAATAATGACGAAGCGGAAAAAATGATTTTGAATTTTGATGATAAAGCATATTTTGAGAAGCTGAATGAATTTTTAAATGAGCAGGACTTCAGCGACAACGGCAAAGCGTCGGACGCCGCAGCCGAATGGATATCAGAACATATTCAGAAATGATTTTTGGGAGGCAGAAAAAGCAAATGAAAACTGTAATTACCTACGGTACTTTCGATCTGCTGCATTACGGTCATTTAAACTTACTTAAAAGAGCAAGCCGTTTGGGAGACAGACTCATTGTTGGTGTTTCCACCGATGAATTTTGTCTCGAAAAAGGCAAAAAAACCGTTTTTAAACTGGAGCAGCGAATGGAAATGGTGTCGGATCTTAAATATGTCTATCTTGCAATTCCCGAGCATAATATGGCCCAAAAGGTTTCCGATATTGAAAAATACAGAGCGGATATTTTTGTTTTGGGCAGCGATTATTCAGATACTTTTTTAAAAATGCCGGAATATGAATTGATAAAAGATAAATGTGATATAATATTCTTACCGCGTACCGACGGAATTTCAACCACAATTTTAAAAAACGAATGGAGTTTATCAGGGAAGAAAATATGAAAAGAGTTATAACCTACGGCTCATTTGATCTGCTGCACTACGGACACATAAACCTTTTAAAGCGTGCAAAGGAGCTCGGCGATTATCTTATAGTTTGCTTATCAACCGATGAGTTTAACGAAAAAGAAAAGCATAAAAAGGCGTACTTCTCTTACGATAAGCGAAAAATGCTTTTGGAAGCCATAAGATATGTCGATCTGGTAATTCCCGAGGAAAGCTGGGAACAAAAGGTGACTGATATACACGAATACCATATTGACGTTTTTGTGCTGGGAGACGACTGGAAGGGTAAGTTTGATTACCTGAAAAATGAAGGTGTTGAGGTGGTCTATCTGCCCAGAACTCCCGAAATCAGCACAACGCAGATCAAAAAGGATCTTGCCTGAAAATAACGGAACGGAGATGAATTGTCTTGGCGGATTATCTTAAAAAACGACCCATGCTTCTTTGCGCGGCTGTATCTGCCGTGCTGTGCATAGTTGGATTTTACTGCCCGCCGGCAGTCTTTTTCTGCGGAATCGCCCTTATAATACTGTTTTTTGTATCGCTTTATCTCCGCCGACCCGCGGAAACGGTAGTTGCGTTTATACTGGCTGTTACGGCAGCCGGTATTCTTTTAACCTCCTCCCGCGCGGCAGAGCTTTCAGGGCTTGACGGAAGCGCCGCAAAGGGAGAATTCACCGTAGTGAGCGAGCCCGAAAAACACGGCACTGCCAACACCGTGAAATTGGAAGCGACAAGCTGCGATACCCTCAAAAAAGGCACAAAGCTTATTTGCACCGATTACAGCCTCACCCCGCTTGAATACGGCAA
>ERZ773116.3889-NODE-3889-length-10424-cov-3.337448_pt1 | contig 10424 bp, 9 predicted proteins | sample MGYA00580563_ERZ773116 | MGnify/ENA primary metagenome ERZ773116 (study PRJEB29015, sample SAMEA2737864) | human gut metagenome | biome: human gut; feature: human-associated habitat; material: faeces | place: China | collected 2012 ... | reverse complement strand
GAATGAGCTGAATACTACCTGTGTTTATCAGGCGGTGGTAGATTATAATCGGGTTGGACAGATTTCTATTTTGGGGTATTATGATTCGGATACTATTTCTGATGTATCTTCCAAAACTCCTTATAAATTTTGATGGAAATCCGGATTGACGAAACATATGAAAAACATGTTTTTCCAGTGGCTGCGATGAAGTTGACGGTATCCGGATTTCCTGTAAATGAATGATGTTTAGAAAGAGAGTGAGGGACCAATGTCAGAAAATATTTTGTGTGTAAAGAATATCAAGAAATCATTTGGCGGTGTGCATGCATTAAAGGGTGTTGATCTGACCATTAAAAAAGGCGAGACACATTGTCTTGCCGGAGAGAATGGATGTGGAAAATCAACTATTATAAAAGTAATTTCAGGGTTTTACAAACCGGATGAAGGTACCATTGAAATCGATGGAAAAGGATATACAAATATGTCTACAGCAGATGCGATTGCAGCAGGTATTCAGGTGATTTATCAGGATTTTTCTATTTTCCCAAATCTCACGGTAATGGAAAATCTCGCATTCAATCAGGTATTAGCGGAAAAGAAGAAATTTGTTAATAAGAAAGAATTCAGAAAGATAGCCGAAGAAGCTGTCCGAAAAATTAATTTCGATGTAGATCTTGACGCGCGAGTGGAAACACTTCCGGTTGCAGATAAGCAGTTGATTGCGATTTCCAGAGCACTGCTCCATAACGCAAAACTCATCATCATGGATGAGCCGACAACTGCGTTGACAAAAAGAGAGGTAACCCGTCTGTTTGGAATCATTGAAGAATTAAAAAAAGAAGGCATTACAATTTTATTTGTTTCTCATAAATTGGATGAGGTATTTGAAATCTCTGACAGTATTACAATTCTCCGAAGCGGACAGAATGTATACCATTGCCCGGCGAGTGAAATGACTGAAGAAAAATTCACTTATTACATGACCGGAAGAAACATTGATACTTCTGAGAAAAAAGAAGTGAAAGATTTTTCGGAGACCGAAAAAGTCCTGGAGGTGAAAGACTTATCTGCAAAAGGATTTGAACATATAAACTTTGATCTGCACGCAGGAGAAATCCTGGGTATTGCAGGACAGCTGGGATCCGGACGTACGGAACTGAGCCTTGCATTGTTTGGAATGCTGAAACCGACCGGTGGCAGTATTTGTATTTCGGGTAAGGAAGTAAAACTGAAAAATGTAGCAGAGGCACAGAAACAAGGGATTGCCCTTGTTCCGGAGGATCGTTTGACGGAAGGTTTGTTCCTGCCACAGCCGATCTACAAAAATATTGCGGTAACGAGTCTGAAAGAGCTTTCCGGAGCATTGGGAAGCGTGAAAGAATCTGCGCAGAAAGAATTATCCGAGCACTGGGTGAAAGAAATCGGAGTTGCAACGAAAGATCATACACTTCCTGTTCAGACACTTTCCGGTGGTAATCAGCAGAAAGTTGTTCTTGCGAGATGGCTGGCAACGCATCCGAAAATTCTGATCTTAAACGGACCAACGGTTGGTGTTGATATTGGAGCAAAGTATGATATCCATAAATTGTTGCGGGAACTGGCAAAGCAGGGGATGGCGGTGTTGGTTGTGTCCGATGATGTGGCTGAAATTACAGCGTTGTGTGATCGGGCTTTGATTATGAAAGCAGGAAGCATGACCGGTGAATTTAAAGGTGAAGATCTCACAGATGACAATCTGTATAAGTCGACAATATAGGAGAGGGGTGGAAAGATGAAACTTAAGATGAAAGACATATTGAAGCAGACAGAGTTTTATGTGTTTTGTATTATTGTGGCATTCGCATTCATCATTCAAGTACGTTCCGGACAGTTTTTTACCAGTAACAATTTAATGGATCTGGTTCGATCAATGATTATACCTGGAATTTATGCAATATGTGCGTTACTTAGCTTTGTAAGCACTGGTGCGGATGTATCATTTCCGTTAATTGCAGCACTGTCTGCTTATATTGCAGTAACACTGGGCAATCAATTTTCATTAGGTGTTATTCCGATTTTTGTGATTGCAATTGCCGTTGGCTGCCTGATTGGATGTATTAATGGATTTTTCATAGTGAAATACAAATTTAACAGCTTGATTGTTACACTTGGTACATCTTCTATCTGCAGTGGTATTTTATTTGGTACATTTGAAGCAGGAAGAACGGAGCTGCCTAAGAAACTTTATGCGCTGAGTAAGATTAACCTTGTTACGGTAACCAATTCAAAATCCGGTCTTAGTTCTTCACTTCCGTTTACGTTTGTTATCATGATCGTTCTTTATTTAATTGCATATTTCATTCTTAATTATACAATGGCAGGAAGAAGTGTGTATGCGGTTGGAGGAGATGAAGTCAGCGCAGAGCGGGCGGGTATCAATGTTGGCAAAGTTAGATTTATGGTTTTTGTTGTGAATGGCGGTATTGCAGCTATTGCAGGTCTCTGTTATGCAATGATGTCGTATTTTTATCTGCCGAATGAATATGCCGGAGAAGAAATGCTTGTTATTGCAGCAGTTGTTCTTGGTGGAACGCGTATGGTTGGTGGTATTGGTACACTTAGGGGGTGCCTTCTTGGAACCTTGCTTCTTACAATGGTTTCCAATAGTTTGATTTTGCTTGGGATTTCTGTATATTGGGAAAAAGTATTTATTGGAGCAATCATTATTATTGGTACTGCGGTATCCGCTATGCAGGCGATGCGAGCATCAAAGACATCAGCAAAGAAGAAGGGGGTAGAGTAAACATGAATGAAGCAAAGAAAATGAAAAAGAGCATTACCTTACCTTTCGATGACAACTCAAAAAGACTGATTATTATTCTTGTGGTACTGTTGTTTGTTACAGGAATTACAAAGTCCTCACAGTTTTTAAATGTTGGTAATATCCAGTCAATCGGAAAGCAGCTGACAGAATATGGTCTTATGTCACTTGGAATGGGTGTCTGTATGCTGAGTGGTGGAATTGATCTGTCCACTGTCTATATTGCAAATCTTTGCGGTATTAGTGCAGGATTGATTATTCAGAGTAATACAAGCGGTGCAGCGGGCATTGTACTTGCATGTGTTGTTGCACTTGTTGTAGGTGCTTTATGTGGTATTTTTAATGGATTTTTGGTCAGCTTTCTTAATATTCCGCCGATGCTGGCAACTCTTGGAAGCTATGAACTGTATATGGGGATATCGATTGTATTGTCACAGGGAAGTACCGTTTCCGCAGATGGTCGGTTTAATATTCTTTCGGCAATGACAATTTTTGGAATTCCGTTACCATTTATTTTGTTTTTACTTTGCACGGTTATTTTGACATTGATCATGAGTAAAACAAGTTTTGGAAATAAAGTTTATCTTGTGGGAACAAATGCAAAATCGTCGAAATTTGCAGGAATCAATGTAAAGAAGACCACACTTTGCTGTTACATGATTTCCGGAATCCTGTCCGCTATTGCAGGACTGGTAAGCTTATCCAGATTGAATTCCGCGAAAGCTGATTTTGGAACGAGTTACACAATGCAGACGATTTTGGTTGCTGTCTTAGGTGGAATTAATCCGGATGGAGGATTTGGTAATATTCCGGGTATTGCCTTTGCTGTGATTATTTTACAGACATTATCATCGTATTTGAATCAGTTCCCATCCATCAGTAATTACTACAGAGACATGATCTGGGGTGTGGCATTGCTTGCGGTGCTGGTATTCAATATTACAATTTCGAAGAAACGTGCAAAAAAGGCAGCGTCTAAATAACAAAGGAGAGATAAATTATGCAACACGGAATTTATTATGCATATTGGGAACATGAATGGAATGGCAATTACCACTATTATATTGACAAGGTGGCAAAACTTGGATATGACATTCTTGAAATTGCTGCTGGTCCGCTTCCGGAATATAGCAATGAGGAATTAAAGGCATTAAAGGATCATGCAAAGGAACAGAATATTCGTCTTACGGTTGGATATGGCCCAGCACTAGAGAATAATATTGCAAGCAGTGATCCGCAGGTGCGTAAACACGCGCTGGATTTTTATACGGATTTATTCCAGAGAATGGAAAAAATCGGGGCAACCTTAATTGGCGGAGCACTTTATTCCTGCTGGCCAATTGATTATTCGAAGCCGGTTGACAAAAAAGGTGATTGGGAGCGTGGCATTGAAGGAATGGCAAAACTTGGAAAAATTGCTTCGGAATGTGGAATCGAAGTGCTTGGACTTGAGTGCCTGAATCGTTTTGAAAATCATGTGCTGAATACGGCGGCAGAAGGGGTATCTTTTGTTAAAAGCGTTCGGGAACTGGAACCCAAGGCTTCCAATGTTAGTGTTATGCTGGACACCTTTCATATGAACATCGAAGAAGAGAGTATCGGTGCCGCAATCCGTACGGCAGGAAATCTGCTTGGACATTTCCATACCGGAGAGTGTAACCGTATGGTGCCGGGCAAAGGTAGAATTCCCTGGAGAGAAATTGGTGAGGCACTTCGCGATATTCGGTATGATAAGACGGTTGTAATGGAACCTTTTGTAATGCAGGGAGGAACGGTAGGACAAAATATTAAAGTATGGCGCGATATTGTTCCGGATACCAGTGAAGAGGCATTGGATCGTGATGCTAAGGCAGCATTGGAATTTGAACGATATATGCTTGGTTAAACAGGAGGAAACAGCGTGAAGCAGTATGATGTGATTGCTCTTGGAGAGCTATTGATTGATTTTACGGATTATGGTAAAAGTGAGCAGGGGAATCCTGTTTTTGAAGCAAATCCCGGAGGTGCACCATGCAATGTGCTTGCTTTACTGAAAAAGTATGGAAGATCGTGTGGGTTTATCGGTAAAATTGGAGATGATCTGTTTGGGAAAATGCTGACAGACATACTGGACGAAATTGGAATTAATCATGATGGACTGATTGTTGATCCGTATTATAATACGACATTGGCATTTGTGAAAAACTTTGAAAACGGGGATCGTGAATTTTCATTTTACCGGCACCCGGGAGCTGATATGATGCTAAAGGCAGAAGAGGTTGCTTATGATCAGATCAGGCAGGCTAGAATTTTTCATTTTGGGACATTATCCATGACGGATGAAAAAGTAAGAGAAGCAACGGTTCAGGCAATCACATTAGCCAAAGAACAGGGATTGTTAATCTCTTTTGATCCGAATCTTCGCCAGCCTCTCTGGAAAAGTCTGGATGAGGCAAAAGTTCAGATTGCATATGGGTTAGGTCAATGTGATGTTTTGAAAATTTCGGATAATGAAATTGAATTTATGACAGATACATCAGATTTTGATGAAGGTGTACAGATTTTGATGGATCAATATCCGAATATTCGATTGTTGAATCTGACTGCAGGTGCAGATGGAAGTTATTCCTATTATCAGGGGAAAAAGGTATTTGCACCATCGTATCTGCTGGGAGGGACAGTAGATACAACAGGGGCAGGAGATACTTTTTGTGGCAGTATATTAAATTATCTTTTGGAGCATGATGTCGATCATCTGACAGAAGAACAATTGATTGAATTACTTGCTTCAAATGGTATGTTAGTAAAAAGACCGATTGTAATTCAAGGGGATACTATTATCATAGGAAACAAAGTTTCAGAATACGAAAACTTACAAAAATAGTTGGGGTCTAGATACGCTATAAGATTACATAGGGTAATGTGCTAGGCAGCTTAAAATTCGCTCCAAAGTATTTTGGGGCGTTTTTTGTTATACTGATTTTGAAAGGATTTATCAGATGACAAAAAGAAAAAGCGAAATACATTTCCGCCAAGATTTGTTTCCCTCGCTTTTCCCCCACCAAGCCACCTGAAAGGTATGCTTATGTTATACTTTTATACTACTGACAACGTCACACAAAATCAAGAGGCTTATAATACTTTTATTGAATCTTTCATTCCATTACTCGCTTCAGTTCCTTGTCCTAAATGTGGTATGATTGGTCTTCTTATTCTTTATGGTACTCATCCAAGAAATTTCATCAATGAAGATATGGTTCGCATCAGGATCATGATCCAGCGCGTTCGATGCAATAACTGCGGTTCTACTCACGTGGTTTTGCCAACCACTGTACTTCCTTTTTTTCTTCATGTCATTCTCAATATTCAAAATGCATTGAATTCCAATACTGAAATGAATATTACTTATAAAGATTATTTGAAACGTCGTTTTAAATTTTCTTCATTGGAACCATTCCCTGTTTTCATTCGTTTCTTCTCAATAATTCATTCAATTATAAAGAATCGTATTAAAAAACCTATTTATTTCGGATTTTTCATATCACCAACACACCTTCGTTAGAGTTTCGTTTCATATATTCCTATACTGAAATCAGATAAGAATATGCTGGAGGTGAAACGAACTATGAAAGATTCTTACGATAATACAATCACCATATGTAATACTTTCGGTCTTGAAATAGACTGTATTGAGTCATGTACAAGTATCGTTAGAAACAAACAGGTGGTTATTGACCTTAAACTGACGGACAAAAGACCACCATGTCCTGATTGTGGCAACGAGTCTGTCAAAATCAAGGGATATGTAGCTAAAAAAATCAATCATTCCATTCTAAATGATAAGGGATGTGTTCTTGTATACCATGCCAGACGCTATATTTGTCCAATCTGCCATACAACCTATTATGAAATCAATCCATTCGTATTCAAAAGGATGAAGATATCTTCTTCTGTCATTCTTTGTGTGATGAAAGATCTCACAAAACCTAGCGAAACATTTGTATCTATTGCAGAAAGATATCATATATCGCCTACAACTGTAGCTTCTATATTTGATGCGACGGTAAATATTCCAAGGGCGAAACTACCAAGAATTATGTCTACAGATGAGAACTACGCATTCTATTCACAGGATACACACAGTAAATATGTTTGCGTACTGATTGATCAGCAGACTGGACGCCCTATCGATATCCTTCCAAGTAGACGCTATGATTATCTAAATGAATATTATTCAAAGATTCCAAAATACGAAAAGGATCAGGTTGAATTTATAGCTACCGATATGTACGAACCATATAGAAGGATCATACGAAAACACTTTAAACATTCACTTCATGTAGTGGACCGATATCACGTAGCACAGGAACTGAACCGAAAAGTAGATTCAATACGACTAAGAATTATGAAGCCATATGGATGTATCAATTATAAAGACAGGACACAGGAACAAAAGGATGCCTATTATCTGCTTAAACATCAAAACAGATTTCTCTTCAAACATTTCAACAATGCGATGTGCAAAGATAAAAAGAGACTGTTCGATGTAACTCGAAAAAGATATTATAATGCATGGTACTACGTCAAGAAAAAGGACTCATAAAATAGATAAATTCTAAATTCTAATGCTTTGAATAATAATTATTCTCATATTGATTTGGTGATTCATAACCGCAATGGCTATGGATTCGTATTGTGTTGTAGAATGTTTCTATATATTCGAAACACAAATCATATGCATGATCATAATCATAAATCAAAGTACGATTTAACCCAATGTCATTAAGTTAAGCAAAATCTAAAATTTATGAGTCTTACCTATAAATAGGTGAGGCTCTTTTTTTCTCAAAAAGTGTAAAAAACACTTGACAAGCCAAAAATCGGAATTTTAAACATAATCCGAAGGAATTATAGAGGAGGATTTTCACCTATGATTCCAGATGAAATTTTAAATATTTTTAACCGTTCTATTAAAATGGTCTGCAGCAACATTGCTTGCTACTGCAATGATCCTGTTAGCAATTTTACTCGTAAGAGAAAACTACCTGCTGAAACACTGATCCACTTTATTATTCGGATGCAGTCTAAAAGTTTAAACTCCGAACTGTGTGAGTACTTTAATGATATTGATTCTTTGCCTACTGCTTCAGCTCTTTGTCAACAAAGAGACAAGCTTGATATCAGTGCTTTCCAAAGAATCATGCGTCTGTTTGTGAATGCATTTGATGACTACAAGACTTGGAAAGGATACCATGTTCTAGCTTGTGATGGTTCGGATGTAAATATTGCATATGATGAAAAGGATGACGATACTAAAAGACAGAACGGCAATAATAAACCATTCAGTCAACTTCATATCAATGGATTGTATGACTGCATCAATCATGTTTTCTGGGATACAAGCATTGATACAGCTACCAAGACTAGAGAATGTGCTGCATTAATGGAAATGATCATGAAACATGATTATCCAGTAAACTCGATTATTACTGCGGATAGAGGTTATGAAAAATATAATCTAATGGCATGTTGTATAGAAAACAATCAAAAATTTCTGATTCGTACAAAAGACATCAACGTATATAGCTCTATTCTTTCTAACATGAATTTACCTGATGAAGAATTTGATTTGGATATTTTAAAAATATTGACTCGTAAACAAACAAAAGAAACTAAAGCCAATAAGCAGAAATACACATATCTTCCATATTCATCAGATTTTGATTACTTTGATACAGAAGGATTTTATGGAATGAATCTAAGAGTTGTTCGTTTTAAGATTACAGACGACACCTATGAATGTCTGGTAACAAATCTGACAAGAGATGAATTTGATTTAAATGAACTAAAGAAGATGTATCACATGAGATGGGATATAGAAACAGCGTTTAAAGTGCTGAAATATATAATTGGGATGATGTCATTTCATTCAAAAAAGCGCAATTTCATACAACAGGAAATCTATGCAGCAATTCTATTGCATTGTTTAACAAATATTATTACGGAGAGAATTGAAATAGAACAATCCGACAAAAGGAAACATAATTACAAAGTAAATCTATCTACAGCCGTAACAAATATGAGGCTTTGGCTAAGAAAATTAATTGGAACAAAAGAACTGGTAAAAAGAATAAAAAAATATCTGGCCCCCGTAAGACCAGATAGAAAATATGAGCGCAATATGAAACCTAAATCAGTTGTTCCGTTCAATACAAAAGCATCATAGCGCTACACTGATTATATTTCATATTCGAGTCATAGGCAAATTTTTTTGAAGTGCAAAAATTTGCCTTTTCGTCATGCCTTAAATACCACATTTTTAACTGTAACGTAAGTAAAGGCCCGGATATAGAATTATATCCAGGCTTAACTTAATAAGAATTTATCACTGTCACTATCCCGTTAGCTTAACTTAATGACATTGGATTTAACCATTCTCTTTTAATTACTGAATGGAAAGATTCTATGCATGCATTATCCCAAGGCGTGCCTTTTTTTGAATAACTTAGAATCAATCCTGCTGTTAATTTTTTATAAAGTTTGCTTGTATAATGTACTCCTCTATCCGAATGTATAATTACAGGATTCGCTGTTTTTCTGCGCTTTCTAGCCATCTCTATACATTTCAATACTTCTTCCACTTCCAATGTTCTTGATAATGTCCATGCAATTATTTTTCTTGAATATAGATCCATTACACTTGTAAGGTATACAAATCCTTCCAAGGTAAATATATACGTTATATCTGTACACCATGCCTCATTTGGCTTACTTGGTGAAAAATCTCTTTTTAAAATGTTATGCAGCTTTGTTGAAAAATCACTATCAAAGGTTGTTTTTGCATAGGGTTTAATATAACAGGCTTTGATACCCATTTCTCGCATATATACGCCTACTGTTCTTTCTGAGATTTTTTCGCCTTTCTTTTGCATCTCTTTCGCTATCTTTGGTGCACCATAAATTTGATGATTATCATCATATATAGTTTGAATCGCTTGCATTCTCTTTTTCTTAGATATAGATTGCTTGCTTGGCTTTCGATGTAAATAATTGTAATATCCTGATTTTGACAAATGTAGCTTACTTAGCACTCCAGTCACTGAAAAGTCTTTGTCGACCTTAGACTCTTCAGAAACAAGACAGTACAGAACTTGTGTTATTCTCCCAGAATGCTGATGGCTTTTTTTAGGATTTCAAGAGCATCTTGCGTATCCTTTAATTCACGTTTTAAACGTCTGTTTTCAAGCTCAGCTTCTGTTAGATTCCCTGAACCAGTAAATGCTGCCTGATTGTTATTGGCTTTAGCTTCCTGCTTCCATCTATATAAAGTACTATCTCCAATACCTAAATTTTTCGCACATTCTTTACGACTTAGTTCTGGATGTGTTAAACAATAATTGACTGCATTTTGTTTAAATTCTTGATCAAACTGTTTCTTTTTATTTGCCATTTTCTTTTGCCTTCCTTTGTCTTTGAATCATCCTCTTTCTATTGTACCACTGGTGTAAATTTTCTCTTTTTGACTAGTCCTATTTATATGCTAACACCATTTCGTATATGAGATAGGGGTGATGAAATCACATGAATAAATCAAAAGACAAAATTATGAAGGAGTTTTTAGAAAACAATGCCTATTTTGTCGACTTCTTTAATGCGTACTTCT
>ERZ773116.3869-NODE-3869-length-10476-cov-6.439401_pt1 | contig 10476 bp, 7 predicted proteins | sample MGYA00580563_ERZ773116 | MGnify/ENA primary metagenome ERZ773116 (study PRJEB29015, sample SAMEA2737864) | human gut metagenome | biome: human gut; feature: human-associated habitat; material: faeces | place: China | collected 2012 ... | reverse complement strand
CCAGACCATCGCCCAGTGCGAGGACTGCCGCGAGGTGCTCAAATGCGCAAAGTGCAGCGTCCCGATGGTCTACCACAAATCGGCGCACAAGCTGCTCTGCCACTACTGCGGCAGCCAGCTGGACCCGCCCCCGCAAAAATGCCCTGCCTGCGGTGGAACATTGCAGTACCGCGGCTTCGGCACCCAGAAGGCCGAGGAGGAGCTGGCCCAGCTCTTCCCGGAGGCAAGAGTGCTGCGGATGGACCAGGACTCCACCGCCGCCAAAGACGCCCACGAAAAGCTGCTGGCGAAGTTCGCCCGGCATGAGTACGACATCATGGTGGGGACGCAGATGGTGGCCAAGGGCCTCGATTTCGAGGACGTGACCCTCGTGGGCGTCCTCGGCATCGACTCGCTGCTCTTTGCGCAGGGGTTTCGGGCCTACGAGACGGTGTTCAGCCTCATCACCCAGGTGGTGGGGCGCTCCGGCCGGGCGAAAGACCCGGGCTTCGCCATCATCCAGACCACCGACCCCGACAACCCCGTCCTCAACCTCGCCGCCGCGCAGGACTACGACGCCTTCTTCGAGCAGGAAATTGCCTACCGCAAACTGGGCCTCTACCCGCCCTTCTGCGGGCTCTGCGTCGTGGGTTTCTCCGGCCCGAAGGAGATCGAGGTGGCCCGGGCCGCCGCCCGGTTCTCGGCCCTCTTAGGCCGTCAGGCCGCGCAGCAGCCGGACCTGCCCCTCCGGGTGCTTGGCCCCACCCCCGGCAACATCGAAAAGATCAACGAGAACTACCGCTACAAGCTCACCATCAAGTGCCGCGCCGACAAACGCTTCCGCGACCTTGTCCGCCAGACCCTCGGCCTCTACGAGCAGGAAAAGCTGCCCAGCAAGGCCACCGTGGTGGTGGATATGCATTCTGACGGTGATATTTGATAAGATTATTTGGAGGTATACTTCATGGCTATCCGCAACATTGTAAAAGAGGGCGACCCCATCCTGAACAAGGTCTGCCGCCCCGTGACCAACTTTGATGACCGTCTGGCCACCCTGCTGGACGATATGCGCGAGACGATGATCGCCGCCGACGGTGTGGGCCTCGCAGGCCCGCAGGTGGGGATGCTGCGCCGCGTCTTCGTGGTGTGGGACACCACCGACGCCCCGGAAGAAATTCCCGAAAACTACGAGTACAAGTTCATCGACTTCGTCAACCCGGAGATCCTCGCCGTGTCTGAGGACGAGGAGACCGCCTACGAGGGCTGCCTGTCCTTCCCGGGCCACAACGGCGCCGTGACCCGCCCCGCAGCCGTCAAGGTCCGCGCACAGGACCGCCACGGCGAGTGGTTCGAGCTGGAAGCCGAGGGCCTGCTGGCCCGCTGCATCCAGCACGAGAACGACCATCTGGACGGCATCACCATCATGGAGTCCAGCGAGTTCTTCTATGAGGACACCGAGGAGGGCCGCGCCGCTGCCGCCAAGAAAAAGGAGAACGACTGATGCGCATTCTGTTCATGGGGACGCCGGATATTGCGGCGGACTGCCTGAAAGCCCTGTATGAGGCGGGCCACGACATCTGCGCGGTCTACACCCGGCGCGATAAGCCCGTGGGCCGCAAGCAGGTGCTCACCGCACCCCCGGTGAAGGAAGTGGCGCTGGCCCACGGCACCCCCGTCTTTCAGCCCCGCACCCTGCGGGACGGCGGCGAGGACGAGAACATCCGCGCGCTGGCTCCTGAGCTCATCGTCGTGGTGGCCTACGGCTGCATCCTGCCGAGATCGGTGCTGGAAGCGCCGAAATACGGCTGCATCAACCTCCACGTCTCCCTGCTGCCGAAATATCGCGGCAGCGCCCCCGTGCAGTGGGCGGTGCTGAACGGCGACGCCGAGACGGGCGTTTCCATCATGCAGATGGACGAGGGCCTCGACACCGGCGACGTGCTGGCCTGCGAGAAGATCGCCATCGACCCCGAGGAGACCAGCGGCCAGCTGTTCGACCGGGTCACTGCCGTAGGCGCACGGGTGCTCTGTGAGACCCTGCCTGCCATCGCAGCCGGGACGCTGAAAGCAGAGCCTCAGGCCCACGAGAACGCTTCCGTCGCCCCCATGCTGAGCAAGGAGATGGCCGAGTTCAAGCTGACCGACAGCGCCGACCACATCCACAACTGGGTGCGGGGCATGAACCCGTGGCCCGGGGCATGGTTCGTGACGGCGGGCGGCAAGAAGGTCAAGGTGATGGAATGCCGCGTCGCAGAAAGCCACGGCGAAGCCGCTGGCACTGTCCTGGCCACCAAGCCCCTGACCGTGGCCTGCGGTGAGGGCGCTGTCCAGCTTTTGCACGTCGTGCCGGAGGGCAAGAAGCCCATGGACGGCACTTCCTTCGCCGCCGGTCTCCGCCTCAAGGCGGGGGACAGCCTGTGAGCGGCCCGAACCCCCGCGCGGCGGCGGTGGCGGCGCTGGTGCGGCAGGAGCAGGACGGTTTTTCGAACCTCATCCTCGACGCAGAGCTGCGCCGCCAGAAGCTGGAAGGCCGCGATAAAGCATTTGCCAGCGCGATATTTTACACCGTGCTGGAACATCAGGGAACGCTGGACTATATCCTGAGCCAGTTTTTGCCCAAAGGGCTTGCCAAGCTCGACCCGCAGGTGCGGGAGATTCTCCGTGCCGCGCTGGCGCAGGCCCGCTATATGCAGGTGCCTGCTTCGGCGGCGGTCAATGAGGCCGTCAAGCTGACCCGCACCTTCCGGAAAGCCAGCGCCTCCGGCCTCGTGAACGCCGTGCTGCGCCGGGCCATCGGCTATGACCTCGGCTCTGCCGTCTTCGCCGACGAGGTGGAGCGGCTGATGGTGCTGGGCTCGGCGGGCCGGGACGTGGCAGCGTTCCTCCACCAACACTACCCCGACGAGGCGCTGGACATCCTGACCCACACCGCCGACGGCGGCCTGACCAGCCTCCGGGCCAACCCCCTGAAAGGGACGCCGGAAGCCCTCTGCGAAAAGCTGCTGGCCTCGGGCGCGAAGACCGCCGCCCCGGGCCTCGTGCCGGGCAGCGTCTTAGCCCGCTTCGAGGGGAGTCCGGCGGAGAGCGGGCTTTTCCGGGACGGATATTTCCACGTGGAGGGGCAGGCCAGCCAGCTTGCCGCCCTCTGCGTGGAGGCAAAGCCCGGCGATACCGTCCTCGACCTCTGCGCCGCCCCCGGCGGCAAGAGCCTGCTCCTCATCGAGGAGATGCAGGACGAAGGGCGGCTGGTGAGCTGCGACGTCAGCGAGAACCGCGTCCAGCTGATCCGCAAGGCCGTGGAGCGGATGGGGTTTGCCCACGTGGAGCCCCGCGTCTCCGACGGCACCAGACCGGACGCCGACCTGCCCATGGCGGACGCTATTTTGGTGGACGCCCCCTGCAGCGGCCTCGGCATCCTCGCCAAGAAGCCGGACATCCGCTACAAGACCCTCGAAAAAGCGCGTCACGATGAATTATTGGCCACCCAGTCGGCCATTCTGGATACAGCCGCCGCCCACCTGAAAGAGGGCGGGCGTCTGGTCTACTCCACCTGCACCATCGACCCTGCCGAGAACGAAGAGCAGGTGCGGGCCTTCGTGGGCCGACACCCGGAGTTCCGGGTGGTGACGCCGGACGTCCGCTTTCCGACCGGGATGACGGTGGGGGACTGGGGTGCGCTTTCCGTTCCCACCCGCACCGGCATGGACGGCTTTTTCCTCTGCGCGATGCAGAAACGTGATTCCTGACAAAAGGAGATTTTCATGGAGACTAAACGCTGTATATCCTCCCTGACGCTGGAACAGCTGACAGCGGAGCTGAAAGCGATGGGCCAGCCCGGCTTCCGGGCCAAGCAGATCTTCCACTGGGTCCACCAGAAGCTCGTGACCGACTTTTCGGCCATGACCGACCAGCCCAAAGCCCTGCTGGCAAAGCTCGAGGAGGCATTTTACATCGCCGCGCCCATCATCGAGCGGCGGCAGGAGGCCAAGGACGGCACCGTGAAGTACCTGCTGCGGATGGCCGACGGCAACTGCATCGAGACCGTCGTCATGCGCTACCACTACGGCAACACGGTCTGCGTGTCCACCCAGGTGGGCTGCCGGATGGGCTGCCGCTTCTGCGCCTCGACCCAGGCGGGCCGGGTGCGCAACCTCGAGGCGGGCGAGATATGCTCCGAGATCTACACCGCCCAGAAGGACATCGGGGAGCGCATCTCCCACATCGTGCTGATGGGCATCGGGGAGCCGCTGGATAATTTCGACGAAGTCATGCGCTTTCTCGAGAACATCTCGTCCCCCGAGGGCGTGAACATCGGGATGCGGAACATCAGCCTCTCCACCTGCGGCCTCGTGCCGAAGATCGACCAGCTGGCCGAGAAGAAGCTCCAGCTCACCCTCTCCGTCTCCCTCCACGCCCCCAACAACGACATCCGCAGCGGCATGATGCCCGTGAACGACGCCTACCCTGTGGAGGTGCTGATGCAGGCCGTGCGCCGGTATCAGGAGACGACGGGCCGGAGAGTGAGCTTCGAGTACTCCATGGTGCGGGGCGTCAACGACTCCGACGCCTGCGCCAAGCAGCTGGCCGACCTCATCCGGGGGATGGGCGCTCACGTCAACCTCATCCCCATCAACCCGGTGGACGGCAGCCCTTATTCGGCCACCGACGCCGCCAACGTCCGGCGCTTCCAGCAGAAGCTGGAAAGCCTCGGCGTCAACGCCACCGTCCGCCGCCGTCTGGGCAGCGAGATCAGCGCTGCGTGCGGCCAGCTCCGCCGCGACGAGATGAACGGCAAAGTTTGAGAAGGAGAATCCTATGAAACTTGCAGGAAAAACAGACGTCGGCAGCGTCCGCCCCGAGAATCAGGATGACTACCGGGCAGGCGAGCTGAACAGCGACGCGGCCTGGGGCCTCGTGTGCGACGGCATGGGCGGTGCGCGGGGAGGCCGTGAGGCTTCCGTGAGCGCCTGCGACGTCATCGAGCACAGCTTCCACGAGCAGTACGCCCAGTGCCTGCCCGGCGACGAGGAAAAGTTTTTGAAGCGGGCGCTCATCAACGCCAACCGCTTCGTCTTCCAGAAAGCCTCCCGGGAGGAGGAGCTGGCGGGCATGGGCACCACGGCGGTCTGCGCCCTCGTGCGGGGCGGCAACGCCTTTATCTGCCACGCAGGCGACTCCCGGGCCTACCTCGTCCGGGACGGCAGACTCACCCAGCTCACCCACGACCACTCCTACGTGCAGGAGCTGGTGGACTGCGGCACCATCACCGCCGAGGAAGCCGAGCATCACCCCCAGAAGAACATCATCACCCGGGCGCTGGGCGTGGACTACCGCCTCGACCCCGAGTTCACCAGCGTGCCGGTGCAGAAGGGCGATATGATCCTGCTCTGCACCGACGGCCTCACCAACGTCCTGCCCAAGGAAAAGATCGAAGAGATCTTCACGAAGGGCGGGTTCTACGACATCCCCGACCGGCTGGTGGACGCCGCCAACGCGGGCGGCGGCCCCGACAACATCACCGCGCTGCTGCTGGGCGTGGAGCCGCTGGAGGTGAAGCATGGATAATCTCATCGGCAAGACGCTGGACGGGCTCTACACCATTCAGGAGCTCATCGGCGAAGGCGGCATGGCCAACGTCTACAAGGCCGTGGTCTCTGCCCCCGGCGGGCCTGTGCCGGAAGGCACGGTGGTGGCCGTCAAGGTGCTGCGTCAGGAGCTGATGCATGACGCCGACCTCGTCCGCCGCTTCAAGAACGAGTCCAAGGCCATCTCCCTGCTCAACCACCCCAACATCGTCAAGGTCTACGACGTCTCTGTCAGCGAAAACTTGCAGTATATCGTGATGGAGTGCGTGGAGGGCATGACCCTCCGGGAGTACCTCAACGAGCGGGGCGGCAAGATCACCAGCCGGGAGACCGTCCACTTCATCGCCCAGATCCTCCGCGCCCTCGACCACGCCCACCGCAACGGCGTCGTCCACCGGGACATCAAGCCCCAGAACATCATGCTGCTGGACAACGGCCAGCTGCGGATGATGGACTTTGGCATCGCCCGCATCTCCCGGGCCGAGAACCAGATACAGAACGGCAAAAAGGCCATGGGCAGCGTCCACTACATCAGCCCCGAACAGGCGAAGGGGGAGGAGACCGACCCCAAGAGCGACATCTACTCCGTGGGCGTCATGATGTACGAGATGCTCTCGGGCAGGCTGCCCTTCGACGCCGACGACATGGTGGAGGTGGCCCGCAAGCAGATACGGGACACCCCGAAGCCGCTGGCAGAGCTTGCCCCGGAGGTGCCGCTGGGCCTCGTGCAGATCACGGAACGCGCCATGGCGAAGCTGCCGGTCAACCGGTATTCCAGCGCCACAGAGATGCTGGAAGCGCTGGACGCCTACGTGCAGGACCCCTCCGTCACGTTCCAGTATCAATATGTAAAGGAAGAACCTGAAAAGGTGGTGAATGACCCCATGCCGCAGAAACGCAGCATCCGCAGACCCCCGGAGAAACCGGCGGCGAATCCCGCCCGCCCCAAAGCTAAGGCGAAAAAGAAGAAGCGCAGCGCCTTTATGCCGGTGCTGCTGGGCATCACGACGGCCTTTGCGCTGGCCTGTGCGGCCCTGTGCTGGACCATCCTGAACGATTCCAGCAACATCATGACCAAAAGCGACGACATCGTGCTGAGCGATTTCAGCGGCATGACGCAGGACGAGGTGAACGCCTCTGAGCAGGTGGCCTCCGGTCAGGTGGTCGTCAACTGGGAAGAGGAGTACAACAACGACTACGCCGCAGGCTATGTCTACAAGCAGTCGCCGGTGGCGGGCCGCACCGTCCGCGAGGGCCAGAGCGTGACCCTCACCGTCAGCCTCGGCATCCACTACGTCACCGTCCCCGACCTGACCAACTACGTGCAGGCCGACGGCGAACAGCAGCTGAAGGACCTGGGCGTGTCGGTGCTGGTCACTCAGGCCGTGGATGAGTCGGTGGCCGCAGGCTCCATCATCCGCACCGACCCCGCCGCAGGCAGTCAGGTGGCCGCAGGCACCACGGTGGTGATCTACGTCAGCCGCCCGCAGGTGGCCACCACCACCAAAGTCCCCAGCCTCATCGGCATGAACGTGAACGACGCCCGTACCCTGCTGGTGCAGCGGAAACTGGGTCTGGGCAGCCAGACCGAGCAGTACAGCGACCAGCCCGTGGGCAGCATCATCAGCCAGAACCCCGGCGAGGGCGCATCGGCCAAGCTGAACACCCGCGTCAGCGTCGTGGTCAGCGCAGGCCCTGAGCCTGCACCGGAACCCGAAGCACCCAGCGAGAGCACCGCCAGCAGCGACGGCTCCGGCGGCTGGTTGGGCGGCCTCTTCGGGGGCAGCAGCTCTTCCAGCGAGAGCACCGGCGCCAGCTCGTCTTCTTCCACCGGCGGCGGTCTCAGCGACTGGTGGACGTCCTGGCTGGGCTAAAGGAGAAGGTATGACAGGTTATATCACAAAAGGCATCGGCGGATTTTATTACGTTAAGACGTCGGAAGGCATCGTGGAGTGCAAGCCCCGGGGCATCTTCCGCAAGCAGAAGATCACCCCCGTGGCGGGCGACGTGGTGACGCTGGAGACCGAGAACGGCGCGGCGGTCATCGCGGGCATTGCGCCCCGGCGGAACGTCTTCGTCCGCCCGCCCATGGCGAACCTCGACGTGCTGTTCCTCGTGGCAAGCACCACCCAGCCCACCCCCAGCACCCTCGTGCTGGATAAGCTCTCGGCCATCGCGGTGGACAAGGGCGTCCAGCCCGTCATCGTCTGCACCAAAAGCGACCTCGCCGAGGCGGAGTTTCTGCGCAGCGCCTACGAAAAATCGACCCTGCCCTTCATCCGCATCGACTACGCCACCGGCGAGGGTCTGGACGACATCAAGCACTGGATCAATGGCCGTCTCTGCGCCTTCTGCGGCAACTCCGGCGTGGGCAAATCCACCCTGCTGAACGCGCTCCTGCCCGACGTGGAGCGTCAGACCGCCGCCATCAGCCAGAAGCTGGGCCGTGGCCGTCACACCACCCGCGAGGTGACTATCTTTGAAGCCTTCGGGGGCCGCATCGCCGACACCCCGGGCTTCGCCAGCCTCGAGGCCAGCCGGGCGGGCTTCATCCCGAAAGAAGCTCTGGAACACGCCTTCCCGGAGTTCGGGCCTTACCTCGGCGCGTGCCAGTTCACCGGCTGCTCCCACCGCTCCGAGAAGGGCTGCGCCGTCCGCGCCGCCCTCGCGGAAGGCAAGCTCTCCCAGACCCGCTACGACAGCTACTGCGCCATGTACGATGAGGTCAAGGATGTGAAGGAGTGGCAGTACCCTCTCAGCCGCTGACGGAGAGGGCAGCCCTGTAAACTTTCTGCACAGCGCTTGACTTTTGCGGGGAATCGGGTATACTAAGGTCAGGAATGCCAAAGGTCAAGTTGACCATCCTAAGAAAGAGAAAACCCCCTCCCGGAGTGCCCGCTCCGAAAGGGGGTTCTCTTTTAGTTGGGCTTACGGTCATCGTCGTAACGGTCAAGCCACTTACAGATGATGTGTCCCACAACATCTGCCGCGACCGCTACCAAGAATGCCATTAGGTAGGCCAAGATCTCCACCCCCTCTCCCGTAAGATAGCGGGGATGAACCGCAGAACCAGTATACCATAAACATCGACAAAAAGATACAGAAAAAGACGCTGTATTATCATACTTCCCAGAAAGAAGGAATCCCATGTCCCGCTGTGTTATCATTTCCGCCTGCCCGGTCAGCGCCTCGCTGGCGTCGGCCCTGCGGCCCGGCGACACCATCATTGCCTGCGACGCGGGCTACCGCAACTGTGGGCCGCTCCACTGCCGCCCCGACATCATCGTGGGCGACTTCGACACCGCGCCCTGCCCGGCGCAGGAGGGCGACGACACCATCATCCTGCCCCACGTCAAGGACGACACCGACACTGAGTACGCGGCAAAGCTGGCCTCCGAGAAGGGCTTCGACGAGGCGCTGCTGCTGGGTGTGCTGGGCGGCAGACGCCTCGAGCATACGCTGGCCAACCTCTGCACCGGCCTCGGCCTCGAACAGCGGGGCGTCCGCGCCACGCTTCTGGACGAGCGCAGCCGCATCACCTTCGTGATGCCCGGCGAGACCCGCCGCTACCCGAAGGACGGGTATTTCTACCTCTCGGTCTTCCCGATGGAGGGCAGGGCAGAGGGGGTCTCGGAGCGGGGCTCCTTCTACGAGCTGACCGACGCCGTCCTCACCGCAGGCTACCCCCTCGGCGTCAGCAACGAGTATGCCGATGGCTCCGACTGCATCACCATCTCCACCCAAAAGGGCGCGCTGGTGGTGGTGGAGACGGTGCCGGACGGGCCGATCTTGAGCTGAACCGGAACATTCCGGGCGCGGGACGCCTATAATGGCGTATCAAGCGACGAAAGGTGGTCGGCTCTATGCAGGTGGTCGTTCTCAAAAGCCCCAAGTGCCTGAGAGGCTTGCTCCGGAGGCTGTTCGGCATCCGAAAAGAAACGCAGGACTGAAAAAAATGAAAAGCCGCCGTGCGGCAGTTTCTGTAAACTTTCTGTGCAACGCTTGACTTTTGCGGGGAATGGCATATAATAAAAGTAGCAAAAGAAAAAGCAAATACGCCATCGGCGCACCCAAAGGAAAGACCCCCTCCCGGAGCTGCTATCTCCGAAAGGGGGTCCTTTTTAGTGCTTACGGCCCTTCAGCCATCCGTCAAGCCACTTGCAAAAGGAAAGGCTCTGTCTTAGTACAACCTCTCAGTCTCACTTCGTTCGACAAGGCCAGGTTGCGGCTCCCAGCGTCTGCTTCTCTGCCGCTCGCATCCCGCTGGCCGCTGCCCCAACAGCTCCTCCCTGCTTCCGCCGCTGGCGGCGGTCGTCGCCGTTGCCCCTAGTAGGGGAGCCTCTGGCGAAACCGTTCACTTTGCGGGGACTGCCAAAGCCTCCCCTACTAGGGGAGGTGGCATCGCGTCAGCGATGACGGAGAGGTTGTACAAAGACGGGCCTTGCCACAAAGGAAAAGCTCTCCTGAGACTTTCCTCGATTTTTCGCGAAAAGCACCAAATAATTAACGCACTGTCGAGAAACACGAACTTTCAACCCCCCTCAAAACCCCAAAAAAGTATGTACTGTTCCGCTCCTTTCATTTGTGCTATGCTCAATGCATCAAACACAAACGAAAGGAGTTTTTATGCAGAAAAACATGACCGACCGCACCCCGGGCAGCTACGACGACTTCGTGGCCTACCTCGGCACGGTGCGCACCGAAGAGGAGCTGTTCTCCCGGCTGACCTACTGGTTCGCCGGGCAGAACCGCCCCGAGGACGTCCTCAGCCGCTCCGAGCTGGTGGAGGCGAGGGCGAAGGAGCTGGGCTTCTGGCAGGGCCTGACCTTCCGGATGGAGCGCTGGCTGACCGATGGCAAGAGCGAGCTGGAAGCGGTGGTCCGGGAGGAGTTCCAGAGCCGCATCGCCGAGG